>WBZS01000275.1_pt1 | contig 82254 bp, 75 predicted proteins | sample 5204201 | NCBI WGS metagenome assembly WBZS01 (sample SAMN12344357, study PRJNA552823) | activated sludge metagenome | biome: Activated sludge suspended growth; feature: Nitrification reactor; material: Wastewater; isolation source: activated sludge from nitrification reactor of wastewater...
ATCTCAGCGCCGTCGTGTTCCCAGTTGACGACGTGCTCCTGGTTCCCGTACCACTTCCGGAACTCGCCGCCCTTGTTGTAGGGGAACCAGCGCGCCCCGCTGGCGGCGGCCTCTTCACGTGATGTGCAACCGAACGCGGTGCGGCTGGTCGAGACCTCCCACCACTGGCGCAGAAACCGGTTGTTGTCTCCAGTCTGGAGGCCAACTGCAAGCGACGCGGTGGACCCGAGGCGCATGGCCGAGGTAAAGGCTTCCCGCATCTTTTCACTGAGCCAGTAAACGATCGGGGTGCCTGGGATCGCCATGAAGTCTGCCTGGGAGACCTCGAATCGGTTGTAGTTGGCGTCGCGGAAGAGCGCCTCGATGGTGGCGACGGACCGGACGTCAACGTGTTGCTCGAACAGGCGCCGGTAGACGGCGTGACCACCGTCGTCCTTGGCGTTGGCCACGACAAACGCGACGGATCCGAAGTCAGACCCGAAGACGCCGCGACCGAGGTGCACCATCGAGGAGATCCGCTGGTCACGAAGCAGGTCGTGCCGCAGGTCCTCGAAGGACTTGAGTGACATCCAGGACGGGAGATTGATCATTGCCCATGTCCCACCGGGCGTCGTCAGCATTTGGGCCTTGAGCATGAACGCCGCCATGAGGTCGGCTTTGCCCGTCGGGTACTCGTCCTTCATGAACTGGGATGTCGTGGTCGTCGACGGCGCGGGTGAGCATGCTCGCTACCAGGGATTTTTGGAGACCGTTGACACCGACGCTCTGTTCCTGCTGGAGGCGGATGGCTACCCCGATGGCTACCCGTGCGACGCCGACGAAATGGCCTGATTGGCGGCCTGAACAGCGTTGGGTAGCGCACGGAACTCGCCGGCGCAATGACACCTGGGGAGACCGAAGGCTATCCCGATGGCTACCCGGGAGGTCGCGTCCCGGTGGTGTGACCTGGAGCGATGACACGCAAGCAGCGAAGAAAAGGATCCGGATCGATCTATCAGAACGCCCGCGGCCAGTGGGTAGCGACGATCGAGGCCGGGTGGACGGAGCGCGGAACACGGCGGCGACACACTCTCAAGGCGCGAACGGAGAGCGAGGTCCGTGGCCGGCTCGCGGAAGCTCACCGACGCATCGCGGCAGAGGGGCTGATCGCGTCGTTCGCGAGCATCACAGTCAAGCGATGGGCCGATCAGTGGCTGGCTGAGCGACAGCGGGTCGTGCGGCCCGGAACGTACGTGTCCGACCGCTCGGCGGTCAATCGCTGGATCGTCCCAACGATTGGCCATCTACGGCTCGATGCCTTGGCGCCTGCCGATGTGCGCAAAGTCGCCTCAACACAGGAAGCCGCCGGGTTGGCGCTCCCCACGATGCAGCGCACGCATGCAGTGCTTTGCAAGATCCTCACGGACGCGGTCGCCGAGGGCTACCAGGTCTCGTCGCGCGCTCGTGAGACCGGAGGTCCTGGCACTGGCCCGTCCTCCCGGCAGGCGCTCTGCCCCGACGACGCGATGCAGATCCTCGCCGCCGTCGCACAACGCCCTGACGTCTCCCGCTGGGTGGCCGCACTGGTGGAAGGGCTGCGTCCCGCAGAGGCCCTTGGGCTCACCTGGGACATGGTCGACCTGGACGCGGCGACCATGACGCTCGTGTGGCAACTCAAGGCCCTTCCGTACGTGGAGAGCCGAAGCCCCACGAGCGGATTCCGTGTGCCGCGCGGATTCGAGTCACGGCACCTTGTGGGCACCTATCACTTGGTCCGGCCGAAGACGCGTGCCGGAATCCGGGTCGTCCCGATGGTGCCGTGGCTCGCCGAGGCGCTGGTTGCCTGGCGTCGATGTGCGCCATCGTCACCGTTCAACCTTGTGTGGCCACGCAACGACGGTGCCCCGCGCTCCGCCGAGTTCGATCGTGCGCAGTGGTACGAGATCGTCGACCAGGCCGGCGTCACCGTGACGCTCCCGAGCGGTGCAAGACGTCGCCCGCTGCTCTACGAGGCGCGGCACACCGCCGCGACTCTCCTTCTTGCCGGCGGCGTCGACGACACCACGATCAAAGCCGTGCTCGGGCACTCGTCGGTGCTGAGCACACAGGCTTACCTCCACGCCGATCACACTCGAACCCGCGCGGCGCTCGCGGCATCGGCCGAGATGGTCGGACTTGGCCGGTAACCTGGCTCGAACCCCGGCACAGTGAGGCAACCGTTGAAGACGCTTGAACAGACCGTTGCGCAGCATCGCGACGAGTGGAAAGCGCGCTCGCTCGAACAGCAACGACTGGAGATCGAGAACAACGAGGCCGTCGCGAAGCTCTACGGACTGGAGGATGAGGTCCCCTCGTACGTGCCTCTCGAACGCGTGTCGCTGACGAACAATTCCGCGTTCCGCTGGCCGAACAAGACGCCCGAAGAGCGTGACGCGCTGTTCGCCCAGTCCGCCATCGTCGACCTCATCTCCTACGCCGTGGGCTGTATGTTCGGTCGCTACAGCCTGGACGAGCCGGGGCTAATTCTTGGCGACCAGGGATCCACCCTCGACGACTACCTCGCCAAGGTGCCGCACCCGACGTTTATGCCGGACGAGGATAACGTCATCCCGATCGTCGATGGCGACTGGTTCGACGACGACATCGTCGAGCGGTTCCGCTTGTTCCTCCGCACGGTGTTTGGGGAGCAGCATTTCGAGGCAAACCTGCGGTTCGTGAACGACGCCCTCGGGGTGAAGAGCCTGCGTGACTACTTCATCAAGACCACAGGACGCGGCGCGGCGTCGAAGTTCTACGACGACCACGTCCAGCGATACAAGAAGCGCCCGATCTACTGGCTCTTCTCCAGCCCCAAGGGATCGTTCAACGCCCTGATCTACCTGCACAGGTACACACCGTCGACCGTGTCGACGGTGCTGACATACCTGCGCGAGTATGTGACCAAACTGGAGTCGGCCCTGCATCAGGCCGAACGCGCTGGGAACGCGCCGGAAGCCGACCGGCTCCGCAGGATCCTCGTCGAACTCAACGAGTACGAGCACGACACGCTCTACCCGAAGGCGTCCGAAAACGTCGTCATCGACCTTGACGACGGGGTCAAGACGAACTACCCGAAGTTCGGCGCGGCGCTGAGGAAGATCACGGGTCTGGAAGCATCCGAGTGACCGATGGGAGATCGTGATGGCTGATCTCTTGGCGCTGGATGCAGACGGTCGGGTTGCTGCGACCGAAGGGAAGACCCGCGAGTACAAGCGCGACTTGTCCTCACCGACCAAGCCGCTGCGCACCATCGTCGCCTTCGCGAACTCCGCCGGCGGGCAGCTCGTTGTCGGCGTCGGCGATGACGGTGCCGTGGTCGGGGTCGCCGACCCGCTCGCCGAGGAGGAGCGGCTCGCAAACCTGATCGCCGAGAGCATCGAGCCGCAGCTCGTTCCCGCGATCGACCTCGCGACCGTCGCCGGCGTGACCGTGCTCGTCGTCGAGGTGCCACTCAGCACGCGCCGTCCGCACTACATGAAGGCCCAGGGCATCGACGGCGGCGTCTACGTGCGCCTCGGGTCGACGACCCGCCGGGCCGATCCGGCGTTGGTGGCGGAGCTGGAGCGCACCGCTCGCGGCATCGCATTCGAGGACATGCCCGAGCCGCGCGCGTCGCTCGAAGACCTCGATCTCGCCCGGCTCGGCGAGCTCCGGGGCCGCGTCACGACCGCTAAGGATCTCGTCGCTCTGGGTCTCGCGGTGAAGCAGGGGTCGCAGATCGTCCCCACCATTGCCGGAATCCTCGCCGCATGTCGCGAGCCGACGCGGTTCCTTCCGTCAGCGTGGGTTCAGTGCGGGCGGCTCCGCGGCCCCGAGGGCATCGACCTCTTCGACCAGATCGAGATTCACAAGCCGCTCCCGCAGGCAGTCGATGACGTGATGGCCTTCCTGACCAAACACGCCTACAAGACGGGCATGTTCGGCGAGGCGCGCCGCAAGGACGTCTACTCGATCCCTATCGGGGCGATCCGCGAGGTGGTCATCAATGCGCTCGTCCATGCGAGCTACGCGGAACGCGGCACCCCCATCCGTATTGCTTTCCACGACAACCGCATCGTCGTCGAGAGCCCCGGCGGACTCGTGCCCGGCCTGACCGTGGAGACGATGCGCGGGGTGTCCCGTCTTCGCAACCCGTCCCTGGCCCGCATCTTCCGGGACGCCGGGCTCATCGAACAATGGGGTAGCGGCGTCAACCGCGTCTACAGCGAGATCGCGAAGGCCGGCCTCCCCGCGCCTGACATCGAGGAGATCGTCGACCGCGTCCGCGTCACCATTCACGTCGTCGACCACTCGGCCACGCCCAGGCCTGTCGGGCAAGATACCTACACGCGTAGCAAAGATGGTAGGCATGTCGGTAGGTATGATGTGGGCATGTTGAGCGCGGCAGTCGACGGTCCCGTCCACCGCGATGTCCTCCTCGAAGTCGTCGGACTCAAGCCGCTGTCGCAGAACTACTCGCGGCACGTCGTCCCGCTCCTTGAAGCGGGCCTGCTCGCGATGACGGTGCCTGACAAGCCGCGCAGCAAGGCCCAGCGGTATCGCATCACCGACGCTGGCCGGGAGTTTCTGGAGGCTGCCAAGTGACTGATCTGACCTCCGTCCAGGAGGCCCTCCAAAGCAGGCTCGCCTCCCAGCGGGTGGTGTTCTGGCATGACCCTGCCGGTGAGTACGCCGCCGACCTGGACTCGCTCGACCTCGGAGCGGTTAACGTCATCCGTGTCGAGGGCAACGAGTTCGGCGTAAAGAACACCCTTCTCGCCGATCACGTCAGCAAGCACCTCGTCTACCGCTTTGGTGACGTCCCGCGCGGCACCGCGAACTGGCTGCTCGATCTCGAACTCGCGTACGGCGTCTTCACGGCCGACAAGACCTCGATGCTCCAACAGGAGCTTGGGCTGAACGACCCGGCCCTGCTGCCGGTGATCGAGCAGCACCAGAAATTCTTCGCCGCGAACAGCCGCAAGCAGGCGCTGGAGAAGCTCCTCAACGACGGGGACGACGCCGCGCGGCTGCGCGCCAAGATGTGTCAGGTGCTCGTCAAGGCATCAGGGAACAAGCTCACCGACATCGTCCGCGAATTGCTCGTCGAGAACGCAGCCGGGAAGACGGCCAAGTTCGACGCCCTTGTCGCCTTTGGCCTCGACCAGTTCTTGTGGGATGGGCTTGCCAGCATCTACAAGTACCCGATCGCGTCGCCGACGATGGATGACTTCGTCCTGTGGATGTTTGGCCGAGCCATCGAAGACTTCGAGTCGGCTACTCCCGACGAATTCCGCAACATCCACAGCGACTTCAACGCCCTGCGCTACGACATTCGCACGCAGGACGTGATGACGACGCTCGCATCTCGTGCGGCCCAAGCGCTCGACGTGAAGTCGAAGATCGACCAGCGGGACTACCGCGAGCTGGCCAAGATCACGATCTTCGAGGAGATCGACCGCAAGGTCATCGTCGGCCTTGCCGCCGCCGTCGCCGCGCAGTCGGTGACTCCCCGCGAGGTCGCCGACATCGTCCGGCAGCGTCAACACAGCCTGTGGAGCGCCAAGTACACCAAGCTCTACGACGCTATCCAGAGCGCCTCCGAGCTGCTCGCGGCGATCTCTGCGCTGCCGCACGCCATCGCATCAGCCGCGGTCGGGTTGGAGAAGTACCAGTCCGACTGGTTCCGCATCGACCAGCACTACCGCCGGTTCACCTACGCCCACCAGACCGCCGACTTCCAGAAGCCGCTCGAAGCGCTCAAAGCCGAGGTCGACAAGCAGTACGCCAACAAATATCTCTACGACTTCGGCGGGCACTGGCAGCAGGCTCTTGAGCCCATGAGCGAGTGGAAGTCCGTCGCGCTCGCGCCACAGGCGAAGTTCTTCGATCGCCATGTCGCGCCCGTCGTCAAGGACGGGCGCACCAAGGTGGTCGTGATCATCTCCGACGGCATGCGCTACGAGATCGCCGAGCAGCTCGCATCGATGGTTCGCAGCGAGGACCGCTTCGACGCCTCGCTCTCGGCCTTGCTCGGTTCGCTACCGAGCTACACCCAGCTCGGCATGGCGTCGCTGCTGCCTCAGTCGACCCTCGCCCTCGACCCGGAGGGCCTGCCGGTCCTGGCGGACGGGAAGCCGACGAACGGCACCGCGAACCGCGACAAGATCCTGCACGCGGTCAAGGGGCACGCCATCACCGCCGCCGAGGTGCTGGCCATGCCGGGGAACGAGCTTCGCGACCTGTACACGAAGCACCAGGTTTTCTACGTCTACCACGACCGCATCGACGCTGCGGGCGACAAGGCCACGACAGAGCGGACCGTCTTCGAGGCGACCGAGGAGACCCTCCGCGAACTGCTGCTCCTCGTGAAGAAGTGGACCAACGCCAACGCGACGAACATCCTGATCACCGCCGACCACGGATTCCTCTACCAGGACATCCCGCTGGAGCAGGCGTACTACCTCTCGGAGAGCCCGCAGGGTGACGTGGTGACCAAGATCAACCGCCGCTACGTGCTCGGGCGGTCGCTGAAGCCGTCCCCGTCTTTCATGACGTTCACCTCAGCCCAGGCCGGACTTGCGGGAGACATCGACATCCAGATCCCCAAGTCAATCCATCGCATCCCGCAGCCCGGCGCCGGCACCCGCTACGTCCATGGCGGCGCATCCCTCCAGGAGATCGTCGTGCCGGTGATCGCAGTCAACAAGAAGCGCAAGAGCGACATCCGTCCGGTCAACGTCGACCTCATGCCCGAGACCGACAAGATCACCACCGGGCAGCTCGCCGTCAAGCTGCTCCAACGCGAGGCCGTCACCGACAAGATCCAACCGCGCCAGGTCCGGCTCGGCCTCTACGTCGGCGACACGCTGATCTCCGACCAGCCCGTTCTCACCTTCGACAGCGCATCCGACGACCAGCGCGATCGGTATCAGAAGGCTGTGCTGTACCTGACCCAGGACGCCGACCAGCACAACAACCGGCCCGCCGAGCTGAGGCTCGAAGAGCCGATTTCCAACACAAACCAGTGGAAGACGTTCTCGAAGGCCAACTACACAATCAAACGCTCGTTCACGACAGACTTCGACTTTTAGGAGGTGACTGCGATGACCGAACAGACCGACCTCGCCGTGGTCGATGATTGTCCACAAGGTGCTGCCGGCACGACCGCTCCTTTGACTCCGCCGATGAAGTCTGCTCTCGACCAGAAGATCAACGAGGTCTTCGGTGGCGCAGTCGTGCGCAAGGATCTCGTCAAGGCCGTCAAGGGGAACGCCATCGTTCCCTCGTTCGTCCTTGAGTATCTCCTCGGTCAATACGCCGCATCTGACGATGAGGCAACGATCCAGTCCGGCATCCAGAGCGTTCGCAAGATCCTTGCGGACCACTACGTGCACCGGAACCAGTCAGGGCTGATCAAGTCGAACATCCGGGAGAAGGGCCGCTACCGAGTTATCGACAAGGTTCAGGTCCAACTCAATGAGAAGGACGACACATACGAGGCCGAATTCGCCAATCTCGGCATCAAGCAGGTGATCGTCTCCCCGGCGACGATCAAGGCCCATCCGAAACTCCTCGTCGGCGGGGTGTGGTGTATCTGCGACATCGAGTACCAGCACAGCGAAAACACCCGCGTCGTCCCGTGGATTCTCGGCTCGATCAAGCCGATCCAGCTCTCCAAATTCGACTTCGACGGCTACATTGCCTCGCGCCGCGAGTTCACCACCGACGAGTGGATCGACCTGCTCATCCAGTCGATCGGTTTCAACCCGGAGTTGTTCGGCCGACGCGCCAAACTCATCCAACTCGTTCGCCTCATCCCATTCGTCGAGCGCAACTACAACCTCGTCGAGCTCGGGCCGAAAGGCACCGGCAAGTCGCACATCTTCTCGGAGTTCTCTCCCCACGGCATGCTCATCTCCGGCGGTGAAGTGACTGTCGCCAAACTGTTCGTCAACAACTCCAACGGCCGCCTCGGCCTGGTCGGCTACTGGGACGTCGTCGCCTTCGACGAATTCGCAGGCAAGAAGAAGCGCACCGACAAAGCGCTCGTCGACATCATGAAAAACTACATGGCGAATAAGTCGTTCTCCCGTGGTGTCGAGACACTCGGCGCCGAGGCCTCGATGGTCTTCGTAGGAAACACATCACACACCGTGCCGTACATGCTCAAGCACTCAGATCTCTTCGACGAGCTACCCGAGAGCTACCACGACTCCGCATACCTCGACCGCTTGCACTACTACATCCCAGGTTGGGAAGTTGACACAATCCGCAGCGAGATGTTCTCCGCCGGTTACGGTTTCGTCGTCGACTACATCGCCGAAGTTCTCAAGTCCATGCGGGACGCGGACTACTCAGACCGCTACCAGGAGCACTTCACGCTCGGCTCCGACATCTCCACCCGCGACCGCGACGGCGTCCACAAGACGTTCTCCGGACTGTCGAAGATCCTGTTCCCGCACGGGGAAGCAACCAAAGATGAGATCGAAGAGATCCTCCGGTTCGCTATCGAGGGCCGCAAACGCGTCAAGGACCAGATCCTGCGCATCGACACCACGATGGCGGAGGTGAATTTCGGCTACTCCGACAACTCAGGCGAGTGGTATGCCGTCACCACTCTCGAAGAGGACGAGTATCCGGCGTATTACCACCGGCGAGGCGGAGCGGGCGGTGCAGTCGCATCTAGCAGCGACGCGCTCGAGCAGCAGGCGCCAGCCAGTACGCCAGTTGCGGTACCGCCAAAGCCCGAACCCCTTTTTGAGGGGCACCGCGAGTACCAAGAAAACCAGCGCGGGGTCTCCTACGAAACGCTCCTGGTCCCGTACCTCCGCGATGCCGCCGACATCACGATCGTCGATCCCTATATCCGCGCTCCGCATCAGGGCCGCAACCTCGTCGACCTGCTCGCGGCACTGGCCGCGGCGAAGGACCCTGCCGACGAGATCTGCGTAACGCTGGTGACAAAGGAAGACAAACCGGAGTACGAGCAGCAACAACTGTTGATGCTCAAGGCCATTCAAGACGGGGCGGCGTCTGTCGGGATCAAGTTCCGTGTCCAGTGGGATGAGACCATCCATGACCGGTCCATCCAGGCTGACAACGGCTGGAAGATCCTGCTCGGTCGCGGGCTCGACATCTTCCAAAAGGGATCCGGCAGCCAATTCGACATCGGCGCGCGCCGGCAGGAGTTCAGGCAGGTAGTTGCATTCGGCGTCACCTACATCCACGAAATGGCAGCGGAGGCATGACGGACGTTCGAATCAATGGAGTGCGACAGCAAGCCGCGGCGAAGGATACCCCGCCGGGGATCTCACCAGATCGCCTGCGCACAATCGTCCAAGACTCGCGCCTCAACTTCCTGATCGGTGCGGTAGATCGAGTAGCTTCTTCCCGGCCCTCGGAAACCTCGAACAGGCACTTACCGAGCTCGCGACACGGAACCTGTCAACCTTCTTGAGACACGTCTTTGAGTGAATTACTGGGCCGGTTCCTCCTTGCTGTCGGGTTTGTTGATCCAGACGGTCTCGGGCACCGGCCAGCTTCGTCCCCGTCTTCGGACTCGACGCCGACGAGGTGTGGGCGGTCGGGGAAAGAGTCTCGGCGGCAATCAACTGAGCGCGGGGCGTTCCCGTGAGAACTTTCCTTACTGATTCAAGCGCGCCTTCGGCGCGGTCGATACGACGCGTCCCGCACCCCATCCTCCAACGGATTCCCGGCGGTAAGACCCTCCGTCTGTGAATTCACGCCGCGGCGGCCGCGACGGCGACGGCAGCCCTCTGGGCCGTTACCGCCGGACGCAAGCTCGCCGCCCGCTCGTCGGCGGGCACTCGCTCCTCCTCGGGCACGCCGCCGCCTGGGGGCGGCGGCTGGGGCCCCTACCCCACCCTCGTCGTCGCTCGGCCGCGCCGTCGGCGTTCGGCGCCACCGGTAAGACCCGCCGGGCCGCCGGCTCTGTCGCTCAGGGCGGCCGCCGCGGTGTGGAATTCACAGCCTCCGGGCCGTTACCGCCTTCATCCCAGTGGTCAGATCATCGGCCGCGACCGCGGCGATCCAGCCGCTTGATGGTGGGCAGGAAGCAGCGCGGAGCGTGGGCACATTTTGGGCACAAGCCACACGAAGCGCCCGGATCAGTTGGACCGAGTTCGTACGGTTTGTGCGGTTCGCGAGGGTTCATTCCGGCCGGCCCGCGGGCGGAACCCTCTCGTAATGAATAGGTCAGGAGTTCGATTCTCCTAGGCGGCTCCAGCTTCACTTCCGCAACGCCTCGGCCGCGACGACCCGGGCGGTCGCGGCGGCCGGGAACCCGGCATAGCCGCTGGCGTGGTAGATGACCTCGGCCAGTTCCGCCTCCGACAGCCCGTTCTGCCTGGCGATCCGGAAATGAGCCTTCATCTCCTCGGTGGCCCGCAGCGCGATGAGGATGCCCAGGGTCACCAGGCTGCGGTCGCGGCGGCTGAGCCCCGCGCGCGTCCACAGCCGGCCGAAGATGTTCTCCAGGCCGATCTCCATCAGCTCGTCGCCGAACGAACCATCGCGGAAGTCGACGTCGCCATCGGGCAACAACCCCGGCAGCATCTCCCGGAAAACCTGCAGGCCCTCGTCGCGTAAGTTAGACATGCAAACTACTTTCCCACATCGGTGCGCTCAGTGTGGCGCCAGATACCCGACCGGGCCCGACGCCAGACACACCGCCAGGGCGGCGGTGGTGGCTCGCACGGTGATCGCATCACCGGCGCCGGAAAGCCGGACGAACACCCGGTTCAACCCCGGGTGCACGGCGACCTTGGTCTCCGGGCCCTCCGACAGCGAGAGCAGGATCGCGCCCTCGCCGTTGGCCAGGTAGTTGATCTCGGCGGTCCACTCCGCGGGCAGCAGTGGCCCGTCCAGTGGCATCCGCACGGCGCTGTTCGGCCCGGAACCGGACTCGACGAAGTACCCGCACCGCGGCACCGGCCCGGGCGCGACGGTGCGCACCCAGGTGACATTGGCGTCGACCAGCCGCCCAGTGGAATCCAGCATCCGCAGTTGCGTTGTGGAGCGGGCGAATTCGGGCCGATCCCGAATCAGCGCGAACATGTGGCTGGCCAGGTTCTCCGGTCCCACCACGCGCTGCAACACCAGCGGGTCGACCTCCTGGTCCAGCAGGGGGGCACTTGAGGACGCCCGGGCCTGGGCCAGCCCGCGGATCGCGTTCTGCAGGTAGGGCTGCGCCGGATTGTCCCGCCAACTGGTGAGGAACGTCGCGGTGGAGTACAGGCTGCTGGCGGTGAACGCCGCCGCCAGGGCCAGCACCGCGACGGTGCGGGCACGCGAGGCGTCCAGCCAACCCGAACCCGCGCGGTTCGGCGCGCAAAATCCCACCGCCGCAAGCAGAGCCAGCACGAACACCAGGTCGGGGAAGTAGCGCAGGGTCTGCGCCAGCTCCAGCGCCGTGAACTTCGAGGACCGCATCAGGTAGATCGGGATCTGGCAGGCGATCGCATACCCGAACGCGGCCAGCCAGACCGGCCCGATGCGCTGCTTGCGGGCCAGCGATATCGCCACCGCGGCGCTCAGGGCCAGCCAACCGAGCACCATCACCGTGACCGGGGGTACCCCCCACGGCGACGCCGGGGCCCAGCGCTGCCAGTCCCACGGGCCGCCGGCGAGCCCGGGCACGATCCCGTGGGTCACCGAGCGCCGCAACAGATCCCATGTCATGGGGAGGTCCCAACTCCACCGCTGCTGATCGACGACGATCACGTACACCGCCACCCACGCGGCCGTGATCGTCAGCGCTGCGACCCACAACCGCGCGCCGCGGCGCCACACCGTGCGCAGCGCGGCGGGGTCGCCCTGCACGTGGCACAGCAACGCGGCCACGGTGAACGCCACGAACGGGATGACGGCGGACTTCTCGAAGAACAGCAGCCCGCCCAGGTAGGCCAGGGCGGCGGTCAGCGCATAGCGCCGATTGCCGGTGCGCACCAACAGGATCGCGTCGGCGCACACCCAGGCCATCGCGGTGAGCATCGGCAGCGAGTTCAGCGCCGCCGCCCACCAGGCGAAGCCCGGCACCCCCAGCGGCGTGAACAACGCGAAGGTCAACGGAATCAACAGCACCGGGCGCCAGCCCAGGATCACCCACAGCGCCCGCAGCAGCGCCAGCGAGGCGAGCAGTTGCAGCACCACCAGGCTGATCGCCGGCCACGTCCACACCAGCGGCGCCAGCCGGGTGATAGCCCCGGCCACCAGGAACGCGCCCGGCATGACGTGCCCGTCGTGGTCGTCGAACAGGTACTGCGCCGAGAGCAGGGGGTGGGTGCCGGCCCGCCCGACCAGGATCAGGTCGTCCCAGTAGAAGTAGCCCCGGAACGCCAGCACGGCGCGCACCAGCAGCTGCAGCGCGATCAGTGCACCGGCGGCGACCGCGACGGCCGGCACGCGCGCCACCCGGGTCGTCGGAGCCATCGGCTCGACTGTACGGGCCGTGGGTACAGTGGCCCGAATGCAGGCCCTGGTCACCGGCGCGGCCGGATTCATCGGATCGACGCTGGTCGACCGCCTGCTGGCGGACGGGAACACCGTGGTCGGGATCGACAACCTGAGTACCGGCCGGGCGGCCAACCTCGACGACGCCCGCTGCCACGACGGGTTCCGGTTGGTCGAGGCCGACATCGTCGACAGCGACCTGACCGCGCTGCTGGCCGAGCACCGGCCGGAAGTGGTCTACCACCTGGCCGCCCAGATCGACGTCCGGCGTTCGGTGACCGATCCGCCGTTCGACGCCACCGTCAACGTGCTCGGCACGGTGCGGCTGGCCGAGGCGGCGCGGCTGGCCGGGGTGCGCAAGGTGATCCACACCTCCTCGGGCGGTTCGATCTACGGGGTGCCGAAGAACTACCCCACCAACGAGACCGCCCCGCCGGACCCGGCGTCGCCGTATGCGGCGGGCAAGCTCAGCGGGGAGACGTACTTGAACGCCTTCCGCCACCTCTACGGGATGGACTGCACGCACATCGCGCCCGCGAACGTCTACGGGCCGCGGCAGGATCCGCACGGCGAGGCCGGTGTGGTCGCCATCTTCGCCAAGGCGCTGCTGGCGGGCGCACCCACCAAGGTGTACGGCGACGGGTCAAACACCCGCGACTACGTCTACGTCGGCGACGTCGTCGACGCGTTCGTCCGGGCCTCCGGTACGACCGGCGGCGGTCAGCGTTTCAACATCGGCACCGGTGTGGAGACCAGCGACCGGGCGTTGCACACCGTCGTCGCGAAAGCCGTTGGAGCCCCTGATGACCCGCAGTTCGCGCCGCCCCGCCTCGGGGATCTCGCCCGGTCCTGCCTGGATGTCCGCAAGGCGGAGATGGTGCTCGGCTGGCACCCCAGGGTCACCCTCGAGGAGGGTGTGCGGCGCACGGTCGACTACTTCCGCGGGCAGGCCGGCTAGCTTTCCGGGGTACGTGCGCCCTCCAGCGCGACGGCCCGCGCGAGCCGCGCGTACTTGAGCTCCAGCTCCTTGAATCGCAGGTAGGTGCTCAGCGTGGTGAACACGAACGCGATCGTCACCGCGTAGAACAGCAGGTCGGTGCCGCGGGCCACGCCCAGCCGGTTGGCCAGCACCGTGGTGTCGTCGGGCCGGATGATGGCGTAGATCGCGGCGATCACGAACAGCACGTAGCCGACCTTCACCCAGGCCTTGGCCTTGGCGTTGGTGCGCGACCGCAGCAGGTACACCAGCAGTGCCACGACCGCGGCGATCAGCAGAACCTGGATCCAGTTCATCGGCGCATCCTTCCGCGCAGGAACCCGTCGAACACGATGTTCACCCCGTTGAGCAGGGGCTGGCCCTTGGACATCGAGTACTCGGTGTAGAGGATCTCGACGGGCTCTTCGGCCACCCGCCAATGGTTTTCGACGATGAGCTTGATGAACTCGCTGGCGTGGCTCATCCCGCTCATCGTGAGGTTCAGGGTGTCGGCGACGGTCCGGTCGAACACCCGCAACCCGTTGTGGGCGTCGGTGAGGTGCAGCCGCCGGCTGCTCGGGCTCAGCCACGCCGCCGCGCGCAGGATCAGTCGCTTCAGCGGCGGAGTGCCGCCGACCGTGGCGCCGGCGAAACGGGTGCCGATGACGACGTCGACGTCGCCCTTGGACAGCCGGTCGATCATGGTGACGACGTCCTTGACCCGGTGCTGGCCGTCGGCGTCGAACGTGACGAACACCGCGGCGCCGGGCCGGCTGCGGGCGTACTCCACGCCGGTCTGGATGGCCGCGCCCTGGCCCAGATTCACCGGATGGCGGATCACGTGGGCACCCGCGCGCAGCGCGATATCCGCGGTGTCGTCGCGGCTGCCGTCGTCGACGCACACCACGTGCTCGAAAACCGTGCGCAGGTCCCCGATTACGTCGCCGATGACCTGTGCTTCGTTGAACGCCGGAACGATGATCCAGACGTCGCGATAAGACATGTCGATGACCACAAGTTACACGCTGACTCCGGGCGGCTCAGCGCGCGGCGCGGGCCAGGGCGGCCAGGTGGACGGCGATGCCCACCAGCGGTCCGCACAACAACGCCACCACGGTGCGGGTGGACAGGTCCAGCGGCAGGGTCAACAGCAGCGCCGAGGTGACCGTGGCGCCCACCCAGCCCAGTGAATATGCGCGATGCAGCGCCGCCGCCACCGTCGCCGCCCCGGTGATGCTCAGCATCGACATCGACACCGCGGCCGCGGTCAGCGAGGCCAACAGCGCCCCCGCGAGTTCGTACTCGGCGCCGAACGCGGTGCGGATCAGCCACGGACCGAGCAGGCCCGCGGCCACCACCCCGACGGTTCCCACCCCCGCGACCAACGCCGCGGGTGCGAGCAGCGCACGCAGCCGCCTGGCCCGGTGGTCGACGAAGTAGGCGATCAGGTTGCCCTGCATGGCCGTCAGGGGCACCAGCAGTGGTGCCCGGGTCAGCGTCACCGCCAGGATCACCACACCGCCGGCCGCCCCGAGTTCACCGGACGTGGCCTTCAGCAGCACGGGAAAGCCCATCACCAGGATCGCGCTGGCGCCCGCGGCCGCGATCGAGTGCGCCGCGCCGCGCAGGAACGTCCGGGCACTCCCGGGGGTGCGCAGCACCGCCGCGGCGCGCGCGGTCGGGGACACGATCAGCAGCACCAGCCAGGACAGCGCACCCCCGACGGTCGCCCACAGGAACCCCACCAGGCCCCAGCCCGCGATGAACGTGGTCAGGGCGATCACCACCCGGCTGACGGCGTCGGTGGCCATCAGCGCGCCGTATTGGGTCCACTGCCCGACGCCGGCCAGCATCCCCATCAACGTCGCATGCAGGCAGAAGCCGGCCAGGCCGACCGCCAGCAACCCGACCGACAGCGTGCGGGCCTCGACGAAGACGTGCGACGACCACAGCGGTGCGGTACCCGCGATGATCACCGCCGCGGCGATTCCGACACCGGCGGCGACCCGCATCGGGCGGATGAGCGGCCCCTCGGCGATCTCGGTACTCGAGGTCGCCGGCCCGGCGGCTCCGGTATAGCGGGTGGCCCGCACCTCCCGGGTGGCCTCCTGCAACAACCCGGACGCCGCCCCGCCGACCAAACCGAATGCGCCCCAGAACACCCCGAACACCGAGAAGCCGGCCGGGTCCAGGGCCCGCGCGGCCAGATAGAGCACGGCGTATCCGCAGATCGCCGTGAGCACGGTGGCCGCGCCGACCCGCGCCACTCCGGCGCTGGTGACCGGCCCGGCCGGTGCGCCCGCGTCGGTCACAAGGGTGGAACGCCGGTCGAGAACAGCCAGGCGTCCCACAGCGGACGCAGCGACACCTCGGCGTAGTTGGCGGCCAGGCCGGTGAAGTCGTCGGTCACGGCGGTGCCGTGCCGGTAGCGGGTGGTCCACTCGCGCAGCAGCTTGAAGAAGCTCCCGTCGCCGATCATGCCGCGCAGTACGTGCAGTGTGATCGCACCGCGCTTGTAGACGCGGTCGTCGAACATGTCCCGCGGTCCCGGATCGGCGAGCAGCAGATTCTGCGGCGCGGCGAGCAGCTTCTGGTGGTAGTGCCGCGCCCACTGGTCGGCGGTGTAACCGCCGGAATCCTCCGACCACAACCATTCGGCGTAGCAGGCGAACCCCTCGTGCAACCAGATGTCGCGCCAGCGCCGTGCGGTGACGCTGTTGCCGAACCACTGGTGCGCCAGCTCGTGGGCGATCAGCCGCTCGGACCCCCGGGTGCGATCGCAGTGGTTGGCGCCGAAGATCGAAATACCCTGCGCCTCAAGTGGAATCTCGAGATCGTCGTCGGTGACCACGACGGTGTACCCGTTGGCCAGCGGGTACGGCCCGAACAGCTTGACGAACAGCTTCATCATCTGCGGCTGCCTGCCGAAGTCGTGGTCGAAGTCGGACCGCAACCGATCCGGCAGCACGGCGCGCATCGGCACCGGCGCCTTGGCCAGCGTGTGCGTCTCGTACATCCCGATCTGCAGGGTGATCAGATAGGTCGACGTAGGCTCGGGCTGCTCATAGGTCCACACCGTGTGCCCGGCCCGTACCCGGCGCGACACCAACTCGCCGTTGGCCAGCGCGCGATAGGGGCTGTCGGTGCTGATCTGGATGCGATAGCTGGCCTTGGCGCTGGGATGGTCGTCGCAGGGGAACCACGACGCCGCCCCGTTCGGCTGGCCGGCGACCAGCACACCGTTGGACAGCTCCTCGAAACCGACCTCGCCCCAGACGGTTCGGACCGGCCGCGGCGATCCGCCGTAGCGGACGGCGACCGACAGCGCCGCCCCGGCGGGCAGCGGTGCGGCCAGCGCGATGTGCAGCTTGCCGCCGGAGGACCGGAAGTGCGCGGGCCGCCGCCCGTTCACCGATACCTTGTTGACCACGAGCGCATCGGACATGTCGAGGGTGAAGTTCTGCAGCGAGGCCAGTGTCACCGCGGTGATCGTCGCCGTGCCGGCCAGCCGGTTGATGGCGACCTTGTATTCCAGGTCGAGTTCGTAGCGGGACACCCGGTAGCCGAAGTTGCCGTTGCGCGGCAGGTACGGGTCGATGACCGTGGCGCCGCCCTTCTTGGCGGCCTTCTTCAGGGGTCGTTTCACGCCGCGGTGCCCCTGGCTTCCCGTCGGGTGCGCTCGGTGCGGGGCTTCTTCGCCGAATCGGTCCAGGGCGCAATCGGATTGCCCTGCCACCGGGTCGACGGCGGAACCTCGTCGCCGCGCATCACCAGCGACGCCGGCCCGACCGTGGCGCTGCCGCCGATCCGCGCCGCGGGCAGCGCGACGCAATGCGGGCCCAACGTCGCGCCGTCCTCGAGGACCACGGTGTCCATCCGCATGATCCGGTCGTGGAACAGATGCGTCTGCACCACACAGCCCCGGTTGACCGTGCTGCCGCGTTCCAGCGTCACCAGATCCGCCTCGGGCAGCCAGTAGGTCTCGCACCACACCCCGCGGCCGATCTTGGCACCCAATGCCCGCAGCCACAGGTTCATCACCGGGGTCCCGCTCGCGGCGCGGGCGAACCACGGTGCGGCCACCGTCTCGACGAAGGTGTCCGACACCTCGTTGCGCCACACGAACGATGACCACAGCGGGTACTCGACGGCCCGGATCCGGCCGACCACAAGCCATTTCGCGGCCACCGCCGACCCGCCGGCCACCGCCCCGGCGGCCAGTAGCACCACGCCGCAGGCCAGTGCCGCCCAGCCGTAACCGAAGCGCAACGCAAGCGCCTGCAGCACCGCCAGCACCGCGACGCCGATCGCGAAGGTCACCATCACCGGGATCAGCCGGCAGGTCTCCACCGCCGAGCGCATGAGCCTCAGCCGCGCCGACGGCTGATAGGTCAGCGACGCGTCGGCCTCGTCGGCGTGCCGCCGCAACCGGATCGGCGGGCTGCCCAGCCATGACGAACCGGCCTTGGCCTTGTGCGGCGCCGCGGACAACACCGCCACCAGGCCGTCGTCGGGAACCCGCCTGCCCGGCTGGGTGATACCCGAGTTACCCAGGAACGCCCGCTTCCCGACGGTGGCCTTGGCGGCGTGGATCCACCCGCCGCCGAGTTCGTAGGAGGCGACCATGGTGTCGTCGGCCAGGAACGCACCGTCCTCGATCACGGTGAACTTCGGCGTCAGCAGCGCGGTCGAGATCTCGGTGTTGCGGCCGACTTTCGCGCCCAGCAGCCGCAGCCACCACGGGGTGAGCAGGCTCGCGTAGATGGGGAACAGGTAGTTGCGCGCGGCGTCCATCAGCCGCTCGGTGGCCCACAGTTGCCAGCCGATCCGGCTGCGCACCGGGTGGTAACCCTCGCGGAGCCCGATCGCCAGCACCCGCACCTTGACCACGGTCAGCAGTGCGTAGAAGGCCATCGCCGCCAGGGTGGCGACCGGAATCCACGGCGCCGCAACGGCAATCGCGGAACCCAGGGTGGCGGTCTCGCGCGCCGGCCAGATCAGCACCGCCAGGCCCACGCCGAGCGACACCAGGGGCAGCGCCCCGAGCAACACCGAGGTCACTCCATAGATGACCAGCCACTGCGCGGCCCGCGGCGGGCGGTGCTCCGGCCACGGGTGGCGGGCCTTGCCCGACTTCACCGCCGGTGATCCCTTCCAGTACTGGCCGTTCTTGACCTTGCCGCGCACGCCGGACCCGGGGGCGACGTCGGCGTTCTTCCCCACCACCGCGCCGGGAAACAGGGTGGTGCGCGCCCCGACGGTGGCGTCGTTGCCGACACTGATCGGACCGACGTGGAAATCGTCGCCGTCGATCCAGTGCCCGGTCAGGTCGACCTCCGGCTCGATGGAACTCCGGTGGCCCAGCCGCAGCATCCCGGTCACCGGCGGGGCCGAATGCAGATCCACGCCCTTGCCGACCCTGTTACCCAGCGCCCGCGCGTAGTACACCAGCCACGGGGCCCCGGCCAGGTTCTCCGCACCGCTGGCGTCGGCCAGCCGCTCCGCCAGCCATACCCGCAGATGCTCCGGGCCCCCGCGGCGATACGTGCCGGGTTCCAGGTTCGAGAGCAGCATCCGCGCGCCCAGCACGGCGATGCCCATCCGGCCGACCGGGGTGATGAACACGACGAACGCCACCGCCACCAACCACCAGTTCAGCGGCGCCAGCCACGGCAACGGGTGGAAGTGCGCGGCCACGTTGTTGGCCACCGCCAACCATGTCAGCCACTGCAGGCCGGTGAGGGTGGCCAGGGGGATCGACAGCAGCACCTGGGCGACCTGGGTGCTCGCCGGGGTTGGTGTGACGTCGCGCGGCACCACGGTGACCGGGGGATCCATCTCGTCCAGGAAGCCGGCGAGCGAGCCCAGCCGGGGATGGTCGTAGAGCTGGGCGACGGTCACCTGCGGGTAGCGGTTGCGCAGCGCGGCCACCAGTTGGGCGGCCGACAGCGAGCCACCGCCGAGGGCGAAGAAGTCGGCCTCGGGCCCGTCGACCACCGCGCCGAGCACGTCGCGCCACAGCCCGGCCAGCCAGCCCAGCGTGCCGCCCAGGTCGGGGGCCTCGTCCTCCGCGGACGCGCCGGGCGGCGGCCAGGGCAGCGCGTCGCGGTCCACCTTGCCCGACGTGCGGATGGGCAGTTCATCGACGAGCACCAGGCGGGGCACCAGCGCGGCGGGCAGGCTCTGCGACAGCTCCGCCCGCGCTGCGGCCAGGTCGAAGTTCGGGTCGGCGCTGGCGATGTAGCCGACCAGCAGCGGTGTGCCGCTGGCGGTGCGCCGGACCGCGGCGGCGCCGCCGCTGACACCGGGGAGATGCACCAGAGCGGAGTCCACCTCGCCCAGTTCGATGCGTCGGCCGCCGACCTTGACCTGGTCGTCGGCGCGGCCCTGGAAATACAGTCCGTCCTCCTCGAGCCGTACCAGGTCGCCGCTGCGGTAGGCGCGGCTCCAGCCCAGCGACGGCAGCGGGGCATACTTCTCGGCGTCCTTCTCGGGGTCCAGGTAGCGGGCCAGCCCGACGCCGCCGATGACGAGTTCACCGACCTCGCCCACCGGGACCGGCTCGCCGCTGCGGTCGACGACGACGAGGTCCCAGCCCGGCAGGGGCAGCCCGATGCTGACCGGGGAGTGCCCGTCCAGCTTCGCCCCGCAGGCCACCACGGTGGCCTCGGTCGGCCCGTAGGTGTTCCACACCTCGCGGCCCTCGACCACCAGCCGCTCGGCCAGATCCGGCGGGCAGGCCTCGCCGCCGAAGATCAACAGCCGCACCGCCTCCAGCGCCTCGGCGGGCCACAGCGAGGCCAGCGTCGGCACCGTGGAGACCACCGTCACATCGTGGGAGACCAGCCACGGTCCCAGGTCCATGCCGCTGCGGACCAGCGCCCGGGGCGCGGGCACCAGGCAGGCTCCGTGCCGCCAGGCCAGCCACATCTCCTCGCAGGAGGCGTCGAACGCGACCGACAGCCCGGCCAGCACCCGGTCCTCCGGGCCGATCGGCTCGTCGCGGAGGAACATCTGGGCCTCGGCGTCGACGAACGCGGCCGCATTGCGGTGGGTCACCGCGACGCCCTTCGGGGTCCCGGTCGACCCGGAGGTGAAGATGACCCAGGCGTCGTCGCGGCCCAGCGGTGCCGCTGCCCGCCAGCCCCGCGACGTTCCCGGGCCCCGCATCAGTCCGGCCTCAGTGATGACGGCCACCACGTCGGCCTCGGTGAACACCATCTCGGCGCGCTCGTCGGGGTCGTCGGCGTCGACGGGGACGTAGGCCGCGCCGGCCGCCAGGGTGGACAGGATCGCCACGTACAGCGCATAGCTTCCGGATGGCATCCGGATTCCGATCCGGTCGCCGCGGCCGATCCCGCGCGCAGCCAGCCACTCCACGCTGTCCTCGATGTCGGCGATCAACTCGGCGTAGGTGAGCTGCACCGTGCCGTCGTCGATCGCCGCGGCGTCGGGGTACCGCGCGGCGGTGTCGTAGAGGATGTCGACGAGGGTGCGCGGGGCCGGAGCCCGCTCGGCGAGCAGGTATTGAGCGGGGATGTCCGGCGGCGCCACGCTGTGGATACTAGGCGGCGTTGATGACGGGGGAGCGCCGGACGCGTTCTGGTTTGTGTGGCGGTGTGCCGACCTGACAGACTGCTCGCAGAGGGGAGTATTCCTTCGTCGCGGTGTCGTCACCACGTCGGCCGTCATCGGCCGTCCGGTGCCGCGGGTCGCCATCGGGCGGCGGAAGAGACCTCGGACGTTTTTCGACGCCCGGAGGTCCCTCGTGAACGTTTCCCAGTTGGAGTGGATCGTCACGCTGGGCGTGACGATCGCGGTGCTGATCTTCGACGTGGTGTACATCGCCCGACGGCCGCACGAGCCGACCATGCGCGAGTGCGCGATCGCGCTGTCGTTCTACGTGGGACTGGCCATCGCCTTCGGCGTCTGGGTGTGGAACTTCCACGGCAGCCAGTTCGGGCTGGAGTTCTTCGCGGGCTGGCTCACCGAGTACAGCCTGTCGGTGGACAACCTGTTCATCTTCATCATCATCATGGCGAGCTTCAACGTGCCGAAGGTCTATCAGCAGCAGGCACTGCTGGTCGGCATCGTGCTGGCGTTGATCTTCCGCGGCATCTTCATCGCGCTGGGTGCCGTTGCCATCAAACAGTTCTCGTGGATCTTCTACATCTTCGGCGCGTTCCTGGTCTACACCGCCGTCCGGCTGGTCCGCGACACCGACCACAGCGATGACGCGGAGAACGCCGTGGTCCGCTTCGCCCGCACACATTTCCGCGTCACCGACAAGTGGGACGGGCTCAAGCTCTATGTCAAGGACGGCGGCAAGCGGCTGATGACCCCGATGTTCCTGGTCATCGTCGCCCTGGGCACCACCGACCTGCTGTTCGCGCTGGATTCCATCCCGGCCATCTACGGGCTCACCAGTGAGCCCTACCTGGTGTTCACCGCGAACCTGTTCGCGCTGATGGGGTTGCGCCAGTTGTACTTCCTGCTCGGTGACCTCCTGAACCGGTTGGTGTTCCTGTCGCAGGGGTTGGCGTTCATCCTCTTCTTCATCGGGGTCAAGCTGGTGTTGCACGCGCTGCACGAGAACGAGTTGCCGTTCATCAACGGCGGTGAGCACGTCCCCGTCCCGGAGATACCGACGTTGCTGAGCCTGGCGGTCATCATCCTGACGTTGTTCCTGACGATGGTGGCCAGCCTGGTGAAGACCCGCGTCGTCGACCGCCGCTGAGCGCGGGTTCGCTTCGCGCTGAGCGCAATCGTCGACGCGGCGCGGCGGGGTGGCTAGCGTCGCCGCTGTGTCGACGACGGAAGTGTGGGTTCGGGAGGCGCCGCGGGTGTTCATCCACGACGCGGCCGGTAACTGGACCGAGCTGAGCACCGGCTGGCGCCGCACGCTCCGGTTGAGCGCGCCGAATCTGTCCGAGGCCCGGCGTCGCCGCGACGGGCTGCCCCGCGACGTCTCGGTGATTCTCGACGTCACCGTGTCGGTGGCCGACGATTCGCGCGCCGCGCTCGCGGCCGCCGCGGTCCTCGACCACCCACACACCGTGCGGTACGCCGGCACGGTCGACGGGCTGGCCGGCCTGGTCGCCGACCTCTACACCGCCGGTGTCGCCGACGGTGTCACGCTGTTGCCCGCCGCCTCCGGGACCGATCTCCGGTCCCACGGCGTCGCGGCGCTGCCGCGCATTCATCGGCTGCTGCGCATCCCGGCCTGAACTCAGCCGCGGCCGCGCAGCATCCCGTCGACCATGGCGTGCAGGGCCCGGCGCACCTCGGCGCGCGACGCCTCGGGGTCCGGGGCGTTGGCAATGGTCATGGCCGCCGCGTCCATGGCCCCGATCAGGATGTGCGCCAGCGGCCGGACCGGCTGGGCCTCGAGTTCGCCGGCGTCGATCGCGGCCTGGAGCAATTGCTCGGTCATGCCCAGGCTGTAGCGCTCGGCGATGTCACGAAAGCCGTTCCAGCCCAGGATGTTCGGTGCGTCCACCAGGACGAGTTGGCGGATCTCCCGTTCGGCGGAGATGTCGAGCCAGGCATCGACCGCGGCGTGCAGGGCCGCCGCCGGGCCTGCGGGCTGTTGGGCGAGCACGGCCGCCCCGAGTCGCGTCATGACGTCGGCCTCGACCGTCTCGACGACGTCGAGGAACAATGCGGCCTTGTCCGCGTACTGGTGATACATCGCCCCGCGGGTCACCCCGGCCGCCGTCGCGATCTCCGGGGTGCCGACGTCGGTGTAGCCCCGTTCGCCCCATAGTCGGCGCGCGGCGGTGCGCAGCGCCTCCTGGGTGGTGGCGGATCGCTGCGCCTGGGTACGCCGGTTGGTCATGGGTCTTGCATTTCCATTCAGTCTGTCGGTATGTTACATACAGTCTGTCTGTATCTAACTATTCGTGGAGGTCAGTATGCACACCGTAGAGCTCAGCGCCGGAACCATCGAGTACGACGCGTACGGCCCGGCCGAGGGCCGCTCCGTGGTCTTCGTGCACGGCTACGCGATGGGCGCATCGCTGTGGCGCCCGCTGGCCCAGCGGCTGGCCGAACACAACCTGCGCTGCTTCGCGCCCACCTGGCCGCTCGGCGGCCACCGCCGGGCGATGCGGCCGGCGGCGGAGCTGACCATGCGCGGGGTCGCGGCGATGGTCGACGAGTTCCTCACCGCCCTCGACCTCGACGACGTCGTACTCGTCGGCAACGACACCGGCGGCGCGATCGCCCAGATCGTCGCCGGAGAGTTCGGTGACCGGGTCGGCGCGTTGGTGCTTACCAGCTGCGACGCCTTCGAGCACTTCCCGCCGCCGATCCTGGCCCCGCTGATCACCGCGACCAAGGTGCCGCCGGTGTTCCGCGCCGCACTGAAGACCATGGGCACCAAGATCGGCCGGCGCCGTGCCTACGGCGCGCTGTCGCACGGCGATCTCGATACGTTGACCGCCGAGTGGACCCGGCGGCTGGTGCGTGACCCCGGCATCGCCGAGGACCTGCGCCGGTTCACCGCCTCGCTGAACCGGCGGAACACCCTCGACGCGGCGGCCAGGCTGCCGCAGTTCACCAAGCCGGCACTGATCGCCTGGTCGGCCGACGACGTGTTCTTCGAGCAGGAGGACGGCCGGCGGCTGGCCCGGGTGCTGCCTGACGCGCGCCTGGAGGTCATCGCGAACGCGCGGACCTTCTCGATGCTCGACCAGCCCGATGTGCTGGGCGCCCTGATCGTCGACTTCGTGACGGCTAGAGCGACCGCAACCGGCGCACCCGGTCGGCGATGACCCGCCGGGAGACGTCGGCGCCCGGGGCCAGACCCTCGAAGGCGTGCGGGCAACCCGGGTGCACGTGCAGTTCGGTGGCGACCCCGGCCGCGGAAAGCCGTCGGGCGTAGTCGATGTCCTCGTCGCGGAAGATGTCCAGATCGCCGACATCGAGATACGCCGGCGGCAGCCCGGCCAGGTCCGCGGCACGGGCCGGCGCGGCGTAGACCGGCACGTCGTCGCCGCCCGTCGCCGCCCCGAGCAGCGCGGTCCAGCCGGTGAGGTTGTCCTCGTAGTTCCACGTCAGGAACTCCGGCGCCAACTCCGGGCTCGGGGTGCGGGTGCGGTCGTCGAGCATCGGGTAGATCAGCAGCTGCAGCGCCAGCGCCGGGCCGCCGCGGTCGCGGGCCAGCAGCGCCACCCCGGCCGCCAGCCCACCGCCGGCGCTGTCGCCGGCCACCGCCAGCCGGGCCGGATCCACGCCCAGCGAGGCGGCGTGCTCGGCGAGCCAGCACAGGGCGGCGTAGCAGTCCTCCACCGGCGTCGGATGCGAATGTTCGGGCGCCACACGGTAATCCACGGTCAGCATCGGCACCCCGGAGGCCGCCACATAGCCGCGCACCGCCGAGTCGTACATCGCCGCGGTCTCGGCCAGGCTGTAGATCATGCCGCCACCGTGCAGGTACAGCGCGCCGGCGCCGGTCGGCGTCGAGCCGGTCGGGGCATACCAGTTCAGCGGCAGTTCGGCCCCGTCCGCCGTCGTCACGACATGACTGGTGACCTCGACACCGTCGGCCGGTTCCCGGCCCGCGGCGAGCAGGGCGAAGAACGGAACGGCCCGCTCGCGGCGGGTGGCGACGTCACCGACCGCCGGCGCGGGCAATTCGGCGGCGGCCGCCATCAGCGGTTGCAGCAGGGTGAGGAGTTCGGGATCCATCGGCAGGGCCACGCCTGCCAACTCTAGGGTCTGGACGTCAGCCCCAGTTGTCGTAGCCGCCCTCCGGACCGAGCATCCGCTCCAGCCGGCTCCGGTTGATCTTGGCCAGTTCGTTGCGCACGACCTTGCGTTCGGTCTCCAGGTCGTGGTGCATGCGTTCGCCGATCGCCGCGATGACGGAGTCGACCCGGCCGTCGGGGCCCAATGCCCCGACATGCATGACGAAGTCGAATCCGAACGCGTCGGCGTAGTCGCGGGCGGCGCGGTTCAGGGTTGTCATGACCCCGGGGCGCTCGTCCCACACCGAGCAGTGCTCGGCCTGCGACCGCGTGCTGTTCGGCCGGCTGCCGACATGCGGGTAGGCCTGCAGGATGTCGTCCACGGACTGCTCGGACAGCGAGAACAGCAACGCATCGGCCTTGCGGAACAACGCGTTCCGGTCCGGGTAGGGCCGTTCGCGAGCCAGGTCGCGGGCCAGCACGACGCTGTTGCAGCATTCGTACAACGCGTGCACGGCCTTCTTGGTCGGCAGTTCGTTGAAGGCCTCGAGCCCGATGCCCTGATGCAGCAACACACCGCAATGGTCGGACCCGGAAAGCACAGCCGCGTTACCGAATGTTACGGCCAGGCAAACTCTCGCCCGCGGGGCGTGAGCCGCGTCACCCGATCAGTGCCCACCTGCGGTGAAGCGCTCGAGGGAGCGCTGGATCTCGGCCTCGGCCTCGGCCCGGCCCACCCACTCGGCCGCCTTGACGAACTTGTTCGGCTCCAGGTCCTTGTAGTGCATGAAGAAGTGCTTGATGCCGTCGAGTTCCATCTGCGGCACGTCGTGCAGATCCTGGATGTGGTCCCAGCGCGGGTCGCCGGCGGGCACGCACAGCACCTTGTCGTCGCCGCCGGCCTCGTCGACCATCTGGAACATCGCGACCGGCCGGGCCTCGACCAGCACACCGGGGAACACCGGCTGCGGCAGCAGCACCATCGCGTCGAGCGGATCGCCGTCGTTGCCGAGGGTGTCCTCGATGAAGCCGTAGTCCGCCGGATACGCCATCGGCGTGAACAGGTAGCGGTCCAAGCGGAGCCGACCGGTCTCGTGGTCGACCTCGTACTTGTTGCGCTGACCCCGCGGAATCTCGATGGTGACGTCGAACTGCACCGTACGGCTTCCTTCCCTCTGCGGTCCCGGTCCGGAGAGCCCGGTGGCGACCGGGCATAACCCTAACGGAGCGATACCCTGCGCTTGAACTCGTTGGGCACAATGGGACCAAAGCAGTCAGGAGAGTGATGAGTCCCCCATGGTGGCGGCGCTCCACGCACGTGGTGCTGGCCGTGGCGGTGATCGTGCTGGTCGCGGTCGTCGTCGCGGTGGCCGCCGTGATGACGTCGGGGGGCGACACCAGCAGCGCGCAGGGCGCCGCGGGGCGGCCGCGGGCCAGCGCCAACCCGGCCGTGGTGCCGGTGTCCGACTCGGCCCCGGTGCCGACGGCAGCCGGGATGACGGCGGCGCTGGCGGCGCCGGTCGCCGACCCCAACCTCGGCAACCTCACCGGCCGCATCACCGACGCCAAGACCGGCACCCAGCTGTGGGAGCAGCGCTCGACCCTGCCGATGCTGCCGGCGTCGACCAACAAGACGCTCACCGCGGGGGCCGCCCTGCTCACCCTGGACCGCGACGCCCGCCTCACCACGACGGTCGTCGCGGCCGACCAGAACAGCCAGCCCGGGGTGGTGGTGCTCGTCGGCGGCGGCGACCCGGTGCTCTCGGCGGCCCCGCCCGGCCAGGAGACCTGGTATCGGGGGGCGGCGCGGATCAGCGACCTGGCCGACCAGGTGCGCCAGAGCGGCATCACCGTGACCCGCGTGCAGGTGGACAATTCGCTGTTCTCCGGCCCGGACTTCGCGCCCGGCTGGGATCCCGCCGACATCTTCGGCGGGGACATCGCCCCGATCCAGGCGGTGATGGTCGACGCCGGCCGCACCCAGCCGACCACCGACGAGTCCCGCCGGTCCACCACACCGGCCCTGGACGCCGGGCGGGCGCTGGCGGGGGCACTGCGGGTCGATCCGGCGACCGTCAGCTTCGCCTCGAGTCCGCCGACCGGGCAGCAGTTGGCTTCGGTGCAGTCCGCGCCGCTCATCGAGCGGCTGCGGCAGATGATGCTCGCCTCCGACAACGTGATGGCCGAGACCATCGGGCGTGAGGTGGCCAAGGCCACCGGACGGCCGCAGAGCTTCGCCGGTGCCGTCGACGCCGTCACCGGCAAGCTGGCCTCGTCCGGGGTGGACATGACGGGCGCGAGCCTGGTCGATTCCAGCGGCCTGTCGGTCCTGGACCGGCTGACCGCCAAGAACCTCGACGAGGTGGTGGGCGCGGCCGCCGGACCGAACCTGCCGGCGATGCGGCCCCTGCTGGACCTGTTGCCGATCGCCGGCGGCAGCGGCACGCTGTCGGACCGCTTCCTGGCCGGGGACGCCCGGACGTCGTCGGCCGGCTGGCTGCGCGCCAAGACCGGCTCCCTGACCGCGATCAACTCGCTGGCCGGCGTCGTGACCGACGCCAGCGGCCGGGTGCTGACCTTCGCCTTCATCTCCAATGACGCCGGTCCCACCGGTCGCCTCGCCATCGACGCGCTGGCCGGTGTGCTGCGCACCTGCGGCTGCGGCGGATGAGTAGTCCCTCGGCCTCGACCGTCGGCCGGGCCGTCGACTGGGCGTTCGCCGGCACCGTCGGCGCGCGGCTGGCCCGGCCGGGCCCCGCGGCGACGGACTACACCCGCCGTCAGGTGATCGACGAGCTGGCCATCGCCGCCCGGGCGGCCGAGGCACCGGTGCGCGACGTCACCGGCCTGGCCACCGACGCCGCGGTGCCGGAGGCGCGGATCGTCGACCGCCAGGGCTGGATCCGGGCGGCCTCGGATTCGATGCGGGTGATGACCGGCGGCACCGACAAGCCGAGCAACGTCGTCACCGGCCGGGTGGCCGGCGCGCAGACGGGTGCGGTGCTGGCGTTCATCTCCTCGGGCATCCTCGGCCAGTACGACCCGTTCGCCGTCGAGGGGCGGGGCGGTGAGCTGCTGCTGGTGTATCCGAACGTGATCGCCGTCGAACGCCAGCTGCAGGTCTCGCCGTCGGACTTCCGGCTCTGGGTGTGCCTGCACGAGGTCACCCATCGGGTTCAGTTCACCGCCAATCCGTGGCTGGCGCAACACATGTCGAGCACGTTGGCGGTGTTGACCTCCGAGGCCGCTGACGATGTCGGTGAGGTGGTCGCCCGGCTCGCGACGTTCCTCAAGGACCGGCGCAAGGGCGAGCAGGGCCCCAACGACTCCGGCATCCTCGGCTTCATGCGGGCGGTGCAGTCCGAGCCGCAGCGCCGGGCGCTGGACCGGTTGCTGGTGCTGGGCACGCTGCTGGAGGGTCACGCCGACCACGTGATGGATGCGGTGGGCCCGGCGGTGGTGCCGTCGGTGGAGAACATCCGGCACCGGTTCGACCAACGGCGCGGCCGCAAGCAGCCGCCGCTGCAGCGCCTGCTGCGCGCGCTGCTCGGGGTGGACGCCAAGCTCAGCCAGTACACCCGCGGCAAGGCGTTCGTCGACGCCGTGGTGGGCCGGGTCGGGATGAACCGGTTCAACGCGGTGTGGACGGGTCCCGACACCCTGCCCCTGCCCGACGAGATCGAAGACCCGCCGCGGTGGATCGACCGGGTGCTCTGAGCGAGTTGTGCGCCGCCGTGGCCGATTTCGCGGCCCGGCGGCTTGCCGACACGTCGGCATGGTGCGTCGCGCTGTCCGGCGGGCCGGACTCGCTGGCCCTGGTCGCCACGGCCGCCCCGGTCCGGCCGACGACGGCGCTGATCGTCGACCACGGGCTGCAACCCGGTTCGGACATCGTCGCGGAGGCGGCCCGACGCCAAGCGCTCGAGTTGGGCTGCGCCGAGGCCCGGGTGCTGCGGGTGACGGTCGGGGCTGCCGGCGGCCCGGAGGCCGCCGCCCGCACCGCCCGCTACGCCGCGCTGGACGCCGCGCGTGCGGGGATGCCCGTGCTGCTGGCCCACACCCTCGACGATCAGGCCGAGACGGTGCTGCTGGGCCTGGGCCGGGGGTCCGGGGCCCGCTCCATCGCCGGCATGCGCGTCGCCGACCCGCCCTGGTACCGCCCGCTGCTGGGGCTACGCCGCAGCCAGACGCACGCGGCGTGCGCCGAACTCGGGATCGCGGCCTGGGACGATCCGCACAACCACGACCGCCGCTTCACCCGGGTGCGGCTGCGCCGCGAGGTGCTGCCGCTGCTCGAGGACGTGCTGGGCGGCGGGGTGGCCGAGGCGCTGGCGCGCACCGCCACCGCGCTGCGGGAAGACACCGAGGCGCTCGACGCGATCGCGGAGCACTCGCTGGCCGCCGCGCGGGCGGGGGAGGTGCTCAGCGTCGCGGCGCTGGAGCCGCTGCCCGCCACGGTGCGCCGCCGGGTGATCCGCGGCTGGCTGCTCGCCGGCGGCGCGAGCGGGCTCAGCGACAAGCAGATCCGGGCGGTCGACGCGCTGGTCACCGCGTGGCGCGGCCAGGGCGGGGCGGCCGTCGGGTCCGATCAGCGGCACCGCCGGCTGTTCGCCGCGCGCCGCGACGGCGCACTGGTGCTCTACTTCGAGGCCGTGTAATTGGTCGACGGGGTCCGCGCATGGCACGCTGTGGGCGTGTCGGAGCACGACCTGTATCCCGGGGACATCAAGTCGGTCCTGCTGTCCCAAGATCAGATCCGGGAGCGCACGGCTGAACTGGCCGAACTGGTCGCCCGCGACTACGTCGACAACCTGGCCGGCCAGGACCTGTTGCTGGTCACCGTCCTCAAGGGCGCGGTGATGTTCGTGACCGACCTGGCCCGGGCGCTGCCGGTGCCGACCCAGCTGGAGTTCATGGCCGTCAGCTCCTACGGCTCGGCCACCTCGTCGTCGGGGGTGGTGCGCATTTTGAAGGACCTCGACCGCGACATCCACGACCGCGACGTGCTGATCGTCGAGGACATCGTGGACTCCGGGCTGACCCTGTCGTGGCTGCTGCGCAACCTGGCCACCCGCCACCCCCGCTCGCTGCGGGTCTGCACGCTGCTGCGCAAGCCCGAGGCGGTGCGCGCCGATGTGGAGATCGCCTACGTCGGCTTCGACATCCCGAACGAGTTCGTCGTCGGCTACGGCCTCGACTACGCGGAGCGCTACCGCGACCTACCGTTCATCGGCACGCTGGACCCGAAGGTCTACCAGCACTAGTCGGAGTCGGGGGAGGGTGCCGCTGCCCGACTCTGAGCGACTGTCCGGTCCGGCGCGACTCGGAGTCGCTCGTAGCCGGGCACAACCACCTTCTCCTAGGTGAGCTCCCACACCGCGGTAACCGTGAAGCCGACGGTCTGCTCGCCCGGCTGCAGCGGCACCTCGGTGGCCATCGCCCCGCGCGGCATCGGCATCGGCACCGGGGGCGGGGGCGGCCCGCCGCTGGGTGCTTCCGAGATCGAGATCACCTTGCCCAGCGACAGCCCGGACAGCTCGGCGTACTGGCCGGCGCGATCCTTGGCGTCGTCGAAGGCCCGTGCCCGCGCGTCGCGGACCAGCTTGGAGTCGTCCTCGATCGAGTAGCTCACCGAGTTGATGCGGGTGGCGTCCCCGCCGGCCCCGACGATCGCCGCCAGCGCCTGGGAGGCCTTGTCCAGCTTGCGGATCTTGACCTGGATCGAGTTGCTCGCCCGATACCCGGCGATCACCGAGTTGTCGGCGTACTGCGGCTGCAGGCTGACCTGTGTGGTGCTGATGTCCTTGGCATCGATCCCGCCACCGGTGAGGGCGTTGATCACGGCCTGCTGACGGTCGTTGGTCTGGTTCATCGCCGTGGTGACGTCGGGGGCGACGAACTCGATGGCGACGTCGGCGGTCAACGTGTCCGGCACGCCCTGCACCTCGCCGGAGCCGACGACGGTGACCTGCCGCGGGTTCTGCCCGACCGGGCCGGCGTTGGAGTCGCATCCGGCGAGCGCGGCGACGGTGATTCCGGCGGTCACCAGGACACCGATGAACCGGAGGGAAATCGACATGCCTGCCACGGTAGCGCGGTCACTCCTCATCGAGCGTCACGCGATCTCGCCGATCGACCGGACCCGCTGGCCGACGCTGTCGGCGGGCATCTCGTGAGCCAGCACCGGATCTCCATATTCGAGGGGACGTCTGACGAAGACGGTTCCCATTCCCACTGCTCCGGCCGCCTCGAGGTCATAGGGATGGCTGGCGACCATCGCGGCCTCCTGGGGCTGCACACCGAGGTATCGAAGCGCCCGCCGGTACACGCCCGGGTCCGGTTTGAACGCCTCGAAGATCTCCGCGGTGAAGATGGCGTCCATGTCGATCGCGTGGCCCTTGAACAACGAAATCGCCGTGCTCATATCGGCATTCGATAGGGCGGCCACGGTAGCCCGTTCCCGTAGCCGGGCGATTCCGGCCCGAACGTCCGGCCACGGTTGCAGGCGCTGCCAACTGCTCGCGACGGCCTCGGCGACGGCTCGGTCCGGTTCGGGCAGACCGTGCTGCGCGCAGGTGGCGACGAATCCCGCCTCGTAGTGCTCCTGGACCCGCCGCCAGTTGCCGTGTTGCGGCGGATTGTCCGCGATCCGGTGAAAGTAGTTGCGCCGCCAGCCGCGGGTGAACTCGGCGGCGTCCACGCGGTCGGCGCCGATGCCGTCGAGGTAGCGACCTACCGCGGCGCTCACCGGGCCGAAGAAGTCCATCAGTGTGCCCTGCACATCAAAGAGGTAGGCCTTGAACCGCACCGGTCTAGGACTGTTCGGCGGCGTGCTCGCCGATCGCCTTCATCACGGCCTCACCCGCGCGGCCCAGCAGATCCCCGCGCAGGTTCTTCGCCCACTCGTGCGAGGCCTCGGCGGCCCGCAGCTGACCCTTGAAGTGCGGCATCACCTTTCGGGCGAACAGTTCGTAGGAGTGGTAGGTCGCCTGCGGGTCGGCCCAGTCGTGGCCGAGCATCAGGAACGTGCCGAACCCGCCGGAGCGGTCCAGCAGATCGGTGATGTAGGCGATCGCGTCGTCGGGTGTTCCGATGCAGCACCCGCCCTGCGCGGCGTAGTCGGCGACGAACTGGCGCGGGGAGCTGGCCGCCTCGTCGACCGAGTTCGACAGCGGCACGAACCCGGCCGCGCCGAAGTAGTCGGCGAAGTCCTGCAGCCCGTACGTGCAGTCGTCGATGGCCTGCTCGCGGGTGTCGGCCAGGTGCATGATGCCCAGCACCCGCCAGTTGGCCCGGTCCGGCTCGGGCCGCCCGGCCCTGGCGGCCTGCTCGGTCACGATCTGCCAGGCGGTCTCCACCGCGGCGTAGCCGCCGGGTACCGACATCGACAGCGACAGCAGCGAGGTGCCCAGCGTCCCGGCCAGCCGCGGACCGGACGGAGAAACCATTGCCGCCGTTGATATCTCGGGGTAGGGCCAGGTGTAGGGCCGCAGGTGCAGGGCGGCGTCGCGCAGGGTGAACCAGTGCGTGTGGCGGTCGATGCGCTCGTCGGGGCCGGCGCGGAACAGCGCGAGGATGGCCTCGAGTGACTCGTGCATCATCTGCCGCTGCTCCACCGGGTCGATGCCCATCATGTAGGCGTCCGACGGCAGCGCGCCCGGTCCGGTCCCGAACATCACCCGGCCCCGGGTCAGGTGGTCCAGCAGCACCCAGCGGTCGGCCAGCATCAGCGGGTGGTGGTAGGGCAGCGAGACCACCCCGGTGCCCAGCCGGATGTGCTTGGTGCGCTCGGCGGCGGTGGCGATGAACAGCTCCGGGCAGGCGATGAGTTCGTAGCCACCGGAGTGGTGCTCACCGAACCAGACCTCGTCGAAGCCGAGCCGGTCCAGCGCGACGGTGCGGTCCAGGTCGTACTCCAGCGCGACGGTGGGGGACTGGCCGACGGGATGGAACGGCGTCAGGAAGACACCGAAGTTCAGGGGGCGCTGCGGTGTCATGTCCACTCCACGGTCGATAGGAAGGTCAGCAACTCCGAGTTGATCGCCTCGGGTCGTTCCTGCTGGATCCAGTGCCCGGCGCCGTCGAGCAGCACCTCGTGGTACGGACCGACGGTCACCTCCCGGGCGCGGTCCACCCGGGTGAAGCTGAGCACCGGGTCGGCGGCCCCGCCGATGAACAAGCCGGGCACGGTGATCTTCGCCGCCGACGGGTGGGCCAGGATGTGCCAGTTGCGGTCCAGGTTGCGGTACCAGTTCAGCGCGCCGGTGAAGCCGGTGCGGCGGTACTCCTCGACGTAGTGGTCGAGCACCTCGGGGGTCAGCCACTCCGGTAGCCGCTCCGGTTCGGTCATCCGGTCCAGGAAACCCGCCGGTCCCGGCGCCAGCATCGGCAGCGCGTCGGCCTCGTCGGCGGGCGGGCGCATGCCGCCCAGGATCAGCCGCATCGTGCGGTGCGGGTCGCGGGCCAGTTCGGCGTCGGCCACCCCGGGCTGCTGGAAGTACAGCATGTAGAAGAAGTTGTCCCCGAAGATGTTGCGGAAGGCCTGCGTGGGCGGGACCAGCGGCCGGGGGATCGGCGGCACGCTCAGCCCTGCCGCCGCCACCACCCGATCGGGGTGCAGCAACGGCAGGCTCCAGGCCACCACCGCCCCCACATCGTGGCCGACCACCGCCGCGCGCTCGGCGCCGACGTCGTCGATCAGCGCCACCACGTCGCCGGTCAGAGCGGTGATGTCGTACGCCTCGACGGCGTCCGGCTGTGAGGAGCCGCCGTAACCGCGCTGGTCATGAGCCAGAACGTGGTAACCGGCGTCCGCCAGCGCCGGGATCTGGTCGCGCCAGCAGTACGCCAGGTCGGGGAAGCCGTGGACCAGGATGACCAGCGGTGCGCCCGGCTCGCCGGCCTCGGTGACCCGCAGGGCGACGCCGTCGACGTCGACTGACCGTTGGGTCGCGGTGGCCACGGGCCTCAGCCAAGCACAGCGGCCCGGCCGCCGGAAGGCCGGCATCGGCCGCGGTTCGCCCCGGGCTGAACTCGAACCAATCGCTGACGGAAACCAACAGGACTCTGCTCGACGTTGGGGTAGCGGTAGCCTGAACTATTCCAGCTGCGGATACCGGGGGAACGCCGGCCGTGGCCGGCCGCAAGAGATGAAGCCGAGGACATCGAATTCAATGAACCGGAAAAACGTGATCCGCACGCTCACGGTGATCGCCGTTGTGCTGCTGCTCGGCTGGTCGTTCTTTTATTTCAGCGACGACACCCGCGGATTCAAGCCCGTCGACACCTCGGTGGCGATGTCGCAGATCAACTCCGGCAACGTCAACAGCGCCCAGATCGACGACCGCGAACAGCAGCTGCGCCTGGAGCTGAAGAACGGCAACGACGCCACCGAGAACTCCACCAAGGTCATCACCAAGTACCCGACCGGCTACGCGGTGAACGTCTTCGACGCCCTGACCGCCAAGAACGTCAAGACCAATACCGTGGTCAACCAGGGCAGCGTGCTCGGCTCGCTGCTGGTCTACCTGCTGCCGCTGCTGTTGCTCGTCGGCCTGTTCGTGGTGTTCTCCCGCATGCAGACCGGCGGCCGGATGGGCTTCGGCTTCGGCAAGTCGCGGGCCAAGCAGCTGGGCAAGGACATGCCCAAGACCACGTTCGCCGACGTCGCCGGGGTCGACGAGGCGGTCGAGGAACTCTACGAGATCAAGGACTTCCTGCAGAACCCGTCGCGGTATCAGGCGCTCGGCGCCAAGATCCCCAAGGGCGTGCTGCTCTACGGCCCGCCCGGCACCGGTAAGACCCTGCTGGCACGCGCCGTCGCCGGCGAGGCCGGGGTGCCGTTCTTCACGATCTCCGGCTCGGACTTCGTCGAGATGTTCGTCGGCGTCGGCGCCTCCCGGGTGCGCGACCTGTTCGAGCAGGCCAAGCAGAACGCGCCGTGCATCATCTTCGTCGACGAGATCGACGCCGTCGGCCGCCAGCGTGGCGCCGGTCTGGGCGGTGGCCACGACGAGCGTGAGCAGACCCTCAACCAGCTGCTGGTCGAGATGGACGGTTTCGGTGACCGCACCGGCGTCATCCTGATCGCCGCCACCAACCGTCCGGACATCCTCGACCCCGCCCTGCTCCGTCCCGGCCGCTTCGACCGGCAGATTCCGGTGTCCAACCCCGACCTGGCCGGGCGCAAGGCCGTGCTGCGGGTGCATTCGGCCGGCAAGCCGATGGCCCCCGACGCCGACCTCGACGGCCTGGCCAAGCGCACCGTCGGGATGTCCGGCGCCGACCTGGCCAACGTCATCAACGAGGCCGCGCTGCTCACCGCCCGGGAGAACGGCACCGTCATCACCGGCGCTGCGCTGGAGGAGGCCGTCGACCGGGTGATCGGCGGGCCGCGGCGCAAGGGCCGGGTGATCAGCGAGTTGGAGAAGAAGATCACCGCCTACCACGAGGGTGGGCACACCCTGGCGGCGTGGGCGATGCCCGACATCGAGCCCATCTACAAGGTGACCATCCTGGCCCGCGGCCGCACCGGCGGCCACGCCGTCTCGGTGCCCGAGGACGACAAGGGCCTGATGACCCGGTCGGAGATGATCGCCCGGCTGGTCTTCGCGATGGGCGGCCGCGCCGCCGAGGAACTGGTGTTCCGGGAGCCGACCACCGGCGCGGTGTCCGACATCGACCAGGCCACGAAGATCGCCCGCTCGATGGTCACCGAGTACGGCATGAGCGCCAAGCTGGGCGCGGTCAAGTACGGCACCGAACACGGTGATCCGTTCCTGGGCCGGACCATGGGCACCCAGTCGGACTACAGCCACGAGGTGGCCCGTGACATCGACGACGAGGTGCGCAAGCTCATCGAGGCCGCCCATACCGAGGCGTGGGCGATCCTCACCGAGTACCGCGATGTGCTCGACGTGCTCGCCGGCGAGCTCCTGGAGAAGGAGACGCTGCACCGCAAGGAACTGGAGGCGATCTTCGCCGAGGTGAAGAAGCGTCCCCGGCTGACGGTGTTCGACGATTTCGGTGGCCGCATCCCGTCCGACAAGCCGCCCATCAAGACCCCGGGTGAGCTGGCCATCGAGCGTGGCGAGCCGTGGCCCAAGCCGATGCCGGAGCCGGCCTTCAAGACCGCGATCGCCGAGGCCACCGCGAAGGCCCGCGAGCAGCAGGGCCATGGAGCCAACGGCGCCAACGGCAACGGCGCGACCGGCCCGCACCCGGTGCCGCAGCCGGTGCCGGGTCAGCCCGACTACGGTGCGCCGGCGGGCTGGCATGCGCCCGGCTGGCCGCCGCCGCCGCACCAGCAGGGGTACTGGCATCCGCCGCAGCCGGGCTGGGGCCAGCCCCAGCAGCCGTATCAGCCCGCGCCGATGCCGGGTCAGGGGCCTGCTCCGCAAAACCAGCCTGGTGAGGGTGGCGGTCGGCATAATCGGCCGGACAACGGCTGATGACGAACGGAGCTTCGATGGCGCAGCCCGAATCGATCACGCTGGACACACCGCAGTTCGACCAGGCCCGCGCCGAGGCCGCGGTGCGCGAACTGCTGTTGGCGGTCGGCGAGGATCCCACCCGCCACGGCCTGCAGGACACCCCGGCGCGGGTGGCCCGCGCGTTCCGGGAGATGTTCGCCGGGCTCTACACCGACCCCGATTCGGTGCTGGAGACCACCTTCGACGAACAGCACGACGAGTTGGTGCTGGTGAAGAACATCCCGATGTACTCCACCTGTGAGCACCACCTGGTGTCCTTCCACGGGGTGGCCCACGTCGGCTACATCCCCGGCGACGACGGTCGGGTGACCGGGCTTTCCAAGCTGGCCCGCGTGGTCGACCTTTACGCCAAGCGCCCGCAGGTGCAGGAACGGCTCACCTCCCAGGTCGCCGATGCGGTGATGCGCAAGCTCAAGCCGCGCGGGGTGATCGTGGTCATGGAGGCCGAGCACCTGTGCATGGCGATGCGCGGGGTGCGCAAACCCGGCGCGACCACCACCACGTCGGCGGTGCGGGGGCAGTTCAAGACCGACAAGGCATCGCGAGCCGAGGCGCTGGAACTCATCCTGCGCAAATGACCGAGTCCCCTCCCCGGGTCGCTGCGCTCCTGCCCGCCGGCCCCGTGCGGGTGATGGGGGTCCTCAACGTCACCGATGACTCCTTCTCCGACGGCGGCCGCTACCTCGACCCCGCGCGTGCCGTCGAGCACGGTTTGGCGCTGGCCGCCGAGGGCGCCGACATCATCGACGTCGGCGGCGAGTCCACCCGGCCCGGCGCGGTTCGCCTGGACGCCGCCGTCGATGCCGCCCGGATCGTTCCGGTGGTCAAAGAGCTTGCCGCCCAAGGGATCACGGTCAGCATCGACACCATGCACGCGACGGTGGCCCGTGCGGCCCTGGAGAATGGGGCCCGCATCGTCAACGACGTCTCCGGTGGCCGCGCCGACGCCGCGATGGCACCCCTGGTCGCCGACGCCGGTGTGCCCTGGGTGCTGATGCACTGGCGCTCCGTGCAGGCCGACCAACCGCACCGGGTGCCGGTCTATCGTGACGTGGTGGCCGAGGTCCGGGACGAACTGCTGGCCGGAGTCGATGCCGCGGTCGCGGCCGGAGTCGAGCACGCGAACCTGATCATCGACCCGGGGCTTGGTTTCGCCAAGACCGCCGAGCACAACTGGGCGCTGCTGCACGCGCTGCCCGAGTTGGTCGCCACCGGTGTGCCCGTTCTGGTCGGCGCCTCCCGCAAACGCTTCCTGGGCGCCCTGCTCGCCGACGCCGACGGCGCGATCCGCCCGCCGGACGGGCGGGAGACCGCCACCGCGGTCGTCTCCGCGCTGTCCGCGCTGCAAGGCGCCTGGGGGGTGCGGGTGCACGACGTGCGGGCCAGTGTGGACGCGTTGAAGGTCGTGCGGGCCTGGGACCGCGGCGGTGACGGCGATGGCTGACCGGATCGAGCTGCGCGGGCTCGCGGTCCGCGGCAATCACGGCGTCTTCGACCACGAGCGCCGCGACGGGCAGGACTTCGTCGTCGACATCACGGTCTGGATCGACCTGGCCGCCGCGGCCGCCAGCGACGACCTCGTCGACACCTACGACTACGGGGTGCTGGCCCAGCGGGCCGCCGCGATCGTCGGCGGGCCGGCGCGCAACCTGATCGAGACGGTGGCCGCCGAGATCGCCGAGGACGTGATGGCCGACGAGCGGGTGCATGCCGTGGAGGTGGTCGTGCACAAGCCGCAGGCCCCCATCCCGCTGACGTTCGCCGACGTCGCCGTCGTCGCGCGCCGCTCCCGGCGCGGCGGCCGAGGCCAGATCCAGCCCGCCGGGGGAGCGCTGTGACGCGGGTGGTGCTGTCCATCGGATCCAATCTCGGTGACCGGCTGGCCCGGCTGCAGGCCGCGGTCGACGGGCTCGGCAACTCGGTGCGGGCGCTGTCGCCGGTGTATGAGACCGACGCCTGGGGCGGGGTCGACCAGGGCCCGTTCCTCAATGCCGTCGTCATCGCCGACGATCCCGACCTCGGCGGGCACGGCTGGCTCCGGCTGGCCCAGCAACTCGAGCGGGACAACGAGCGGATCCGCGAGGTCCGATGGGGTCCCCGCACCCTCGACGTCGACCTGGTCTGCTGCCGGGACGGCGCCCGCGAGGTGCGCTGCGACGACGAGGACCTGACGTTGCCGCACCCGCTGGCCCACCTGCGCGCGTTCGTGCTGGTGCCCTGGCTGGCGGTCGACCCCGACGCCGAACTGACCCGGCCCGACGGGCCCAGCCCGGTCCGCCGGCTGCTGGCCGACCTCGACGCCGTGGAGCGCACCGCGGTGCGACCGACCGATCTGGTCCTGGCCCGCACCGCCGAGCGGGAGCGCTGATGGGTCCCACCCGCAAGCGTGACCTGACGGCCGCGGTGGTCGGCGTCGCCGCCCTGGCCTACCTGCTGGTGGACGTCCTCTACCGGAACTTCCCGCCGATCACCGTCTGGACCGGGTTGTCGCTGCTGTTGGTGGCGCTCGGCGAGGCCGCCTGGGGGGTGTCGGTGCGGGCCCGGATCCGCGACGGCGAGGTCGGGGTCGGCGGTGGACGGCTGCATCCGCTGGTGGTGGCCCGCAGCGTGGTGATCGCCAAGGCGTCGGCGTGGGTGGGCGCGGTGGTGCTGGGCTGGTGGCTCGGCGTGCTGGTTTATCTGGTGCCGCGGCGCTCGGAGTTGCGGGTGGCCGGCGCGGACACCCCCGGCGCGGTGGTCGCCGCGATCAGCGCCTTCGCGCTGGTGGTGGCCGCGCTGTGGCTGCAGCACTGCTGTCGGTCGCCCGGTGAGCCGACCGAGAACGGCGAGCCCGCGCCGGAGTAGAGCGGCAGGCGAATCGCCGCAGCTTGACGCCGCGTGCACGGACATCCCGCAGGTACAGTCACCCCCATGACCGTTCTGTCCCGCGGCGCCCGCAACCGGCGCGGCGGCCGCAGGCCGGGTTGGCTGCTGTTGACAGTGCTGCTGGTCCTGGCCATCGGCGCCAGCTCCGCATTGGTGTTCACCAACCGCGTCGAGCTGCTGAAGCTCGCGGTCATCCTGTCGCTCTGGGCGGCCGTCGTGGGCGCGTTCGTGTCGGTGATCTACCGCAGGCAGAGTGACGCCGATCAGGCCCGGGCCCGCGATCTGAAACTCGTCTACGACCTTCAGCTCGACCGCGAGATCTCCGCGCGCCGGGAGTACGAGCTGTCGGTGGAGTCGCACCTGCGCCGCGAGCTCGCCACGGAACTACGGGAGCAGGCCGCCGATGAGGTGGCGGCGCTGCGCGCGGAACTGGCAGCCCTGCGCGCCAACCTCGAGATCCTGTTCGACGCCGACCTCGGCGGGCGCCCCGCCCTCGAGGGGGACCGGGTGGCCGCGGTCGGCCCCGGTGACTGGACCCGCGACACCACCACGCTGCCGCCCGTCCCCGGGCGGGTGGAGAGCAGCCGGATCACGCCGGTCGACGACGGGGAGCACGTCAGCCACCCCGCCGAGAACCCGATCATCGACGTCCCGGAGGAGCCGCTGGCCCCGCCGCAGCCGCCGCCGCCCCCGCACCGCCGGGCCGAACCGCATCAGCCGTACCAGCCGGATGCCTACCGCGGCTCGCATCGGCGGGCGCAGGAGAGCGCCGAGGCCGCGGGCGGGCCGCCGGTTCCGCCCGAGCGGACCTTCGCCCCGCCGCCGCAGCGTCCCGAACCGGAGCCGGTCACCGTCTCGGCGCCCGAACCGCCGCCGCAGGCATCGCAGCCACAGCCGGAACCCGTGGCCGCCCAGCAGTGGGCACCCCCGCCCCCACAGCAACCCAACGGCTTCGTCGCTGCGCCGAGCGGCCCGCCGCCGCCCGCGCCGCGGCGCGGCAGGCACTGGACCGCCGAGGAGGGCCGACCCGGGGCACCGCGCCCCGAGCCGGCCATGCAGCCCCCACCCGAGCCGGCACCAAGCGTGCGGCAGCCGACCGAGGCGGCCGGCCCGGCCGCACCCGCGATGTCGACCGCGCGGCCGCCGGCGCCGGGCGCCCGGCATCGCGGCGCCGTGGAATCCGAACCGGCCGAGCCCACCGCAGTCGCGGAGGCCGCCGACGAGGCGGGTGGACAGCACGCCGCGGGCCAATCGGTCGCGGACCTGATGGCGCGCCTGCAGGCCAACGCCGGGCCCGGTGCGGGCGGCGGCCGGCGCCGCCGGCGCGAAGACTGAGGGCATCGGCGCTGCCCAACGGGCCGTGGCCGGGCACAACGGGACGCCGCGTTACAGTTGTCAGGCCCGTCCGGTACCCGCAGAGCAGGACCGGAACGAAACACCGATTGACGTCAGCGAGGTCGTCGACGTGGGGACTCCCAACGGTTTGCGCCCGGCGCGACTGAAGGTCGGCATCATCTCGGCCGGCCGGGTCGGCACCGCCCTCGGCCTGGCGCTGGAGCGCGCCGACCACGTGGTCGTGGCGTGCAGTGCCATCTCCGGAACCTCCCGTCGGCTGGCGCAGCGCCGGTTGCCGGACACCCCGGTGCTGCCGGTGCCTGACGTCGCCGACAGCGCCGAACTGCTGCTGCTGACCGTGCCGGACGCCGAACTGCCCGGGCTGATCAACGGCCTGGCCGCCACCGGCGCGGTGCGCCGCGGCACGATTGTGGCGCACACCTGCGGTGCCAAGGGCGTGGCCGTGCTGGCCCCGCTGACCGAACAGGGCTGCGTGCCGCTGGCCATCCACCCGGCGATGACGTTCACCGGCGCCGACGAGGACATCACCCGGCTCGCCGAGACCTGCTTCGGCATCACCGCCGCTGACGAGATCGGCTACGCCATCGCCCAGGCGCTGGTGCTGGAGATCGGCGGTGAGCCGTTCCGGGTCCGTGAAGACGCCCGCACGCTCTATCACGCCGCCCTGGCCCACGGCAGCAACCACGTAGTCACCGTCGTCGCCGACGCGCTCGACGCGCTGCGGGCGGCGTTGTCCGGCCAGGAACTGCTGGGCCAGGAACTCGTCGGCGACGCCCCGGGCGGCCTGGCCGAACGCATCCTCGGCCCGCTGGCCCGCGCCGCGCTGGAGAACACCCTGCACCGCGGCCAGGCCGCCCTGACCGGGCCGGTGGCCCGCGGCGACGCCGCCGCCGTCGGCGGTCATCTGAACGCGCTCGACGAGATCGATTCCGAACTGGCGCAGAGCTATTGCGCCAACTCGCTGCGCACCGCGCAGCGCGCGCACGCCCCCGAGGAGGTCGTAGACGTGTTGACCGAATGGTCTCGCCAGGCAGGGCCGCACCGGTGACTGTCAAGGCGCCGCAGTTCAGCGCCGGTCAACTCAATGTCTATCCGACCCCGCGGGCGGTGGCCGACGTCACCCGGGCGCTGCGGCACACCGGCCGCCGGGTCATGCTGGTGCCCACCATGGGGGCGCTGCACGACGGGCACCTCGCGCTGGTCCGGGCCGCCAAGCGGGTGCCCGGCGCGGTGGTGGTGGTGTCCATCTTCGTCAACCCGCTGCAGTTCGGCCCCACCGAGGACCTCGACGCCTACCCGCGCACCCTGGACGCCGACCTCGAACTGTTGCGCGACGAGGGTGTCGAAGTGGCGTTCACACCCACCGCGGCCGCCATGTACCCGGACGGAAAGCGCACCACCGTACACCCCGGCCCGCTCGGGTCTGAGCTCGAAGGTGCAACGCGCCCAGGGCATTTCGCCGGCATGCTCACCGTTGTGCTCAAACTGCTGCAGATCGTCCGGCCGGATCGCGCGTTCTTCGGCGAAAAGGACTACCAGCAGCTGGTGCTGATCCGGCAGATGGTCGCCGACCTCAACGTCGATGTGCAGATCGTCGGTGTGCCCACGGTGCGCGAGGCGGACGGGCTGGCGATGTCGTCGCGCAACCGCTACCTGAGCCCCGAGGAACGTGAACTCGCCGGCGCGCTGTCCTCGGCGCTGCTGGCCGGCATGTACGCCGGATCCGGCGGGGCCGCCCCGGTGCTCGACACCGCCCGCGCCGTCCTCGACGAGGTTCCCGCCATCGACGTCGACTATCTCGAACTGCGCGGCCCCAACCTCGAGCCGGCGCCGCCGTTCGGCCCGGCGCGGCTGCTGATCGCCGCCCGGCTGGGCGGCACCCGGCTGCTGGACAACATCGCGATCGATCTGTCGGGCACCACCGGCCCATCCCGCGCCGGTGGCACCGAACCGAACGAAATCAACTGGAGGAACTGATGTTCCGGACGATGCTCAAGTCCAAAATCCACCGCGCCACCGTGACGCAGGCCGACCTGCACTACGTGGGTTCGGTCACCATCGACGCCGACCTGATGGAGGCCGCCGATCTGCTCGAGGGTGAGCAGGTCACCATCGTCGACATCGACAACGGCGCCCGGCTGACCACCTACGCCATCACCGGTCCGAGCGGCAGCGGCGTCATCGGGATCAACGGCGCCGCAGCGCATTTGGTGCATCCCGGCGATCTGGTCATCCTGATGGCCTACGCCACCATGGATGATGCCGGCGCCCGGCAGTATCGCCCGCGGGTGGTGTTCGTCGACGCCCACAACCGGCCGGTCGACCTCGGGGACGACCCGGCCCACGTTCCCCATGATGCGGCCGGGTTGCGCTCGGCGCGGGCTGTGGGGTAGCCGTGCTGCTCGCCATCGACGTCCGCAACACCCACACCGTCGTCGGCCTGATCACCGGCACCGGCGATCACGCGAAGGTCACCCAGCACTGGCGCATCCGCACCGAATCCGAGGTCACCGCCGACGAACTCGCGCTGACCATCGAGGGTCTCATCGGTGACGACTCCGAACGGCTCACCGGCGCCACCGGGCTCTCGACGGTGCCGTCGGTGCTGCACGAGGTGCGGATCATGCTCGAGCAGTATTGGCCGTCGGTGCCGCACGTCCTGATCGAACCCGGTGTGCGCACCGGTATCCCACTGCTGGTCGACAACCCCAAGGAGGTCGGCGCCGACCGGATCGTGAACTGCCTCGCGGCCTATGCGAAGTTCAGCACCGCGGCCATCGTCGTCGACTTCGGGTCCTCGATCTGTGTGGACGTGGTCTCGGCCAAGGGCGAATTCCTCGGTGGGGCAATCGCTCCCGGTGTCCAGGTCTCCTCGGATGCCGCGGCGGCCCGTTCGGCGGCGCTGCGCCGCGTCGAGTTGGTGCGGCCGCGCTCGGTGGTCGGCAAGAACACCGTCGAGTGCATGCAGTCCGGCGCGCTGTTCGGGTTCGCCGGCCTGGTCGACGGGCTGGTCTCGCGCATCCGCGAGGACGTCGACGGCTTCGACGGCACTGACGTCGCGGTGGTGGCCACCGGTCACACGGCGCCGTTGATGCTGCCGGACCTGCACACCGTGCAGCACTACGACAAGCACCTCACCCTCGACGGGCTGCGGATGGTCTACGAACGCAATCGGGAGCACCAGCGCGGAAAGCTGAAGTCGGCCCGCTAGCCATCCGTTCCCGCGCAGCACCGTCTGCTCGCTAGTGGGCGGGCTCATCTCGGCGGCGACCACCGGCGCGGCCTCATTTAAGCTGGCACGTCGTGAGCTCTGCTGATGTTCCGGAACCCGACGGTGGGACCGACGTTCCCGAACAGTTCCGGATCCGTCAAGGCAAGCGTGAACGACTGCTGGCCGAGGGCCACGAGCCGTACCCGGTGGCCGTGCCGCGCACGCATTCGCTCGCCGAGATCCGCGCCGCCTACCCGGACCTGGCCGCCGATGCCGCCACCGGTGACATCGTTGGCATCGCCGGCCGGGTGGTGTTCGCCCGTAACTCCGGCAAGCTGTGCTTCGCCACCCTGCAGGAGGGCGACGGTACGCAACTGCAGGTGATGATCAGCCTGGCCGGGGTGGGCGACGAGTCGCTGGAGGCCTGGAAGACCGAGGTCGACCTCGGCGACATCGTGTTCGTGCACGGTGAGGTGATCAGCTCCCGGCGCGGGGAACTGTCGGTGCTGGCCGACTCCTGGCAGATGGCGTCCAAGGCGCTGCGCCCGCTCCCGGTCGCGCACAAGGAGATGAGCGAGGAGTCCCGGGTCCGGCAGCGCTACGTCGACCTGATCGTGCGCCCGCAGGCGCGGTCGGTCGCGCGCCAGCGCATCGCTGTCGTGCGGGCGGTGCGCAACGGCCTGGAACGCCGCGGCTTCCTCGAGGTTGAGACCCCGATGCTGCAGACGCTGGCCGGCGGGGCCGCCGCACGCCCGTTCGTCACGCACTCCAACGCCCTGGACAGCGATCTCTATCTGCGGATCGCGCCGGAACTGTTCCTCAAGCGCTGCGTCGTCGGCGGCTTGGAGCGGGTCTTCGAACTCAACCGGGTGTTCCGCAACGAGGGCGCGGATTCCACGCATTCGCCTGAATTCGCGATGCTCGAGACCTACCAGGCGTGGGGCACCTATGACGATTCCGCCGTCATCACGCGCGAACTGATTCAGGAGGTCGCCGACGAGGCGGTCGGCACCCGCCAGGTGTCATTGCCCGACGGCACAATCTATGATCTCGACGGGGAATGGCCGTCGATACAAATGTATCCATCCCTGTCCGAGGCCCTCGGCGAAGAGATCACCCCCGATACCGGTTTGGAATACTTACTCGGTATTGCCGACCGACTCGGTGTCGAGATCCCCCGTGATCGCGGCTATGGCCACGGCAAGCTCGTCGAAGAACTGTGGGAGCACACCGTCGGTAATGCATTGTGGGCGCCGACATTCGTCAAGGATTTCCCCGTCGAGACCACACCGTTGACCCGCCAGCACCGCAGCATGCCCGGCGTCACCGAGAAATGGGACCTCTACGTCCGCGGGATCGAGCTGGCGACCGGCTACTCCGAGCTCGTCGACCCGATTATCCAGCGGGAACGCTTCGAAGCCCAGGCGCGTGCCGCGGCCGCCGGCGATGACGAGGCGATGGCCCTCGACGAGGATTTCCTGGCCGCGATGGAGTATGCGATGCCGCCCACCACGGGTACCGGAATGGGCATCGACCGCCTACTAATGGTTCTGACGGGACTGTCAATTCGGGAGACGGTATTGTTCCCGATTGTTCGCCGGCACGGCAACTGAGATGCCCCGGTAACGTTTGTGTTGTAAATGACCCGCCGTTATGGCACATTTATGGCGGAGTTTTTCAAACGGGGCAACGCATTATGCAGAAGGACCAAGTGAGCCAGTGGCCAAGAAAGTGACCGTCACCCTCGTCGACGATTTCGATGGTGAGGGCCCCGCTGATGAAACGGTCGAGTTTTCCATCGACGGCGTGAACTACGAGATTGACCTTTCGAGCAAGAATGCGCAGAAACTGCGCAATGACCTCAAGGGATGGGTCGAGGCCAGCCGCCGGGTCGGCGGCCGCAGGCGGGGCCGCAATGGTTCGGGCCGCGGCCGCGGCACGATCGACCGCGAGCAGAGCGCCGCGATCCGCGAATGGGCCCGCCGCAACGGTCACAAGGTGTCGACCCGGGGCCGAATCCCGGCCGACATCATCGACGCCTTCCACGCCGCCACCTAGGCCGCCGCCCGGGCCGCCGCCCTCGGGGGCGGGCTTGGTCACCGACTCGTCACAACGTTCGCTGGTGGCGTAGCGGTGCCCCTGATTACCGGAAACGAATCGCTGTCCTGCCGCGTTGGTCTGCTGTGTCCACCGGATGAATCCGATATGGGTGACAAGGGAGAGCACCCTTGAGCACCGCCCACTAGAGTGGACCCCAGGTCCGTGGTGTCTACCGCGGCACCTAATCGTGATGGAGAGCAGGTAGCAGGCGATGTTCGAGAGATTTACCGACCGTGCCCGCCGGGTCGTCGTCCTGGCTCAAGAAGAGGCCCGGATGCTCAACCACAACTACATCGGGACCGAGCACATCCTGCTGGGGCTCATTCACGAGGGCGAGGGCGTAGCCGCCAAGTCGCTGGAGTCGTTGGGCATCTCCCTCGAGGGTGTCCGCAGCCAGGTCGAGGAGATCATCGGCCAGGGCCAGCAGGCGCCGTCCGGGCACATCCCGTTCACCCCGCGCGCCAAGAAGGTCCTGGAGCTGAGCCTGCGCGAGGCGCTGCAGCTCGGCCACAACTACATCGGCACCGAGCACATCCTGCTCGGCCTCATCCGCGAGGGTGAGGGCGTGGCCGCCCAGGTGCTGGTCAAGCTGGGCGCGGAACTGACCCGGGTGCGTCAGCAAGTCATCCAGCTGCTGTCGGGCTACCAGGGAAAAGAGACGGCTGAGGCCGGCACCGGGGGGAGGGGTGGCGAGTCCGGCAACCCGTCCACCTCGCTGGTTCTCGATCAGTTCGGCCGCAACCTGACCGCGGCCGCGATGGAGGGCAAGCTCGACCCGGTCATCGGCCGCGAGAAGGAGATCGAGCGGGTCATGCAGGTGCTGTCCCGCCGCACCAAGAACAACCCGGTGCTCATCGGTGAGCCCGGCGTCGGCAAGACCGCCGTCGTGGAGGGCCTGGCCCAGGCCATCGTCCACGGCGAGGTTCCCGAGACGCTGAAGGACAAGCAGCTCTACACCCTCGACCTCGGGTCGCTGGTGGCCGGCAGCCGGTACCGCGGTGACTTCGAGGAGCGCCTCAAGAAGGTGCTCAAGGAGATCAACACCCGCGGCGACATCATCCTGTTCATCGACGAGTTGCACACGCTGGTCGGTGCCGGCGCCGCCGAGGGCGCGATCGATGCCGCGTCGATCCTCAAGCCCAAGCTGGCCCGCGGCGAGCTGCAGACGATCGGTGCCACCACGCTCGACGAGTACCGCAAGTACATCGAGAAGGACGCCGCGCTGGAGCGTCGCTTCCAGCCGGTGCAGGTGGGTGAGCCGACGGTGGCGCACACCATCGAGATCCTCAAGGGTCTGCGCGACCGCTACGAGGCGCATCACCGGGTGTCGATCACCGACGCCGCCGTGGTGGCGGCGGCCACCCTGGCCGACCGCTACATCAACGACCGGTTCCTGCCCGACAAGGCGATCGACCTGATCGACGAGGCCGGCGCCCGGATGCGCATCCGCCGGATGACCGCTCCGCCGGACCTGCGCGAGTTCGACGAGAAGATCGCCGACGCGCGCCGGGAGAAGGAGAGCGCGATCGACGCGCAGGACTTCGAGAAGGCGGCATCGCTGCGGGATCGCGAGAAGCAGCTGGTCGCCCAGCGCGCCGAACGCGAGAAGCAGTGGCGCTCGGGTGATCTCGACGTCGTGGCCGAGGTCGACGACGAGCAGATCGCCGAGGTGCTCGGCAACTGGACCGGTATCCCGGTGTTCAAGCTGACCGAGGAGGAGACCACTCGGCTGTTGCGCATGGAGGACGAGCTGCACAAGCGGATCATCGGTCAGGAGGACGCCGTCAAGGCCGTCTCCAAGGCCATCCGCCGCACCCGCGCCGGGTTGAAGGACCCCAAGCGGCCGTCCGGTTCGTTCATCTTCGCCGGCCCGTCCGGTGTGGGTAAGACCGAGCTGTCCAAGGCGCTGGCGGAGTTCCTGTTCGGCGACGACGACGCCCTCATCCAGATCGACATGGGTGAGTTCCACGACCGCTTCACCGCCTCGCGGCTGTTCGGCGCGCCCCCCGGGTACGTCGGCTACGAGGAGGGCGGCCAGCTCACCGAGAAGGTGCGGCGCAAGCCGTTCTCGGTGGTGCTGTTCGACGAGATCGAGAAGGCGCACCAGGAGATCTACAACACCCTGTTGCAGGTCCTCGAGGACGGCCGCCTGACCGACGGCCAGGGCCGCACGGTCGACTTCAAGAACACCGTGCTGATCTTCACCAGCAACCTCGGGACATCCGATATTTCAAAGGCCGTCGGCCTCGGGTTCACCCAGGGTGGTGGCGAGAACAACTACGAGCGGATGAAGCAGAAGGTCAACGACGAGCTGAAGAAGCACTTCCGCCCGGAGTTCCTCAACCGCATCGACGACATCATCGTCTTCCACCAGCTGACCAAGGACGAGATCATCCGGATGGTCGACCTGATGGTGGGCCGGGTGTCCAAGCAGCTCAAGACCAAGGACATGGAGATGGAGCTGACCGACAAGGCGAAGTCCCTGTTGGCCAAGCGCGGCTTCGACCCGGTCCTCGGTGCGCGACCGCTGCGCCGGACCATCCAGCGCGAGATCGAGGACGCGCTCTCCGAGAAGATCCTCTTCGAGGAGGTCGGTCCGGGTCAGCTCGTCACCGTCGACGTCGACAACTGGGACGGCGAGGGCAGCGGCGAGGATGCGGTCTTCACCTTCACCGGGGGGCCCAAGCGGCCGGAGACGGCCGAGCCGGATCTGGCCAGCGCGGGCACAGCCAGCGAGTAAAGCCGACGCGAAGGCCCCCGGTACGCCGGGGGCCTTTCGCATGCGCGGGCAGTTCAACCCCTCTCCCTCGCGACTGTGCCGTTTCATACCGGGACTCGCCGCAAGTTGCGTATCCCAGCGCACACTCGCGGGGACTACTCTCGGCTCATGCTTGTTGTGACCACGAATGACATCCCTGGCTGGGAGATCCAGCGGGTGTGCGGTGAGGTGTTCGGGCTGACGGTCCGATCACGGAATGCCTTCGCGCAGATGGGCGCGGGCTTCAAGAGCATGTTCGGTGGTGAGCTGCAGGGCATGACCAAGAACCTCGCCGAAAGCCGCAACGAGGCGATGAACCGGCTGATGAGCGAGGCCGCGGGCCGCGGCGGAAATGCGATCATCGCCATGCGCTTCGACACCACCGAACTCGGTGACGTCTGGACCGAGATCTGCGCGTACGGGACGGCCGTGCAGGCGGTGCCGGTGACCGACGCCGCCAAGTACACCGCCCAGCAATTGGGCTACGGGGCCACCTGAGCCCCCCGGGGGGTTAGGATCCATCCGTACCCAAGGACGAGTCGAGGAATCTGGTGAGACTCCAGAACGGTCGCGCCACTGTGAAAGTCAGACCCGACGCTCGTCACCGGCTTCGATCTCCGGACGCGACACTCCGGGAAAGGACACCCCATGACTTCTCCTGAGGCCCGCAAGGGCATTCAGTTGGTCGACCTCTCCGCCACCAAGGCTGCGGTATGGCTGACCGCGACCGCCTTCCTCGCGCTGTTGGCGCTGTACTTCGTGGGCTTCGATCAGGGCGCGACGTCGGTGTTCGGTGACGATATGCACGTGCACGAGTTCCTGCACGACGCACGTCACCTCCTCGGCTTCCCCTGCCACTGACCGCGCCGTGGAAGCGCGGATCATCGCGCGCGGCCTACTGGCCGGCGCGCTGGGCGGCGTTGTCGCCTTCGTGTTCGCCCGGGTGTTCCTCGAGCCGGTGATCGAGCGGGCGATCGCGTACGAGGACACCATGTCCGAGATGCACGGCCACGGCGGTGGACACGGCGCCCACGAGCACGGCGCCGAACTGTTCTCCCGCGGCGTCCAGGCCAACGTCGGCATGGGATTCGGGTTGCTGGTGTTCGCGGCGGCGATGGGCGCGCTGCTGGCGGTGCTGTTCTGCATCGCCCACGGCCGGGTCGGCACCCTCGCTGGGCGCCCGCTGGCGGCGCTGCTGTCGGCGGCGATGCTGTTGTGCGCATTCGTGATTCCGGCGCTGAAGTACCCACCGAATCCGCCGGCCGCCAGCCTGGAGGAGACCCTCCGTCAGCGCACCCTGCTGTATCTGCTGATGGTCGCGATCTCGGCGGTGCTGCTCGTCGCGGCGGTGTATCTCGGCCGGCGGCTGGTTTCGCGCTTGGGCGCCTGGAACGCGGCGCTTACCGGGGCAGGGGCCTACGTGGTGGCGATCGGCGTCGTGATGGCGGTGATGCCCACCATCGACGAGACTCCCGAGATGTTCCCGGCTGACGTGCTCTACGACTTCCGGCTGTACTCCCTCGGCACCCACGTGGTGATGTGGGCGACCATCGGCCTGGTGTTCGCCGAACTGATCCGACGGCTTCTCGACACTCCCACCCGGTCCAGTATCCGGGCGTGAGCCACGTCGTCCGGCTGACCCTGGTCGCCCACGCCATGACGGACGCCATGGCAGCCGGACGGTTCCCGGTCGACGAATCGCTGAATGTCCTGGGGCAGCGCCAGGTTGACGCGACGGTCGATCTGGGCGAGATCGGCGTGGCGCTGTGCGCACCGGAGAAGCGCACCCGGCAGACCGCCGAGTTGCTGGGCCTGCGAGCGGAGGTGGACCCGCGGTTATCCGACCTCGACTGCGGCCGCTGGCGCGGCGAGGTGCTCGGCGGTGTCCAGCCGGCCGAACTCGCGGTGTGGCTCACCGAACCGGATCGGGCCCCGCACGGGGGTGAATCCGTCGTCGCCCTGATCGAGCGGGTGCGCGGCTGGCTCGCCGCGGTGAGCCAAGAGCCGCGCCGAGTGGTGGCCGTGACCCACCCCGCCGTGATCCGCGCCGCCATGCTCGTCGTTCTCGATGCACCGCCGAAATCGTTCTGGCGCATCGACATCACGCCGGCGAGCCGCACGGTGCTGCACTTCCGCGGGCAGGTGTGGACGTTACGCTCGGGGTCCGATCAGCGGTAGCGGGGCAGCATCGCGAAGACCTGCTTGATGATCATCATCACCCAACCGCCCGCGTTCGGACTGTGGTAGCGCGGCCAGTTGAGCTGAAAGCTCACCACCCACGCCTGGCCGGTGCGATCCACGGCATACCAGCTGAAAGTCAGGTCACCGGGCAGGTTTCCGGCCTTGGCGCCGATGTAGGGCCACTCGGCCCGATCGAGATCGATGCCGGGGATCTCCGACATGATGTCGCGCACCGGGGCCGCGGGGCCGACGGCGTTGTGCTGAAGGGCCGCGTGCACGCGGCAGATGTCCTCGGCGCTGCCGTACCACTCGGCCCCGTAGGCCGAACCGGGTGCGTGCGTGCGTTGCGGATCCGGTTCGTAGGGGCGGGAATTCGCCTCGTGCAGCAGCACGGCGCGACGCTGCGGCGAGTCCGCGCTCTTCCACTGTTCGCGCACGTCGGGATTGCCCCAGCCGACCGCGAAGATCTCCCGCATGGTGGGGAACGGCGTCATGCTGCTCGGGTCGTGATGTCCGGCGTCGACGAGAGCGCGCTCGATCGCGCGGGTCCCGACCCGCGCGATGAGCATGTCGGTGGCCATGTTGTCGCTCGTGGCGATCATCTTCCCGGCCGCCTCGCGGACGGTGATCTGCGAGCCGGGCGGAAGCTTGTCGAATCCCGACGAGCCGAGTTTCTTGCCCTCGGTGGTGATCGTCAGCTTGTCGTCCCAGCTGACCGTGCCGGCTCGTACCGCCTCCTCGACCGCGAACAGCACGTACGTCTTGAAAATCGATGCGAGAGGCAGGGATTCGGCGGTGTTGGTGCCCGCCACCTTCTCGCAGCGTCCGTCGTCGACCTTCGACACCTGATAGGAGTAGCGGGCCCCGGTGCGGCTCAGTGCGGCGTCGACGTCGGGCCAGGAGTTGATTAACGGCTTCTCGGTGGTGACCTCGAAGCGGCTGACCATCGTCTGGTCGTTGGTGTGCAGTTCGATGTCCTGCCGGGCGCCGTAGGAGGTGAGCACGTGCAGGGTGGCCACACCGGCGCCGATGTCCACCCCGGCCAGGGTGTAGGGCCGGTCCCACCACAACGAGTCCATCGTGGTGGCCACGGGGTCGACCACGTCCGGGGCGGCCAGTGTCTTGACGCTGACCGGTCCGATCGGCCAGTCGGAGTTGAGCATGTCCATGACCTGCTTGGCCCGGACGCCCTGCGGGGTGTTGGTGTCGATCCGCACCCCGGCCCCGGCATTGGCCGGCGGCGCGGGTGCCGGCGCGCAGCCGCTCGCCAGGGTGGCGACGGTGGTGATCGCGGTGGCAACCGCCACCGCGCTGCGGCGCACCCGGCGCGCGCTAGGCCTTGTCGCCGTGCCCGGCAACGTCCAACACAACCTCGAACTCGAGCAGATGGGCTCCGGTGGCCACCGGGTTGGCGCGTTCGCCGGCGTGGGCGTGCACGGCCGGGCCGGTGGCCCAGGCCTGGAACGCCTCCTCGGTCTCCCACTGGGTGACGACGAAGTAGCGCTCTTCACCCTTGACCGGTCGCAGCAGCTGGAATCCCAGGAATCCCGGCTGGTTGTCGACGGCGTGCGCGCGGTTGGCGAACCGCTTCTCCAGCTCAGGGCCGGCACCGGGCGGTACCTCGATAGCGTTGATCTTCACCACGGTCATGGCGCAAGGCTACCGCGCCCGCCGGGGGCGGTGACTCGCAGCGCAAGATGAACCGGTGACCACGGAGCCGCTGACCCATCGCGGCGGCAGCGGCCGTCCGCTGGTGTTGGTGCATGGCTTGATGGGCCGCGGCAGCACCTGGTCGCGGCAATCGGCGTGGCTGTCGCGGATCGGCTCGGTGCACACCTACGACGCGCCGTGGCACCGCGGTTACGACGTCGAGGATGAGCTGCCGGTCACGACGGAGCGGTTCGTCGCCGAGCTTGCCGACGCGGTCGCCGCCCTGGGGCGACCCGCGGTGCTGATCGGTCATTCGATGGGTGGCCTGCACTCCTGGTGCCTGGCCGCCGAGCACCCGGAGTTGGTGGCCGCCCTGGTGGTCGAGGACATGGCACCGGATTTCGTCGGGCGGACCACCGGCCCGTGGGAGCCCTGGCTGCACGCGCTGCCGGTGGAGTTCGGATCCGCGCAGGCCGTGTTCGACGAGTTCGGTCCGGTCGCCGGTCAGTACTTCCTCGAGGCGTTCGACCGGACGTCCACCGGCTGGCGGTTGCACGGCAAGCCGGCGAGGTGGATCGAGATCGCGGCCGAGTGGGGCACCCGGGACTACTGGGCGCAGTGGCAGGCGGTCCGGGCGCCGGCGTTGCTCATCGAAGCCGGAGACTCGGTCACCCCGCCCGGACAGATGCGCCGGATGCGGGAACTGAGCGGCGATCGGGCCGCCTACCTGCAGGTGCCCGGGGCCGGTCATCTCGTCCACGACGACGCGCCGGACAGCTACCGCGCGGCGGTCGAGGATTTCCTAGCGGCGCTCCCCGAGCGCGCCTGACGAGGGCCACACCGGGTGCTGCTCGAAGCGGGCGCGGATGGCGTCGCAGTCGTGGCCGACCCGGCGGGCGTCGGCGTCGCGATCGTCGTCGTAGAGGTAGCCGACCATCGGCGCCCGGGGGGCGAACTGCCGCATGTTCAGGCGCAGGGTTCCGTCCCGGTATGACACCGCCGCGATCGCGGCGACCACCCCGAACGGGGCCACCAGGACGACGCTCAACAACAGGAAGGTGATCAAAGCGGTCATGGCAGTAATTTTTCGGCAGAACATATCCAGCCACTAGTGGCAGCACTGACGGGGTGCGCTAAAATTCTGCCATGGCCATCGAGAGTGTGTCCGTGCTCGTCCTGGACAACCTCGCGGTGTTCGAGTTCGGCGTCATCTGCGAGGTCTTCGGGATCGACCGTTCCAACGACGGGGTGCCCAACTTCGATTTCAAGGTCTGCGGTCCGCAGCCCGGCCGGGCGCTGAGCACCAGCGTCGGCGCACAACTGGTTCCCGACCACGGGCTCGACGACCTGCTCGGGGCCGACCTGGTGGCGGTGCCGGCGATCTCCGGTCCGCCCGAGTCGTACCTGCCCGAGGCGCTGGAAGCGCTGCGCAGCGCGGCCGCTGCCGGCTCGACGATCCTGACGGTGTGCTCCGGCGCGTTCGTCGCGGGCGCCGCCGGGCTGCTCGACGGCCGGCGCTGCACCACCCACTGGATGCACGCCGACGAACTCGCCCGGCTGTATCCGAGCGCGATCGTGGACCGCAACGTGCTGTTCGTCGACGACGGTGACCTGATCACCAGCGCGGGCACCGCCGCCGGCATCGACGCCTGTCTGCATCTGGTGCGCCGCGAGTTGGGCAGCGCGGTGACCAACATCATCGCCCGCCGGATGGTGGTCCCGCCGCAGCGCGACGGCGGGCAGCGCCAGTACATCGATCAGCCCATCCCGGCTCGATGTTCAGAAGGTTTTGCGCCGCAATTGGATTGGATTCTGGCCAACCTCGACAAGCCGCACACCGTCGCCCGGCTGGCGCACCGGGCGAACATGTCGGCCCGCACCTTCGCGCGCCGGTTCGTCGAGGAGACCGGGACCACCCCGATGCAGTGGGTCACCGACCAGCGCGTGCTGTATTCGCGGCGGCTGCTCGAGGAGACCGATCTGGACGTCGACCGCATCGCCGGGCGGGTCGGCTTCGGCAACGCCACCCTGCTGCGCCACCACTTCCGCCGGATGGTCGGGGTGACACCGTCGGACTACCGGCGCCGGTTCGCCCGCTCGGATTCGGCGGAGTCCGCCTAGACCGAGCACGTCTGGGCCGACTGCCAGACACCCGTGGTAGTGCTATTGCTGTGGCATCCAGGAACGGCCGGTCGATCGCCGGCGCTGGGGCAGCGGCCCTGCTCTATGCCCTGATGTGGATCGGATTCACGCAGCACTGGGCGGTGCTGGCCACGGTCGACGACTGGTTTCTGCGCTTCTTCCACGATGTCGGGTCGGCTCATCCCGGTTGGGTCCGATTCTGGGACGTCTTTTGTGTCGCCTTGGGGCCGACGGCATTCCGGATAGTCGCGTTCGGGCTGATCGTGCTCGCCGTGGTGCGGCGCAACCTGTCCACCGCGGTGTTCCTGTTCGTCAGCGTCGAATTGATGGGTCTGGTCACCGAGGCGGGAAAGCGGCTGAGCGATCGGCCGCGACCGTCCTCGGCGCTGGTAGATGCCGTTTCGACGTCCTTCCCGTCGGGGCACGCCGTCGGCGTCATGGTGGGGGTGCTGGCGCTCCTCACGGTGCTGTGGCCGGTAATGCCCGTGCGTCTGCGCGTACCCGTCGCTGTCGTCGGCGCCGGGCTGGTCTTTCTCGTCGGGTTCGCCCGGGTGATCCTCAATGTCCACCATCCGAGCGACGTTGTCGCGGGGTGGGCGCTGGGCTACCTCTACTACCTGTTGTGTGTGCGACTGGTGCCCCCGCGGCCGCTCACTTCAGCGGTCGAAAGACCGGCAGAACTCGATACCGTGCCCTGAAACTCGCCCGCTCGCAAGTGCTGCCGACCTCGCCGTCGCGCGCGATCGGCGTTGGGCCGTCGACGGATTCGAACTCGAACTCGGGTGCCTGCACCTCGTGGTATAGCGGGCTGCGCTCCAGACGTCCCAACATCAGCGCGCTCATGATCCGCAGCTTGCTCAACCGGCGCCCGGTCTCCAGGATGCGCACGTCGATCAATCCATCGTCCATCCGGATGCGCCGGGCCGGGGCGAACCCCGACGGGAGATAGACGGAGTTGCCCAGGAAGAACATCGACGTCTCAAGGGTCTTGTTGTCGTAGCGGATTCGCACCGGCTTCTCGCGGCGCAGGGTGTGAACCATGGCGTACACACCGGCCAGTGGCTTGCCGATCTTGTGCTCAAGTTTCTCCCGGGTGCGCACGAACGCGGGATAGGCCCCGATGCTCGCGGTGTTGATGACGATGTCCTCGTCGTTGAGGCAGACCAGATCGACGCACGACACACTGCCGTCGCGGATCGCGGTGACGGTCCGATCGACGGTATCGCAGCCGATGTCCTTGGCGAAGTGGTTGAACGTGCCTGCCGGAAACACGGCCAGCGGCACCCCGGTCTCCACGGCCACGGCGGCCGCGCAGGACACCGTGCCGTCCCCGCCGCCGACGGCCAGCACCTCGGCCCGCCGCGCAGCGGCCCGGAAGGCGGCCTGCGGATCGTCGCCCTCGGCCAGTTCGACGATCTCCAGGTTCGGTAGCTTCTCCCGCACCTCCTCGATGACCCGCGCGCCGTTGCCGCTGCCCGACGCCGGGTTGACCACCAGCACGACGCCCGCACCGTCGGGGCGTTGCGGGGTGTCGACGAGGAGTGGCTCGCTGGAGGGCAGTTTGGCGGGCACGATCGGCGGCACGAGGCGCCCGCCGAGTACCGCGATGGCGGCGCCGATGCCGAAGCCGGCGAACACATCGCCGGGGTAGTGCGCACCCGTGGCGACGCGGGACAGCCCGACCAGACCCGCCAACAGCGCCAGGCCCAGGCCGATCGGGGGATTCTCCAGTCCCACGCCGACGGCGAACGCGGCCGCGCTCGCCGAGTGACCGGAAGGAAGGGAATTCGAGGTGGGCATCCGCCGGACTCGGCGCGGCAGCGGAACCAGGGTGCGGTTGGGCCGGGCCCGCTTCCAGACTCGTTTGGCGAACTGGTTGGTCACCAGGCTGGTGACGGCCAGGGTCGCGACACCGCGGCTGGCGCCGCGGCGTGCCGAAGGCGAGCCGGTGGCAACCAGGGCGGCGGCGATCGCAAACCAGAGCTTCGAGTGGTCGGCTGCGCGGGTGAGGACCGGCATGCTGCGGTCGAGCAGCACGCTGGGCGATTCGGCGACGGCTTCGAACACCTCGCGGTCCAGGGTGCCCAGGCCGCTGGTGATCTGACGGATGCCGCGTCCGCCGAGGAGATTTCGCGCAGTCATGAAACCAACCTAGCCGCACCGCGGTTTCGGCCGGCCGCCCGAACTGATCGATGGGTGCTCAGGTGCGGCCCGCGTTGTCGCCGGACTCGTGCTCGTCAGGCGGGCTGCCCGGCGCGACGACCCGTCTGGTGGCGACGGGCTTGCCCGCAACGAGTTTGGTGACGTTCGGCAGTGGCGGCGCCGTGGTGATCCGGCCCTGAACCGGCGCACCGTTCCTGACGGGCGGAACCGACACCCGCTTGGTGTCGGCCTTGGCGTCCTTGTCGGCGGCGCTCGCGCCGTGCATGGCACCCGGTGGCACCATCGGCATACCGGCCATTCCCGGACTGGCTGCTGCGGGCGGTGCCGCGGTACTCGGCGGCGCGGCGGGCATGACCGGGGCCGAGGATGGATATGTGCTGGCCGACGGCACCGGCGGCGGACCCAGCATGGCTGTCGGGGTGGTGCCACCACCTCCATCGCCGAGGTCACCGCCCCCGCCGCCGCCTGTGTCCAGACCTGTTGTTCCCAAGCCATATTCGTCGATCGGGACGTCGGAAAGGCTGGCGTCGTCCAGCTGGTCGGCGCTACCACCGGCTTGTTGCACCAGGCCCATGCCGGTCTGCATGGCCTGCTGCGCCCCCTGGGCGACCTGCTGGGGGATTTGCGCCAGCGGTTGCAGCGCTCCGCCGATCGCGCCGGCCAGGGCACCGGCGATACCCGAGGCCATCTGTGGAAGCTGTTGGGCCATCTGCGCCGAATCACCCGGGCCCGCGATACCGGCCATCTCGGTGGCAGCTTCCTCGTCCTGGGCGGGGAATTTGGCTGCCGCCTCGGCGGTCTTGAGGTCGCGTTCGGCGTGCCCGTCGACGCTCTCGCTGTTGTCGGTGGGATCGCCGGCGTTGGCGGCCAGTCCCAGGACCCGGAGCAACTGCTCGATCGGGGTGGCGCCGGTGACGAGTGGATCCGACGTGATGAGCGGGGGCGGCACGTTCAGGCCATTCGCCTGCAGGTACTGGTCGGCGTTGGCGTTTAGTTGTCCACCGGTCATCGCTGTGCCTCCCCCGTCGGCGTAAGGCTCGTGGCCTGAAACCACGCCAAATGGTAATTCGCGCAGATTCTTTCGTTGTTGATCAGTGCCGCGATGCCGGCCAGCAGCTGCCAGTTGCCGACCGTAGCGGGATCGTGGTTGTCGGGATAGTCACCGAGCGCCCGATCGGTGATGGCCTGCAGGTGTGCGTTGAGCAGGTCGATTTCGGAGTCGAGATATCCGCTGCCGCTGGAGGCGGCCTTGGCCAGAGTATGAGCAAGGCGAGGTAGGCCGTCCCGCCACTTGGTGGCCCGGGACAGCTCCCAGCCGAGTTCCTCCACATCGGTCGTCTGCCGTGCGCGGATCGATGTTCGCACCGGCTCGGCGTCGTCGGGGGCGATGTACTGGCCGGGCGAGTAGGTGGCGGTCAACCTGGTTGGGCCCAGCAGAGTTGTGGGAGGGCCGGTTCGACGGCCGGGCGCCAGCAGCGTGACGCCGACAGGGATCCGGACGTGCGGCGGAACCCAACCGCCGGCGAGATCGGTGACCACAACAGTGCTTCCATCCTCACGATCGCCGATCGCCCAGCGCAACTTGGGTTCCTGGCGTGCGACGAAATCGAGAAGCCTTTGTAGGCGATGCCGCGCTTGGGTGTGGGTCGCACCGGCGCCGGATGCTGCACCGGTGGCCGTTGCAGCAACGGCGTTTTCGGTAAGGCCGGCCGGGGCGTTCTGCGGTGTGGCGACGGGCTGCTGACGGACGACAGCCGGTTGGTTCAGGGCGGTGGCGGTGGGGTTGCCGGGCGCCGAACCGGGTGCCGTCATCGGCACCGGAGGTGGGCCGGCGGGAGCGGCGGCGGCGGGCCGAAGGTCCGCGCCGTAGGCCGGAAGTGGGCCCGCGGGTGCTGCGGCCGGCGGTGCCGGCGCGATCGGCACGGCCGGCGGTGGGGCGGCGGCGATGACGGTCTGCGGGGCATCGGCCGGTGGTGTTGGCACGGCTGTGTCGACGGGAGTGTGTGCGGCGTGGGAGGTTTCGAAGATGGGTGTCCCAGCGGTAGGCGCCATCTGAGCGGGATGCACGGGCTGGGAGTGGACAGGCGCCTGCGCTTGCACGGCGTTGTTCGAGAGCGCTTCGGCACCCGTCGACACCGGTGCGCCGGCGTGTAGGCCTGAGTTGAAGTTGTTGGCGAGGCCTTCGGGCGAGAGGGCCGGGGTGGGGGAGCTACTCTGCAAGCCAGCCGAGGTTGTGCTCGAGCCGCAGGGAGTAGTCGTCACGCGGCCAAGCGCTCCAGGACTCGTGGTCGCCGATGCAGTGTTCTGTGCAGGTATCGACACCGTTGCTGGCACGCCGCGAGGCACCGACTTATCTGCGCCCGCCGCAACGAAACTTGGGGCCGCACTGTGTGCAAACGGACCCGCCGTGGTGGCGGGCAGTTGCTCGACCGTGTCCGCGGCGCCTTTGGTAAGCGGCGACGATGAACTGCCAGCTGCAGAGGCCGCGATCATCGTCGATGGTTGCGACACTTCATCGTTGCCCGCGACCAGGAAGTTGTTCGATAGACCAGCAACGCTGTTTGGCGATTGCCTCATCTGATCAAGCGCGGCTTCGACTTGTTGGCCAACGCTATTGTGGCTTGACGTTCCGAAGGCGCGATCCAAGTCCATGCCGTTAACTCTGGCGAATTCGCGCGCCGATACGCCTGCACCATCGTCGTCGAGAAGTTCCTGTACGGCGCCGAGCAGGTTTCCACAGTGATAGGCAGCCGAAGAACTGGCACGCATTTGAGACCTGAGAACAGTCTCCACAATTGCCGCCACCTTCTTAACTGGAGCCTCATCGGATGCTTGAATCTGTTCAATCTCAAGGTTTCCCACGAGAGCTAAGTTCGTCAGGTCCTCGCGGAGGCTCGTGGTGAAGCTTTGCGCCTTCCTATAAGCGTTGCTCTTGGACCACGTCTTCGTAGATAGCTCAAGGGCTTTGTCCTCGCCCAATTGAAAAGCGCGGCGCGCGTCGTCTGCTGTCACACCTTCCTGATTCCCAAGCGGTCCCGCACGAACCGACCGCAGTTCGTCCGCATACCTCTCGAGTTCGCTGGCAGTTGACGCTCGACTCGCTGCTGCGGTCCTAAGCACATGCACCGATTCAGATGAGGGCCACTGATGACCTACTAGAAGGGGCGACCATTGTCCCGGCGGAAAGTCGCTCACCTGCACTCCTTTAGCAACTTGTCCTGCAGTTCAGTGGCGGTCTTGTATAGGGGGTCGAGTTTGGCTTCGTTGCCATCACCGATTTGCTCCAGCACAGTCTCGTAGTACGTGCCGGACAGCCGCCTGATTGACTCTCCGAGATCATCCGGAGCAGCATGATTTTCGCCGAGTTTGAGCAGTAGGTAGTCCGCGACCATGTGGATCGCTAGTCGATTGTTGACGATGATCGCGAAGGGATCGCCGGGATTATTGGGTGCTTTTCTGCTATTCGCGTCGAGTGTGTGATACGCGCGGTCGAACGCCTCGCAAACCGCCTTCTTCGCGTCGGCCGTCTCCTGCTCGGTGTAGGTCTTCGCCGCGGGAACTTCTGCCCTCGGCCCCGGCTTGAACCACGCTGCAGTCGCCACCGCGACGGCCACGAGGGCGATCGCAATCGCGATGATCGCGGCCATCCGTGACGGGCCGCGCGGATTTGGCGGCTGCTGCGGAGGCCATGGAGGCGGCGCGGCAGCCGTCGGTCCGAGCGGCGCTTGTGACATCTGGCGACCGTATCCCTCGTGTTTGCCGGGGCGCTATTCACCTGACCCGAGTGAAGGGCGCCGATGCTTCCTATTTCCGCACTTCAAGGCTGGATTGCGATTCTCGGTGCTTGCCGTCTACTCGTTCCCGATCTGGTTGCCGCTCAAACCGTGGCTGAACCTTTACTTGACCCTGCGAAGACGTCCCGTGGACCATGGTCCGATGCGCCGGGTCCTGGTTTCGATGTGTGCTGCCCTCAGCGCAGCGCTCCTCGCCGTGGCTTCGGCGCCGCCGAGTTCAGCGGAGACGCCCTGGTTCCAGGCCAACGTCGGCAACGCCACCCAGGTGCTCTCGGTGGTGAGCACCGGCGGTTCGACCGCGAAGATGGACGTCTGGCAGCGTGACGCCAACGGGTGGAAACCGGTGGCCACCGCAATCCCGGTCCATGTCGGCGCCAACGGCATGGTTCCGCAATCCCACGACGGCGAGATGGCCACCCCGATGGGCATCTTCAGTCTCGATTTCGCCTTCGGCACGCAGCCGAACCCCGGCGGCGGCCTGGACTACGTGCAGGTGACCCGCGACTACTGGTGGGACGGCGACATGAACAGCCCGACCTACAACACCATGCAGGTCTGCAAGAAGGCGGACTGCCCGTTCGACACCAACCCGGCCAGCGGCACCGAGAACCTCTATATCCCGCAGTACGCCCACGCGATCGTGATGGGCGTCAACAAGGCTCGTGTTCCGGGCAACGGCGGCGCGTTCTTCGTGCACACCACCGACGGCGGAGCCACCGCCGGCTGCGTCTCGCTCGACGACGACACCCTGGTCAAGATCATGCGCTGGCTTCAGCCCGGCGCGCTGATCGCCGTCGCTAAGTGACCGGAGCGATCGCCGACCCCGGCGTCGCCTTGAAGTTCAAGGCCTCAGTCGACATCGTCACCTCGTAGGTGCGGTCGTATCCGGTCTTGCTGATCTTCCAGCCGTCCGGCGTCTTGCGATAGCGGTCGCGGTAGAAGGCGGCGCCCTCGAGCATGAAATTGAACTCCGGCACGATCACCCGGTCCTGCAGATACCAAATGGCCTCGGCCTCGTCCCCGTCCACGCTGATCTCCGGATGGGTCACCCGGTGCTCGGTCAGCACCCCGGCCGGCATGGACTTGCGCATGAAATCGACCAGGTCTTTGCGGTTGGTGAAGTGATGCTCCTCGCCCAGTGACGATCCGTAGTCGCCGATGATGTCCTCGGTCAGGGTGTCGGCGAAGTCGTCCCAATGCTTGGTGTCGAGCGCTCGCAGGTAGCGGTACTTGACCTGCTTGATCGCCTCGATCGCTTCTGTGTCGGCCATGCCGGTCATTGCAGCACATCGCCCGCTGTGGTGGGGCGGATGTCCCGCTGACAAATACGGGCCGCGCTTCTCAGCCGTCCTGCAGGTAGCGGGTGACCATCTCGACCAACAGCCGGCGTTCGTCCTGCCACTCCAGGTGTTCGTTGACGATCATCTCGACCAGCACCATGCCGCGCAGTGCCGACCAGATCACCTCGGCGACACCGCGGTGCGCCGGGTCGTCGGAGATCAGCCGGCCCAGTTGGGTGATGGCGGCGTTGATCTCCCGCAGGTGCCGGCCGGTGGTCCGTTCGTGGGTGCCGCGGGTGGCCCGCAGGATCTCGAACGCGGCCAATGATGTTGGGCTGCTGTAACACTCGAACGCGGTGTCGACGACGACCTCGATACGCTCCCGCAGGGGCAGGTCGCTGACATCGGCCCTGCCGAGGCTCTCCAGCAGCCGGGCCACCCCTTCGTCGACGACGGCCATCAGCAGCCCGTCGCGGTCCCCGAAGTGGTACTGGATGACGCCCCAGGTCACCCCGGCGCGCTCGGCGACGTGTTTGGCGGTGGCGGCGGGAAAGCCCTCCTCGACCACGCAGCGCACCGTCTCGTCGATGATCCGCGCCCTGGTGTCGTCACCACGCTTGCGCGGCGCCTGCGTCTGCCGTGTGGGTGGGGTGCCGAGCGTCTTCACATCGTTGACTTTATAACATTGAGCCAACTATGTTTCGCATGTGAGCGAACCGCGAAGCCGCTATGCCCGACTGTCCCGGGACGAACTCGCCGTCCTGGTGCCCGAACTCCTCCTCATCGGCCAGCTGATCGACCGGTCCGGGATGGCCTGGTGCATCCAGGCCTTCGGCCGCCCCGAGATGCTGCAGATCGCGATCGAGGAATGGGCCGGCTCCAGCCCGCTGTACACCCGGCGCATGCAGAAGGCGCTGAAGTACGAAGGCACCGACATCATCACCATCTTCAAGGGGCTGCAACTCGACATCGGCGCGCCGCCGCAGTTCATGGACTTCCGCTACACCGTCCACGACCGCTGGCACGGCGAGTTCCACCTCGACCACTGCGGGGCCCTGCTCGACGTCGAGCCGATGGGCCCCGACTACGTCAAGGGCATGTGCCACGACATCGAGGACCCCACCTTCGACGCCACCGCGGTGGCCACCAACCCCAAGGCCCAGGTGCGCCCGATCCACCGACCGCCGCGCACCCCCGCCGACCGCCACCCGCACTGCGCCTGGACCGTCATCATCGACGAGTCCTACCCCGAGGTCAGCAGCATCCCGGCACTCGACATCGTGGCGAAGACCAACGCCGCGAACTGGAAACTCGGCCCCATCGACCCCGAGGACGAGGGGCAGGCCGACTACTCCGGGCCGCTGCTGTCCGACGTCGACTTCACCGCGTTCTCACACTCGGCCCTGGTGCGCATCGCCGACGAGGTGGTGCTGCAGATGCACCTGCTGAACCTGTCGTTCGGGATCGCGGTGCGTGCCCGCGCCAAGGACAACGCCGAACTGGCCACCGACATCTGCACCAAGCAGCTGATCGGCATCGCCGGGGTCGCTGCCGAGCGCATCCAGCGAGCGCTGAAGCTGCCCAACGACTTTCACGGGCTGTCGCAGGTGCTCGAACTGCACCCGCTGTTCAACCCGGCCGGCTATGTCGTCGCCGAGATCGAGGGTGGCCGGCTGCATGTGCATCGCTCACCGGCCCACCAGGACGGGTCCTGGATCTCGCTGTGCTCGCCGGCCTCGGTGCAACCGCTACAGGCCATCGCCACCGCGATCGACCCGCACATCGCGGTGCGTATCACCGGCACCGCCGACGACTGGACCGCCGAGTTCGAGAAATCCGACACCGCGGCCAAGGAAGCCCCCGAGGTCGAGGTCACCAAGTTCAGCGGCGGTGCCACCTTCGAATTCCAGCAACGCCGCTCGCTGCCGTTGACGGTCGTCTGAGCGATGGTCTACCGCGTGGTGCAGTGGGGCACCGGTGCGGTGGGGGTGGAGGCGATCCGCGGCATCCTCGACCATCCCGACCTGGAACTGGCCGGGGTCAAGGTGTACTCCGACGACAAGGTCGGGCGCGACGCGGGTGAACTCGCGGGCCGGGAACCGGTCGGGGTCGCCGCCGCCAAGGAGGTCGACACCGCCGGCGTCGACGCCGTGCTCTACGCACCGCGCCACCCCAGCGTCGCCGAGGCCGCTGCGATCCTGGCTTCGGGCGCAAACCTGGTCACCACCGCGTTCGCCTTCCACCCGGCCCGGATGGAACCCGCCGCGCGGGAAACGCTGCGGCAGGCGAGCGCCGCCGGGCACAGCTCCCTGCACGGCACCGGGCTGAACCCGGGCAACCTCGGTGTGGTGGTGCCGATCGCGCTGTCCGGGATGTCGCGCAGCATCGAGCATGTCAAGGTGCAGGAACGCGCCGACTGGTCGGTCTATGACAGCGTCGAGATCACGTTCGACCAGATGCACTTCGGCAGCCCGCCCGAGGAGGTGACGCCCGACACCGACGGGCTGAAGTTCACCAGCGAGCTTTTCCAGCAACAGGTTTGGCTGCTCGGCGACGCGCTGGGGCTCGGTGTCGACCACGTCAGCACCGACCTGGAAGTCATCCCGGCGAGCGTCGACCGCGACATCTGCGGTCGTACCCTGCGCGCCGGCACGGTCGCCGGCCAGCACTGGCGATGGACCGGCCACCACGACGGCGCTGCCGTCGTCGAGGTCGAGACCCTGTGGACCGTCGGTGAGCCGCAGCCGAAGCACTGGCCCGCGCCGCAGCACGGCTGGACCGTCACCATCGAGGGCACACCCGCGATGCAGGCCCACCTGATGACACTGGCCAGCTTCCGCCGCGACGTGCCGCTGGCCGAGCACGTGCGGTCGGCCAGCGTGGCGACCGCAATGCAGGCGGTGAACGCCGTCCCCGCAGTATGTGCCGCCACGCCCGGCTTCGTCACCATGGCTGACCTGCCGCTACGGCTGTTCGGCTGACGTTTCGCTCGTCGCGAACACCGCATCGTCGACGCCGCGGCAAACTGCGCGCACACTGTCAGGTATGGAGAACAACGGACCGTTCGGGTTCGACCCCGACGAATTCGATCGCGTGCTGCGCGACGCCAGCGAAGGCCTGCGCGACGCTTTCGGCAAGTTCCTGAGCGGCTCGCAGGAGAAGGCCGGCCTCGGCATCCTCTTCGACGAGTTCACCCGGCGCTCGCGGCCCCAGCCCCGGCCCGAGCCGGAAACCGCGGGTGAGGCCGGCGACGGCGTGTGGGCCATCTACATCGCCGACGGCGATGGCAAGGCTCACGTCGAGCAGGTCTACAAGACTGAACTCGACGCCTTGCGGGCCAACAAGCACAACACCGATCCCAGCCGCAGCGTCCGATTCCTGCCCTACGGGATCGATGTCAGCGTGCTCGATGCCGGACAGAAGTCGGAAGCCTCCGACGACGACGGCTTCGGAGACGACGCAGAGTAGCTACATCGTCAGCACCATGCGGTAGCGGGCCCGTCCCTCGTCCATGGCGGCATAGGCCTCGGCGGCCTCGGCCAGCGGCTTCTCCTCGGTCCGCGCCCGCACCCCGGACTGCACCGCGAAGTGCATGGTGTCCTCGATGTCGGCCGACGTGCCCGACGGGTGCCCGATCACGCTGAAGTTGCCGAACAACAGATCTCCCGGGGAGATCGGCAGCGGGTCGAACGTCGCACCGATGATCACCAGCTCGCCCTGCGGGGCCAGGCCCCCGACGGTCGCGGCCATCGCCGCCGAGTTGGCCGCCGTGGCCAGCACCACCTGGGCACCACCCAGCTTCTGCAGCGCCTCGGCGACGTCACCGACGGTCGAATCGATGTAGTGGTGGGCGCCGAGGTCGGTGGCGTCCTGCGCCTTGCCCGCCCCGCGGGCGATCGCGATGGTCTCGAAGCCCATCGCCCGTGCCCACTGGATGCCCAGGTGCCCCAGCCCGCCGATGCCCAGCACCGCCACCCGGTCACCGCCGATGGCCTTGGTGTGTCGCAGCGCGTTGTAGGTGGTCACACCCGCGCAGCCCATCGGGGCGGCCTCGGCGAACGACAGTCCGTCGGGAATCCTGGCCAGGGCCGTCGCCGGGGCGGTGACCGACTCCGCGTAGCCGCCGGGGTAGTTCCAGCTGGGCACCTGCAGGTTCACGCACTGCATGAACTGACCCTTGCGACACGGCACGCAGTGGTTGCAGTTGCCGCCGAACCAGCCGACCGCGACCCGCTCACCGACCGTGAACCCGTTCACCCCGGAGCCCAGTTCGGCGACCGTGCCTGCGATCTCGTGACCGGGGGTGATCGGCCAGCTGAGGTTGGGAAACGCTCCGGCGACGAAGGCGTGGTCGGTGCCGCAGACACCGCAGGCGTTGACGTCGATGCGGACGTGGCCGGGCGGCGGCGCGGCGGTCTGCACGTCCACGAGTTCGAAGGACTCTCCGGCGGATTTCACGTGGACGGCGCGGTGGGTCGGCATCTGTTCTCCTCGGTCCGGTCACAAAGGGTCTTTTATCCCTATCTACCCCGGCCAGCCCACACATACGATCCCCGCAAAACTGGGAGGGCATGGTCATGACCGGGACGCTGAACACAACACAAATTGCGACCGATGACATCCGCACCGCGGAGATCGACGCGATGGTCGACACCGCGGCCGAGGCGGCGCGCGAGTTCCGCACGCTCGACCAGGAGCAGGTGGACCGGATCGTCGAGGCGATGGTCCGCGCCGGGGTGCGCGCCGCCGGGGAGCTGGCCGGCCTGGCGATCGAGGAGACCGGCTTCGGGGTCTTCGAGGACAAGGTCGTCAAGAACTACGTGGCCACCGAGTTCCTCCACGACTACCTGCGCGACAAGAAGTCGGTCGGCGTGATCGACGAGGATGTCGAGCACAACATCGTCTACGTCGCCGAGCCCATCGGTGTGGTGCTGGCGCTCACCCCGGTCACCAACCCCACCTCGACGGTGTTGTTCAAGGCGATCGTGGCCGCCAAGACCCGCAACGCGGTGCTGTTCCGCCCCTCGCCGTACGCGGTTCGGTGCTGCGAACGCGCGGTGGAGATCCTGCGGGAGGCGGCCGAGGCGGCCGGCATGCCGCCCGGCGCGCTGCAGGTGATCCCGGACGCCGCGCACGACGTCACCCACCACCTGTTCCACCACCCCAAAGTCGACTTCATCTGGGTCACCGGCGGACCGAAGATCGTCAAACTGGCCAACCAGGCCGGTAAGCCGTCGCTGAGCGTCGGGCCGGGCAACGCCCCGATCTACATCCACAAGACCGCCGACGTCCGGGGTGCGGTCGTCGACATCCTGATCTCGAAAACCTTTGACTCCTCGGTGATCTGCCCCGCCGAGCAGACCTGCATCATTGACGACGAGATCTACGACGAGATGATCGCCGAGTTCGAGCGGATGGGCGCCCGGATGCTCAGCCCGGAGGAGGCCGCCAAGATCACCGAGTTCGCCTTCGGCTGCGGCGACAAGGTGTCGATGGACGCCGTCGGCCAAAAGGCGCCGGAGTTGGCCGCCCGCGCGGGTTTCAGCGTTCCGCCCGGCACCAAGATCCTGCTCGCGCCGCTGCCCTCGGATCTCGACGAACTCGCCGAGCACCCACTGGTGCAGGAGAAGCTGATGCCGGTGCTGGGCCTGGTGCGCGCCCCCGATGTGCAGACCGCGATCGACGCCGCGGTGCTGGTGACCGAGCACGGCGGGCTGGGGCACACCTCGGCGATCTACGGCGACGACCAGTCGGTGATCGACGCCTACGCGCTGGCGGTGCGCACCGGCCGCATCCTGGTCAACGCGCCGACCGCGGTCGGCGCACTCGGCGGCGTCTACAACAATCTGACCCCGACGTTCTCGCTGGGCTGCGGAACCTGGGGCGGGTCGAGCACGACCGAGAACGTCAACTACCGCCAACTGCTCAACATCAAGACCGTCTCGCAGCGCCGGACTCCGCCGCAGTGGTTCCGGGTGCCGTCCAACACGTTCTTCAACGCCGGCGCGCTGGACAATCTGCGCGAATTGGATTGCGAGACAGTGGTGATCGTCACCGACAACCTCACCGACGAGCGCGGGGTGGTGGAGATGCTGCGCGGCAAGCTGCCCACCCGGCACGTGCACGCCTTCACCGAGGTCACTCCGGAGCCCGACGAGGAGACCATCCAGCGCGGAGTGGCGCTGCTGCAACGGGTCCAGCCCGATGTCCTGATCGCCGTCGGCGGCGGGTCGGTGCTCGACGCGGGCAAGGCGATGAGGTTGTTCTACGAGCATCCGGAGAAGACGCTCGAAGAGCTGACCATGCCGTTCCTGGACCCCCGCAAGCGGGTGGCCGACTATCCCACCGACCGCCACAAGCTCCAATTGATCGCCATCCCAACGACGTCCGGAACCGGATCGGAGGTTTCCCCGGCGGCCGTGATCACCATGGGCCCGCGCAAGCAGACCCTGGTGGACTACAGCCTGGTGCCGGAGGTGGCTATCGTCGACCCGCTGTTGACGTCGTCGATGCCGCCGAGCCTGACTGCCGACACCGGTGTCGACGCGCTGACCCACGCACTGGAAGCGGCGGTGTCGATCTTCGCCTCGCCCTACACCGACGCGCAGTGCGCGCAGGCGGCCCGCCTCATCTTCGACGCGTTGCCGCGGGCCTATCGCGACCCCGACGACCTCGAGGCGCGCACCCAGATGTCCAACGCCGCGACGCTGGCCGGGCTGGCGTTCTCGAACGCGTTCGTCGGCACCAACCACGCCCTGGCGCATGCGACCGGCGCGGCGTTCGGGATTCCGCATGGCCGGGCCAACGGCATCTTCCTGCCACATGTGTTGCGGTACAACGCCAGTCTGCCGAGCAAGTTCATGCCGGCGCCGGGCTACTCGGCCTACATCGCCCCGGAGAAGTACGCCCAGGTCGGTTCGCTGATCTTCGGCGGTCACTCGCCGGAGGACAGCCGCAATCGGCTGTTCGCCGGGGTGGACCAACTGCTGCTCGAGTTGCACATGCCGCGCTCGCTGCGGGAGGCCGGGGTGGCAGAGGCGGACTTCCTGGAGGCGCTGCCGACGCTGGCGATGACGGCCTTCGAAGACCTCAGCAACCGCACCAACCCGCGGATGCCGCTGGTCACCGAGATCGCCGACCTGCTGAAGCTGGGCTTCTACGGCACCGAGGACTGAGCCGCACCGCGGGCCCGTTGCGCTGTCGGGGCAGGTATGTGTTGCCCGCCTTTGAGCGACTCTGCCCCGCCCACCGCGTCGAGTCGCTCGAAGCCGGGCACAACACCCCCTGCCCGGGAGGCGCCGAGCTCAGCCCCGGGGGTGATGGCAGGCCGCGAAGTGACCAGCCGACAACTCCGCCAGGGCCGGCTCCTCGGTGCGGCAGACGTCGGTGGCCGATGCGCAGCGGGTGTGGAACCGGCATCCGGGCGGCGGGTCGATCGGGCTGGGCACATCACCTTCCAACGTGATGCGCTCGCGTTCGGAGTTCCTGCGTGGGTCGGGGATGGGCACCGCGGACAACAGCGCGTTGGTGTAGGGGTGCAGCGGGCTGCGATACAACGCGTCGGAGGCCGAGGTCTCGACGACCTTGCCGAGATACATCACCGCCACCCGGTCGGAGACATGCCGAACGACGCCCAGGTCGTGGGCGACGAACAGGTAGGACAGCCCGAACTCGTCCTGAAGTTCCTCGAGCAGGTTGATGATCTGCGCCTGCACCGAGACGTCCAGCGCCGACACCGGCTCGTCGGCGATGATCAGTTTGGGCTGCAGGGCCAGCGCCCGGGCGATGCCGATCCGCTGCCGTTGCCCGCCGGAGAACTCGTGCGGGAACCGGTTGTAGTGCTCGGCCTGCAGCCCGACGCGCTCGAGGAGTTCCAGGACCCGCCGCTTGAGCTCCGCGCCGCGGGCCAGGCCGTGCAGTTCGATCGGGTCGCCGATGATCTGGCCCACCCGCTTGCGCGGGTTCAGAGACGCGAAGGGGTCCTGGAAGATCATCTGCATCTCCCGGCGAAGCGGGCGCAGGTCGCGCCGGGATCGACCGACCAGCTCGTCCCCGGCGAAGCGGACCGAGCCCGATGTCGGCGACACCAGCTGCAGGATCGCCCGGCACAACGTCGACTTGCCGCAGCCCGATTCACCTACCAGGCCCAGGGTTTCGCCCTCGTGCAGGGTGAGGCTGACGCCGTCGACGGCGTGCACCGTTGCCACCTCGCGGTCGACCAGGATGCCCGATTTGATGGGGAAGTGGACGACGAGGTCGGTGACCTCCAGCAGCGGATCGCCTCGGCTCATGTGCGGGCCGCCCGCTTGGTCGCCGGGCCCAGCCAGCAGCGGTCGAGGTGGGCGGCGTCGCCGATGCGCGGTTCGAGCGCCGGCGGCGTGGCGCATTCGGCGACGGCGTATCCGCAGCGCGGCGCGAAGCGGCAGCCGGGCGGCGGGTTCAACAGCGACGGCGGCTGGCCCGGAATCTGGGGCAGCCGCTCGGGGCGCGCCTCGTCGAGTCGCGCGATCGAACCCAGCAGCCCCCACGTGTAGGGGTGCTGCGGGTTGTAGAAGATCTCGTCGAGCGGCCCGTCCTCGACGATCTGCCCGCCGTACATGACCACCACCCGGTCGGCCAGCTCGGCGACGACGCCCAGATCGTGGGTGATGAGCACCATCGACAGGTTGCGGTCGCGGTTCAGATTCTCGAGTAGCCGCAGAATCTGGGCCTGGATGGTGACGTCGAGCGCGGTGGTCGGCTCGTCGGCGATGAGCACCTCCGGGTCGAGCGCCAGCGCCATCGCGATCATCACCCGCTGGCGCATGCCACCCGAGAACTCGTGCGGATAGTCGCGCACCCGACGCTCGGGGTTGGGGATGCCCACCGACCGCAGCAACTCCACCGCCTGCGACAGCGCCTCGGCCTTGGCGACGTCCCGGTGGGCGCGGATCATCTCGGCGATCTGATCGCCCACCCGATACACCGGGTTCAGCGAGGTCATCGGATCCTGGAACACCATCGCGATGTGTTCGCCACGCACCGTGCGGAATTCATCCTCGGGCAGCTCGACGAGGTCGGCGCCCTCGAAGCTCACCGACCCGGTGATCGTCGAGTTGGGCGCGCGGGTCAACCCCATCAGGGTCTGCGCCGTGACGCTCTTTCCGCTTCCGGACTCGCCGACGATCGCCACGACCTCACCGGGGTGGACCTCGAAGGACACCCCGTCGACCGCATGGACCACGCCGTCGTCGGTGCGGAAGCTCACCCGCAGGTCGCGAACCGAGATGACCGGGCTCATACCGGTGCCGCCTCGCCGAGCCGGATGCGCGGATCGAGCACCGCGTAGAGGATGTCGACGATCGTGTTGAACAGCACGATGAAGAACGCCCCGAACATGGTCACCGCCATCAGCGGCGGTAGGTCCAGTTTGCCGATCGCCTGCCCGGCGTAGAGCCCGACACCGTTGATGTTGAACACCGTCTCGGTGAGGATCGCCCCACCGCCGACCACGGCGCCGAAGTCGAGGCCGAACAGCGTGACGATCGGGATCATCGAGTTGCGCAGCACATGGCGGATGCGCACCTGCCGCTCGCTGATGCCCTTCGCCCGGGCGGTGCGCACATAGTCCTCGTTCATCGCGTCGAGCATGTTGGACCGCAGCACCCGGCTGTAGAAGCCGACGTACAGCACGGCCAGCGTGACCCACGGCAGAATGAGGTGATACGCCCACTGCGCCGGATCCTCGGTGAGGGGCACGTAGCTTCCGGTGGGGAACAGCTGGACCTTGAAACTGAAGAAGTACAACAGGATCGCCGCCAACCAGAACACCGGCATCGAGATGCCCACCAGCGCCAGGATGGTCAGCGCGCGGTCGGTGAACCGGCCGGCCCGCACCGCACTGAGATAGCCGAACCAGACCGCCAGCGCCATCCAGAGCGCCGCCGCGCCGATGCACAGCGACAGGGTCGCGGGCAGGCCGTCCCAAATCTGTTCGGCCACATTCTGGCTGCTCGCATACGAGGTGAGCTCGCCGGTGAAGATCTGCTTCATCATGGTCAGGTACTGCACCGGCAGCGGACGGTCCAGCCCCAGGTCCGCGCTCACCCGGGCGATGAGCGCGGGATTGGCGTTCTTGCCCGCGATGCGCGCCGCCGGGTCGGAATTGGGAATGACGTTGAAGATCAGGAACACGATCACCGAGATCGCGAACAGTACCGCGATCATGCCGATCAGCCGGCGGGCGGCGAAGCGCAGCATGCTAGTGCTCCAGCCTGATCTTGGCCCGCGGGTCCAGCGCATCGCGCAGGCCGTCGCCGAAGACGTTGAGCGACAACACCGTCAGCACGATCATCAGGCCGGGGACGATGGTCAGGTGCGGTGCGGTGTAGATGGTCTGGTACCCGTCGGCGATCATCGTGCCCCATGACGCGTTGGGCGGGCGCACGCCCGCACCCAGGAACGACAACGCCGACTCCAGCAACATGTTGTTGGCGATGTTGAGGGTGAAGAACACGATGATGGTGGAGACGATGTTCGGCAGCAGTTCGGAGACCATGATCCGCACCGGTCCCTTACCCTGGGCCACGGCGGCCTCGACGAACTCCTTCTCCCGCAGGGCCAGGATCTCGCCGCGCACCGGGCGGGCCATGTACGGCACGTAGACCAGTCCGATGATGAGGATCGGTATCCACAGCGAGTCACCGGCGACCACCAGGCCGCCGATCTTGAAGCCGCCGAGGGCGAGGGTGGTGCCCAGTGCGATGCCGAGCAGCAGCACCGGGAACGCCCACACCACATCCAGAATCCGCGACAGCACTGCGTCGATCCAGCCCCGGTAGTAGCCGGCGAGCGTGCCGATGATCACCGCGAACAGGGTGGTGATCACCGCGGCGAGCACCCCGATGTAGATGGAGGTGCGCCCGCCGTACATCAACCGCACCATCACGTCGCGGCCGTTCTGGTCCGCGCCGAGCAGGTAGCGTCCCCGCAGTCCCGGCCCCAACGGGGTGCCGTCGGGTGCGACCACGTAGGTATCGCGGCCGTCGACGAGCACCTTGTCGGTGATGTGGTTCTGGTTGGGTCCGGTGTGCGCCACGTGGTCGGCCCACAGCGGGGCGGCCACCGAGAACAGCACCAGCAGGAGGAACAGCAGTCCGAAGCCCAGGGCGACCTTGTTGCGCCGCAACCTTTCCCAGGCCAGATACCAGGGACTGCGCCCCTGGACTCCCGTGACCATCGCGTCGGCTACTTCAACGCGAAGGAGGTGTAGTCCTGGTTGAACAGCAGATGCCGATAGGACTTGTCGAAGTCCATCCGCTCGGAAAGGAACGTCGTGTACTGCTCGTTGCCGTACGGCGCCCACACCGCCTGCTCCATGTAGGCCTTGTCCATCTCGGCGTACTGCTTGCGGACGTCGTCGGTGAGTTGCTTCTGCAGCAGCTCGTTCTGCTTGGCATCGAGCTCGGGGATCTTGACCCGGGAGAAATTGTTGCCGTTGGTCGGCAGGATGTTCTCGCCGTTGAGCAGCGGGCGGAAGAAGTCGTCCGGGTGTGGGAAGTCCTGGAACCAGTCCGCGAAACCGGTGTCCAGATCCGGGGTCGACTCGTTGCCGATGGTCTGGAAGTAGGTGTCACCGGAGATGACCTTCAGCGTCGCGTTGAAGCCGAGCTGGGTCAGCAGGTCGTGGTAGTACTCGCCGATCCGCTTGCGGTCCGGCTCGTCGTCGGTCCACACCGTGATGTCCTTGTCGGCCGGATTGGCCTCGGCGATCAGGGCCTTGGCCTTGGCCATGTCCGGGCCCGCGTACAGCTTGTATTCGTCGTGGCCGGGCATGCCGGGCGGCAGGATCTGCTGAGTGGGGTGCAGGCGGCCCCCGAAGACGCGGTTGAGCGCCTCGGGGTCGATGGCGTAGTTGATGGCCTGGCGCACCTTGAGATCGTTGAACGGCGCCTTCTGGGTGTTCATCCAGAAGTAGTAGGTGTTGATGGAGTCCTCCATCCGGAACCGGCTGGCGTACTTCGCCTTGATCTCGGGCAGCCGGTCGGCGTCCGGTGGGTCGGTCATGTAGTCGATCGTGTTCTGCTGAACGCCGGTGACCTGTGCGGAGTTGTTCTTGTTCTGGGTGACGATGATCTTGTCGACCTGAGCGTCGGCCACCTCGGTGGCGCCGGCATCCTTGACGGTCTTGAACTGCGGATTGCGTTCCAGTGTAAGGGTGTTCGGCGCGTCAACCCTGGTGATGACGAACGGTCCGCTGGACGGCGGCGGGTTGTTGGTGGCGTCCTTGTCCAGCGGCGTGGTCTGCGGAACCGGGGCGGCGAACATCAGGCCGAGGATGTTGTTGAACGTGCCGTTGGGATTCTCCAGCGAGATGGTGATGTCGCCGGTGGCGTCATCGGTCTTGATACCGCTGATGGTGTCCGACTTGCCGTCGGCGAAGTCCTTCGCGCCGATGATGCCTTCGTAGAACACCGAGCCGCCGGAGTCGGCCTTGAAGAGCCGCTTGATGGCATATGTGAAATCCGACGCCTTGATCAGCGTGCCGTCGGAGTACTTCATGTTCGGTCGCAGGGTCAGCTTGTAGGTCTTGCCGTCCGGTGAGATGTCCGGCATGTCCTTGGCCAGCCCGGGCACCACGTCGGTGCCTGGGTCACCCTTCTGGTGCTTGTAGGTCAGCAGCGGGGTGTAGGTGTTCCACAACACCTCCCACCCCTCCAGGGTGTAGGACAACTGGGGGTCGACGTAGTCGGGGAACGACGTCATCGTCACGTTGATCTCGCCGCCGCCGGACCCGCCGCCGCTCTTCTTGCCACCGCAGGCGGCCACCCCGAACGTGGCCACCGCGGCGATGCTCACGACGCCGACGGCAACGCGCAGCTTGCTCATATCGCTCCCTGAGGTTCACAAAGCACACGGTCCGGTGAGGGACTAGGACACTCTGCCGCAATCAGCCCATCTTGGGGGCAGAACCGCGGGGCCGCATCCGGGAAGCACGGATCTTTGCCCGAACCGCATGGCGGCTCAGAACCAGTCGGGACGCATCTCCAGGGTCGTCCGGTCCAGGCTCTCGAGCAGCCGCAGCTGCGCGGCGGTGCGCGGCAACTCGTAGCGGAAGAAGTACCGGGCGGCCTGCCGCTTGCCGTCGTAGAAGTCACCGGGCTGATCGCCGGCGGCCAGGAACTGCTCGAGCCACATCCAGGCGATCACGATATGACCGAACGCCTCGAGGTAGACGGCGCTGTTGGCCATCGCGGCCTCGGCGTCACCGGAACCGAACATCGCCATGGTGACCTCGACCAGCCGCTGCCAGGATCCGCCCAGTGCGGCGGCCAGTTCGGCGGACTCCCCGCCGACGTTGTCGGCGGCATCGATGCACTCCGTGATGCACCCGCCGAGGGCGACCAGGCTGGCGCCGTCGCGTTGAGTCACCTTGCGGCCCAGCAGATCCAGGCTCTGGATCCCGTGGGTGCCCTCGTGAATCGGGTTGAGCCGGTTGTCGCGGTAATGCTGCTCGACGTCGTATTCGCGGGTGTAGCCGTATCCGCCGAGCACCTGGATGGCCAGACTGTTGGCCTCCAGACACCACTGCGAGGGCCAGCTCTTGGCGATCGGAGTCAAGATGTCCAACAGCAGCCCCGCCTGCTCGCGCTCGGCGTCGGACTCGGCGCTGTCCTGCCGGTCGACCAGTCGGGCGCAGTACAGGGCGAGGGCGAGCGCCCCTTCCACGTAGGACTTCTGCGCCAACAACATTCGCTTGACGTCGGCATGCTCGACGATGGGGACTTGCGGGCTGGTCGGGTCCTTGCTCGTGATCGGCCGCCCCTGGGGCCGCTCGAGCGCGTACTGCAGCGACTTGAGATACCCGGTGTAACCCAACGCCACCGCGCCCATACCGACACCGAGGCGCGCCTCGTTCATCATGTGGAACATGTAGACGATGCCGCGGTGTGGTTCACCGACCAGATACCCGACCGCGCCGTTGAAGTTCAGCACGGTGTTCGTGATGCCCCGTTGGCCCATCTTGTGGTTGAGGCCGGAGATCGCCACGTCGTTGCGCGGGCCCACTGAGCCGTCTGCCTCGACGAGGAACTTCGGCACGATGAACAGCGAGATGCCCTTGGTGCCGGGCGGCCCGCCGGGGATCTTCGCGAGCACCAGATGCACAATGTTCTCCGACATTTCGTGCTCCGCGCCGGAGATCCACATCTTGGACCCGAACAGCCGGTAGCCGCCGTCGCCGCCGGGTTCGGCGCGGGTGGTGATGTCGGCCAGCGAGGAGCCCGCCTGCGGCTCCGACAGTGCCATCGTCCCGGTGAATCGCCCGGCGAGCATCGGCTTGACGAAACGCTCGATCTGCTCGGGACTGCCGAACTTGGAGACCAGGTTCGCATTGGCGACCGTGAGCATCAGGTAGCCCGAGGTACTGAGGTTGGCCGCCGAGAACCACGCGAACCCGGCCTGCGCGACGCTCACCGGCAATTGTGACCCGCCGAGCGCATGGTCCATCGTCATGCCCAGCAGGTCGGCCGCGGCGAACGCGTCGATGGCCTGTTTGACCTCGGGGATCACCGTGACCGTCGTGCCGTCGAACGACGGCTCGTTCTGGTCGCTCTTCTTGTTGTGCGGCGCGAAGTAGCGGGTGGCCAGGTCCTCACAGAGGTCGAGGACGTCGGCGAAGGTTTCGCGGGAGTGTTCGGCGAATCTGGGCCGCTTGGTCAACTCGTCGACGGCCAACCACTCGAAGAGCAGGAACTCCAGATCCCGCCGGGACATCACGGTCGATTTGATCGGCGCCATCTTCTCCACCTAATGCCTGCGTACAAGGATTGGTCACGAAATTCCGCGGACCGAGTCTCGTCCGTTGAGTTACCTTCGACCCTAGCGGCTACGCGACCGTCAAAATACGGTCTGAGCTGAGCACGGGTTGGGGGATTGGGTAGGAGACCGGTGGTCATGGCAACAATCAAACGAACTCTGGCGGGCGTCCCGGCCGCCCTGGTGGCCCTTGCCGGGGTTGCCGTCATTTCCCCGGCCGTGAGCACGGCCGCAGGCTGCGGACCGGGCACCATCTACGACGCCCCATCGGATAGCTGCGTGGTGGCCGCCGAGCCGGCGCCGCCACCGCCTTTGCCGCCGCCACCGCCCCCGCCGCCGGTGTGGAACGGGCCCCAGCCCTGGGTGTCGGCGAGCATCTGCGCACCGATTCCGTTCGTTTCGCTGTGCGTCGGCGTGTGACATCCCGAATAGGCTTGCCAGCTCTCGCCGCTCCGAGAGTCCGGGGATATGTACTGGTAGAGCGGCTTTCCGTCGGCTGATTCGGGCTTCGGTGGCCCGCGCGGCGCGCCGTGACCCGACCCCCGAATTCACCGCCGGGGCGGTTTCGGCTTTATGGTTTTAGGCGTGCCTGAATTGGATCGTCGCAACCTCATGTTCATGGCGGGGTTCGGAGCCCTAACCGTCGCAATTCCGTTCCCCAAGGCCGCTGCGGCCCCGTCGCAGCCCGCGCCGGCCTCCCCGGCCCCGAGCGCGCAGACCCCGGCCTACGTCTTCGCCGACGAGTTCGACGGCCCGGCCGGGTCGGCGCCCGACCCGTCGAAGTGGATGATCGCGCAGGCCCGTGAGGTCATCAAGAACCCGGTGTTCTGGGACCGCCCGGAGAACATGGGCCAGTACCGCGACGACCGGGCGAACGTCTTCTTGGACGGCAACTCCAACCTGGTCATCCGGGCAACCCGAAACGACGACAACAGGTACGTCAGCGGCAAGCTGGTCAGCACTTTCCGGACCGGCATCAACCACACCTTCGAGGCCCGGATCAAGTTCAACTGCCTCACCGCCGGCTGCTGGCCGGCCTGGTGGCTGTTGAACGACAACCCCGAGCGCGGCGGCGAGGTCGACCTTGTGGAGTGGTACGGCAACGGGGAGTGGCCGTCGGGCACCACGGTCCACGCCCGACTGGACGGCGAGTCGTTCGCGACCTTCCCGCTCGGGGTGGACAGCAACTGGCACCGGTGGCGGTGCACCTGGAACGACTCCGGCATGTACTTCTGGATGGACTACGTCGACGGCGCCGAGCCGTACTTCAGCGTACCGGCCAACTCGCTGGACGACTGGCCGTTCAACGATCCGGGCTACGAGTTGGCACCCGTCCTCAACCTCGCGGTCGGTGGCTCCGGCGGTAAGGATCCGAAGCCCGGAAAGTACCCGGCCGACATGTTGGTCGACTGGGTCCGCGTGTTCTGAACCTTCCTTTGTGCCGCGACTGAGGGACCATCGCCGGCGCGGGGCCTAGTCTGGGAGCGATTCCGGCACAGGAGGCCCAGATGAGCGACCACGAAGTGAAGATGATCATCCTGTCGACCGACGACCTGGACGAGTCGATCCGGTTCTACAGCGAGACCCTCGGCATGACGCTGAAGTTCCGCGACGGAGCCCATTTCGCCGCCCTGGACGGCGGACCGGTGACCCTGGCGCTGGCGACCGCCATTGATCATCCGATTCCCGGGCAGGTGGTCGTGGGCATCAAGACCGCCGATGTCGACGCCGCTGCGAAGGCCATTGAGGCCAGCGGGGGCGGGATCGTGAAGGGCCCGTACGACGACGCGCATGAACGCCGCGCGGTCGTCTATGACAACAAGGGCAACGGCCTGGTGTTCTACAGTCCGCTGGCCCGGTGAGAACCGCCACCCGCTAGGGGCGTCAGACCGCCATGGGATCGGCGGGTCCCACGGTTCGGCTGGGCGGTTCTGCTCTCCGGTGTTCTGGTGACGCAGATCGTCAACTCCCGCCGTGCATCTGGCCCAGCCGCTGCTGATCGCCGATCTGTCCGGCTCGTTGGGCCGCGCCGCGTTCTTGGCCGCCTTCGGTACCGCTGTGCACCTGGTCGGGACCTACCTCGCGCGTTGGCCGACCGACCGCTTCGGTGCTCGGCGGGTCCTGGTGGCCGCGACCCTGCTGCGCGGTGTTGTGCTGGCCGGTATCCCTGCTGCGATGGCCCTCGGCAGAATCGACCTCTCTTGGGCCATGGCCCGCTACAGGGCCGAGGGGCTGATCCTCGGCTAGGTCGACACCGCGGTGCACACCGTCCCGCTCGAACTGGCCGGGCACCGGGCGGAGCTGCTGGACCGGGTCAACTCGCGCTATGAGTTGGCATTCGAGGTCGGCGCGGTGGCCGGACCGTTGTTGCTCAGCGGCCTGCCACCTGTTCGTCCCGGAACGGTCGGCTGGCGGCGACGGCGCGCACGTCCCCGCGCATGGCGGGTCCTGGGCGGGCTTGAAGTACCTCGTCACGCACCGGTATCTGTTGGTCATCGTCGTGGGCCTGATGCTGTTCCACCTCTACGATCTGCGCAAGGTCCTTAGCGCCTTCTTCGCCAAGGGGCTGTTGCGCCAAGCGTCCTCGGCCGGTCAGGTCGGGGCCACCTTCGCCCTCGGCGGGGTGGTCGGGGCACTGTTGTACGCGGTGAGCAGGCATCGGGGCAGGGGAGCGGGCTGGGTCCTAGGCGGGGTCGCGGGCACGGTGTTGCTGGCGCTGGGATGGATCCCGGTCAACCTGCCGACCATGATCGTCGCGGTCTTCCTGTTCGGCGTCACCTACGTCGGTGCCCGGCTGGTGCTGACCCGGTGGCGGCAGGAACTGACCCCCTGGACCACGCCGGCGGGGTGAGGGCCGCCTCGGAGTTCGGCAGGACCGCCATGTCGGTCGGTGTCGACAGCCTTGTGGGCGGGGCGTTTCGGCGGGATTCGGCGCCTACGGCGCCTTCGGGATCGTCGCCGGCATGCTGGTACTCTTCGCCGCCGCCCAACTGGCGATCGCACGGCACCTGGCCAGGATTCCGACGCCCGACACCCTGCAGGCACTTGAGCGGCGGAGCAGGTGGCTACCCACGCGAGTCGCTGCGGCCATGCAGATGCCAATGCGATGGCCGAGACCGGCGGTGGTCATGCGGGTCGGGAAAGGCCAACATTTGCTCGTTCGCGTGGCAACGGACATCCCGCCTGACGGTGGCAGCACCTGCGGTGGACGCGGCTTCCGCTTAGCAACAGCGCAATGCCTCGGGCACAAAGGACGCGCCAGCAGGCCGATCTTCAGCTAACCAGTACGGTGCCTTCATCAGTCGATTTCGGACCGCCGCGCAGTTCGTTACCGGCGCAATAAATGGTTGCTAACGGCCAGGTGCGGTGGTTAGCTGTGCGCTATGGTCTGAGGAAACTTTCCCACATGTTAATTTTGCCCCTCAGAGGGTCAGCATCAATTCGCTCGACGACTACGGCAGCTGCACTGTGATCGTCGAGACGACGAAAGGACACTTGATTCGTGCCCAAGCTCCCAGGGTTGCTCTATGTCGACTCGCGGTCTAGCGGTAATCCGCACGCCCTGCATGACCGATCGGTCGATGCAACGATTCCGATAGAGGGTTGACCGGTCTGCCTGCGGACCGTAGTTAGCTTGCGCAATCAGTCTGGGGTTGGGGATTTTTGTGGAGAGTGACGGAGGACTCCCGCTTACACGTGGTCAGCTCGATATCTGGCTGGCGCAGGAAGCGGCTCTGGCCGGTGCTGACTGGCAGCTAGGTCTGTTGGGCCGGATCGCGGGCCGAGTGGATCGTGATCATCTTCATGATGCGATTCGGTTGGTGGTGCGGGAGGCCGAGCCCGGCAGGGCCGCGTTCTTCGTCACCGCCGGCCAGGTCTTGCAAAGGGCCATCGACTATCCGGATGTCGAGCTCGATTTCTATGACCTGACTGGATCCGAGGACACGGCGCGGGAAGTCGGTGAAATTGCCTCCTCGATTCGAGGTGAGCCGATGCCGCTGGCCGGACCGCTGTTCAAATTTGCGCTATTCCAAACTTCGCCGGATGAATTCTACTTGTTCGCCTGCTGCCACCACATTGCGATGGATGGGCTGGGCATGGTTCTGGTCAGTCGTCGCATCGCAGCTATCTATTCCGCCCTCGTTGCCGGTGAACCAGTCCCGCCTTCTTACTTCGGATCACTCAACGACTTGGTCGAAGGGGAGTCGGCCTACGAAGCGTCGCCGGACTATCTCGAAGATCGGAACTACTGGAGCACGCACCTTCCCCCCGACAACTCAGCGCACTACTGGCCTTCGGAGTTCGCCAAGGGGGATGACAGCTCCGCACCGTCCGTGCCGATCCCGCTGGATCCCTCCGTCGTCGGGCAGGCCAAGGAACTGTCCAAGACGTTACGCATCCGGCGGTACTCGATACTCGCCGCTGCGTGCGCCCTCTTGGTGCGTGCATATAGTGGCGCCGGAGACGAGGTGGCGCTCGACTTCCCGGTCAGCAGGCGAGTAATCCCGGAGTCCAAGACACTTCCCGGGATGCTCGCCGGCGTAGTTCCGCTGGTAGTAAAGACCCCACCTAATCTGAGCGTGGCCGAGTTCTGCCGCGATGTGGACGTCCGTATCCGGGAGCTACTGCACCATCAGCGGTTTCCTGTGCGCACACTAAAGGATCGAACAACTGGCGGCTTGGGCCTGGAAGCGAATCGGGTCGCCATCAACTTCATGCCGCTGCGGTTGACGTTGGACTTCGGTGGCGCCCCGGCCACGGCGTCATATACAAATCTCGGCCCGGTCGGTTACTTCGCACTCTTCTTCCTAGGCTCGGGTGACGAGCTTTCCCTGAGCGCAGCGGGCCTGGGTGAACCATTCGCCAGTCTCGGCGTCGCAGGCTTGAGCGAGCAGCTGGAGCGCATCGTCGCGGTGATGGCGGCTGATCCAAATCGACCGCTGTCATCGCTGGCCTTACTAGTCGATGACGTTGAGCGTGTCCGGTTGGATCGGTGGGGCAATACCGCGGTGTTGAACCAGCCCGCGCCGGTGGCGCTGTCGATCCCGGAGGTGTTCGCCGAGCAGGTGGCCGCCACCCCCGAAGCGACAGCGATCACCTTCGCCGGGCAGTCGCTGACCTACGCCGAGTTGGATGAGGCCTCCAACCGGTTGGCGCACTATCTGGTGGATCGGGGTGTGGGTCCGGGGCGGTGTGTGGGGGTGTTGTTGCCGCGCTCCGCCGACGCGATCGTGGCCATCTTGGCGGTGCTCAAGTGCGGGGCGGCTTATGTGCCGATCGATCCGGCCCATCCCGATGAACGGATCGGCTTCGTGCTCGCCGATGCCGC
>WBZS01000187.1_pt1 | contig 81060 bp, 69 predicted proteins | sample 5204201 | NCBI WGS metagenome assembly WBZS01 (sample SAMN12344357, study PRJNA552823) | activated sludge metagenome | biome: Activated sludge suspended growth; feature: Nitrification reactor; material: Wastewater; isolation source: activated sludge from nitrification reactor of wastewater...
CCGGCTACGACGGGTTGCTGCCCGCCGGCGTCGTGCTCACCGGCGGCACCAGCCAATTGCCCGGCATCCGCAAGGTGGCCAGCAACGTGCTCAATCTGCCGTGCCGCGTGGCGGCACCGCAGGGCCTGCAGGGTCTGGTCGACAAGCTTTCCGGCCCGGCCTACAGCACCAGCGTCGGCCTGCTGCACTGGGCGAACCGCGAGAGCCAGGTGGCCTCGCGCACGACCGGCAACAAGAAGAAGCGCGGCCGGACGATCAACATCGAGAAGGGGCTTGATTTCTTCAAGCGCCTGTTACCGTAGGACGTGGGGCATTGGTTCTCTGCCAGCGGCTTCCAAGGGCAACCGCAGAGCATCAATCGCCGGAAACAAATGAGTGCGTTGTTGGAGCCAGCGCATCCGTTGAAACTAGAAGGTCAGAGGAGATGATTATGATGAATAACCCGAACCTGGTCCCCGACTCCTTCGCCAAGATCAAGGTGATCGGCGTCGGCGGCGGCGGCAGCAATGCCGTCAATCGCATGATCGATGAGGGCATGGGCGGCGTGGAGTTCTGCGCGATCAACACCGACGCGCAGGCCCTGCTGCTCAGCAACGCCCCCCGGCGCGTGCGCATCGGTGAGAAGATCACCCGCGGCCTGGGCGCCGGCGGCAATCCCGAGGTCGGCCAGAAGGCCGCCGAGGAGAGCGCCGAGGAACTGTATGACGTCGTCCGCGGCGCCGACATGGTCTTTGTGGCCTGCGGCCTGGGCGGCGGCACCGGCACCGGCGCGGCGCCCGTTGTGGCTCAGATCGCCAAGGAAGTCGGCGCGCTGACCATCGGCGTCGTCACCCGCCCGTTCACGTTCGAGGGCACCCGCCGCGGCCAGAACGCCGAGAACGGCATCAACCGGCTGAAGGATCACGTCGACACCCTGATCGTGATCCCGAACGACCGGCTGCTGCAGATCGTCGACAAGCGCGCGTCGCTGCAAGATAGCTTCCGCCTGGCCGACGACGTGTTGCGCCAGGGCATCCAGGGCATCTCCGAACTCATCACGGTGCCCGGTCTGATCAACCTCGACTTCGCCGACGTCAAGACGATCATGTCCGAGGGCGGCGCCGCCTTGATGGCGGTCGGTCGCGCCAAGGGCGAGGATCGCGCGCGCGTGGCGGCGGAGCAGGCGATCAGCTCGAGCCTGCTCGACATCACGATCGACGGCGCTCGCGGCATCCTGTTCAACGTCACCGGCGGCCCGAACATGACCCTGTTCGAGGTCGATCAGGCGGCCGCGATCATCAAGGAGACCGCGCACCCCGAGGTCAACATGATCTTCGGCGCCGTGGTCGATCCGAACATGGGCGAGGAAATGCGCATCACCGTGATCGCCACGGGCTTCGATCGCGCCGGGATGGCCCCGCGCCGCATCGAGCGCCCGACGACGGTCGGGGGGCGCCAGACCTCGGCCTCCGTGCGGCCCGCACAGCAGCCCGCTCAGCAGCCGGCCCAGCGCCCGGTGCAGCACGAAGACGCCCCGGCGTCCAGCGGCTCGCTGTCGGACTTCTCGCCCCGGTCGTACAACACCGACGACCTGGACATCCCGGCGTTCCTGCGTCGGCGGTAATCGGCTATTCGGCTACGCCGCATAGCGGCCTTTGGCCTTCTCTGCTCCAGGTGGCGGCCCCGGTGCGTAAGCACCGGGGCCGTTGCCCATTTAATATTTCGGGTGCGTCGACACGCTCACCGCGAGCGGGTCGGCGTCACCGTGCGCGTTGTGGGCGAGATTGAATTCGGCCCACGAGGTATCGAGGCGCAGCTGCCGAGGTGAACCGCCGCCCACGACAAAGCGATACGGCACCGTGGCCCTTCGCGGTAAACGGACTTCATCGAGAAACAGACCGCGGCCACCGCCCGGTGCCAATGACCTGCCAAGCCTGGACGCCCCGGCGTATGCGCCGTTCTTTGGGGTAGACTCAAAGGTCGGACTTCAATATGAACAACGAAAAACTTGACTTCAAAAAAATCCTGCCGATCTTCATCATCATCCTTGTCGACCTGCTGGGTCTGACCATCATCATCCCCTTGATGCCGCTGTATGCGACGACCTACGGCGGCGATGCCTGGACGATCGGGCTGCTCGGGGCAACCTACCCGATCGCACAATTCCTCGGTGCACCCGTGTTGGGTCGCCTCTCCGATCGCTATGGGCGACGGCCGGTGCTCCTGATCAGCCAGCTCGGCACGCTCGCAGGCTTCCTGCTGTTGGGTTTTGCGAACGCGCTCTGGGTGCTGTTTCTGTCGCGCCTGATCGACGGGCTGTCGGGCGCCAACATCTCGACGGCGCAGGCCGTGATCACCGACAACACCACCGAGAAGACCCGCACCCAGGGGCTCGGGCTGTTGGGCGCCGCCTTTGGTTTGGGCTTTGTGATCGGGCCGATCATTGCTGCGGTGTCGCTGTGGGCCGGCGCCGACAACTATCATGTGCCGGCGTTTATCGCGGCCGCATTCAGCCTGGCATCGCTTGTGTTGACCTATTTCTGGCTGCCGGAGTCGCTGCCCGCGGAGCGTCGCGGCGGCAAGACAGGCGGCGCGTTCTCGGTGACCAGCCTGACGCAGGCGTTGCGTCATCCGCAGGTCGGGTTGCTGCTGGTCTTAATCTTCTCCCAGCAGGTGGCCTTCGGCGGATTCGAGCAGTTGTTCTCGCTGTTCACACTCAACCGCCTGGGCCTCAACGCCTCGGGCAACGCGTTGATGTTCGTGTTTATCGGTGTTCTGGTGGTTGCCGTGCAGGGCTACTTCATCGGTCAGTGGAGCCGCCGCTTCGGCGATCGGCGTATTGTGTTCGCCGGTCTGTTGGCGCTGGCGATCGGCCTGAGCCTCTCGGCCCTGACCCCGGCCCAGCCCGCACCCTGGTACGACCGCGCAGCCTTGACCGCGGAGTTGAGCGGCAAGGGCGCCGGCCACACCAACACGGCGGTCACCGGCAACATCCCGGTCGTCTTACCCGACGAGGGCGCCAAGGGTTGGGCCGGGATCGCGTGGCTGATGGTGGCCCTGGTTCCGGCGTCGATCGGTGGCGGCGTCCTGCAGCCCGCGATCAATAGCCTGATCACAAAACGTATCGAACCGAGCGAGGTCGGCGGCATGCTCGGGATCTCGGCCGCCCTGGTGAGCGGGGCCAACGCCATCGCTCCGCTCTTCGGCGGCGCCCTGTTCCAGGCGCTCGGCTCGACCGCACCCTTTTTGACCGGCGGCCTGATCCTCATCATCTTGTTGGTGTTCGCGCTGCGCGTCGTCAAGCCGGGTCGCGAAGAGCAGGCGGGCGCCGGCCTGGCGCGCGGCTCCGGCGCACATTGACCGACGGACACCCTGACTTGAGAGAGCGGGTGGGGCGGGGTCTTCGGACCCTTTCCCACCCGCTTGCGTTAGCGTGCGAGCGACCAGGCGACGAATAGGAACTCCGCCGTGTTCAGGGCGAGATGGGCGGCGAACGGCGCTACGAGGTTGCGACGCCAAAGCGTCAACCCGGCGAACAGCCCGCCGGCCACCGCGCCGGTCAACAACACATACCAGCCGCCGCCGCTCCAGTGCAGGAGCCCGAAGCCCAGGCAGTGGAGCACGATCCCGAACGGCGCGCCAAAGCGTCGCGTGAGGCGCGGCAGGGCATAGCCGCGGTATAGCCCCTCTTCGACGAAGGGCGCGAACACTACGTTGGCGATGAAGAACGGTGCCAGCGAACTGCCGAGCGCCGGCAACAGCTCGCCGGCCGGCACATAGTCGCCGATCGCGCTCTGCGCCCAGGTCATCGCCGGCGAGAGCACGGTCACGTACAGCACCGCCAGCGCCAGACCGACACCGACACCGATGCCGACCTCGCGCCAAAGGCTCTGACCGGCGATCGGACGCCAACGCAAAGTGAGCGCCGGGTTCGGATCGAAACGCCACACGCTCAACAACATACCAAGTATCAACACCTGAACCGCCAGGAGCAACCACGGCGTCGCGCCTGCAACGCTGGCCGCGATCGCGTTCGCGTCGGTGATGCCCGTGGCGCCGACGACGATCGATGCTGCCACGATCGTCAGCAGGAAGAACACGGGCGGCGCGCCAAGTGCCAGAACAAGCCAGAAGGATGTCGGGGATGGAGAACGCATGTGTAATCCGTTTGGGTGAATGGTTCCGCGGCTTCACAGTAGCCGCCGTGGCGTCACCCTTGCTTGTGCCATTGGTCACGAACCAGGTCATGGCTGGCCCCGCTCGCTCTATCGGCATCGATGCCGTGACGTTGGATGTCAGTCTTCGATGCGCCGGAGTGTGACTGACGCCATCGCGCGCGTGTTCCGGCCCGTTGTCGTCGCAAACGCCGCCATATGTTGGGTCGGCGTGTTTCCTTAACAAATGACTCGACAGAAGTCGTCACCGTTTGCCGAGGAATTCGGACCGGAAACTCGTCAAGAACTTTTAAGCTAAAAGCCGCCCCAGTCGGTTGCATCGCCCCCATGGGTGTTGTACACTGTGCGCCCTTCGGTAGAACATATTGGATGCCCACGTTGTCCGCCCCAAGATATGGCGGGTGACATGGGCGTTTATCGTCAGGGCTAAAAAGTCGATTCATGCGGTGTCCTTACTGCGGAGCCGGTGACAGCCAGGTCATCGACACCAACCACGATTCAAAAGGCGGGGTGCGCCGTCGCCGGAAGTGCAAGGATTGCAATCAGCGATTCAGCACATACGAGCGCGCCATCCTCGCGACGCCGTTGATCGTCAAGCAAGACGGTACGCGCGAGGAGTTCGACCGCGAAAAGTTGATGCGCGGTCTGCGCATCTCGTGCGCCAAACGCCCGGTCTCGGCCAGCGACATCGAGCGCATGGTCGGCGAAATCGAGGCCACGCTGCAGACGATGGGCAAGAGCGAGGTCTCGAGCCGCGTGATCGGCGACATGGTGATCGCCGGCCTCAAGGACCTCGATCAGGTCGCCTACATCCGCTACGCCATCGTGTACCTCGGGCTTGAGAACCTCAAGTCGGTGCGCGACGAAATCGATCGATTGCTCGAGTGATACACCCGTTGGTCGTCCGCAGACCATCGGGTCTGTGGATGGACGACGGGTGTTTCGTTCTCATACATTCAGGAGCTCGCGAGGTATGTTGGACAATAAGCAGGAAGTGACCGAGGTGAATGGCCGTAACGGACGCGTCAAGCGCACCCGAGTTCCCGAGGTGATTGCGATGCCGACCAACGTCGTCAAGCGCGATGGCCGCGTGGTGGCCTTCGATATTGCACGCATCGAAAGCGCCTTGCAGAAGTGTTTTGCATCGGTCGGGCACAAGCCCATCACGCCGATCGCCGATATCGCCAAGCAGGTCGTCAACATCGTCGGCGCGCGCTTCGAGCAGCCGACCGTGGAGCAGGTGCAGGACATCGTCGAGATGGTGCTGCAATCGGCCGGCGAGTACGAGGCCGCCAAGCACTACATCCTGTACCGCGTCGAGCGTGCCAAGAAACGCGCCGAGCGCCCGATCCCGGATTCGGTCCGCATCGCGTTCAGCGAGTCCGACAAATACTTCCCGACCCAGCTGCAGAAGTTCCAGTTCTACGACAAGTATTCGCGCTTCAATTACGAGACCGGCCGGCGCGAGACCTGGATCGAGACGGTCGATCGCGCCGTCGATTACCTGTACGAGCTCGGCGGTGATCGGCTGCCGCGCGAGACCTACGAGCGCGTCCGCCGCAGCATCCTGAAGATGGAGGCCATGCCCTCCATGCGCCTGCTGGCGATGGCCGGCCCGGCCGCGCGCCGCAACAACATCGCGATCTACAACTGCTCGTATCAGCCCGTCGAGAGCATCGATAGTTTTGTCGAAGCCCTGATCATCTCGATGTCGGGCTGTGGGGTGGGGTTCTCGGTCGAGCGCCGCTACGTCGAGCAGTTCCAGCGCATCAAGCGCCAGAGCGGCAAGCCCGCGATCGAGTTCGTCGTCGAAGACTCGGCCGAGGGCTGGGCCGAGGCGCTGCGGTTCGGATTGCAGACCTGGTTCGAGGGCGCCGACGTCCGCTTCGACCTCGGCCAGCTCCGCCCGGCCGGAACGCCGCTGCGCACCAAGGGCGGCCGTGCCTCGGGCCCCGAGCCGTTCCGGGTCATGCTTGACTTCGTGCGCGCACGCGTACTGGCGCGCCAGGGCTCGTTCCTGCGCCCGCTCGACGCCCACGACATGATGTGCGCGGTCGGCAACGCCGCGGTCTCGGGCGGCGTACGCCGCACGGCCATGATCTCGCTCTTCGACGTCGATGACGACGAGATGCGCCTGAGCAAGAACGGCGACTTCGAGCGCGACAACAGCCAGCGCTGGAACGCCAACAATTCGGCCGTCTGGGACGAGAGCCTGCTCGACCAGCAATCCTTCATCCACGAGTTCATGGCCATGGTCGACAGCGGCCGCGGCGAGCCCGGCATCTTCAGCCGCGTGGCCGCCAACGCCATGAAACCCGCCCGCCGCAAGGACGCCGAGTTCGGCACCAACCCGTGCGGCGAGATCAACCTGCGTCCGTGGGAGTTCTGCAACCTCTCCGCCGCCGTCGCCCGCGCCGATGACACGTTCGAGACGCTCCGCGACAAGGTCGAGGTGGCCACGATCATCGGCACCCTGCAGTCGCTGGCCACGCACTTCCCGGGTCTGCGCCCGCAGTGGAAGCAGAACTGCGAAGAAGAGCGCCTGCTGGGCGTCGACATCACCGGGCAGATGGACAGCGCCACCGCCCAGGACGCGCTTGCCAAGCGCCGTCTGCGCGAGATCGCGGTCGAGATGAACGGCCAGCTGGCGAGCCAGCTCGGCATCAACCGCAGCGCCTCGATCACGTGCGTCAAGCCGAGCGGCAACTCGAGCCAGTTGCTCAACTGCGCCTCCGGTCTGCACTCGCGCTGGGCGCCGTACTACGTCCGCAACGTCCGCGTCGCCGCGCACTCGCCGCTCTTCAAGGTGCTGCGTGACGTCGGCGCGCCGATGGATCCCGAGAACGGCCAGACGACCGAGAACGCCAACACCTGGGTCGTGCACTTCCCGGTCAAGTCGCCCGACGGCGCGATCACGCGTAACCAGCGCACGGCCGTCGAGCAGTGCGAGTTCTGGCTGCAGAACAAACTGCACTGGACCGAGCACAACCCGTCGTGCACGATCACGTATCGGCCGCACGAGGTGCTCGACCTGATGAAGTGGGTCTGGGAGCATCGCGAAGTCATCGGCGGCCTGTCGTTCCTGCCGGCCTTCGACGCCCAGTACGCGCAGATGCCGTACGTCGAGATCACCAAGGAAGAGTTCGAGAAGCGCGCCGCGGACTTCCCGAACATCGACTTCGCCAAGCTGTACTACTACGAGGAAGAGGACCTCCCCACCGCGGCACAAGAACTGGCCTGCGTGGGTGGCGCCTGCGAGGTCGACTTCAGCATTCCGAGCTGACGTCGAGCCCGGCAACCGATTGCGTCAGAGCAGGGCGCGGGAAGATGGGTCAAGGCCCGTCCTCCCGCGCCCGTGTCGTTCCGCCACCCCAACGATCTCACACCGGTTCATGCGTGAGCGCCGGCCGATCTTGCCTACACTGCCAACAAGCGCCGACCCGATCCGGCCGGCGCCTTGAGGGCTATGAACACCATCCACGCGATCGACTCGCTCAGCCTGGGCGAACGGGGCTATCTCTCGGCAGCCACCGACCTGGCCCAGTACTTCGAGGCACCTTCCGAAGCCCTGCGCTGGCGCATCGCCCACGATTACGAACTGGCCGGTGATCTCGGTCGCGCCCGCGTCTGGTATCAGGCCCTGATCGCCGAATCGTCGAAGACGTCCTCGACCTTCGTCTCACTGGCCGCCTGGCGTCTTGACGAAATGGGCGGTGGTGGAAGCGAATGAGACTGCCGGGATTGTGCGGGAATTACATAAGCACCCACTGTGGCTGGCTCTGCTGAAACCCACCCATAATCCGGGATTCGCCCTGGCACAGGCGTGAGCGGAACAAAATAACTCAAATCAAACGCAAACGGCGCGCGTTCGGCTTTGTTCCCATTGACCGATCATTCAAAGTCGAGTAATCTTGTCTGAAGCGAGGCACAGTTCCAAGTATTCCGCGCCACCCACCGTTCGCCCCTGTCAGGGCTAGTGACAGCCGGCGAATTTTTTTATGGGCAGGCCTGGTCAGAGGAAATGTGTCCGCACAGTCAATGGGTTCGAAGGAGGAACCTATCGTATGAGCGAACGTGTGACTGGAACCGTCAAGTGGTTCAGCCGGGTCAAGGGTTACGGCTTCATCAGCCCCGATGGCGGTGCGAAGGACGTCTTCGTCCATTACTCCGCGATTACTGGCGCCGGCTACCGCAATCTCGAAGAGGGCCAACGCGTCGAGTTCTCGATCGAGAACACCGACAAGGGGCCGCAGGCCGCCAACGTGGTGGACCTGGGAGAGAAGGCCGAGTAACGCACACCGGCTAGCCCTGGTGTGTGGACGAGCCTGAAGTCCGATCTTCGAAAAGCCCCGGCCCTGCGCCGGGGCTTTTTTCTTTCGAAGTGATATCATCTCCGCATGTTCCTGTCCGATCGCCCACCCTGCTGATCCCCTCGAGCGCGCGCTCCGCCCCCCCGGCCCGGTCGTGATGTCGGTCCGTTTTTGCCGCACGATCGATCCGAGAGGTGGCTATGAGCGAGCGATGGTCCGCGGTCATCCGCCGTCTGGGCGGCATGGCCTTGATCCTGCTGTTGATCGAATTTGTCGATGAGCTGTACTTTGGTGTGGCCGAATCCGCCTGGCCGCTTATTCGGCGTGACCTGCACCTGAGCTACGCCCAGGTCGGGATGCTGCTGAGCGTGCCAGGGCTGCTGGCCGCCTTTGTCGAGCCCGTGTTTGGCATCTGGGCCGACCGCGGTTACAAGCGCTGGCTCGTCATCGGCGGCGGCGTGTGTTTCACGATCGCGACGCTGCTGACCGGCCTGGCGCCGAACTACGCCTTCCTCCTAATCGCGTTCATCCTGTTCTTCCCCGGCTCCGGCGCCTTCGTCAGCGTCGCCCAGGCTGTGTTGATGGACCTTGATCCGCGCCGAATGGAGCTGCAAATGGCGCGCTGGACGCTGGCGGGTTCGATCGGCGTGGTCGCGGGGCCACTCTTCCTTGCTGCACTGGGATGGGCGGGGTACACGTGGCGCGAGCCCTTTCTCGTGATCGCGATCATGGCCGGCCTGCTCGCACTGGGTGCTGCGCGGACGCGCTTCCCGGCGCCGGCAGCGCACGAAGACGGCGCGGCCCCGCCTCCCGCCGGTTTGAGCAGCATCTGGCGCGCGCTACGGCGCCGTGACGTGCTGCACTGGTTGATCCTGTTGATGTTCTCGGACTTCATGCTCGACGTGCTCTTGAGTTACACGGCCCTGTACTTCGTCGATGTCGTCGGCGTGACGCCGGAGCAGGGGGCGTTGGCCGTAGCCGTGTTCACGGGCGTCGGCCTGCTGAGCGACGCGCTGCTCATCCCGCTACTCACTCGCGTTTCGGGGATGCGCTATCTGCGCTGGAGCACCGCGTTGATGCTGGCGGCGTATCCCGCGCTCCTGCTCGTGCCCGGGCTGACGGCCAAGCTGATCTTGCTCGGTTGTGTCGGTCTGCTCAACGCCGGCTGGTACGCCATCCTCAAGGCGCAGCTGTATGGCACGTTGCCCGGGCAGTCGGGCACCGTGCTGGCGATCGACTCGGTCTTCGGCTTCGTCGAAAAGCTCGTGCCGCTTGGCCTTGGGCTGCTGGCCGAGCGCGCAGGCCTGTCGGCGGCGATGTGGCTGCTGGCGCTGGGCCCGGTGATCGTCTGGCTGGGCGTGCAACGCCCGCCTGTCCGGGCCTGACCTGAGCGCTGAAGGGTCAACCGCGAAGGCGCGAAGGTTTCGGCGAAACGGTCATCTCCTTTGCGTCTTCGCGGTTGGCCCGCTCATATCCTGCGGGGATACAATTGAGGCACTCCGTGCACCCGGAAGGATCAGTATGCGTCACGCCTATTTCGCGCCCATCATGGGTCTGTTGTGCGCCGGGATCGCCGGTACCATCGCGGTTTACAGCCTGCCGCCTGCGCTGACGGCGGGCGTTCCGCTCGTGACCGCCGCCGCGGTGGCTGCCGCGGCTGGTCTGCTCGGCGCCGGTTTCTGGTGGTGGATCATCTCCGAGCCGCGCCATCCGTCGTGGCCGCGCGGCGTCATCGTCGGCGGTCTGACGGGTGTCCTGGCGCACCCGCTGGCGTTCTGGCTGACCGCGATGAGCCAACTGCTGACCGTGGGCACCAGCCGCGAGGGCCTCTTCAACGATCTGTTCATCGCGCCGATGAGCGCGCTGTTGCTGTCGTTCATCTCGTGGACCATGATCGGCTGGTCGACGGCCGTCGCCGGCATTGTGCTTGGCGTCGTGCTGGCCCTGGTGCAGGAGCGCGTGGTCCCGCCCCCGACCTGGACGGGTGAGGCCAGCCGCGCGCGGAGTTGACATTTAGAAATAATGTTCTATTATCTGGTTCATGGAGACGGCTGCCAGATTGGCGCTCCTGACGGACCAGATGGGTTTCGAACCGGCTGAGGACTCCGACCTCAAACGGCCGACAGCCCCTTCGCCGGCGGCGGAGGCGCGCACGCTCAACCCCCACGCCAAGGCGCCCTGCGGAAACACCCCGTTTGCCCTTCACCAGGCGATGGATACGCTGACCCACGGCGGCGGCGATCCGGCTCCGGCACTTGAAGCCAAAAAGCACTCTCTGGGCGTCAGCCAGGCGGTCATGCCCGGCGGCCGCAAGATCGCGCTGCTCAAGACCCTGCTGACGTCGGCCTGCGAGCGCGACTGTTTTTACTGCCCTTTCCGGGCACGTCGGAACTTCCGGCGCGCCACCTTCAAGCCCCAGGAGATGGCCGCGGTCTTTTCGCAGATGCATCGCGCCGGCGTCGCCGAGGGCCTGTTCCTGAGCTCGGGCGTCGCCGGGGGCGGCGTGCGCACACAAGATCAGCTGATCGACACGGCCACGATCCTGCGCCGCCGCCATGCCTATCGTGGCTACCTGCACTTGAAGATGATGCCGGGCACCGAACGCGACCAGGTGCTGCGATCGATGCAGTTGGCCGATCGACTCTCGGTCAACCTCGAGGCACCCAACACCGAACGTTTGCGCCGGCTCGCGCCGGGCAAGATCTTCCTCGAGGAGTTGCTGCAACCGCTCAAGTGGGCGCATGAGTTGCGCCAGAGCCTGGCGCCCGAGCGCTTCGGGCTGCGGCGCTGGCCCTCGCTGGTGACGCAGTTCGTCGTGGGTGGGGCGGGTGAGGACGACCTCGAGATCCTGTCGACCACGCACGCGCTGACGCGCCAGCTCAAGCTGGGCCGCGTCTATTTCTCGGCCTTCAGCCCGGTGCCCGACACGCCGCTCGAGAACCACCCGCCTGAAGACCCGTGGCGCGAACATCGCCTGTATCAGGCATCGTTCCTGATGCGCGATTACGGCTTCGAACTCGAAGACATGCCCTTCACGCAATCGGGCCGGTTGCCCCTCGACCGGGACCCGAAGCAGGCCTGGGCGGAAGAGAACCTCATCGACACCCGGGTCGAGATCCATCAGGCCGAGCCGGCCGAGCTCTTGCGCGTGCCGGGCATCGGGCCGAAGGGCGCGGCCGCCATCGTTGCCGCGCGGCGGCAGGCGCGGCTGCGCGACATCGGCGACCTGCGCCGTCTGGGCGTGCTGGCGGATCGCGCCGCCCCTTACATCCTCATCGGCGGTCGCGCGCCCGCGCAGCAAATCCCGCTCTTCGCCGCTTAGGCTTCGTCTTCGTATCGCGACCGGGCCGGATCGTCGCCCATCGCCTGGCGGGCGTGTTCGACGCGCGGCCCTGCCGCGAATGCTATCCGTTCCGCCTCGTGGGCGCGCATCAGTCGACCCGGGTGGCAAAAGCGCGGGCCTGTCAGCTCGCCTTGGCGTCGCCGGGATGACGCACGCGGCCGGCGGTTGGACCTGACGAACCGCCGGTTTTCCAACACCATCACCTTGCCCGTGCACACACCGCCCCTGTTCGTCGGGGCGAATCAGGCGTCCCGGCTATAATCGCCGGGATGTCATCGCATTCCGCAACGCCGACGCCGCGCCCGGCCTGGCTTTACCTGATCGGGGCCTGTCTCCTGGGCGGTCTGCTCGTGTGGGGCGGGCTGATCCAGCGTCTGACCGGCGGCTACTACGACCTCGGTCCGTTGACGCCGATTGCGGCCTGGCTCGCTGCGTCAAGCCTCTCGGCGCTCGACGTCGGGTGGCCCATGATCGTGCTGGGCTCGACCCTGATCGGCAGCGGGTTTGGCGTTTATATTGGACGTCGCTGGGCCTGGCAGATGGCGCTTGTGGCCAGCGCGTTGGCGCTTGTGTACCTCTGGCCGGGCACCGTGATCGGTCTGCTCGGGCTCGCCCTGCTGGCCTCCCCGCCGCTGCGCGCTTTCTGCATCCAGTAACACCACACCGCGCCCTCCGACGCCATCCCGCCCAAGGAGCATCCTCATGGCAATCGACACCAGCTTGTTGGCTGAGGTTCCGCTGTTTCAATTCCTCGACGAGCGTGAGCGCGAAGTGCTGGCCGCGCAACTCGACGACATGCACTTCGACGATGGGCAGGCGCTCTTCAGCGTCGACGAGCCCGGCCGCGGCATGTTCGTGATCCGGCGCGGCGAGGTCGAGCTGTTCTACGCCGATAACACCGGCCGCAAGATCGTGCTCGACCTGGTCGGTCCGGGCGACTTCGTCGGCGAAATCTCGATGCTCGACGGCGGCGCGCACACGGCCTCGGCCAAGGCGCTGACCGACACCGATGTGCTGCGCGTCGACCGCCACGACCTCGAGGTGCTATTCAAGCTGTATCCGGCCGCCGCGTTCGACATCCTGCAATCGCTGGGCCGGCGGATGCGCACGACGGCCGAGCTGCTGCGCCACACCGCCTCGCGCAACGTCGTCGAGGAGATGGAGGACCGGCGCAAGCCGCTCGAACGTGCCGCCGATTGGATCGCGGCATTCAGCGGCAGTATGCCGTTCCTGTTCATCCATCTGGCGCTGTTCGCCCTCTGGGTCGGCTGGAACGTCGTGCCGGGTCTCAGCCCGTTCGACCCGTTCCCCTTCGGCCTGTTGACCATGGTGGTCTCACTCGAGGCGATCATCCTCTCGGTCTTCGTGCTGCTCAGTCAGAATCGCCAGGCCGAGCGCGATCGCCTGCGCTCCGACGCCGACTTCGACGTCAACCTCAAGGCCGAGCTCGAGATCATGCAACTGCACGAGAAGCTCGACCGCCTGACCGCCGACGTGCTCACGCGGCTCGAGGCGCTCGACCGTCGCGTGGCGCGATCGTAGACGGCGCCTTGGGCGCTCGCCCCGTGCCGGGCGTAGAATCAAAGCCAGGCGTGCTTCCAAGAAGGAGAGCGAACGGATGACGGATCTGTGGTCCGATAGATTCTCCGCCGGTGTGCATCAGATGCGCAGCTCGGCCGTCCGCGATCTGCTCAAGCTGACCGAGCAGCCGGACGTGATCTCGTTCGGGGGCGGGCTGCCGGCGCCCGAGTCCTTCCCCGTAGAAGAGCTGGCTGCCGCGGCCGAGCAGGCGTTGATGGACAACCCCGCCGCGGCGCTGCAATACGGCCTGACCGAAGGCTATCGGCCGCTGCGTGAGTTCCTGGCGACGCGCATGGCGGCGCTCGGAATCCGCGTGCCGGCCGAGCAGGTGATGGTGACGCACGGGTCGCAGCAGGGCCTCGACATGGCCGGCCGGCTGTTGATCGACCCGGGCTCACCGGTGGCCGTCGAGGATCCGTCGTACCTGGGCGCGCTGGGGGCCTGGCGCAGCCTGCGACCCTCGTGGGTGACTTTGCGCCTCGACGACGATGGTCTCGACGTCGCCCAGCTCGAGCAGGTGCTGGCCTCGGGCGTCCGCCCGCGGTTCCTGTACGTGGTCTCGTGCTTCCAGAACCCGACCGGCGTCACGCTCAGCCCGGGGCGCCGGGTGAAGCTGCTCGAGCTGGCGGCTCGTTACGGTCTGATCATCCTCGAAGATGATCCATACGGCGAGCTTTTCTACGAGGGCGAACGCGCCAAACCGCTGGCCGCGCTCGACGTCGAGATGCACGGCGAACTGCGCCATGTCATCTATCTGAGCACGTTCTCCAAGCAACTGGCACCCGGGCTGCGGGTGGGGTGGATGGCGGCGCCGCCGGCGTACATCGCGCGCGCCGCGATCCTCAAACAGGGTCTGGACCTGCACTCCAACAGCTTCGCCCAGCGCGTGGCGTACCTGACCTGCAAGGACGGGTTGCTCGACCGCCACATCCCCGTGATCCGGGAGGTCTACCGCGCCCGCCGCGACGTCATGCTGGCGGCGCTGGACGCCGAGATGCCGGCCGGCGTGCGTTGGACGCGCCCGGCGGGCGGCATGTTCTGTTGGCTGACGTTACCCGAAGGCATCAACGCGACCGAGTTGCTCAAGCGCTGTCTCGATCAGAAGGTCGCCTACGTGCCCGGCAACGCGTTCTACGCCGACGGCGGCGGTGAGCACACGGCCCGCCTCAACTTCTCGTTCTCGTCGCCCGAGAAGATCAAGATCGGCATCGCGCGCCTGGGCGCGACCTTTCGTGAGGCGTTGGACTGAGGCGACAAACTGACGCATGAAGAAAGAGGAGGGTTGCGTGCGCAACCCTCCTCTTTTCGTCTCCCTCACCGCTCCAGACGGATGCGGCGCCCATTGCAGGTACCCGTGACCTTGGTGGCGTCGCCGTCGCGCGTGTACTTGAGATCGCAGCGCTCGAGGCCGTTGGTGCGGACGTCGAGCGTGAAGCGGTCGCGGTTGGGGTCGTAGGTGCCGTCGCCGGTCACAAAGAAATTGGCCGTGAACGCGCAGTTCGTGAACGTGAAACGCGTCCGGCCGCCGCGCGGCTCGAACCCCATGGATCCCCGCACACCGCAACCGGCGGCATCGCCGGCGGCGCCGTCCCAGTAGTAATACTCGGGCCAGACGTTGAGCTCGGTCTCGAACGAGATCAGGGCATCGAGGACGTCGGCGAAGTCGCGGGCCGAGGCCGGCGGCAGCGGCACGTAGCCGGCCATCACGTCGCCGGGGCAGGTCGTCTCGCGTGCGGCGGGCAGGGCGCCCGTCGCCAGGTAGTCGGAGATCAAGCTGTCGACGCACTCGACGCCGCGCCCGAAGATCACGTGCGGGCCGCCGGTCTGCGTGATCAGATATCCGTCGGCCACGCCCTCGTAGACGTTGACGCCCTGTTGGTACGGCGTGGCCGGGTCGGCCGTGGCGCCGAGGACGAAGGTCGTGTAGCCGGCGCCGGAGAGCGGGGCGGGGCGGGCCAGACCTTGCGCGGCGTCGGGCCAGAACGCGCAGGGCAGATCGCCGTAGAAGATCGACGCCAGCCGCGGCAGGGTGTTTTCGACGACGTCGCCGGCGCGCATATACTGGGTCGCGCGCGACTCGGGCGTCCCGCTGAAGTCGCCGTAGTCCTGACACTCCACGCCGTAATACATGGCATCCGAATACGTCGGGTCCGGGATCGCGTCGAGCGTCAGCGGATCGATCCCCAGGTCGATATAAAGCAGCCTCAGCAGATAGCCGAGCTCGCCGCGCTGGGCGTAAGCGAGCCCGTGGGCCAGGATCGCGCGATCACCCTCGCCGTAGACCTGGCTGGCGACCACGGTCTCGAGATCGCCTAGCGTGAACGTCCGATTCTGGCGGCCGTCGGGCACATAGAAGCGAACGGTCGCGGGCGCGTGTTCGAGTCGGGCGGCCAGCGCGTCATAGGCGTCGACGGGATCGACCAGAAAGTCCGCGGCGCAGTCGCCGTCTAGCGCGCAGGCCTGCAGCGTGGCCACCAGCGTGTCGTTGAAGGCCTGAGCCTGCTGGGCGTAGTAATCGACCTGGCTGACCGTCAGGTCGACCACGCCGTCGAGGAACAGGGCGGCCAGGTGATCGGGGTGAGCGGTTGCGTAGGTCTGGGCGTATTGCGTGCCATAGCTTTCGCCGTACAGGTGGATCTTCGGTGTCCGCAAGGCTTCGCGGAAGTCCTCCAGATCCTCGACGGCCTGAGCCGTGCTCAAGAGCGAGAGGCCGGTCGGCGCGCCCATCTCGGCCACGCAATCCGTGCTGAACCGGCGCGCGGCGTCGACCAGCGCGGCCTCCTGCTGCGGCGTGTCGGAGCGGCTCTCGGTGCGGTAATACGCGGCCGCGGCGTCCGGGCAGGTCAACCCGCCCGAGAGCGCGATGCCGCGTTGGTCGAAGAAGACGATGTCGTAATGTTCGGGGATGCGCGGGTCGAAGGCCGCGGTGTACGAATCGGCGGCCGCGAGGCCCGACGAGCCCGGCCCGCCGGTGGCCGTGACGAACATGCCGTACCGCTCTCCGGTGGCCGGCAGAACCGCGAAGACGACGTCGCGCGTGGCCGTGTTGTTCGCGTCGAAGTGGTCGGCCGGCACGCTGAGCGTGACGCAGGTGAAGGCGCTGCCGTCGGGGCAGGGGACCCCGCCCAACTGTCTCAGCAGGCGCTCAGTGGTCGGGCGCGGTCCGCGTTCGGCGGCGTCGGCGGGCGTGGGCGTCGGCGCGCCGGCCTGAGCCGTCGTCTGCATCGGGAGGCCGAGCAGGCCGAGCAACAGTACGCCGATGATGATCGGACGGGCAGTGGTCATAGCGCACCTCGTTGGTGAAGACGGACGGCGTACGGCCGACGTTGCCCGGCAGGCGTCGATCAACCGTACAACTCGGGTCGGCGGTCGGCGAAGACCGGGATGTGCGCGCGGACACGGTCGACCCCGTCGAGGTCGATCGTCGTCGTGAGCAAGGCCTCGGTGGCGCCGGCCTCGATCACGGGCTCGCCCCAGGCGTCGATCACGGCCGATCGACCGCCGAAGGTGTCTTTCTCGGATCCTCCGACGCAATTGCAGGCGGCGATGAAGCACTGGTTTTCGATGGCGCGAGCGCGGAGCAGCGTCTGCCAGTGGGCGATGCGTCGGCTGGGCCACTCGGCCGGCAGGAGCAGCAGGCGTGCGCCGCCGACGGCCTGACGCCGGAAGAGCTCGGGGAAGCGCAAGTCGTAACAGATGGCGAGGCCGGTCGCACCCCAGGGCGTCTCGGCCGTCACCACGTCGGCGCCGGGGGCGAGCCACTGGTCTTCGGCCATGAGTTTGAAGAGGTGGATCTTGCGATACGCGGCGCAGAGCAGGCCGTCGGGGCCGTACAGGGCGAAGCAGTTTGTGGCCCGGTCGCCGTGGGCCTCGAGCAGCGAGCCGCCGATGGCGATGCGGTGTTCGCGCGCCAGCGCCGCGACTTCGGCGAAGTGGCCCTCGCCCAGCGGCGCCGCGTAGGCGCGCCAGTGCTCGAGGTCGTAACCCGTCGACCAGAGCTCCGGGAGCAGGACGAGCTGCGAGCCGCGGCGCGCCGCCTCGACGATGCAGGCGCGGGCGCGGGCCCAGTTCGCCTCCGGGTCACCGGCGGAGACCGTCATCTGGCCCAGTGAGAGAGTCAGCGTCGGCACACGCGCATTCTACTCGGAAATGGGCCAGGTCGGTCGATATTCCCGACGGCGTGTGCATGGGCGAGTTGTCAGGCGCCTCTACATCGAGGCCGTCCTGTACACGGAATTCGCGGATCACGCGGAATCCTCACCCAATAGCTCCGCGCCATCCGTGTCGATCCGTGGGATCCGTGTACAAGGCTGGCTGTCCGGAAATGGCCTGACAACGCCGATGGCTTACTGCCATCGGACGTGATCCTGTTGGCGAACCCGATCGCACGTTGTCGGGAGCCCCGGAACAGGCCGGACCGGTACACGGATGTTCACGGATAGCACGGATTGCACGGAAACAGCCCGAATGGCTCCGTGCCATCCGTGTACAGGGCCAGCCGTCCGAATCCGGTTCGCCAACAGCATCAACTTGTGCTTGCACACCCGGCGGCTGAGGCCGCCGCCTTCGCGGCTTGCCAGAATCCATCTGCGTAATCCGTGCAATCCGCGGCCAGATCCTTGCCTGGTTGCCCTCATTTCTCGATGGCCGCGATCAGGGCGATAGGATCGACGATCACGCCGAACGAATAGGTTTGTCTGGCGTGCGTGATCGTCGTGGTCCGGCCGGTGCTCACGGCCAGCGCCCAGAAGCGCTGCGGCGTGAGCACCGGATCGACCTGAGCGGCCAACGCGTACAGGCCGGCGAAGTATGGCGCGACCCAGCTCAGGCCGCCGATCCGCCCGAACGCATAGTCCTCGGCGCCGCCCGGCGCGGCGACCGTCCGCGAATCCATCGGCGCAAACAGAAGGGTCCCGGGATAGTTTTCGGCGAAGAAACCGTCGGCCAGGAACAGCCCGGGCTCGACCGCGGCGAAGTCGTTAGCGTCGGCCAGCGGCGCGCGCCCGGAGCCAAGCACGGTGACGTCCGCGGGAAGACCCGTGCCCGTGTTCACGTTCAACACGAGCAGACCCGCTACCTCGGCCTCCCGCACGGCCTGCCGATAATCGTCATAGCCTGCGATCCACTCGGCATCGACCATGCCGGTCGACATGGAGATCACGCGGATCTGACGCTCAAGCGGGAGCTGCGTGTTGATCTGAAGGATGCGGCGGATGGCTTGTGCGTAATCGTGCGAGTAGAGCGGGATCGAAAACAACGAACTGCCTGCGCCGCCGATGTAGTACAGCTCCGCCCCAGGGGCCACGCCGACCGTCTTGCCGACGGCGATCGAGGCCACTGCCGGCCCATGCATGGCGGCCTGCGTGTCGTCAAAGCCGCCCGGGAGCTCCTCGTACCAGAGCAGTCGGTCGGCGTATTCGACGTGTTCGGTGAGCAGCGGCTGGTCGATGATCGCGACGCCGACACCCTGGCCCGTGATGCCCCGGGCGTGCAACGCGCGCACCCCCAACCCCGGGTCCTTGCCGAGCCTCATCACCTGGGCGGCGTCGAAGCCCTGCGGCAGATTCGGTTGCGCCGGCCAGACCGTGTGCAGATCGAAGTCGGCGAAGGCCAGGGCCTCGTCGGCGTCGCGCAGGTCGAGGTCTGACAGATCGGCGCCGCGCAGATCGACCTGGTAAGGCTCGCCGCTGGCGCCGTCATACGTCGGCAGCGAGGTCAACGTCCCGCGGTAGAGGACCAGGGGCGTGGGGCGCTGGCTCACGTACGGGGCCTGAGCGGGCAGCGGCGCCGCCGTCAGGGGTTGCGTGTTGACGCCGATCAGCAGCACGGCGAGCACGACCAGGCCCTCGACGCTTCTGAGCGCGATCGCCGTCTGATTGCTGGCGTAGCGCCGGGCCGTACCGGCGATCATCAGACCCATGATCAGCCTGACCGGGATCAGCCAATACTGGAACGCACCATAGAGCGCATAGAGCAGCGCGTTGGCCAGCCCGTTGCGCCGGCCCCACGCCGTCGTCGTGCCGGGCAACAGCACGCCTCGAAAGAACAGCTCCTCGGAACACAGCGCGGCAAAGAACCAGACCAGCATCCCGACGACGACGATCCAATCCTGACCCGCAAACTCGGGGCTGGCGAATTCGCTCAGGTTGGCGTAAGCGGGCCAGCGTGACCCCGGCCAGGCGTAGACGTCGAAGGAGAAGCGCGCCACGAGCAAGAGCCAGACCGGCATCAGGATGCCGACCACGACCGTCAACCCGATGACCGGTCCGTCGACCAGCAGTCGCCACCAGGCACGGGCCGTGCGGCGACCCGTGCGGCGATCGCGCGGTGCGTTGAGCCAGAGCCGACGACGCACCGTCCGCCAGCGCAGGTCCCCTTCCTGTCGCTCGATGACCCACAACGCCACGCCGCTCTGCCAGGCCAGGCCGACCAGGAGGACGAGCCAGTAGGTCGCGACTGCAGGCAATGGCACCCGCGCGATCACCCAAGGCGCCACGCCCCAGGCCAGAGCGATCATGGGCACGGTCACGGCGGCCCACAGGCCCAGGGCCTGCCCGGTCGAGAGCTCGACCCGCGGAGGGGTCGGAGAGGCGGCGGGAACTGCGGCCTCAGTTGGTTGATGGTGTTCGAGAGACATGTTCAGCGATTCTGCCGACTTGGGCTGTCGGCGCTGCCTGGTCGTACGAGGCCGAACCGCGGCCGTGCCGCTCAGGAGACGATCTGGATCGGCCGGGCGCGCTGCCGGCTACGCGGTGGTCGACCCAACCCTGCGCCGCCGATCAGACCCGCCACAAGCGGGACGCCGAAGCGCAACAGCCCGCCGTTGAGGCCGAGAACCCACGCACTGAGCGTGCCGTCGAAGCCGACGCGGTGGCTGTCGACAGCCTGGCTCAGGCCCCAGATCAGCAGCGTCAGGGCCAACCCGCCAAGCGCGCCGAACCCAAACGGCAGGCCGCTGTGCAGGCTGTGTGTCGGGGAAGGGCGTTCGATGCCGCTGATCCGCGCCAGCAACCACGCGCAACAGCTGCCGAGCACGAACGGCTCGATTGTGAAAGCCAAAACCAGAAGCCACGCCGGAGGTTCCACCGGATACCACCGGTAGGCCACGGCGATCGCCGCGCCCGAGACGAGTTCGCCACCGAGAAACGCGGCGATCCCAAACCCCAGGCGCTCGTAAGGTCGCAGCGAGCCTCGCAGGGTCGGGCGAAGCAGCCAGCCGACGAAGGCACCGGCGATCACGTCGATCGAAAGCGTCGCCCACGACCAGGCCCCGGGAGTCAACCGCAGGGTCGCGAACGCGAGGGCCAGCATCAGGGCATTGCAGGCCGAGACGCCAGGCATCTCCAGTCGGCGGGCCAGCAGCCCATCCCAACGTTGTCGTACGAGGCTGCTGCACAGGCCGAGGAGCTCGCGGAAGCCGGCGAGCAACACGGCGCTGCCCCCGTGAGCCGACGCGTCGGTCAGCGTATCGGCCAGCACCTCCAGGATTTCGTCCGTGTAATCGGCTCGAAAGGCACGGGGGTGGAGCCAAAGCAGAGCGCGCGCCAGCGTTCGGATCGCGGCCGTTCGGCGGTTCATGAGGCGGCCCTCACGATCTGCTGCCGTGCGGCCTGCACCAGTTGTTGCAGGCGTTGGACTTCGGCCGACAGGATGCGCTGACCCAGCTCCGTGAGGCCGTAGACCTTTCGCGTGCGGCCGGTGTCCTCACGGCCGCCTTCCGGGTCATCATGGCGCTCGATCCAGCCCTGCTCGAGCAGGCGCTTGAGCACACCATAGAGCGTCCCCGCGCTGAGGCGGATGCGCGTCTCGCTCAGGCCCGCGACTTCCTTGATGATCGAGTAGCCGTGCTTGGGCCGCGAGGCGAGGCTCAAAAGGATAAAGTACGTGGCCTCGGTGAGCGGCAACTCGGGTTGATGCGGCTGAGGCTTTCGGGGCGAAGGCATGCTCGATATACCGTCCTGCTATATATCGTGTAGCGATACATTAGTCCCGGCGGACCCGCCTGTCAAGAGGCAGAACGTTCGGCGCAACCGGATCTTCGCCGCTGCGTAAGACTCCTTGTACGCGCACTCGCGCGCGCACTCGCGTCAATCAAGCTGGTTTGCGGGGGCAGACCCACGGATCAGCATCCGCGTGGCGGAGGGCCGCCGCGCCCGAGGTGCGATCAAGGAGACACCATGAGTGGCTTTGCACATGCGATGAACAATCACGAAGCGCGCCGCGTCTGGCGCCATGAGCTGCGGCACCTCTTCAAGCGCCGCAACGGCATGGGCTTCGGGCGGCTGTTGGGCTGGCTGTTGTTCCTGCCGTTCCGGCTGGCGTTCTGGCTGGTGGGCACGATCATCGGGCTGGTCGGCCGGCTGATCGGCGTGGTGCTCGGCCTGGTCTTCCTGGTGGTTGGCGTGCTCGTCAGCCTGACGATCGTCGGCGCCATCGTGGGCGTGCCCATGGCCCTGTTCGGCCTGGTGCTCATGTTCAAGAGCATCTTCTAGTCACGGGAGTCAGCGACCCCGGCGCAAGCCGGGATCACACTCTGATGAGGCGCCGGGAACCTGCCGATCTCGACGCCTCATCTTCTTTTTAGGCACGGAAAGCAAAGCGCCGGGCGGATCAGGGACTCTTCCCCGACCCACCCGGCGCTTCGTTTCTTTTCGGCCGATGCGCCGGCTCAGCGGCCTTGAGCCTTCTTCCAGGCCTCGTACTCGGGGCGGGCGTCTTCGCGCAAGGGGTAGTATTTGCGCAGGTCGCCGCCCTGCGAGAGCATGTAGCGCGAGAAATCTTCCCACTCGGCGTGGGCGCTGGATTCCTCCACCACCTTCTCGGCCAGCTTCGCCGGCACGACCACGACGCCGTCGTCATCGGCCACGATGATGTCGCCGGGCATCACGAGCACGTTGTTGCACGCGATCGGCACGTTGACGGCGAACGGGAAGAGCACGGTCTGGGTGTGGAAGTTAGGCGTGGTGCCGCGGATCCACAGGCCCAGATCCAAGTCCTTGGCCTTCGGGTAGTCGCGGATGCAACCGTCGATGACCACGCCGGCGCCGCCGCGACCTTTGAAGTAGGTCAGCATCATCTCGCCGAAAATGCCGGCGCTCATCTCGCCGCGCGCATCGACCACCACGACGTCGCCGGATTGGGCATGGTAGAGCACGTGGCGATGCAGTTGCTTCTCGACGTCGCTGTACTCGTTCTCTCCGTATAGGTCCTCGCGCTTGGGCATCATTTGCAACGTCAGGGCCGGGCCCGCGATGGCCTTGCCGGGCGTGCGCGGCAACGGGCCGCGGATGTGCGGGTCGCGGATGCCGAAGTGCGTGAGCGAGCCGCTGGCCGTGGCGCTGCCGATGCGGGCCAACGCCTCGCACAGGTGCTTGGGCGGGCGAACGATGTCGGAAGTGTGCGTCATGGGGGATCCCTTCTTGGGGAGCGCGGAATTGGCGAGATTATACCCACGCTGACGCGATCTCTCGCAAGGGATCAAGGCTCAACGGAGCGCGACAGGGTCGGCACAACCAGCCAGGCCGCCAGAAAAGCGCCTGATAGCACGAGCAGGGCGGTCAGCCCGACCCACGGCTGCAGAGCCGGCAAGGAAAGCTGTTGTGCCAAAACCACGCCGACCACTTTGGCGCGCGCGGTGAATTGCGCGACCAACGGATCCGGCAGATAGGCCCATAGGACGCCGGCCGTGCCGAGGCTCATCGCCGCCGCAATAGGCAGGACGATGTCGAGCCAGGTCAAACGAAAACGCGGCGCCGTGGGGGAGAGGTCCGATAGCCGATGGCGCAACGTCGCGGAAAAGCCCGGCGGAAGGTCCGCTAACGGCTCGGTCCGAAGCGCGGCGTCGACCTCGGCAAACGCCTGTTCGTCAGTCAATTCGCCCATGGTCGGACTCCTCGTAGACACGCAAGGCTTCGCGCAGGCGAGCGCGTGCGCGAAACAAACCGGTCTTTACGGTCCCCAGCGGCAGGCTCGTCACGCTGGCGATCTCGTCGTACGACAACCCCTTCTGAAATCGCAACGCGAACAAAAGCCGATGGCTCTCGGGCAGACGTTCGATCTCGGCGAACAGGAACCGACGGCGTTCTGCGGCTTCGAGGTCGAGCCCGATCTCGGTTCCTGTGTCGGCCGGGATCTCGGCCAGCGCATCGGCGCCCAGCGCGCTCAATTCCCGCCGGAGGCGGGGCAGGCGGTTGTAGCAGAGATTGATCACGATCCTGTACAGCCAGGTCTGAAACCGGGCCTCTTCACGAAAACTGGCGAGCGCCAGCCAGGCGCGCATGAACGCCTCCTGGGCGGCGTCCTCGGCTTCCTGCGGCTGGCCGAGCGCGCGCAGCGCCAGCTGGTAGACGAACCGCTGATGCGCCTCGACCAAAGCTGTGAAGGCGTCGCGGTCTCCGGTCTTCGCACGCCTCACCAGCGTCTGTTCGTCGGTCTCGCTCACCGTCGCACCATGTCAGCATTATCCCGTTTGGCGCCCTGCGCGTGCACGCCGCAGATCCGTCCGGCGCGCCCATGACATTAGACCGGCGGGCGAGCCGATAGTTTCATCCTGTCGACGTTTGGTCGGCCGAGCGTTGGACAGGTATGGGGCGGTAGCGCGGCCGGAAGGCGCCACCCCGCTTCACGGAATAGGCCTCAGATGAAACCTTTGCCACCCACGCCGGTCTAATCAGGCAACGGACAGAAACATCGATTCGACTGGCCGGTTCGGCCGGACGATTTGGAGGGATGCGATGCGCTATCGAGGATGGGTGATCGGCGGCCTCATCGCCGCCCTGGTGCTGACATGTGGGTTGAGCCTGGTCGTGATCGCCGGCACGGTGGCGGGCCTGGGCGCCCGGTTCGGCGGTGGGGTGAGCCACCAGGCCTCGGCCACAGCGACTGAGGTGAAGAACTTCACGGTCGGCTCGCCCGCGAGCCTAGAGGTAGATAGCTCGTCGGGCGAGATCCGCATCACGGTCGGCGACTCGGACCAAATCGACGTGACCGCCGCGACGACCGCCTGGGGCCCGGATCAGGCGCAAGCCGACGCCGAACTGGCCGACGTCGAAGTGATCATGACCCAGCAGGGCGACACCGTGCATCTCGAAGCGCGTCGGAGGTCGACGGTCGCGGTCGAGCTGCGCACCTTCGAGGTCAAGTTCACCATCCAGGTGCCGGCCCACACCCGGGTCGACGCGACGTCCGGCTCAGGCTCGGTGACCCTCACGGGCACCACCGGGCCGGCGGTCCTGCATTCCGATTTCGGCGATGTCACGGCCGAGGACGTGTCGGGCGGTCTGAGCCTGACGTCGAGCAGCGGCAATCTGACGGCGACCGGGGTTCATGCCGACGCGGCCGATGTCGAGCTCGACACCGACTTCGGGTCGATCACGCTTAACGATGTCGTCGGCGATTCAGTGACCCTGACGTCGAGCAGCGGGCGGCTGGATCTGACAGGTGTGACGGCCTCGGGCCGGATCCAGGCCCACACCGACTTCGGCGACATCGCGATCGCGACCACGCAGGCCGCGAGCTACGACCTGACCAGCAACAGCGGCGAAATCGACCTGTTCGATGCGGCGGGCACGATCAAGGCGCACACCGACTTCGGCGACGTCCGTGTCGTGGCCAGCGGTGCGGCGGTGCTTGATCTGCGGACCAGCAGCGGCGACATCGATTTCGAAGGGCCGCTGGGTGAAGGCCCGCACACGGTCTGGAGCGACTTCGGCCGCATCTCGCTGGCGCTGCCCGCGAAGACGGCCGTCTCGGTCGATCTCACGACGGACTTCGGTGAGGTGACTACCGATTTCCCGGTGACCGTGACCGGCCACGCCGGTTCCGGACCGGAGGACGTATCCGGGTCGAAGGTGGTCGGGACACTCAACGGCGGCGGGGTCGTGCTGACGGCGCACACTAACAGCGGCGACATCGCACTGACGATCAAGAGTCCGTGACAACACGCCGGAACGATAGACCGATAGGGCATGACCCGTTAGCCTGACATTCAATCCGATGTCCCGAGCTTGTACCAGGTCAGCGGAATCCAGACTGGCTTTCAAGGAGACCTTCACGATGTTTCAGGGCGACTTCATTTTCGTTTGTGGCAGCGTCATCGTCTTTGCGCTGTTGATCGGCTTCGCGGCATTCACCCGTTACCTGAGCTATCGTGAGACCGTTGCCCTGGCCGAGAAGGGATTGGTGCGGGCGGATGCGCGCAACAACGGCCGGGGCGCGCTCGTGTGGGGGATCCTCATTGCGGCGGTCGGGCTCGCGCTCTGTCTGGGGTTGTGGCCGCTCGGGTATTTCATGGGCGGCCTGACCCAGTTCCCGTTGGGTCTTGGCCCGTGGATGTTGATCGGTCTGCTGCCTTTGTTCTTCGGTCTGGGCCTGATCCTGATCTACGTCCTCACCCGAGACACCTCGGCGCCGGCGAAGCCGACTGTCGAAAGCCCGGTTGTGCCCAAAGACAACGCTGCGCCCTGACGGCGCACAGACCGGGGCGGGATCGCTCGAATCAAAACAGCGCCAGCCCGATCTCAGGCTGGCGCTGTGGGTTTCAGGAACTCCGCCCACTCGGGCGGGGGGTTGTGCAGGCGGGTGTGGCCGGTGTGGCGCGGCATGTGCGGCGTGAAGCCCGGGCGGAACGTCATGCCGGATTCGCGCAAGGTCTGGCCGCCCTTGCGGCGCTGGCAGGCCTCGCACGCGCACACCAGGTTCTCCCAGGTGTCGGGCGCGCGGCCTTCGGCGCGGCAGAGGTGCCGCGGATGGACATGGTCCACCGTGGCGCCGGGGCGACCGCAGTACGCGCAGGTGCGCCGATCGCGTTCGAGGACGGCGCGCTTGGTGGGGCGGGGCGAGCGCGGTGGTTGCGGCACCGCGGGCCCAGCGCACGGGCGGCGCCAGCGACTCGAGCACGGTGACGGCCTTGCCCCGGCGCACGCTCACCACGCGGTGCACGCCGCCCTGCAGGGTGAGCACGAGCACGGTCATGGCTGTTGACTCCGAAAGTGTGTCAGCCGTGCGGGCGGCTCCGATCGGAGCCGCCCGCACAGTCAAGGCGTTTAGTAGTTCGACAGGATCTCATCGATGACGCTGTCGCCGACCTCCATAGCGGCGATGAAGCGGAACAGGCTCTCGCTGAAGCCGGCCAACTCGATCACGGGCTGGCTCGGCGCGAATTGGGTCGAGTTGTCGTTGCTGGCGAGGTTGACCGAGTAGACGCGCGCCGCCGGGTTGAACTGCAGGTACGAGTCGAGCTCGGCCGAGAGCGACCGCGACACCACCGCACCCGGCGCGAACCGGGCGTTGGAGTCGTAGCACTGCATGTCCGAGAACAGGATCACGCGATCGACCTTGATCCGTTCGCGGCTGAGAAACTCGATCACGCGCCAGGCGTTGGTCGCATGGCCCGTGGTCTTCCCGGTCTTGTCGATCTCGGCCTTGTTGTAGAACAGGCCGTGGTGCGGGTTGACGTCGGCCAGCGCGAACGTCTCGCCAAAGGTACCGGCCAGGGCCCGCTCGCTGACGAAGACCGCGAGCGCGCCCATCAGGTTGGCGATCTCGGCCGCGGTCATCCCGCGGGTCGGCCGCACCGTCGACATCGAGCTGCTGTTGTCGCAGGCCACCAGGGTCGTGCCGGGCAGTTTCTCGACGTCGGCCAACGAGACCTCGAGCGCGGTCTGCAGCGGCGCGGCCAGCGCCTCACCGTGCGACGTGAGCAGGGCGGTGTAGGCCTTGTACCACTGGAAGGGCATGATGCCCGAGCCGCGCGACCGCTCGGGCGTGATCTGCTCGAGCGCAGCCTCGATGTCGGCCCCGGCCTCGGCGATGTTGCGCAGGTTGCGCACCAGCGCGAAGACCCCGAGCTTGCCGGAGACGATCAGGCGGTTCCAGGCCTCGCGCTTGCCGGCGACGCCGGTTGCGGCGCTGATCTCGACCTCCCAGGTGTCGGGTGCGGGCAGGTCCTGACCGACGGCCAGGCCCCACAGCTCGCGCTCGGCCTCGGTCGCCGGCTTGGGGCGCGACAGGCGCAGCACGTCGCGCAGGGTGACGGCGCCGGTGCCCTTGTGCTTGGCCAGCTGGTAAGCATCGAAGCCGCGCAGCGCGTCCTGGATGCCGCGCAGAAGACCGTGCGGCACGACGCCCGTGTGATGGGTCTTGAAGTACGCGATCGCCTCGGCCGGCTCATCGGCGCGGCGCAACACGCGCGGCGCGTAGCGGCGGGCGAGCCCGCTGCCCTTGGTGGCCGGGTGCGCGACGGCCTCGACGTACACGGCCAGCGCCGACGTGCGCAGCGCCAACCCGCGCTTGTCGCGCGCATACGCGGCGAGCGCGAACGGGAAGCGCACGTCTTCGGCCAGGGCCGCCGCCACGTTGTCCTGGAAGCGCTTGAACCACTCGGCCTGGCGCTCATAATAGCCGTCGCCGCTCCAGAGCGATGTGGCCACCTGGCGATAGAGCGCCAGACGGGGCGTGTCGCTGAACGCCAGGCCCCCACCGCGGTTGAGCCGGTCGGGGCCGTGGCCCACCAGCGCGCGTTGCACGATCTTGAGAGCCTGGTTGAACTTGGACATGGCGCACCTTCAATCGATGAAAGCAGCATCCGGCAAGGGGTGTCACAGGCGTAGGTTCCGTTTGACAGACGAAGTAACCCATGACGTCAGCGCGGATGCATCAAAACGTGTGGTCCGAGGCATGCGAACGCGGGCGGGGGCAGACCCGCCCGCGTTCGCACGCACGATGAACATGGTATCCGGCGAGTGGCGCTCAAGGAACATGTCGTGCTCTACCGCTGAGCTACCGGCGCACAAACGCCGGGTTGGAGTCGAACCAACGACCTCGCGATCCGTAGTCGAAGTAACCCTGAACTGCAGCTCGGATACCCGCTCACAGCAACTGGACGCCCGGCAAGTGGCGCTCAAGGACTATTGGAATCGAACCAATTGAGCCACGAAGGATCCCTGAGCTTCAGCACGGGCGAGGGGTGTCTGACCGGGTTTGAACCGGTGTTCTCCTGGTTCACAGCCAGGCGTGTTCAACCACTCCACCACAGACACCATAAGAGAGGCCGACCCGGACGTCGCAAAACGATCCAGGCGCCTCGGTTCACTCCCACAGGGGCCGCGCTCCTTGGGCGTCGGCGTGGGCGGCTCGGATTTCGTACAACCGAACAAGGGACTCGTAGGGTCCAACCGCCCGAAGTGCGCGACGCCGAGAGGGCCGTCTGTCGGGTCTGGCGGGGCAGGCAATCGGCTGCGCGTCCTTCCGATGTCTTTTCAGAGACGTCTCTCGCCGACGACCGCCCCCGCCAGAAGGCCAGGGCGGGTCGAACCGCGGTCTCGTCGCTTGCGGCGACGGCCTGGTTCGTCCGTTGACCCTGGCCAGGCAGGCCCGGGTTGGGGTGGACAACGCGCGTTCCCTGTGTGCCGCTGTCCGGACCCAACCCCTCAGCCTGCAAATCGCTCCGGGCGGGAATCGAACCCGCATCCTCCGTCTTCATTCGACGGCGTTCCGCCACTGAACTTGCGGAGCGAACGGGCGGCCCGATCAGCACGGGTCGCCCGGCAACTGATGCATGTCTCCAGCACCTGGGCCGGTGCGGAGTTATCGGCTCGTCGGCCCGCGGATGCCTTCATCCCCGGGGGCGGTTTCCCTGCTCGCTGCCGCGGCCTGTGAGGCGCGGTCTGCCGAATTGAGTTGTCAAACGTCTCCGCAGCCGAGGCTCGGAAACAAAACAGGCGCAGAGTTCACTCTGCGCCTGATGGGAGGGAAGCTATGGGTCCGGAAACAGAAACGCGGCGTACGTGTGTACACCGCGCCTGCCAGGACCGGGGAGCCGTGGATCGTCTAGATCACAGCCGCCCTCCCATCAGGCGCACAATGCAGGCGCATACCCTGGCACGGATGCCCGGATACGGCGTTGACTTCACGAAAGAGATAACTGGTCATCGAATGGTCGGCCTTGTTATAATTCGTACTGGCGACGAGTTTACGACAGGTGCGCGCCACGTGTCAAGAGGGAAAACGCGACCACGTCGGTATTGGGGTTGATCCAACATGTCTCTCTCCTTACAGACTTGCGAGAAGGCGGCGCCTCTGGCCCTGCGTCTCACCTTTTCCGATCGTCGTTCGGCCGTGATCGATTTCGAGCCCGTCCTGGCCGGCAAGTTGCTGGGGCCGCTGCGAGTCGAGACCGAGTTCGAGCAAGCCGCTGTGACGGCCGACGGCTCGGCGCTCGCCTGGCCGAACGGCGCCAGTTTCTCGGCTGCGGTGCTGTATCGGTGGGGCGAGCACCTGGCCGAGCTCAAGGCGGCCGCCCGTCGCGGTTTGAAGCAAGAGCTCAAAGACGAGTGGGCGGCCGTCCGTTATGCCGAGGAGGTGCTTGCCGAGTGCGGGCCGTTCGTCTCGGTCAGCGAGGCCGCGCAGCATGGCGAGATGCGCCTGACCACGCTGGTGACCGCGATCAAGGATGGGCGTTTCCCGGCGCTCCCCACGGCCTCGGGCATGCTGGTGCGGCTGACCGCGGTGGACAAACGCGTCGGGCTGCATAACCGACCCGGTCGACCGCGGCGCGAAGAGCGGACTGCCGTGAACCGAAGACGGTAGGAGGGCGAAGGGCGAAGGGCGAAGGGCGAAGGGCGAAGGGCGAAGGGCGAAGGGCGAAGGGCGAAGGGCGTAAAGAACAGGCATCAGTGCGAACTCCGGGACAACTGCAACCTGGCGCGGCACAGCGCTGCTGCACTTCCCCAGACCCTCCGGTATACTGATTCTTCGAGAGGCGAGGCATGGACAAAGTCAATCTTGCTGAGAAACTGGCCTTGATCGACGAGCACTGGCGACCGAAGGTGGTCGGCGCGCTCAACGGGCAGGAGGTCAAGCTCGTCAAATTGATGGGCGAGTTCGTGTGGCACCATCACGAGACCGAGGACGAGCTCTTCCTTGTGGTGTCTGGCAGGCTGCGGATCGAGTTCCGCGACCATACCGTGACCCTCGACCCGGGCGAGTTCGTGGTCGTGCCGCACGGCGTCGAGCACCGGCCCATAGCCGATGCCGAGGTTGCCGTGTTGCTCTTCGAGCCCGCCGCCACGCGCAACACCGGCAATGTCGAAGACGCCCGTCTGACCGCCCCCAACGACGTCCATATCTGAGGCGCGCCCTTGCGCCGAGGCACTCATGACGGATCTTCATCTTGACGGACGAGCGCTGACGATCGGCGACGTGCTGGCCGTGGCCCGAGGCAACGGTCGCGTCGTGCTGGGCGCGACGGCCCGTGCTGCGATGCATCAGGCTCAGGCCCTGGTCACGGCGATCGCGGCCGGCGATCGGCCCGTGTACGGGATCAACACCGGCTTTGGCAGCCTGAGCCGCGTGCGCATCGCGCCCGAACAGACACGCACGCTGCAGCTCAACCTGGTCCGCAGCCATGCCTCGGCGGTCGGCGAGCCCTTGCCCGACGACGTCGTGCGCGCGGCGATGCTGATCGGCGCGGCCAGCCTGGCGCGCGGCCACAGCGGCGCGCGTCCCGAGATCGTCGACCTGATCTGCGCGTGTTTGAACCGCGGGCTGACGCCGGTCGTGCCGAGCCGCGGCTCGTTGGGCGCAAGCGGCGATCTGGCGCCTCTGGCGCACATCGCGCTGGTCTTGATCGGCGAGGGCCGCGCGCGTCTTGACGGTCGGGAGTTGCCCGGCGACGCAGCCCTGCGCGAGGCGGGTCTCGAGCCGGTGCAGCTCGGCCCCAAGGATGGCCTGGCGTTGCTCAACGGCACGCACGTGATGACGGCCCTCGGCGCATTGGCCGTACAGGATGCGCACACGCTGCTTGAGGCCGCACAGGTCGCGGCGGCGATGAGCCTCGACGCCGCGCTCGGCACACCGGCGCCGCTTGACCCCCGCATCCATGCCCTGCGCGGGCAGCCCGGGCAGATCGCCGTCGCGGCGCGGTTGCGGTCGCTTCTCGCGGGCAGCGATCTGCCGGCCACGCATCGCGAGAACGACCCGCGGGTGCAGGATCCGTATTCGCTGCGGTGCGCGCCGCAGGTGCTCGGCGCGATCGCCGACGGTCTGAGCTACGTGCGCGGCGTCTTCGACAACGAGTTGGGCGCCGTTACCGACAACCCGCTTGTGTTCGCCGCGGACGGTGACGTGCTTTCGGGCGGAAACTTTCACGGGCAGCCCCTGGCGCTGGCGCTGGATCTGCTGGCGATCGCGCTCACCCAACTGGCCGCCAACTCCGAGCGTCGGACCTACCTGCTGTTGACCGCGGCCGAGCCCGAGATGAAGCTGCCCGCATTCCTCAGCGGCGGCTCCGGGCTCGAATCGGGGCTGATGATCGCCCAGTACACGGCAGCGGCGCTGGTGAATGAATGCACGGTGTTGGCGCACCCGGCCAGCGTCGCCAACATCCCGTCGTCGGCGGGCATGGAGGATTACAACAGCATGGGCGCCACGGCGGCGCTCAAGGCCCACCAGGTGCTCGACCTGGCCCGTCGCGTCGTCGCGATCGAGTTGCTGGTAGCGGCTCAGGCCCTCGACTTCCACCGTCCATTGCGCTCGGGCGCCGGTGTCGAGGCCGTTCATGCACGTTTGCGCCGCTCCGTGCCCTTCCTTACCCATGACCGAGTTTTGGCGGATGACATCGCCGCCATCGTGGGGATAATTGAGTCAGATGGGCTGATGAACTGACCGCCGCGGACCGCGGTGCGTCAATCACCGATCACCACTCACAAACGAAGGAGCGTCCATGCAGATCCCGGAACGCCGCCGGGTGTTGCAGACCCAGATCCGAGACGTCGATTGCGTCGTGTACAACATCGGGCAACTCGCTACCGTGGGCGCCGAGGCGCCCGACGGCTTGGGCCTGGTGACGCAGGCGGCCCTGGCCGCCCAGGGCGGGCGGATCGTTTGGATCGGTCCCTCGAGCGACTGGCATCTGCGGGTCTCGCCTGCGCAGGGGGCGACGCTCCTCGACGCGCAGCGCCGGCTGGTCACGCCGGGCTTCGTCGATAGCCACACGCACCTGGTGCACGCCGGGCAGCGCGCGGCCGAGTTCCATCAGCGCCTCAGCGGCGTCGACTACGCCTCACAACTCGCGGCGCAACAGGGTGCGGGTGAACCTCCGTTGCGTGGCATCCTCAAGACCGTGCGCGACACGCGAGCCGAGAACGAGTTCGCGCTGGCCGCCAGCGCGCAACGCCGGCTGCGCTCCGCCGTCGCGCACGGCACCACCACGATCGAGATCAAGACCGGTTACGGCCTGGACCTGGCTGCCGAAGGCGCCATGCTCAACGCGATCGGGCGTCTGCAGCATCGCGGCCCGCGGGTGTTGGCGACGTTTCTCGGCGCGCACACCGTGCCTGCCGAGTACCGCGAGCGGCGGGCCGACTACGTGCGGCTGGTGATCGACGAGATGCTGCCGGCCTTTGCGGGGCGGGCGGAGTTCTGCGACATCTTCGTCGAGGCCCAGGCCTTCTCGCTCGACGAGGCGCGCCGCATCCTGACGGTTGCGCTGCAGCACGGCTATCGCCTCAAGCTGCATGTCGAGCAACTCTCGCACCTGGGTGGGACGCAGCTGGCCGCCGAGTTGGGCGCGACCTCAGCCGACCACCTCGACTTCTGTACCCGCGACGACGCGCTGGCCCTGGCCCGCGCGGGCACCGTGGCGACCCTGCTGCCGAATTGTTCGATGACGCTGCGCACGCCGTATCCGGACGCGCGGCTGTTCCTCGACGCCGGATGCACGCTGGCGTTGGCCACCGACTACAACCCCGGCACGGCGCCGAGCGAGAACATGCAACTCGTCGTCGCGCTCGCCGTGTTGCGCATGGGGCTCAGCCCGGCCGAAGCCCTGCGCGCCGCGACGTTGGGGGGCGCGCACGCGCTTGGGCTCGGTCGCGAGATCGGCAGCCTCGAGGTCGGCAAGGCCGCGGATCTGCTCATCTGGGAGGCCGACGACGTGCTCGAGCTCGGATATCACCTCGGCACCAACCGCGTCGAGACCGTCGTCGTCGGCGGGCGGGTGCTGCACACGCTCGCGGCCCAGACCCCCTGGGCCCCCGACGCCGACGTGGGATTCTAACTTTCGACCTGACGGGTCCACCTGCGTTTTGCGGGTTTTCTAGGGCTTCCAGAATCGGTATTCAAAGAACCTGGGCCAATATTCTAACCTGAGGGCCGGGCCTAATCCGACAAATCAAGTAAACTTCGCGGACCCCAACTCCTCAGGAGGATGCGTGTCCACAAAGTTGAAGCCCTCTCTGCACCGGATCGCGCGGCGTGCGCTGATGATCGGCCTGGCTCTGGCGGCAGCCGGTTGCCAGTCGTTGGCGCCAACTGTGCCCGCGACGACGACGCCGCTGGCCGAGCCGCGCCAGGTCCCAGGCGGACCGACTCTGCTTCGCGGCGACATCGAAGCGCGCCGCGTGACCGATGTCGAGGACGGCTCGATCCAGCTTGCCCTGAACCCGTTCGACGGCAAGCTGTACGTGCTGCATCCGACCCAGGGCCTCTACCGCGTGACGCTGCCCGACGGCGGCGTCAACCTCGCCTCGCCCGGCAGCTCCATCACCGACAAAGGCATCCTCGCCGGGTTGGCGATCGGCTCGGACGGAGTCGTGTACATCAGCGTGAACACCGTCGAAGGCGCGACGACACAGGCCCGAATCCTGCGCGGCCGCCCGGCGGGCACCGGCTACGCCTGGGAGACGCTGGCGCGCACGGAGCCGTATCCGATCAGCGCCACGCCCTTCGATCATGTCTTCAACGGCCTTGCGCTCAGCCCTGACGGAAAATACCTGTTCGTCAATAGCGGCTCGCGCACCGACCACGGCGAGGTCGAGGACAACGGCGGCCAGGCGCCCGACACGCGCGAGGTGCCGCTGACCGCGTCCATTTTCCGCCTGCCCAGCGACGCCCAGGACCTCGTCTTGCCCAACGACGCTGCGGCGCTCGAGAGCCTGGGTGTGGTCTTCGCGCGTGGCACGCGCAACGCTTACGCGCTGGCGTTCGCACCGAACAACGAGCTGTTTGCGACCGACAACGGACCCGACGCGGATTATCCCGACGAGTTGAACTGGATCCAACAGGGCAAGCACTACGGCTTCCCGTGGCGTTTCGGCGACAAGGACAACGCCCAGCGCTTGCCCGATTATGATCCGGCGCAGGACAAACTGCTCAGCTCCGATTTCACCGCCGTGCAGACCGAGAAGTACGCCAACGACCCGGACTTCCCTGAGCCGCCGGGCGCGTTTACCGATCCGGTGGCCAACCTCGGACCGGCCGCGGCGCAATACCGTGCGCTGGACGGCACGCAGCAGGATGCAGCCACCCAGGGCGAGCGCCTGTATACGTTCACGCCACACCGGTCGCCGCTCGGCCTGGTGTTCGCCTCGGGAGATGCGCTGCCCGCCGACCTGCGCCCGGTCGGCGACACGCTCGGTGCCTTCGTGCTCAGCTGGGGTGCGGCCGGCGGCTCGCTCAGCGACAAGGGCCAGGACCTGCTCTTTCTGCGTGTGCGCCGTGACGGTGACGCCTACGTGGCCGAGACCGCTCAGCTGGCGCGTGACTTCATCCTCCCCATCGATGCCGTGCTCATCGACAACCACCTCTACGTGCTCGAATATGGGGGCACCAGCAACCTGTGGGAGTTGACGTTCGGAGAATGACGAGACTGATCTGCGGACGGCAGCACACGATCAAAGCGTGCCGCCGTCCGCTCTCGCTCAGCTCAGCAGTGCCGTGATCGCTCGCCGGACGTCATCCTGTGGACGGAAGAGGACGCCGTGCAGGCCAAGGGCGTTCGCGGCCGCGATGTTCTCGGGGAAGTCATCGACGAAGATCGCCTCCTCGGCGCGCACGGCGAGCCTGTCGAGGATGTGTTGAAAGCTGGCCGGGACGGGTTTAGCCAGGCCGATCTCCTGCGAATAGACGATGACGTCGAAGACCGAGTGGTTGATGTACGGACCGTGCCGCGTCGGCATCCAATCCCAGGCGTTGCTGAGGATTCCGGTGCGGTAGCGCGGGCGCAACGACCCGATCCAGGCGATCAGGTCGCTGTCGTACCGGTCGCCGGACCAGAAATCCTCCTCGAGTTGCGCCAGCTCGGCGCCGGAGACGCCGAGGCGCTCGCCCACATGGCGCCAGACGTCGGTTGTGGTGGCGCGCCCGAGCGTGGCCTCGATCGCGACCGGGTTATCGAAGACGAGTTTGGCCAGGCCCCAATCCGGCAGGCCAAATCGGGCTTCCCAGAGACGCCGAGACGTGAGATCCTCGGTGCGCACCAGGACGCCGCCGATGTCGAAGATGACGGCCTTGATGTTCGGCCGGTTCGAGGCGGTGGAGTGGGGCGATGAAGTCATAGGGCGGATTGTACTGCGCGAACTCGAACACCGGGTCGCAGAAGGACTTGTATGCTCAACATCAATATGCCGGGGATCTTCATGTTCGTTCTGGGGGGAGTGGTCGCGGGTGTCGGGTTGCTGCTGCGCGTGCCGGATGCCTACATCATGGTAGCCATCGGGGCTGCGCTGGTGCTGGCAGACCTGATCTGGCGGGCGCGCAGTTTCGGCGCCTCGGGCTGGCTGACGAATCGCGCGTTCGGCGGCAGCCTGTCCGTGTTGCCGATGTGGGTCGTCGGCCTCATCGTGCTCGTGATCAACGGCGGCCGCATGCTGTTCTAGGTCGCGGATTCAATCCTTGGCGTGCGGGCTTGCGGTTCGGGGCCGCTCGCAATAAAAAGCGCGCCGGTTCGTCCGGCGCGCTGAGTGAACGTGCGATTGGGATTGACGGCTGCGTTTACTGGGCCACGAGCCACTTCATGGCTTCATCGACATCCGTGAAGAAACGGGCGTTGATCCCGGCTAGCGAATACTCTTTGACGACGCGCTCCATCGCCATCTTGCCGAGCACCTTCTCGGGCTGGACGATCGCCCAGTGCTTCCAACCGGCCTGCAGGGTCTGGGGCGTCCAATTGGTCTGGGCCCACTCCAGGTCTTCCTTCGCCAGGGCGGTGTTGCTGCGATCATCCGACAGCCACTTGGTGGCCTTGTGCTTGCGGATCAGCTCGGTGCCCGTCAGCAGGAAGTCGCGGAACTCTTTGCCGAACGTGAACTTCTTGATCTGATGATGCACGATCTTGGTGTCGCTGTGATACCACATGGTGAAGGATGGGGTGTCGGCGACGACGACGGTGTTGGCGGCGGTGGCAGTGGCGGTCGACATGTGACAGGCTCCTCAATCTTGGCCGGAGATATCCCCCGGCGCGTGTTCGGTGGATATTCCTTTCATACCAGCATTGTCGGGGCGATGCAGTAAAGTCAACGCTAATTTGTCGCGAATTCGGTGCCGCCCGATGAGCCCCGCGGCGCGCGCCACTGCGAGGCAGCGCCAAACCAAGACAACGACGCCAGCAGCCCAGGCGGTCCTGGGCTGTTGGCGTCGTTTGTTAACTTCCTAACCTGTTCTCGATCGGGTTAGGCGGCAACTGCGGCGTGTGCCAACGCGCGTTCCAAATCGGCCATGACGTCAGCGGGATGCTCGGCGCCGACGCTCAGCCTGATCGCGTGGGCCGGGACCGCGGCCAGGGTGCGCCCGGCGTCGCCCTGTTGCTGATGCGTGGAGATGGCCGGGATGGTGGCCACGCTCTTGGATTTGCCCAGATCGGTGGCGCGCCAGATGAGTTGCAGACCATCGAAGGCCGCGCGTGCCGCGGCGACGCCGCCCTTGACCGTGAAGCTCAACAGGTGACCATAGCGGTTGACGGCCTGGCCGTCGTCGTCGCCGTCGACCAGCCACATGTAGCGCCGGGCGATGGCATGACCCGGATCGTCTTCAAGCCCGGGATAGGCGACCGCCTCCACCTGCGGGTGCTCGCTCAAGAAACGCGCCACCTGCAAAGCGTTACGGCTCATGCGCTCGACCCGGCCGCGCAAGGTCCGTAGGTCGTTGATCGTCATCAGGGCCGCAAACGGGCTCAGCGTCGGGCCGTGATCGCGCAACGACAGCCCTTTGATGGCCGCCGCGAAGTTCGTGCGCAGACCGTCATCGCCGACCCGGCTCGGGATGTTGTGGCGGGCGATGATCGCGCCGCCGATCGCAAAGCCGCTGGAAGTCATGGCTTTGCTGAGCGAGTGCACGACAATGTCCGCGCCGTGCGCGAGCGGGCGCAGCAAGGCCGGCGTCGCGACCGTCGAGTCGACGATCAGGGGCAAGCCGTGCGCATGGGCGATCTCGGCCAGGCCGGCGATGTCGAACACGCCCAACCCGGGGTTGCTGGGCATTTCGCCGAACACGAAACGGGTGCCGGCGTCGATCCGCTTGGCCCAGGCGTTCAGGTCGAGTTCATCCGTCACCCAGCGCACGTCGATGCCGCGCTCCGCGGCATAGCGGCTGAAGAGCATGAACGTGCCGCCGTAGCATTTTGCGCTGGCGACGATGTTGATCGGGCCGGGGCTCCGGGTTTGATTCAAGAACACGTCGGTGGCCAGGAAGACGGCGGCCATGCCGCTGCCCATCACGCAGGAGCTGACCTCGCCGGGCACGCCGTAGCCCTCGAGCAGGGCCAGCGTCTCCTCGAGGTAGTGCAGGGTGGGGTTGGCGATTCGAGCATAGGTCCACGACGGCATCAGGTAGGCCAGGGCGGCCTCCATGTGGTCGCTGTTTTCGAAGTGCTGGGCCGGGCTGAAATAGGCGGGCTCATTGATGCTTCCGTGTTGCATCAATGCGGCCTGCATGTCGTACAGGCCGTGGACGGCGATGGTGTCGAAGCGTTGGGCGCGCATGACGGTGCGCCGCTCGGCCTCGGTCGCGAGCAGCGCCTGACCGCGCTCGATTTGGGTTTGTACGCCGGGTGGGTAATTCGTGGACATGAGACCCTGCCTCCGTGTAAGCGAGCTCGCTGATCTATGCCGGGGCGGGCGAAGGGGTCGCCGTCTCCGACGGTTGGACATACCTGTATCGACGCCGGGTCACTGCTCAAGGACCGGTCAGATCGAGATCCAGCGCCTGAACACGCTTGTACACCGCAAAGCCCAGGCGTTCGTAAAGGCCGAGAGCGCCTGTCGTGTTCTCGGCATCGACCGTCAGGGCGACGCGCTGGAGCCCGGCCGCCGCGAATCGGCGCAGGCTCTCCTGGATCAGTGCATGGGCCAGGCCGCGACCGCGCCAGGCGCGTTGCGTGCCGAGCAAGCCGATCACGCCTTCCGGGACCCCGGTGCGAGCGTTCTCGTCGGCCGGCACCCTGTTGATCGAGTAAGCGACCACGTCCGCGCCGGCGCAGGCCAAGACGGTCAGATCGGCCCGGAAGGCGGCGCTGCCAAGCACATACGCTTCGAACTCGGCGGGCGTCTCGATGACGTAGCCCCAATGATCGGCGAAAGCCGCGGCATGCGCGGCCCACAGCGCCGAAGACCACTCCGGCGTGAAGGCGCGCAGCGTGACCCCGTCCGGGATGGCAGCCCCCGGCAGCGAAGCGTCGATGGCGCGGCGCATGCGGAAGTAGTAGCGGGCGGGTCGATAACCGCGCCGGCGCAACCGGTCGATCTCGTCGGTGAGTTGATCGGCGTGCGCGACGCGCAGGTGATGGGTGGAGCTGCCCATGAGGCGTTCGCGCCCGCGCGCCTCGAGCCAGTCGAGCAGGTCATCCTCCAGACCTTTCCCACGAGCGTGTGGGTGAACGCTATAGGTCAGAAATGCGGCGCTGGCGGGATCGGCGTTGGAGACGGGGTTGACGAACACCCGGCCGAAGCCGATGAGCGCGCCGGCGGGGTTCGCCAATACGACTGCGTCGCGGGCGGGGTCGGACCAGGGGTCTTCGAACTCGCGCTCGAGATCCGTGAGCGTTTCGCCTGTGGCGTTTCCGTCGGCGTGGTTGGCCGCCAACAACAGATCGAGCAACGCGGGGAGATCGGCGCGGGTCAACTGTCGGAAGCCATGCATGACGGTCCCCCTGTGCTTACGCTATCCGGCCAGGCGCTCCCACTCCGCGAGGAGGCTATCGAGCTCCTGTTGCACGGTCGCGTACTCGAGGCTGAGCGTGCGCGCCTGAGCGAAATCCGTGCCGGCCGTCTGGATGGACTCATGCAGGCGTTTCAGCCGGGCCTCCTGCTCGTGGATGCGGGTTTCAAGCGAGGCCAGAGTCTGGGCCTTGCGTTTGGCCTCTTTGTCTGGTCGACCCTTGGGCGTCGTCGCCGTTGGGGCGGCTTTGACGGCCTCGACCTTGATCTTGCTCGAGCCGTCGCCGGCCGCCGGCGACGCGGCGGCCTGAGTCTCGACCATGTCGCGCGCGGCCACGAACTCCTTGTAATTGCCCTTGAACAGCGTCAGCGCGCCGGCGCGCACTTCCCAGATCTGGGTCGCCAGCCGGTCGACCAGATAGCGGTCATGCGACACCAGCAGCACGGTGCCCTCGAACCCTTCGAGCACATCTTGCAGAACTTCCTGCGCCGGGATGTCGAGGTGATTGGTGGGTTCATCGAGGAGCAACAGGTTCGCGCCCTCGAGCGTGAGGATCGCCAGCGCCAGCCGGCCGCGTTCGCCGCCGGAGAGCATCTTGATCTGCTTGAACGCATCGTCGCCGCGAAACAGAAATGCGCCGAGCAGGTTGCGGGCCTCGCCCTCGGGCATGGCTTTGTGGCGGAGCAGCTCATCGAGCACCGTTGCTTCGGCGTCAAGCGACTCCTGCGTTTGAGCGAAGTAGCCGATCTTGATCCCGGCGCCCCACTTGAGCTCGCCGCCGAGCGGGGCCAGCCCGCCGATCAGGGTTTTGAGAAACGTGGTCTTGCCGGCGCCGTTGGGTCCGATGATGCCCGCGCACTCGCCACGCCACAGCTCGATGTCCGGCGCCTTGAAGAGCGGCGCAGGCGCGTCGCTATAGCCGACCTCCAGCGCCTTGGTCTGCAGCACGCGTTCGCCGCTGGCGCGACCCTGACGCAGGCGGATGTTGATCTTGCGCCGGCTCGGGCCAAGCGGGGCGGGCAGGGCGTTGATCCGGCGGATGGCGTCGTCGACGCCGAGCGGTGTGACGGCGCCGAACCCGAGTTGCGACCAGTTCATGTTGCTGCGCAGCGCGGGCACGCCCAGGCGTTCGGCGATCACGATATCGCGGCTGAGGCGCTTGAGCACGCCGACGGCGCGCGCGTTGGTCGTGGCGCGCGCGATGTTGCGCTGGACGAAGTCGTGCTCGTTACGCAGCCGCGCGATCTCCTCGACGTAGACCTCGAGCGCGCGCTCCCAGCGTTCCTCGCGTTGTTTGAGGTAAGCGCTGTAGTTCCCGCGATACACCTCGAGCCCGGCCCGATCCATCTCCCAGACCGTGTTGACGACGTTGTCGAGGAAGTAACGATCGTGGCTGACGATCAGCAGGGCGCCCGGCCAGTCGGCCAGGGTGTGCTCGAGCCACTCGACGGCGTCGCTGTCGAGGTGGTTGGTGGGCTCGTCGAGGATCAGCAGATCCGGCGCCTCGAGCAGCAGCCGGGCCAGCAGCGCCCGGGTCTTCTGGCCGCCCGAGAACTGGCGCAGCGACTGGCCGTAATTCTCTGGTCTGAAGCCCAGGCCGTGCAGCGTGAGCTTGATGCGCTGGTCGATGCCGTAGCCGTCGGCGTGCTCGAAGGCGGCCTGGGCCTCGCCGTAGGCCGACATGAGCGCGGGCGAATGATCGCCGGCGGACATCTGCGCTTCCATCTCGCGCAGCCTGGTCTCCTGGGCGCGCAGATCGCTGAAGACGCCGAGCATCTCGTCCCAAAGCGAGTTGTCATGGTCGGCGAAGGCGTCGGCTGCCTCCTGGCGCAGGTACCCCAGGCGTCGCCCGCGCGCCGTCGTGACCTGCCCGGTTGTGGGCGAGCTCAGGCCGGCGATGATCATCAGCAGCGACGTCTTGCCGATGCCGTTCGGGCCGATCAGGCCGACCCGGCCGTCATTGGGGACGGCCGCCGTCACGCCTTGAAAGACGTCGAAGGCGCCAAAAGACAGGCCGACGCCGGAAAGTGCGACAAGAGACATGGGGATATGCGCTCGATCAGACTCAGAACATTCATTGTAGTCGAAATCGGGCAGGGAAAAGCGCGACCCAAGGGCTGGTGTGCACGGGCAAGTTGTCAATCCGGTGCAGGCGCAACTCAGCACCAGGGCAGGTTTCTTTACCGCGAATTTCACGGATTGAAACGAATATGCACGAATTCTCACTGAAGGCGAAACCCACAATTCGTGCCAATTCGTGCCAATTCGTGGCCAGATTCCGTCTCTGACAACTCGTGATGCGGTTGGCGAACCGGATTTGGACGGCTGGCCCTGTACACGGATCACACGGATGTTCACGGATGGCACGGAGCCATTCGAGATGTTTCCGTGTGATCCGTGCTTTCCGTGAGCATCCGTGTACCGGTCCGGCCTGTTCCGGGGCTCCTGACAACCTGCGATCGGGTTCGCCAACAGGATCAACTTGTGCTTGCACGCAAGGCTGAACCCATTTGGTCGATTGGTCTGGGGCAGTTGTCAGTCGAGACAGTGCGTGGCGGCGCGCACGCCGCTGAGCCAGGCGCCGTGGACGTTTGTGGGGCAGTGGCGGTAGGTGTGCTCGCCGGCGAAGAAGACCCGGTTGAGGTGTGGCGCAGCGGCGGCGTCCCGATCCGCGGGAACGGCACCCGGAGGAAGGTGGGCGTAGGAGCCGCGGGCAAACGGATCTTGCAGCCACCGCGTCCGATGCACGGCCACCGGGTCGGCGAGTTCCGGCCCGAACATGCGGCGGAGCGCGCGCAGCCCCGAGGCGACCAGGGTCTCATCGTCCCAGGTCGCGGCACGTCGGGCGAAGTCGCCGGCCAGTTCGCCGATCAGCACCGGGGCCTCACTGTGGCGAGCGACGTTGACCCACTGGCACCAACGCTCTTCGTCGGGCGCGAGATAACCGAACCAGTCGACGTCGAGCGGCCACTGGACGCGCGGAAACACCAGCACAAGTTTGTCGAGCACGCCGACGCCGAGACGGCGGAGCGCCGCCCATTGCGCGGCGGGCAGGTCCGGCGCGAAGCGGACCACGTCGGCCTGCAGCACACCAAGCGGCAATGCCACAATGCAGCGCGGCGCCGATAACTTCTCGCCTCCGGCCAATGTCACCGTGACGCCATCATCGTCAACCGTCACCTCGGTCACGACTTCGCCGACGCGGACGTCGATCCCGGACGCCATCTGGGCCAGCAACGGCGCATACCCGGTGCCGACCGGCAGCACATCATGTGCGCCGAACAACGTGGCCGTCGGGTCATCGTCCCACTCGGTGGCGGAGAGCGCGTCGAGGTCGTCGGCGTATTCGTGGACGATCTCGGAGAGCAGTTTGTAGTGCACGCCGTCGCGCCAGGCGGCGGGCAAAGTCAAGGGCGCAAGCGCCTCTTGCAGTGAACGGTCGCGGATGCCGGACTCGTGCCAGTGTTGGCCCTGGGTGGCAAGCTGCTCCTGGACATCGGCGAAGGCCCGCTCGAGCGCCGCGCGTTCGGCGATGCTCCACTCGCGGCCATCCGCGGCATACAGGCGATAGGCTGCGCCGAGGTCAGGCGTGTCGCTGCGCACGATCCTCAGACGCGCGGCATCGGCCAGCGGGCGGAGTGGGTTGCGCTCGTACCCGTGGATCCAGGCGGCGCCCAGGTCGACGGGCACGCCCGCGATCGTCTCTGTCCAGATCCGGCCGCCGACCCGTTCGCGCGCCTCGAGCACAAGGGCGGTGCGACCGCAGGCGCGCAGAGTCTGGGCTGCCCCGAGACCGGCTGCTCCGGCCCCGATGATCAATACATCCGGCGTCATGGCCTCGCAAAGACGGCGGTGAAGTAACCGGTGTTGCTCCCGGGGTCGAGCACGTAGCTGATGCCGACCAGCGAGTGGTTGGGGTTCATGATCGCGGCATGATGGATCGGGCTGTTCCACCACCAGTCGAAGGCGGTGTCGGGCGTCGCATCGCTCCAGCCATAGACGTTTTCGACCGCGGCGTTCCAATTCACGAAGCCCTGGGCCTGAACGCGGCTCTTCGGCGAGCTGCCGTCGGTGCCGGAGTGTCCGATGTAGCCCGCGCAGGCCATGTCGACGCTGTGCTGGGCTGCGGCCGAGATCAGCTGGCCGTTCAGGCTGAGGGGCGCCAGGCCGGCCTGGGCGCGGGCGGCGTTGAAGCGCTCGAGCACGGCAGCTTCGAAACCGGCGTTGCCGCTTGTGCCGCATGCGCCGATGGGTTGGGCTGCGGGCGCCACGGCCGGCGGCGCGCCGACCGAGATCTCGTTACCGGAGAAGTTCACGACGATCTGGGTGTAGAGCGTGCCGCTCTGGCCCGGGCTGACTCCGAAGCGTTTGCCTGATGAGTCCTGCAACTGCCACTGGCCGACGTATTCGCCGCCGCGTTTGGGCGCCACCAACTCCACCGAGATGTCCGCCACTTCGCGCGGCGGCACGGTGACGTCGAGCGGCTTGACCGGTGCCGCGTTCATCTGCTCGCCGCCGACGAAGACCAGTTGATAGTCCTTCCAGGTGCACGTGCCCTCGTTGCGCACGCGCCAGGTCTTGGTGAACGATTCGCCCTGGCGGATTGGAGATCCGTCGGGGATCGTCACGTCTTCGAAGAAGGCCAACACATTGGTGCAGCCGGAGCCGCCGGCTGTTTCGGTCTCTGGCGTCGGTGTGGGCGTCGGCTGCACGTCGGTCGGCGTGGGCGTCGGGGCCGCTTCGGTCGGTGTCGGGGTGGGTTGCGCCTCGGTGGGCGTCACCTCGGTCGGGCCGACCTCGGTCGGCGTCGCCTCTCCGCCGCCAGCAGGCGAGGGCGTGGCCGTGTGGCTTGTCACTACGGCGGTGGGCGGCGGCGCAGCCGTCGCGGTCGCCGCAGTTGACGTGGGCGTGCCGGAGCAACTCACGATGACCAGCGCAGCTGCCAGGAGCCCGGCACCCTGCAGAAGACGACGCAATGTCACCATACCCGCCTCACCTCATGGTTTTAAAAAAGCCGACCGATTTAGACCGAATTATGCTGCGAAATGCCCGTTTTTGCCGGACCAATTCGGCGTGGAGCGGATCCTGCTCCAAAAAACCGGGCCGATCACTTGGAATTGGATCGGCCCAGTTTCGGTATTCAACCGATTTCCGCCGCGAACCAGGCAACCTTAAATTTTCGAACGTCTGCCCGCCGTCAACTCATGGGCCAGAGATCGGACACCTGTCGCGGGAAAAGGGCCTCCAGGATCACGCGCACGGCATCGTCGTCCACGTAGCAGTCGGGTCGCAGCTGGCGGATCTCGTCGAGCGTGCGGTGTCCGAAGAGCAGGTGCAGGAAGGTCAGGTCCGGAAACGCGCCATCGCCCCTGGCTTCCGGGGTCGGCTGCCAGGGCTCCACAGTCAACGCACCGCGCTCGAAGCGGAAGAGCAGGCCGCTGCGATACAGGCTGAGGCGGAACTCACCGGTGTGCCCGCACGCGATCGAGGCCGCCAGCCGCTTCTCGAGGACCGGTGTGATCACGCCCAGGAAGGCGGGCAAATCGGGCACACGCACATACCACGCGTAGGGCGGCCAATCCACCGGGAGTCGGCCGCGCAGGACCTGGTAGGCCGGATGCCGTTCGCCCAGGGCCAGGGCCCAGGCCCCGCAGGTACCGCCCTCCGCCGCGGCGTGGGTCTGCCCGGTCGCCCAGGCGTAGCGGATCACGCTGGGCGTGACAGCCAGCCACGACACGCCTGGCTTGAGCTCGAAGGTCGTGATCGCCTGCCCGTTGTGCATCGTATAGGGCGGATGTGCCAGGTAGCCGACCCGCTCGCCATCCCTGGTCTCGATCACGGCCAGGACCCGGCGGCTCATGCTGTGCTCCAGGCGGCCGTCGAATTCGTAGCGCCAGCCGGCCGCGTCGCGCAGGCAGTACAACAGATCGCGCGCGTGGCCGGAGGCGTCGACCTCGGCGATGAAGGCGAGGTCGACGGGCATGGCCGGGCGGATCGCATAGGGCTCGGCCTCGCCGTCCTTAAGGCCGGGCACCTGGTGGCCAAATCCGATGCGGGTGCCGCCGAGGTTGACGGTCATCTCGTAGCCGAACTGGCGGTAATACCACGGGATGCCGGTGATGACCTGAACGAGTTGCCCGCGTTCGGCGCACCAATCATGCAGGATCTCGAACTGGCGCCGGACGAGACCGCGGTTGCGGTAGTCGGGGTGGGTGGCGACGAGTTCCGGCCGGCCGACTTTAAACGGGATGCCGGCGTAGGTCCAGGTCTGCGAGATCAGGCAGGTCGTCGAGACGATCCGGCCGGTCGCGCCGTCCTCGACCACCAGCGTGTCTTCCGGCGCCACGGTCGGGTGCGGTCGGCCGACCAGGTCTCGAGTCCAGGAGGCGAGGCGTTCCTTCACGGGCTCCGGGTCTTCGGCGGCATGGATATCGGCGTTGAAGGTCGCCAACGCGTCGGCCTCGGCGGGCGTCGCACAACGCAGCACGAGTTGATCGGCGAGGGTCATGGGAAGCGTGGTCATGGTTCAGATCTCAGAAGTTCAAAGGTTCTCGGATTCGGTGTTGGCAGCCAGCGTGTGCACCATCCATACGTTGGGTTCGATGTACACGGCCCGGTCGCGGGCGCGGTTGACGCGTAACGGCACCAGGGCCAGCGGCACGATGTACTCGCCGCTGGCGGGAAAGGTCAGGCCGGTACGGGCCTCCCAATCGGCGACGCTTGCGGCGATGCGCATTGAGCGCGGAGCGGCTTTGGCGATCCGCGCCCCAAGTCGCGCATGGACGCGCAGCCAGGCGTCGAAGGGCAGGCCATCGGGTCGGGTCCAACGCATGTAGCGTTCGATGGGGATCAATGGGTAGGCGTGTTTCTGGTTCGGCCGGACCGGCGCGACCAGATAGCGGTAGCCGCGTTGCTCGGCGACGGCGCGCATGGCCTGGATGATGCGACTGCTCCAACCCGCGCCCTGCGAATCTGGCCGGACCATGGCCTGCAGCGCGCAGAGCGTGTTGGCGCGTTTGCCCCGCGCGCCGCGGGCGATGGCCGCATCCCAACCCGCTGCGGGCAGATCCTGCACGCGCCCGCTCCACCAGATCGGCACGGTGTTCCCGAAGGCGACCGGCACGCCGGTCTCATCCTTCAGCACCACCTGGCACTCCGGAAAGCGGCGATAGACCACGTCGAACCAGGTCGCATTGGGGTCATGCAGCATGAACTCCGGCCAGGCCACGCCGGCCAGGTGGTCGCATTGGGCCTCGAGAGAGGGATCGTCTTGGAAGGTTAGATGGGTTTGCATGTTCAGAGCATTGCTCATTGCTGGTTGTGGATTTCTGATTGCTGATTGACCTTCAATCGGCAATCAGAAATCAACAATCAGCAATTCAATCACCAGTCTCTCCCGTCGTCGGCCATACGCACGATGCGGGGCGAGAACTTGCCGACGATCTCGACCAGATCGCTCTGGGCGGCGATGACGTCTTCAATGCGTTTGTAAGCCTGCGGGCTCTCGTCGAGGCCTCCGCCCAGCAGTCGCACGTGACGGGTCTCGAGATAGGCGTCGCGCTCGCGCTTGCTGATCGAGTCGAAGGCTTTCTTGCGGCTCATCTGGCGGCCGGCGCCATGGGCGGCCGAATTGAGGCTGGCGGGTTCGCCGCGACCGCGCACCACGTAGCCGGGGTCCGCCATGCTGCCCGGGATCACGCCGAGCACGCCCGACCCGGCCGGCGTCGCGCCCTTGCGGTGGACGAAGACGGTGCGACCGTCGGGCAGGCGTTCGCGCCAGGCGAAGTTGTGATGGTTCTCGACCGACGCGGCCTCTTCGAGCCCGGCCGCCTGCGCGACCGCGCGATGGATGACGGCGTGATTGGCCGACGCGAAGCGCCCGGCCAGGTTCATGGCGACCCAGTATTCCTGGCCCTCCTGACCGTCGATGTCGAGCCAGGCCAGGTGTTTGACCGCCGGGTCGAGTTCGGGCTGCAGGCGCATGGCGAGCTTCGAGTAGGCATCGGCGATCTGATAGCCGACGCCGCGCGAGCCGCTGTGTGAGAGGAGCGCCAGATAGGTGCCGGGCTTGAGGCCCAGGCGCTCGTCGGGTTCGCGCAGGTCGAAACGCCCCCATTCAACGAAGTGGTTGCCGCCGCCCGACGTGCCGAGCTGGCCGATCGCGGTGTCGTGCAGTCGGCGGAGCAGGCCAGAGGCGCGCCATTCGGGATCGTCGAGGACGGCGTGTTCGCGCCGGTCCTTGCCCTTGAAAGCCTCGCCGGCGCCAAAGCGCGTCTGGGTCAGGATGGCCTGCGCGAACTCCTTCGGGCGCTGGTCGAGCACGAGCGGGTTGATGTCGTAAAGTGACAGCCGCATGCGACAGGCGATGTCGACGCCGACCGCATACGGGATCACGGCGCCCTCGGTGGCCAGCACGCCGCCGATCGGCAGGCCGTAGCCGACGTGCGCGTCGGGCATCAGCGCGCCGGCGGCAGTGACGGGTAGGCGCATGGCGTTGTCCATCTGCGCCAGTGCGGCGATGTCGATGAACTCGCGTCCCCAAACGCGATAGGGCAGGGGCGAGTCGTGCAGGGCCGGCGCCTCCTCTGCCTCGTCCTCGGCCTGCGCATCGAGCCAGGCCCGCGCCAGACCGCCCAGATCGCCGTCGTCGACGAAGGCCGTCGGGTTGACGCGCACGGCGGTCAGGCGCTCGAGCACCTGCTCGCGATCCAGGCCGGTGCGCCAGAGCGCCTCGGCCGCTTCCTTGGCGAACCGGATGATCGGGCCCTCCGGCCAGCCGTTCAATTGCAGGATTTTTCCGCTGATGATTCCCATGACCTATTGTTCGGCGGGCGGCGGCTCTTGATCCACCCCCAGCCAACACTCTCCTATTTCATGATCCGGCGCAGCCGTCCCTCGACCACGCCCAGCCAATGCGTCAGGTCTGAGCCGGTAATGACGTCGTGCGCCATGACGTAGCTCAACAGGTCAAGCTGACGCGCGATGACGGCCGTTTGGAGGACGTCGGCATCGGGCACACCGCTCGGGCGGATCCGGGCATAACCGTCGAGGAAGGCCCCCATCAAGACCGGCTCGGTCGGACCGTCAAGCAGGTAATACAGAGCGATGCCCAGGTCCTGCACGGGGTACGCCCAGCGCGTGTCGTCGAAGTCGAGCACGGCCAGCCGGCCGTCGACGCGCTTCCAGTTGCCCGGGTGAAAGTCGAGGTGCAGAAAGCGCAGCCCGCGCGGGTCGGCGTACAGGTCGTCGAGCCAGGCCTGCACGCGGGCGGCAGCCTCGCGCAGCAAGGCGCGCCGCGCTTTCGACCAGCCCGTGACACGTCGGTCGTGCCCGAGCACTTCGGGCGCGCCAAAGGGCCAGGCCTGATCGAGCCGCGTCGTGCTAAACGCGCCACGCGGTTTGAAGCGCTCGGCGTGATCGTGCAGATGGGCCAGCCCGGCTCCGGCTTCTCGCAACAGCGGGACCGTGACCCGTTCGCCGACGACGCGACCCGGCACCCACTTGAAGAGCACACAGAATCGGGCGTCCGGCCCGAGGCCGGCCGTGACCACACGCCGGCCGTTGTGGGCCGGCACCGGTTCCGGGACCAGCAGGCCCGTGTCGCGATTGAGCGCGGAGAGCCAGGCCAGCTCGGACCGGATCTCCAGCTCGGTCCGCTGGCCAGGCGCGCTGACGCGCAGGACGAAGCGCTCGCGCGTCGTGTCGACGCGATAGAGCGTGTTGGTGTGATGGGCCAACAGGCGGACCCGGTGCGCGGGTAGGGCGTAACGGCTCAGCGCTTGCTCGACTAGCGGGTTCATGCGATCTCCTGGGGCGTCGGCTCAAGGACGAGGTCGCGACGAAGCGTCACGCTTCGTCGATACGATCGGAAGCCGCAACTCTCGTAGAGCTGAAGTGCGCCGTTCGCGTTCTGGGTGTCGACGCCGAGCGCCGCCTCCTTGTACCCCAACTTTCGGAACATGTGCAGGCTGCGCAGGATCAACGCGCGGGCCACACCGCGCCGCCGCCAGGGCCGTCGCACGCAGATCGGGTCGGTCCACCCGCGGCTCAGGCCGAGCGCCTCGTTCTCTTCGCGCGGCACGAAGTTGAGCACCATGCCCGCGACCTCGTCGCCGGCCCAGGCCACCTGCCAGAGCGTCGGGTCGAGCTCGGGTTGCTGCGCCCAGGCCTCGAAATCGGCCTCGGTGTGCTCGCGGAATCCCCAATGATCGCGGAAGGCTTCCGCCATCGCGTCCCAGATCGGACGCAGATCCCCACGCGAGCAATGGCGACTGGTCAGCCCATCGGGCAGGTCGCCGTCGGCGATCGGTTCGGACAGGTCGCGCAGCATCATATTGCCGTAACGCGCGGGGCGGTAGCCGCGGCCCTGCAGCAGGTCCATCAGCCAGCCCATCCCGGCCTCATTCTCGCACCAGGTCTGAAAAACGCGTGGCCCGGTGTAGGCGTGTTCGACCGCAATGGCCCGGATGCGCGCCTCCGCCCAATCGACCAGGACGGGCGCGAGCGCGGCCCGGTGTTCGGGCAGGATGTGGCAGACCAGGCCGTAGCGGCGCAGGCCATCCAGCTCCTGATCCCAAAACACGCGCGTGTATGCGATCAGGGCGCCGTCGGCCGCAAGCCCGATCAGCAGATCAGTGTGCAGATCGCAACGTTGGAGATGACTGTAGTCATGCGTCAGTTGCTCGACCGAGATAACATACTCGACGCCGTTCGCGGCCTCACTGGCGTTGAGCAGGCCGGCCAGGCGGGGCAGATCCTCGGGCCCGGCGTAGGCGCGGGTCCGGTACCCTGCGGGAACGTGGATGTCGAAGTTCATGGCATAAGCTCCTCAACGCGCCGGGCTCGAAACCGGCTCGAGCGCGCGCACGTACCCGCCCAAGCGGTGCGTGATTTCGAACCCGCAGGCGCGATAGAACGCGATGTTGTCGGCGCTGTGGGCGCCGGTGCAGACCGTCGCCTGGGTGAGCCCCGCCGCACTCATGCGCTCGAGGCAGACCTGCAGCAACAGACGTCCGTAGCCGCGGCGCTGCAGATCGGGGTGGGTGGCGACCGGCTCGAAGTGGCCGACCCGGTTCACGGCATCGACCCACCAGATCGTGACCGCCGCAAACGTGCCGTCCGCCAGGATCAGGCCTGTGTCGTGAGCGCCCGCATACACCGGCGACTGCATCAATCGGCGAAAACGCGCCAGATAATCGGGCCACGCCAGCCGGGTCTTGAACGCCGCCGCCTGGGGGCGGGCGCGCGCCTCGAGATCGCCCTCACCGAAGACTTCGCGCACGACGCTGCCGGTGGGCAGGGCCACGGGCGGGCGTTCACCGGTGAGCGCCTGGCGCAGACAGACCAGATCCAGATCGTCAGCGGCGACGGCACGCTGGAACCCCTGATCCGCCAGGAGCGCCCGGCGTGCGTCGTCATCGTCCGAGATCCACATCACGCTCACGCGATGATCGCCGCGCGCGCGAACCTGCGCCGCCATCTCCTCAGACGATGCCGCATGCATCTCGACATACTCCGGTCGATCAAGCCAGGCCGGGTCGACGAACAGATCGAACACGCCCTCTTCGAGCGAGAACAGCGTCCAGCCGATCACGGACCCGTCAACCTGCCAGATCCAGACACGCTCGGAGAGCGGCGTTGTGCTTTCGGTATAGAACAGCCACCAGCTCAGATCGCCCGGGTGAACATAGAAGGCGCGCGTGCCGGCCGCCTCGCCGGCACTGAGCACCGCGTGCATGGCCCCAAGGTCCGCTGACGAGGAATAGGGTCTGTGATGAAGATGCGCCATATCGCTCACGCTTTCTAGATCCGTAACTGCCTGTTGTAGAGTTGCGCGTACGCGCCGCCGCAGGCGATCAAGGCGTCGTGCGTGCCCTGTTCCTCGATGCCCTGTTCGCTCAAGACCACGATCCGCTGCGCGTTGCGCACCGTCGACAGGCGATGGGCGATGACGAGCATGGTGCGGTCGGTTGTCAGTTGTTCCAGCGAATCCTGCACCGCGCGTTCGCTTTGGTAATCCAACGCACTGGTGGCCTCGTCGAAGATGATGATCGACGGGTTCTTCAGGAAGACGCGGGCGATGCTCAGCCGCTGCTTCTGGCCGCCGGAGAGCTTCACGCCGCGCTGGCCGATGTCGGTGTCGTAGCCGTTTGGCAGCCCCATGACGAACGCATGCGCGTGGGCGCGTTGGGCGGCGGCGACGATCTCGGCGCGCGTCGCACCCGGCTTACCGTAGCCGATGTTCTCGGCGACCGTCCCGGCGAACAGATAGACGTCCTGTTGAACGACGCCGATGTTGGCGCGCAGCGACGCCAGCCGCAGGTCGCGGATGTCGCGACCGTCGATGCGGATCCGGCCTTCGGTGACCTCGTAGAACCGCGGGATCAGCGAGCACAGCGTGGATTTGCCGACGCCCGACGTCCCGACCACGGCGACGTATTCGCCGGCCTGGATGTCGAGCGAGATGTTCTTGACGACGTCGACGTGGTCCTCGCGGTAGCGAAAGCCGACTTCTTCGAATTCGATTCGGCCCTCCACGCGACCGGCGTCGACGGCGCCCGGCGCGTCCTGGATGTCGGGCGCGATCTCCATGATCTCCATAAACCGGTCAAAGCCCGTCAACCCCTCCTGATACAGACGCGCGAAGTTGACCGCGCGCGAGATCGGCTCGGTCAGGCTGCCGGCGTACAACAGAAAGATCAACAGGTCGGCCAGGTCGAGCGACGCATTGACGATGGCCATACCGCCGAAGACGACGACGGCGACGATAAAGAGCTGCGTAAACGCGTTCATGCCGGCCGAGAAGTAGGCCTCGCTGCGGTAGCCGTCCACGCGGCTCTGAAGAAACCGGGCGTTGCGGTCGGCGAACTTGGCGGCCTCGATCGACTCGTTTGTGAAGGACTTGACCACACGGATGCCGGCGAGCGTGTCCTCGACCTGGGCGTTGATGTCGCCGATGCGCTCGCGGGTGAGTCTCAGGGCCTTGTTCATCCGGCGATTGAAGTAGAACGAGTACCAGGCCATGACCGGGAAGAACGCGAAGATCACAAGCGTCAAAGGCAGGTTGATGCTGGCCAACACGATGAACGCGCCGACGCCGCGCAGGGCCGCGATCATCAGATCCTCCGGGCCGTGGTGATACAGCTCGGCGAGCGACAACAGGTCGTTGGTGATCCGCGACATGAGCTGGCCGGTGCGTTGCTCGTCGTAAAAGCCGAACGACAGCTTTTGAAGGTGCTCGAACAGGTCGCGGCGCATGTCGCTTTCCATCAACGCGCCCATGCGATGGCCCTGATCATCGACGAACAGCTCGCAGGCGGCCTGGACCGCCACCAGCGCAAGCATGAGCAGGCCGACGCGGCCGATCTCGCCGAGCGCGTCTGTGGACCCGCCGGCCAGCACGTTCTGCGTGATGTAGCGCGCGCACAGCGGCAGCGCGAGCGCGACGCCCGAGACGCCGACCGCGCATGCCAGGTCGGCGATCAGCAAACGCCGATAGGGCGTGTAGTAGGAAAGGAAGCGAGCCAGCCTGGCGCGCCGACGGCTGTGTACGTCAGTCATGAAACCTCATGTCATTTTTGAGTGAATGACCGGGCGATCGCGCAGGCCAATCGCCCGATCCTTCAATCACCGCATCGACTTTCGCATGGTGACCGAGCGCGAAGTCGCCCTGAAGCCGCAACTTTCGTAGAGCTGGAGCGCGCCGTTCGCGTTCTGGGTGTCGACGCCGAGCGCGGCCTCGGTCAGGCCCATATCCGCGAACATCCGCAGGCTGCGCATGATCAGGCCGCGCGCCACGCCCTGCTTGCGCCACGGCCGCCTGACGCAGATCGGGTCGGCCCAGCCGCGCTTGAGATCGTAGGTGCGGTTGTCTTCATCGGCGATGAAGTTGAGCACCATGCCGGCAACCTGCTCCTGACCGTCGCCGTTCCTGGCGAAAGCGACCTGATACAGCTCCGGACGGCGGAGCGGCCAGTCGCACCATTCTTTGAAATCGCTCTCGGGGTCAGGCGGTGACGCAAAGCCCCAGTGATCGCGAAAGGCCTCAACCAGTGCGTCGTAGATCGGTCGATCGTCGTCGGGCGTACAGGGCCGGACGTAGAGGCCGTCGGGCAGGGCGGGCATGTCGATCGGCTGGGTCAGATCACGTGACATCATGTACCCGTAGCGCACGGGCTCAAACCCGGTGTCCGCGAGCAGGGCCAGCCGATCGACCTGGACCTTGTCATTCGTGATCCAGGTTTGCATCACGGTCGGCCGCTCGGTCGGGTTTTCGACGATCTGTGCGTTGACGCGTTCCATCGCCCAATCCAGTAGCAGTCTGGTCGCGCCGGCGCGTTCGCCCTCGATCCCGGCACTCAAGCTCAGGTGGTAGCGCCGCAGCCCCTCGAGGTCATCGACCCAGTACAGTCGGGCGTAACCGAGCGGTCGGCCTGCCCCATCCACGGCCAGACGGATGTCTTTGTCCGGGTCGCAGTGTTCGAGGTGCGCGAAGGTGTTCTCGGTCTCGGCCGGGGTCTCGATCACCTGGAACTCCGCTGCCGCGAAGCCCGCGTTGATCAGATCCGTGATGATCGGGTAATCGGTCGGGCCAGCGAAGGCCCGAAGTTGGATGGCGTTCATAGTTCGGTCTCTCCAGGGTTTGCTGATTGTTGATCTCTGATTGCTGGTTGGCCCTCAATCAGCAATCACAAATCAACAATCAGCAAGCGTCTCATCCGTTTCGATGTAGTTTCCCGGTGCGTTTGGCGTAGCGTTCGGCCTCGCGGAAGGCCCACAGACCGGCCGGGATGGCGACGGCGCCCATGAGTAGCAGCGGCCAGATGTAAGGCCACAGGCTCAGTGTCGCGGCGCCGTTGAGCAGCGTCGCGCGCGCGCCGTCCAGCACATAAGTGGCGGGCGAGAGATACGCAAACGGTTGCAGCCAGCCGGGCAGCACGGTCACCGGGTAGTACACGCCGCTCACCAGCAGCATCCCGGCGATGATCAGGTGCGTCATCTGCGCGCCGCGCTCCGGGAAGAGCAGGGGCAGGATCGCGCCGAAGACGCTGATTCCGATGAACGACAGGCTGCCGGCGATCAGCAGCAGCAGGAAGCCGAACAGGTTGGCGTTCTGCAACGAGATATTGAAGAACAGCACGGTGACGACCAGGACGACCGCGGTGTGCACGAGGCTGTAGAGCACGGCGAACGCGGTCTGCCCGAGCATGTGCATCAGACGCGTGATCGGCGCCATCAGCGTGTACTCGATCGTTCCCTCCCAACGCTCCATGCCGACCACGTCGGTGACCCAGTAGAAGATCACGGACAGATAGCGCCAGACGATCGTGCCGATCGCCAGATAAAGCACAAGGTATTGCGTGTCGATGCCGGTGCCGCCGCTCACCTGCCCGGCGCCGACGCCGATGAAGCTGATGCTCAGGCTGTTCGCGACGGTGTACACCAACCAGACCAGCTCCCAGGCCCAGTAGCGCTTGACGATGTAGTAATTGCGTTCAACGAAGGCGTAGCTCGCCTTCAATTCGCGGACCAGCGTAGTCATGGTGTCGTCCAGTCGTCCAGTAATCGGGCGGTCGGGCAGTCGACTTTGCGACTACCTGACGACCGACTACCTGATGATCCCCATACTGATGTCGTCGATGCGCGTGCCGCCGTAGTTGTTGCGGCGACGGATGCGGCCCTCGAAAACAAAGCCGGCCTTCTGGTAGGCACGGATGCCGCGCGGGTTGGCGGCGAGCACGTCGAGCGAGACCCGGTGCAGACCCAGTTCGTCGAAAGCAAAGGCGGTTGCGAGTTGCACGGCCTCCGTGCCATAGCCCTGGCTCCAGCAGTCACGCTCGCCGATGCCGACCCCGAGCCAGGCCTCGCGGTTGGGCCAATCGATCCAAAGACCCACGAAGCCGATCAGCCGATCGTCGTCCACGCGACGCAGGTGGAAGGGATAGCTGGCCGGGTCCACGCTGAGCATGTCTTTGACTTCCTCTTCGGCCTGCTGGCGCGAGCGCGGCCTCCAGATGTCGTAGTCCTGGAAGTGCGCGAACTCCGAGTCGCTCCACCAGCGTCGCTCGGCCTCTGCTCCGGCCTCTGTGTCGAAGGCGACCAGGCGCACGCGCGGTCGAGCCGGGGCCGGCACCGGGGCCGCAGCCGGTCCAAGGTCCGCCGAGGCCGGCACGGGTTGGCCCAGCCATTCCTCGCGCAGCAGGCTCACGCGCAACGCGTCGAAGCGCCGCCCGGCGTGCTGTAGGGCCTGTCGGCGTCGGACCTCTACGATGAAGCCGTGCCGCTCGAAGAAGCGCAAGGCCTCCGGGTCCTCGGCGCTCAGATCCAGCCAGACGCGATACAGGTTGAGCTCGGTGAAGGCATAGCTCAGGATCATGCCGAGCGCTGCGGCCCCGTGCCCGTGACGACGGTCTGCCGCTGCGCCGATCGCCAGCCAGAGCCGGGCCTCGCCGTGGTTCCAGAGCACGTCGTGCAGGCCGATCAGGCCGATCAGGCGATCGTCGGCCTTGAGCCGGATCGCGAAGTCGAAGCGCCGTTGCTTCTCGCGCGATTCCTGGGCCTCGCGCGTGAGTTGCGCGCGCACCTGCTGACGTGCCAACGGCCGGGCCGGACCGCGGGTGACCTGATGGGCAAAACCGCGGTCGGCGTACCAGTCCGCGATGCTCAGCGCATCCTGTTCAGGCTCGATCGCGGTCAGCCTGATGTGTTCGCCTTCGAAGAGTTGGTTGGAAAACATGGTTTGTAGTCGGGTAGTCGGGTAGTCGGGTAGTCGGGTAGTCGGGTAGTCAAGTGGTCGCGTAGTCAAGTCGTCGGGTCGTCCACGGCCTTTCGGGACTTCGTGACTACCCGACAACGTGACTATTCGCCTAACTCCACAAGTTGCGCGCCGGTGAGAGAAAGGAACACGTCTTCGAGTGTCGGTGCGTGGCCGTTCAGACGTGGCGCCGCGGCCTTGAGCGCTTCCGGCGTGTCGAGCGCCACGATCCGGCCGCCATGGATGATCGCCACGCGGTCGCAGAGCGCCTCAGCCTCGACCATGTCATGGGTCGTCAGCAAGACCGTCGCGTCGTGCGTGTCGCGCAACTCGCGCACAAAGGCCTGCACCTCGCGCTTCGAGCGCGGGTCGAGGCCTGTGGTGGGCTCGTCGAGCAACAGCAGGATCGGGCTGCTCAAGAAGGCACGGGCGATCGCGACCTTCTGCTGCATGCCGCGACTCATCTCCTCCATCGGCTTCTCGAGCACCGCCACATCCAGGCCCAGACGGGTCAGGATGCGTCGTGCGCCGGCACGCGCCTCGGGTGCTCCCAGACCGTACAGTCGGGCGCCGTACATGAGATTCTCGAGCGGCGAGAGCTTCTTGAAGAAGCTCGCCTCGACCGAAACACGGTTGATCAGCGTCTGCACACGGCGCGCGTCGCGGACGACGTCGAGGCCGAAGACCTGCACGTCGCCGCCGTCGGGTAGCAGCAAGGTCGAGATCAGGCGGATCAGGGTCGACTTGCCGCTGCCGTTGGGACCGAGCACGCCGAAGATCTCGCCGCGCTGGATGTCCAGCGACACGTGATCGACCGCGGTTTTCACGGACGGGCCCGGGCCTGAAGGCCAGCGCCAGCCCGCATCGCCAAACGTTTTCAGGGCCTGATGGATCCGGACGGCGATCTCCGGATCGGGCAGGGCGCAGGTATGAGCAAGCATGTCTCTCTCCTCCGGAACCCACTCTCAGCACAATCAAAAACGCCGTGGACACGGGATGTGGCCACGGCGACGGCGCAAGGAAACAAAAAGGCCGTGGGCACACCTGCGCCCACGGCCTGAAGGTCGATTTACGAGGACTTCAAGGGCAGCAGGCGCAATACGACAAGGCGCGACCGCTGGTGCCAGCAATCACGCGCGCGAGGGTCTCGAAACCGAAAAGTGCCATCTGTTGCGCCTGCCTTTCTAAAGTGTCCGACTTTGGTGAGTCAGCCTGAACACCTTAGCATACTCAAAACAGGTAAGTCAATACCCAACTTCGGTCGCTGCACCGGATGGATAGGCATCGCCGTATCGGTTGATGTGATCGATTACGGCGACGTGCACCAGCGAGCTTCGCTCGCAGTGAATGACCGGCTGTCACGCGGGGCTTGCCAGGAGCGTGCGGTGTAAGTCGAGAAAACGCGGCGGAATGGTCGCGAAGCCGGCGGCGTCCTGGCGCGCTCGGTTGACAGCCGCAGACCCGCACCCTAAGATCGGAGCCAGATCAACTGAGTCCAGACGAAATCGAGGAGAAGATGCCCGACCACGCTTTGGTGATCGACATCGGCGGCACCAAGATCGCGGCCGGTGTCCTGCGCGCGGATGGCACGCTCAGCCATAGCGCCATTTGCGCGACCCCGGCTGTCGAGGGCGCCGATGCGATCCTGAATGCCGTCGCGCGTCTCGGCCAACAGGTGCGCGCCGCAGCCGGCGCAGATGGGATCGAGCCCGGCGCGGTCGGCGTCGGCGCGGCCGGCGTGATCGATACCGATCGCGGGGTCGTCGTCTTTGCCGGTGCGACACTGACCGACTGGGCAGGCGCAGCGCTGGCCGATCATCTCGAGGCCGTTTTCGGGCTGCCGGTCGTTGTCGAGAACGACGTCAACGCGTTGGCGCTCGGTGAGCTACATTTCGGCGCAGGCCAGGGGTTCTCCGATGCCCTGGTTATTGCGGTCGGCACAGGCGTGGGCGGGGCGCTGATCCAGAACAGCGCGCTGTATCGCGGCGCCACCTTCAGCGCCGGCGAGATCGCGCACCTGGTCGTTGAACTGAAAGACGGGCGGCGCTGCAGTTGCGGCCAGGACGGCCACCTCGAAGCCTACACAGCCGGGCCTGCGATCGCGACGCGTTATCGCGAGCTTGCGGGGCATGAGGGGCCGCTGGATCTACGCGCCGTTGCGCTCCGGGCCGAAGCCGGGGATCGATGGGCCGATCAGGCGATCGCCGAGGGCGCCGCGACCCTCGGCCGGGTGTTGGCGGGCCTGCTCGCCGTGTTGGATCCTCAAGCCCTGATCGTGGGTGGCGGGGTGGCCGATCTCGGGCCGAGATGGTGGACGCCGTTTACGACGGCCCTGCGCGGAGGGGCCTTGCCTGGGCCAGCCGGCGTTCCGATCTTGCCGGCACGGCACGGTGGTCGGGCGGTTTTGCTCGGTGCCGGTTGGTTGGCGCTGTCACGGAGCTGATCGCTCATGGGAGGAGCCGCGATCACGCGTCCGCAAGATATCACCCGTCGTTTCGTTGCGGCCGTGCCCGAAGCGAGGAGCGCGTCGCTCAGCTCATGGATCCCCGTCGGGAAGCGGCGCCTCTTTGCATAGACCAACCTGGCCGCGACCTCCCACCTCGCCGCCAACAGGAGCTTCCATGCTTCGATTCCTGCCTCAGACCGACTTCACTCTGGTCGTGCCCGATGACGGCATGGTTGCCGGGCTGCGTGTCTTGATGGCGAACGGCCAGCCTGCGAATCGCGCCTATCTCGATACCCACACCGGCCAAACGCCGGTCGGACGCATCACGGGCTCGTTCATCTACTCACATCCACCGGACTACATCGGCCGGCCCACGATGGATTACGGCGTTGCCGAGTGGCGCGCTCAATTGCGCGATCTCAAGCAGCTCGGCATCGATACCGTGATCTATCAGGCTGCGGGGTGGGTCGAAGTGCGCGAGTGCTATTACCCGTCGAAACATTTCGACGGGTACCACAGCTGGGATTCGCTCAGCAAGCTGGTCGACGCCGTTGCGGCGGAATCGATGACGCTCTTTCTCGGAGGATTGGGCAACATGCTGGCCTTTGACGAGCGGGCCACGGCCGCGACCCTCGACGCGGACGCGCGGGAGCAACTCATCTGCTTTCGTGAATTGCTCGCCTATCGCGGCGGCTTCCAGGGGTTCTATATGAGCCCGGAGACCGGTTATCCCGGCGCGCGGCAACCCGCGCGCGAGAAGCTGCTCAACCGCTACTACAGCCAGGTTTGCCAGGGCGTGAAAGACCTGGCTCCGGATCTCCCGATCCTGATGTCGCCGGGCACGTATTACTATGCCGGTCAGGAGCGCGAGATTCGCGATTTTCTCTACAGCATGCTTCAGGGTTGCCCTGTGGACATCCTGGCGCCGCAGGACTCCATCGGCACGTTCGGCAATACGCTGTCGAACTATCGGCCGGCGTTCACGATCTGGCGCGAAGTCTGCGAGGCGCTGGACGTGGCGCTATGGGTCAATGCCGAATCGTTCGAGCGTGCGCGCATCGGCACGGCGTGCGATTTCGAGCCGGCTTCGATCGAACGACTGAGCGCCCAACTCGCGCTGGCCGCGGATTTTGCGTCCAAAATCGTCAGCTGGGAGGTCCCGCACTTCTACTCGGAGAGCGCCGGCGCGGCGGGTTTGCGACTGCGCGCCGAGTACCTCAAATTGATGGGGACGAGCTTAGCGTCTGCGGGTGGCCACCCCCAACCCCTCCGCTGAAACGCGCACAGGTTGGGACAGAGTTCTATGCGCCAGGCGCGTTTCAGCGGAGGGGCTTCCGGAGGGTGATGATGACCGGCGCCTGGCGCGTTCAGGAATCGGGGCCGAGCCCTGACGGAGTGGCTGGGCGCGTCACGCAGGCCACCGTGATTTGTTCGAGCACACGGGGCAGGTGTGAGAGCACCTCGCTATTGTTAAATCGCAGAACTCGAAACCCGAGTCGCTCCAACGCACGAGTGCGATGCGTGTCAGCCAGGGTCTGGTCGGCGTGGTGTGCTCCATCGATCTCGACAATCACGCGCGCGCGAATGCAACAGAAATCCACGATGTAACCGGCCAGGATGTGCTGACGCCGGAAGTGATGCCCGGTGAGTTGATCGTTGCGCAGGGCGGTCCAGAGCTGTTGCTCGGCAGGCGTGGCCTTGCGCCGTAGCTCGCGCGCCCGACGCAGTTTTGCCGGGGTCGTGCCCGGAAATCGAGCGAGTCGTTGGCGCGGTGGCATGGCCAAAGGATGGCACAGGCGATCGGGTGTGGGTCCTTGAAAAGTCCTTGGATGTGGCCACCCCCAACCCCCTCCATGAAACGCGCCACGGGATGTTAGATGTTTTGCGTTGGGATGGCGCGTTTCACGGAGGGGGCTGAGCGCGTGTGAAGGGACGAGGAGGGTGCCACCCCCAACCCCCTCCATGAAACGCGCCACGGGATGTTGGATGTTTGCGTTGGGATGGCGCGTTTCACGGAGAGGGCTGAGCGCGTGTGAAGTGACGAGAAGGGTGCCACCCCCACACCCCCTCCATGAAACGCGTCACGGGATGTTGGATGTTTTGCGTTGGGATGGCGCGTTTCACGGAGGGGGCTGAGCGCGTGTGAAGGGACGAGAAGGGTGCCACCCCCACACCCCCTCCATGAAACGCGCCACGGGATGGTTGAATTTGGCAGATGGGATGGCGCGTTTCACGGAGGGGGCCGGGGGGTGGCCTGCGTTACACTTCACCCATGGCCCGTCTCCTCATCCACAACGCCCAACTCCTCACCCCGCTCGGAGCCTGGCCCATCGGCTGGTTGCTCGCCGAGGGTCGTCACATCCAGCAGATGGGGTCCGGCCAGCCGCCTGAGTTCGCAGCCAAAACCGTGACGCAGGCCATCGACGCGCAGGGTCTGACGCTTGCACCTGGTTTCATCGATCTGCACGTGCACGGCGCTGTCGGCTTCGAGGTCATGGACGCGGATCCCGAAGGCTTGCGCGCAATGGCGCGTTTCTTCGCCCGGCACGGTGTGACGGCGTTTCTGCCGACGACCTGGACGGCGAGCGGTGACGCCATCCTCAAGGCGCTCAAAGTCGTGGGCGACTGCCAGGGCGCGACGCCCGACGGCGCGTCGATCCTGGGCGCGCACATCGAGGGCCCGTACCTCAACGTGAACAAGTGTGGCGCGCAGGATCCGCGCCTGATCCGGCCGGCCGACCCGGCCGAGGCACTGCCGATCCTGGACACGGGGCTGGTTCGCCTGCTGGCGCTGGCGCCCGAGATCGAGGGCAACCGCTGGCTGATCGAGGCCTGCGTGAAGCGGGGCATCACGGTCTCGGCCGCGCATACGTCGGCCACGTATGCCGACATGGTGGCCGCCGTCGGGCGCGGTTTACGCCAGACGACCCACACCTACAACGCCATGACGCCGCTCGGGCATCGCGAACCGGGTGTGGTCGGGGCCGCACTGGCGCTGCCTGAGCTCAGCTGTGAGCTGATCGCCGACAACATTCACGTGCACCCGGCTGCGATGCGCGCGCTGGTTCTGGCCAAGGGCGTCTACGGCGTAATCTTGATCAGCGACGCGATCCGCGGCGCAGGCATGCCGGAGGGCGAGTATCCGATCGACGATCGCGTCGTGCATGTGCGCGACGGCGCGGTGCGCCTGCCTGACGGCACGTTGGCCGGCAGTATCCTGACCCTGGACCGGGCGCTGCGCAACATCCTGGCCGCGACCGGCCTGCCGCTCAGCGTCGCCTGGCCGATGTCGAGCCTCAACGCGGCGCGCGCCATCGGCGTCTCGGCGTCGAAGGGCAGCCTTGAAGTCGGCAAGGACGCCGATCTCGTGTTGCTCGACCCTGATCTAGCGGTGCGCCTGACGGTCGCCGAAGGGCGGGTGATCTACGACGCCGAAGGTGACGCATGATCCTGCCACAAGGCGTCGACGCGTTGATCGATCGACTCCAGAAGGACGCGGCCGGCATCCTGGGCGAGAACTTCGTCGGCCTGTATGTGTACGGCTCGTTGGCCACGGGTGGCTTTGACCCCGACACCAGCGATGTCGATTTCATCGTGGCGACTCACTCGCCGCTCACGCCCGAGCAACTCAGTGCGTTGGAGACCCTGCACCACAGACTGCTGATCGATGGCGGTTCATGGGCGAAAAAGCTCGAGGGCGGCTATGTGCCGCTGGCCGACCTTCGACGGCATAATCCGAACGCCGGGCCGTTCTTGTTCATCAACGAGGGTCAGATCTACCAGGCCGGGCTCGGGGCGGATTGGGCCATCCAACGGCATTTCCTCCGCACGCGTCCCAGCACGATTGTGGGGCCCTCGCTGGCGGCGCACATCGACCCTGTGTCTCCGGAGCAGATCCGCGACGCCGTGCGTTTGTTGTTTCGCGAGTGGTGGATGCCGATGCTCGATCGGCCCGATCAACTCGGCCGCGAAGACTATCGGGCGTTCGCGGTGCTGACGATGTGCCGCGCGCTGCGACTCGTCGGGACCGGCGACATGGTCTCCAAGCCCGAGGCCGCACGCTGGGCGCTCGAGGCGGTCGATGCTCGCTGGCATCCGGCCATCCGCCAGGCCATGGCGTGGAAGCCCGGGCTGCCCGCGCCCACGGTCGATGACGTCAGGGCGATGATCATGGCGACCGGGCGTGAGGTCGGGTAGTCGAACAGCCGATTACCCGACTATCCGACTAACAACCGGCGGTACAGGTCGGTTTGCAACAGGTTTTCGGGGTCGCACTGAGCCTTGAGGGCGCGGAATCTGGCGAGTGTTTCGTCGCCCAGGTAGCGGCGGGCACGGTCGGCCGTGAGCGTGCTGTCTTTGGCGAAGTAGAAGCGCCCGCCCGCGTCGAGGGCGATGTCGCTCATCTCTTCACAGAGTTTCTGTAACTTTGCGGCGTTCGTCACCTTGAAGTCCATGGCAAACGAATAGCCGTCGACGGCATGGGTGAACAGGAACCTGTCGGGGCGATGGCGCTTGGTGACGCCCAGGAAGGGTGGCATCCCGCGCCGCTGCGCCAGTCGCAGCATCTCGAGGTAGGCGTCGGTGGCCGTCGCGAGCGGGATGAAGGTCTGGTACTGGATCAGACCCGAGCGCCCGTACGACTTCTCCCAGTTCGGCACGTAGTCGAGCAGATAGTTGAACTCGACCAGCGATTGGCGGTAAACCTTGCGCTGCTCGAGCGTGGCCGAAAACACGTACTTGGCGGTGTTGATCAGGCGCGTGCCGACGTTGTTCATGAACGGGGACATGAACATCCACAGGCTGGATTTCGGGACCACGCCGAAGAAAGTGTCGGGCAGCACCTGCTTGTCGAGCCGCAGCGTATCGGCGCCGTTGGGCGCATCGTGGACGTAGTTGGCGCCGTGGATCTGACCGCGCCCGTTGTGGTCGAGCGTGTCGACCCAGCCGACGATGTAGTCGAAGTCATGCTTGTGCGCGTCGAGGTCGCGCATCATCTCGTCAAGATGCGTCATCGCCCAGGCGTGCACGTCCACCAGGCCCGTGTGTAACTTTTTGAGCTTGAGCGTGATCGACGTGAACACGCCCAGCAAACCTGCGGTGCTGATGATCGAGTAGAACAGCTCGCTGTTCTCGGTCGGCGTGCAGACGATGTGCTGGCCGTTGGGGAGCAGGGCCGTGAACTCGAGCACGTGCTCGCCGAGCGTGCCGGCCTTTGTGTTGTTCTTGCCGTGGATGTTGTGCGCCAATGCGCCGGCCAGCGTCGGGAACATCGTGCCCGAGGTGACCGGCGGCCAGTAGCCATCTTCGAGCACGTGCTGCCAGATCTGGGCGATCGTCACGCCCGGCTCGACCTTGATCACGCCCGTCTCCGGGTTCCAATCGAGGATCCGGTTCATGCGTTGGATGTCGAGCACGATCTGCCCTGAATTGGTGGCGGCGTCGCCGTAGCTGCGGCCGGCGCCGCGCAGCGCGATCGTATGGCCGGCCCGTCGCGCCAGGTCGAACACTTCCTGGATCTGAGCCACGGTGGTCGGCCGGTACACGTAGCCGACCGTTTGCATCGAATGCCCGTAGTTCTCGACCCGGTCGAGACGCTCGAGCGGTAATTTGAGAGCAGACATCTTCTACCTTCTTATCGGGATCTGACCGATCGCGTGAACGCGTCGACGCGGCACTAAATCTTCAGCTTGCGGAAAATCACCGACGGGATGTGCCGGATGACGCTCATCACAAGCCCCCAGCGCGCCGGCGTGTAGATCACCTGCGCCCGTTGACGAATGGCCCGGACGATGTCCTTGGCGGCCTGCTCGGGCGGGATCACCCAGAAGGTCTTGGACGCGCCTTTGAGCATGTCGGTCTGCACAAAGCCTGGCTTGACCGTGAGCACACGCACGCCGCGACGGGTCAGCCGGTTACGCAGCGCCTCGAGGTAGGTGCTGAGCGCGGCCTTGGTGGTGTTGTAGCCCGGCGCACCGACGCGCCCGCGGTCCCCGGCCACCGACGAGATGCCGACGATCTGGCCGCGGCCCCAGCGGCTGAACGTCAGCGCCACCGGGTTGAGCCAGGCCATGGCGCCGAGCACGTTGACCTCGACCATGCGCCTGTCGACGCCGAAATCGTAGTCTTCCGGGCCGACCGGCAACATCACACCGGCGTTGTAGACGACGATGTCGACACGGCCGAAGTCCTGTAGGATCTGCTGCCACAGCCCGGCCGCCTCGTCGTAGTGAGTGACATCGTGAGCATAGCAACGGACTTCCACGGTGTTCAACTCGCGCGCGAGGCCTTCGAGCAGATCCTGCCGACGCGCCACAAGCGCGAGCCGCAGGCCGTTGTGGGCGAACTCGCGCGCCAAAGCGGCGCCGATGCCCGAGGAAGCTCCGATGATGAGGGCAGTGGGGGGAAGGTTCATGGTGTCAAGACTTACTGATCGTGACGAAATCCGCCAGGGGCCCATAGGCCGTGGTGTAAGCGTCGGCGCCGCCCTCGCTCAGGTTCAGGCGGTAGAGCGTGTCGGTCTCGAAGATCGCCAGCGAATCCGAGCCGTTGACGTTGGCGAGCGGGTCGTTGGCTTCGACCTGCTGCGGCCCGACGCTCACCGTGACCTTGCCGGCGGCATCCTTCGCGGCCTGACAGACGAGTTTGAAGGGCCGACCCGCGGCGCGGGCAGCCTGGATCTGTTCCTGGGTGAGGGCCGTGATGCCCACGGGTTTGACGTCCGCGGGTTTGACCGGCACATCCATCAACACGGTCGCGATCGCCGCGACCTTAACGGCCGCGTCCCAGCCGTCGACGTCGAAGCTCGGGTCTGTCTCGGCGATGCCCAGGTCCTGGGCTTTCTTGACGGCCGCCGCGTAGCTCAGCCCGTGTTCCATCTCGGTTAAAATCAAGTTGGTCGTCGAGTTGAGGATGCCGCGGAAGCGCTTGAGGTTGCAGGCGGGCAGGGCTTCGCGGAAGAGCGAGAAGATCGGGGCCCCGCCCATGACCGCGGCCTCGAACAAAAAGCGCACATGCTTGGCCTCGGCGAGCTGCCGGAGCTCGTGATAGCCGTGCACAACCGGGCCCTTATTGGCCGTGACGACGTGGATGCCCCGGCTAAGCGCCTCGCGACAGTAGTCGAGGGCCGGCTGGCCGGTATGCGGGTTCATCGACGAGTTTTCGAAGAGCACTTCGGGGCGGGCCGCAGCCAGCCAGGCATCAAGCGTGGCCGTGGTCTCGCCGGCGGCGGTCTTCGGGTCGGCAAGGGCGGCGTTCAGGTCGAAGCCTGCGTCCTTGACCAGCCAACCGAGCCGGCGGCTGGCGATCCCGGTCAGCGTGAACGTGATCCCATACCGGCTTTGCAGCTCGGCCCGCTTCTCGCCGAGAAGCTTGACCAGGTTGCGGCCGACGTTTCCAAAGCCCAATAGTGCAAGACGGTAGTGTGCCATCCAGGGTCTCCGTGCGAAAAATGTGCCAACTAGGGAGGCTTCCGGATTATCATGGATGTACCCAGGCGGGACAAGCGCAAAACATCATGTCAGGTTTCCCCGCCCGGTCGATGATGACCCTAATGGGGTATGCTGGGAAAAACGGGCGACTTTTGCCCACTTCGTGACGAAAATCACTAGGTCCAGACCCAGGCTGACGCTATCAAAGATGTAGCGAAACACGTGAGATGCCCCTGCGAACCCCGCGCTCGGCCTCGGTTCCCAGGCTTCAACTGCGATACCCGTTCAAGGAGTTTTGTCATGCCTCAGGATTATCTACGCGCCCGTGGCCGTGAGGTTCTTCCACTGAAGGCCGTGCCTGCCTGGGTCAAAAACCAGGAGTTGATCCGCTGGGTCGGAGAGATGGCTGCATTGTGCCAGCCCACCGAAGTGATCTGGTGCGACGGCTCGCAGGCCGAATACGATCGCCTGTGCGAGGAGATGGTCGCTGCGGGCACGTTCATCCGGCTGAACCCCGAAAAGCGCCCGAACAGTTTCCTGAGCCGCTCGGACCCGAGCGATGTGGCCCGCGTCGAGGACCGGACCTTTATCTGCTCGCTCAACAAGAACGACTCCGGCCCGACCAACAACTGGATGCACCCGCGGCAGATGAAGGACACGCTCCTGCCGCTTTACGACGGCTCGATGAAGGGCCGGTCGATGTACGTCGTGCCGTTCAGCATGGGCCCGATCGGCTCGCCGATCGCGCACATCGGCGTCGAGTTGAGCGACTCGCCCTACGTCGTGGTCAACATGCGCATCATGACCCGCATGGGCAAGGCCGTGCTCGATCAACTCAAGGACGGCGAGTTCGTGCACTGCCTGCACTCGGTCGGCGCGCCGCTGGCCGCCGGTCAGAAAGACGTCGTCTGGCCGTGCAATAAAGACACGAAATACATCGTGCACTTCCCTGAGGAGCGCATGATCTGGTCGTACGGCTCCGGCTACGGCGGCAATGCGCTGCTTGGCAAGAAGTGTTTCGCCCTGCGCATCGCTTCGGTTCTGGCCCGCGATGAGGGCTGGCTGGCCGAGCACATGCTCATCCTGGGCGTCAAAGACCCGACCGGGGTGAAGACGTACGTGGCCGCGGCCTTCCCGAGCGCCTGTGGCAAGACCAACTTCGCCATGCTCATCCCGCCCAAGGCCTTCCGCGAGGACGGCTGGGAGGTGACCACAGTCGGCGACGACATCGCCTGGATCAAGACCGGAGCCGACGGCCGCCTGTACGCGATCAACCCTGAAGCCGGTTTCTTCGGCGTCGCTCCGGGCACCAGCGAGAAGTCGAACCCGAACGCGATGGCGTCGATCACCAAGAACACGATCTTCACCAACGTGGGTCTGACTGACGATGGTGATGTGTGGTGGGAGGGCATGAGCAAGACGCCGCCCGCGCACCTGATCGATTGGACCGGCCAGGAGTGGACGCCGGATTGCGGGCGCAAAGCCGCGCACGCCAACGCGCGCTTTACGGCCCCGGTGGAACAATGCCCGGTCGTGGACGCCGAGTACGACAACCCGAAGGGCGTGCCGATCTCGGCCTTCATCTTCGGCGGCCGCCGCAGCGACGTGGTGCCGCTGGTCTATCAGGCCTACAACTGGACCTACGGCGTTTACCTCGCCGCGACGATGGGCTCCGAGATGACCGCCGCCGCTGCCGGCACGCTCGGCCAGGTGCGCCGCGATCCGTTCGCCATGCTGCCGTTCTGCGGCTACCACATGGCCGACTACTTCAACCACTGGCTGCAGTTCGGACGCAACATCCCGAACCCGCCCCGGATCTTCAACGTCAACTGGTTCCGCAAGGACAAGGACGGCAACTTCCTGTGGCCGGGCTTCGGCGATAACATGCGCGTGCTCAAGTGGATCGTCGACCGCGTCAACGGCCGCGCCCGCTCGACCGAAAGCCCGCTGGGCCGCATGCCCCGCTACCAGGACCTCGACTGGCGCGGTATGGACGGCTTCGACGAGAGCAAGTTCCGCCAGCTCATGGAAGTCGACCGCAATCTGTGGCACCAGGAAGTGGCCTCGCACGACGAACTGTTCGCCAAGCTGTACGACAAGCTCCCGAAGGAAATGATCTTCCTCCGCGAGTTGATCCTCTCCTCTCTGTGGCGCTCGCCCGAACACTGGGCGCTGGCGCAGGAATAGGCGCAAGGAACCAGACGTCCGGCGCCGGTCGGTTGATCGCTTTGACAACCGGCCGGCGCCGGACGCCTGCCCCTGCTGCCTAAAGTCTGAACCTCATGGACATGATCGTTGCTTTGCTCAAGGAGCAGCCCCTGCTCCTGCTCTTTCTGGTCGCCGCCATCGGCTACCCGTTGGGGCTGATCCGCGTCGGCGGGAGCAGCCTCGGCGTCGCGGCCGTGCTCTTCGTCGGTCTCGCGTTCGGTGCGCTTGATCCCGACCTGCGTGTGCCGCCGGTCATCTACGAGCTCGGGTTGATGCTGTTTGTGTACACCATCGGCCTGAGCAGCGGGCCCGGGTTCTTCCGGGCCTTTCGCAGCGGTGGGCTGCGCTACAACGCACTCATCGGCGGCATGCTGTTGTTCGCCGCGCTGATCGCCGTCGGTCTCAGCCTGGGCCTGAAGTTGCCGGCCGCCGAAGTGGCCGGCCTGTTTGCGGGCGGCCTGACCAACACCCCGGCGCTGGCCGGCGTGGTCGACGCCCTGAAGCAGGGCGGCGCCTCCGAGGCCGTCCAATCGCAGCCCGTGGTAGGCTATTCGATCGCCTACCCGATGGGCGTGCTCGGCGTGATCCTGGTCATGCAGGTGCTGATGCGCGTCTTCAAGGTGGACTACGGCCGCGAAGCCAGTCAGCTCAAGGAAATGGGCGGCAGCGCCGAGGACATCGTCAACGTGACCGTGCGGGTCACGCGCGGCGACGTCGGCGGCGTGTCGGTCGGCGAGCTGGTCAAAGGCAAGGAGTGGCACGCGCTCTTCAGCCGCTTGTTGCGCGGCGACGAGGAGATCCTGGTCAAAGCCGGCACCCTCCTGCAGGCGGGCGACCTGATCAGCGTGATCGGCACCGAGGCCGACGTCCAGCCCGTGGTGGCCTTCCTCGGCGAACGCGCGCCTGAGGTTGCCCTGAGCGAGGACCGCGGCACCTACGACTATCGCCGGGTTTTCGTCTCGAACCACCAGCTCTTTGGCCGTCGATTGAGCGAGCTGAACATCACCGAGCGCCTGGGCGCGTTGGTGACCCGCGTGCGTCGCGGCGACCTCGACCTGTTGGCCAGCGCCAACACCGTGCTCGAGCCCGGCGACCGCGTGCGGGTCGTGGCCCCGCGCGACCGCATGCGCGACGTCAGCAAGTTCTTCGGCGACTCGTACAAGGCCTTGAGCGAGATCGATATCCTTTCGTTCAGCCTGGGTCTTGTGATCGGCGTGCTCTTGGGGCAGGTGCCCGTGCCGCTCCCCGGCGGCGGCGTGTTCCGGCTCGGCAACGCCGGCGGGCCGCTGGTCGTGGCGATCATCCTCGGTTGGCGTGAGCGCACGGGCCCGCTGGTGTGGACCATCCCCTACAGCGCCAACCTGACGCTCCGCCAGATCGGTATCGTCATGTTCCTGGCCGGCGTCGGCACGCGCTCGGGCTACGCGTTCTTTCAGACGCTGGCCGGCGCGAACGGCTTGCCGCTCTTCCTGGGCGGTCTGTTGATCACGTGCGCGACGGCAACGGTGGCCCTGATCGTCGGCCACAAGGTCATGAAGATCCCGTTCAGCCTGATGATCGGCATGGTTTCTGGCATGCAGACCCAGCCGGCGTTGTTGACCTTCTCGGCGCAGCAAACGGGCAATGAGGTGCCGAACATGGGTTACGCCTCGGTGTACCCGGTGGCCATGGTGCTCAAGATCATCCTGGCTCAGGTGATCCTGATGGTCTTGGGCGGAGGCGGTTAGTCGAAGCGCGGCTCAATCCTTCTTCGGATTGACAGCGGTCTTGCGCGGTTTCAAGATGCATACGGCCCAGGGCTGATCGTGGCCCTGGGCCGTTTCTGTTTGATGGGGGCACGATGAAGTTGCGACGTCTGCTCTGCGCCGGGTTGTGGTGCATCCATCTGTGGCTGGGTGCGTTGCCGCCGTCGGCGCAGGCGGCCGGTGGCCCGGTCTATCTGCCGTACATCAGCACGTTCAGGCCGATCAGCGCCGACAGGTGCGCCAACGCGCCGGCGGCCTGGGTCTTCTGCAGCGGCTTCGAAGAAGGCAACAAGGCGATCTGGGACGACTACGACGGCAACCCCGACACCGAGAACCAGCTCGTGAGCGAACCCGGCCCGGTCGGCGCACCGGCCAACCACGTCGTTCGACTGCGTGTGCCGCCCGGGCGCGGCGGGTCGGACCTGGTCCAGGTGCTGCCCGCCACATACGACCGGCTGTACACGCGCTGGTACATCCGCTACGAGCCCGGGTTCAACTTCGCGGCGCCCAACCACGGCGGCGGTCTGCACGCCGGCGATCGCAACGACCTCGGCCGGTCGGGCATTCGGCCCACCGGCGCCGACTACTTCGGCGCCTGGGTCGACTACAGCACCGGTGACCCGCACACGCCGTTCTTCTACAGCTACTACCGCGGCATGTATCAGGATTGCGTCGACCCCGACGGATCCTGTTGGGGTGATTCGTTCCCCTGCATCTACGACGACGGCTCGACCTTCTGCACCAACGCCTCGCATCGGCCGACGCACCCGCTGGTCGATCTGCAGACCGGCGTATGGTACTGCGTCGAGACCTTCGTCGACGCCGGCGCGCCGTCGGCCGACGGCGCCGCCGCCACAGGCGCCCTTGCGCTCTGGGTCGACGGCCAGTCTCTGGGCGCGTGGTCGCAGCTCTGGCTGCGCACGACGCCGGACGTCAGACTCTCATTGCTGTGGCTGAGCCTCTTTCATCATGACGACGCGCACAGCACGGTCGGCGTGATGTATGACGACGTGGTCGTCAGCACCGAACGGGTGGGGTGCGGGCCGCGGTGACGGGCGGCCGCGAGCCTCCCGGCGGCCAGCGTGATCGATCTTCACCGGTTTTTTCGAGCCGAATTTCCGACGATCTTCGAGACCACGGGTCCGGCGGGATCGGTCGGTGTATAGGACACACCCGGCCGGCCGATACCGATGAGGTCGGAGGAAACCGATCCGTCGATGGCCGCTGCATTTCTTTATGCCGAACCGCAGATCGCGCACGCTCCCGGCCCATGGGCCGGCGAGCCGCGCGAGGCGTTGGCTGCCGAAGAATCCCGGGCGCTCGGCTATGTCGAGTTGTTTCGCGACCCCGTGCTGGCCCAGAGCCTGGCTCACGAGGCCCTGGAGGCGGCGCAAACGACGCACACTCACCAGGGGCTAGAAGCGTACGCGGCCGTCACGCTCACCCTGGCGCAGCTGTTGGGTGACGAACCTGCTCAGGGTGTCGAGACGCTCGCGCAGGCCGAGACCCTCGCGATTCGTCTGGGTGAGCCCCGGGCCGACTGGTTACTGAGCGATGCGCGTGCTCTGGCGCTGTTGCATCAAGGTCGGCCCAATGACGCGCTGGTCGAACTCATCCGCCTGATGCTGGGATCCTCCGAGAGCCGGCCCGCGCGGGATTGTTATCTCAGCATCGCATCTTTGGCCCGCGCCCACGCCGCCCTCGGCCATGGCGAGGAGGCGCTTGGATCGGCCTATCGCGCACTCTCCGTCGCGCGCCGCACCGGCAGCATCAGTCTGCGCGTCCATGCGCTGAGCGTGCTCGGCGCCCGGCAGCTCGATCTCAACAACCCCGAGCGCGCACGGGTGGTGCTCGAGCAGGCCGTGCGCGGCGCTCGACGGGCGCGGTCGGTGCGCCTGCAGACCGCCAGCGCAGCCGACCTGATCCGGACCTGCGCTGCGTTGGGCGAGCCGGCACGCGCGCTGGATATCGCGCGCACCTGCCTGACGGACGTTGACACAGCGCACTTGTATCCGGCTCGCCACGCCGAGGCCTGGGCCCTGGCCGAGATGTTGAACGCCCATGACGCCGAGGCCCTGGCGTGGCTCGAAGCTGCGCCCGACACCCAGGCCTCGCTGACCCGGATCTGGATCCGTAGCCGCATCGACCTGAATATGGGCCGGCCCGCCGATGCGCTTCGAAGAGTCCAGGCGTGGGAGCCGAAACTCGATGAGACCCGGCCGACGGTCGAGGCCCATGCGATCCTGCTGAACCTGGCCGCCGCCTGTGCCGGGGTGGGCGATTCGCATCGGGCAGCCCTCTACCGCGGCGAGGCTGATCGGATGCGAATCGCGCTGGACGAGACCAGCGCACGTGCTCACAGCCTCAGTCGGCAGTTTGAGGAGTCGCTGACCGAGGCTCAGTTGCTGTGCTGCGAAATGTCCGAGTCCCCGATCGCCTGCACCTGAGTCGTCGGGCCGCACAAACGACGAGGCCGTGGCGAATGCCGTTTCAACGGTTCACTCGCCACGGCCTCGTTTCTTTTTGGATCCCTGCGCGTCTCAGGCGGCGTCACCGTGGTAGGGCACCTCGATGATGACGATGTTGCGCAGCCCGAGAAGCCCCAGACGCAGCGTGAACACGGTCTGCATGTGCAGCAGGTTCTGCCAGGGGCGTTCCGGCAGGAACTCGGGCACGACCACGGTCAACATGTCGCCGGCCTGGCGCTGGGCGGCCACCTCGCGGATGTACTGGATCATGGGCTCGATCAGGGCCCGATACGGCGAGGGGATGATTACCAGGCGGACGCCGTCGCCCCACGTCTCCCACTTGGCGCGCACCTTGTCTTCTTCGGACTGATCGAGCGCGATATGCACGGCCGTGACGTCGTCGGAGAGCGCGCGCGCATAATTGAGCGCGTGCAGCGTGCCGCGATGCACGCCGCCGATCGGCAACACGATCCGGTTACGGCGCATGCGCGTCGGTGCGCCGAAGGTGTCGAGCGAGAGCTTCTTCGCCAACGTCCGATAGTGTTTATGGATCTGGAAGAATACGAAGACCAGCGACGGGATCAGGATCACGATGATCCAGGCGCCGGCCTGAAACTTGGTGACTGCGAAGATGATCATCACCACGAACGACATGACGGCGCCGAAACCGTTGATCACCATCTTCAGCTTCCAACCCGGCTCGTGATGCAGCACCGAACCGACACGCTGAACGGTCTCGCCCGGCTTCAGCTTGCTGGAGCGCCACCAGCGGATCGCCATGCCCGATTGCGACAGCGTGAACGACATGAACACACCGATCGCATAAAGCGGGATCAAGGATGAGGTCTGTGCCTGGAACGCCACCACCAGCAGGGAAGCGACGGCGGCGAGGACGATGATGCCGTAGGAGAAAACCAGACGGCTGCCGCGGTAGGTGAGCTGCTTGGGTAGAAATCCGTCGCCGGCCGCCAGCGCCGCCAGCCGCGGGAAGTCAGCGTAGGCGGTGTTTGCGGCCATGACCAGGATCAGGGTGGTGCTGCCGAGCAGAGCCAGGTAGGGCAGGCTGCCGGCGCCGTAGATCACGCCGCCGACCTGCGAGAACACGGTCTGTTCATGCGAGGCGACCGCGCCGGCCTGCTGGGCCAGGAACGTGATGCTGAAGAACATCGTCGAGAGGATGGCGGTCATCCAGATCAACGTGATCCCGGCGTTACGCGAACGCGGCTCGTTGAAGGCCGTGATGCCGTTGCTGATCGCCTCGACGCCGGTGAGCGCCGTACAACCGCTGGAGAACGCGCGCAGGATCAGGAAGGCGCTCAGGCCCTGCAGCGCCTCGTGCATCGGCGTGACGCCCGTCACCGTGCCCAAGTTTCCCGTGAAGAACTGGTAGTAACCGACGCCGATGGTCAGCATCGTGGCGGCAAGAAAGAAGTAGGTCGGGACGGCGAAAGCGACGCCCGATTCCTTGACGCCGCGCAGATTGATCAACGTCATGAAGACGATGAAACCGAGCGCGATCTCGACTCGATAGTCCAGGAGGTTTGGAAAGGCCGACGTGATCTGGGCCACGCCCGACGAGATCGACACCGCGACGGTGAGGATGTAATCGGTCAGCAGCGCCGCTCCGGCGACCTGCGCCGGGCCTTCGCCCAGGTTGTCGCGTGCGACGATATAGGCCCCGCCACCGCCCGGGTAGGCGTGGATCGTCTGCTCGTAAGAGACGGTCACGATCACGAGCAGGATGATGATCGCGATCGCGATCGGAAGCGAGAAGGAGTAGGCGGCCGCGCCAGCGCCGGCCAACACCAGCAAGATCTCGTCGGTGGCATAGGCCGTCGAAGAGAGCGCGTCGGAGGCAAAGACCGCGAGCCCGACCTTCTTGCTGATGGTTTGATGCGGCGCCTCGGCGGTGGCCAACGGCCTGCCGGTCAGCCAATGGCGCCAGCTGCGTTGCGGGCCGGCCTCCGGCCCGCGGATGATCGTCGTGCTCATAAGTTGATGTTCAAACCTCCAAACTCGGTAACTCCACCGCCGCCTTGAGCGCGCGGAGTTCTGGTTTCTCGGAGTGCCAAGCCGATGATTTCGACCAGCGCACTTTCGCACCACAGAGCCGTCGTCACCCAGCCGTCGGTGTGGGCTTCGATCACGACCGGCAAGAAAGCGAACGCCACGCTGATGCCGAGTGGAACGGCCCAGGTCAGGAACAGCGTTGCCAGATTGGCCCGGCGCCGCTGTGAGACCGAGGCGACCTCGGCCAACACTTACACCTGCACCTGAAAGCGCGTGCGGATCACTTCGGCCGGCGGTTTCCGCTGCGGGGCCAGAGCGTGGCGGCTGATTGACCCTGCGTTCAGATTACCACATCGCCCGACGCAATCACGTGTTGCAGGATCTTCAGCCACTCGCGAGTCGGCGTGACGTGTGTGTCGACGCGCATCCGCGGCGCGCCAGCCAGGGCGCCCAGCAGCACTCTGAGGCTGGGCGGGGCAGCCAGGGCCCGGATTTGCGCAGCCATCTCGGTCGGGTCGCCTTGAGATCCGGCATAAGGACAACCAGGTGTGGCCCGGATGGCCCCCCTGATGAGATGATGACGCCCAATTTAGCATGAGTTCTCCTCAAATACACGCAATTGCGTCGTGGTCGAACCAAACGCCGCTGCCCCGTGTGCACGCACGGTCTAATGCCGCCGGCAAACCGGAGGTTCGCCAGGTCCATCCGCCGGCCGCGGTCGTCATTCCGGCGAAAGCCGGGATCCAGTGACCGAGGGCGTGCCGTACCGCAAGGGGTCTGGGCGTCGGCCAAACCCCGTGGGCCAGGCTGACGTTGGGTGCCCCCGGCGATGCCGAGCGCGATACGCAGTATCCGCGGCGAGAAGTTGCGCGGCGAAATATGATGCGATGGCCCTGCCATGTTCAGGCACCCTGAGGGCGACGCTATAATGAAAGGCTATGTCGAGGCGTACATGACTCAGCGACGAGCCCAGACTTTCGCCGCCGGTGCAGCGCAATATGCGGTGACGCTCCTCGTCATCGCTCTGGTCACCGCGGTCATGCAACCGCTACGCGACTTCCTCGGCGCGCCGATCGCGGCGCTCCTTTACCTCCTGCCGATCGTCCTGACGACCTGGATCTGGGGGCTTGGCCCGGGGATCACGGCGTCGTTCAGCGCCTTTCTGGCCTTCAATTACTTCTTCATCCCGCCCTATTTCACGCTGAACGTGCATCGTGCGCAGGATATATTGGCGCTGGCCGTGTTCTTCGTCGTCGCCGCCGTCATCAATCAACTGGTGGGTCGCGCGCGCGCCGGGCTCGCGCAGGCGCAAGCGCGCGAACGCGAAGCCACACACCTCTATGTGTTGAGCACGGCGCTGGCCGGTTTGCAAAGCCAGGACGCGATCATGCCCGTGATCGAGGCGCGCGCCCGCAGTACATTCTCGGCCCACACGGCGCGGGTGTCTTTGGCGGGGCTGACGCGGACGCCGGCGGTGCACACACAGACCCCTGCTGACGTAACCATCCCGTTGACCACGGCGCGCGGCAGATTGGGCGAGATCGAGCTCTGGCTCGAGCAATCGACGCTGTCACCCACGGAGGTTCGGCTGGCTCAGGCCTTCGCGAGCCAATGCGCGTTGGCGCTCGAACGCGCTTCGCTGGCCCAGGCCGAACGACGCGCCCAATTGCTCGAGGCCAGCGACCAGTTCAAGACCGCGTTGTTGTCTTCTGTGTCGCACGAATTGCGCACGCCGCTGGCCACGATCCGTGCTGCGGCGACCAGCTTACGGGCCGGAGCAGTAGGGTGGGGCACGCCGGCCGGAGAAGACCTGGTGGGTGCGATCGACGACGAGGCCCAGCACCTCAACCGATTGGTGGGCAACCTGCTCGACATGTCGCGGATTGAGGCCGGCGCGCTCAAGCCACAACGCCAGTGGAACCTCCTGGCCGAGATCGTCGACGGCGTACTCGCACAGATGCATCGTGTGAGCAAGCAACACCACATTACGGTCGAGATCCCCGAGGATCTCCCGTTTGTCTCGGTCGACTATGTGCAGATCGAGCAGGTCTTCACCAACCTGCTCAGCAACAGCCTGAAGTATGCGCCGCCGGAGAGCACGATCTCGATTTGCGCAAGCGTCCACGACGCCACTCAAGTGCGCGTGCAGGTCGCCAATCAAAGCCCGCCGGTTCCCGTCGAGGACCTCGATCGGATCTTCGATAAGTTCTATCGGGCGAGCGCAGGCGACCGGGTCACCGGTACCGGGTTGGGTCTTTCGATCTGCAAAGGAATTGTGGAGGCCCACGGCGGCCGGATCTGGGCCGAGAACCGGCCCGACGGCTTCTCGTTCTTTTTCACGCTGCCGACCACCCGAGACGGGCAGGCTGCGCCGCCCGTTCCTTCGGACCTGGAGGCTCGATGAAAACGGCGCCGCACATCCTGGTGATCGACGACGAGCCGCAGATCCTGCGCGCATTGCGCACCATCCTGACCGAGAAGCACTTCCGTGTGACGACGGCCAACCGGGGAGAAGAAGGCCTGGCGCTGGCGGCCGCCAACCCGCCCGACATCGTGATCCTCGATCTGGGGCTACCCGATCTCGACGGGACCGAGGTGTGCGCGCGCCTGCGCGAATGGACGCAGATCCCGATCATCGTGCTCTCGGTGCGCGACGGCGAGATGGACAAGGTCGCGGCGCTCGACCATGGCGCCGACGATTACCTCACCAAACCCTTCGGCATCGAGGAGTTGCTGGCGCGTGTGCGGGTTGCGCTGCGTCACGCCGCACAGACGCGGGCCGAGAAGGCAACGGTCATGCGCGCTGGTACGTTGTTGATCGACCTGGCGAACCACGTCGTCACGCGGGATTCCGAGACCGTCAAACTCACGGCCACGGAGTTCAAACTCCTGGCATATCTCGCGGCCAACGCCGGTCGCGTGCTTACGCATCAAAGCATCTTGTCCCACGTTTGGGGCGAAGCCGAAGCCAATCACGTGGAGTATCTGCGGGTCTTCATGCGCCAGCTGCGCAAGAAGCTCGAGCAGGAACCCGAAAGGCCCCAGATCCTGGTTACCGAACCGGGTGTCGGCTATCGGTTTTTGTCGGATTCTTGACCGCCCGGTGCGTAGACCTGATTGCGAAGGGCGCAGTGGCTCGCTCTGGGCCCCTCTCCGAAAACGCACCCGGCGCCTTTGCATTTGGCTCAACGCCAGCGCGTTTCAGGAGAGGGGTAGGGGTGAGGCTGAGGCTTCCCGTGCGCCCAGCGCCCTCCGACTCTCTAGATACTCCGGCAACGTATTGATCGCCGGCCGTTCGCGCTCCGCGATCTCTTCGACGTCGAGGTAGTAACTGCCGGCCTCCTGGCGGATCATCTTCATGGTCTTGTTGACGTCCGCGACGAAGGCGCGATGGTCGCTGCCCTCGAGCTTGCGGAAGACCGCCTGCAGGATCGCGAACGACATCTTGCTCAGCGCATCGAGCTCCTGGTTGTGGTGGACACGCTCGAGCAGGTCGACCTGGGCGATGCCCTCCAGCCCGAAGCGGTCGAAGATGTCGATCACCATGCCGATCTCGACGCCGTAGCCGCTGAAGAACGGGATCTGTTCGAGCGCGCCGCGCCGTCCCGCATACTCGCCCGAGAGCGGCTGGATGATGCCCGAGAGCTCGGGGTAGAACAGGTTGAGCAGCGGCCGCGCCGTCAGTTCCGTCACACGACCGCCGCCGCCCGCCTGGGTCTTGTCACCGACGCGCAACGGGCGTTGATAGAACCCTTTGACCAGCTGCACCTTGGGGTTAAGCAACAGCGGCCCGATGATGCCGTACACAAAGCGCGGGTCGATGTTGACGATGTCGGTGTCGATCCAGGCGACGATGTCGCCGCGGGTCACGAGCAGGCTCTTCCACAGCGCCTCGCCCTTGCCTTTGCGCGCGCCCAGGCGCGGCAGGATCTCCTGATGGATGTGGACCGGCACGCCGAACTCGGCCGCGATCTCGCGCGTGCGGTCGCTCGAGTTGGAGTCGATCAGCACCATCTCGTCGATCAACGGCACTTTGTGCACCAGCTCGCGCTGGATCGTGCCGATCACGGTGCCGACGGTCTCTTCTTCGTTGAGCGCGGGCAGCGCCAGGCTGATCGTCAGACCCTGTTGGTGCTTGAGCGCGACCAGCCGCTCCAGGTCGGCGAATTCGTCGGTGTGATAGGTGTACTCGGCGAACCATTTGTCGACCAGGATCGAGATCGCCGTCGAGCCTGCACTCTCGTCGGGGGCCGCCTCGGCCATCGGCCGGCGGGTCTTGACGACGATGACGGGGCAGGGTGCATCGGCCAACACGCGATCGGCGATGGCGCCGAACGAGGCATGGTCGAAGCTCGGGCGGGCGGCGGCGCCCATGATGATCAGGTCGCAACCGAGCTCGGCGGCTTCGGCGAGGATGGTCTCCGCCGGGCGATCGGTGACGGCGCTGCGTTTGGAGACGTCGGGCAGGCGGGCCAGCACACGCTCTAGGCCGCGGAAGGCCGCGCTGGTGCCGCTCTCGCCGGGCGCGCGCAGGTGCACGGCCGTCAGTTTCTGGGGCCGTAGATCGAGGCCGATGCGCAACGCCAGCTCGGCGTGCGGGCCGCCGCGGGCCGGGACGAGGGCGTGGGCCGGGCGGAAGGGCACGTCGCCGCAAACCAGCGCCACGTCGCATGGCGCGCCCCCAAGCACGTCTGCGGCCGTGATCCCCAACGCCGCCAGATGCCCCTCGGCGTCGAGCACCATCAGATCGGGGTCCTCCGACTCGACGACGCGACGCAGCTCGTCCCAGGGCGCATGGGCCACCAACACGCGCCCGCGGGCCCGCACGCCTTCGGTCAGGTCGAGTTCCTTGAGGCGCGCGCGCACCTGACGGGCCAGCGCGGCGCCGGCGCTGAGGGGCTGATCGGGCGTCAGGTGGACGATGCCCACCAGCACGACCTCGCTGGCGACGGCCCGCGCGGCATCGATGGCGCGTTGACCGCCGTAGCCGTGGATCACGGGCACCAGGGCGCGCCGCAGAGATGGAAAGAGTCGTCGGTTTGTCATGGCCAGGTCCTATCTGCGGCGCCGATCCCGGTCGGGGATCCGGACCGCCGGCGCACGCCGATGATGAAGGGATGATGGAGGCGATCGCCCGCGTCAGTCGAGCAGCGGGGCGATGTCGCGGTCGTACACCCGTTCCCAGGTGTAAGCCGCGCGCGCCCGCGCAGCCAACCGCGACGTGGACGTCGCGCGGAGCACGTCCGCTACTTTTCGAGCCAGCGCGGTTGGGTCCGCATCGGGCGAGAAGTACGTGGCTTCTTCGAGGCCCAGGCCGCGCAGCGGTGGGATGTCGGTGCAGAACACCGGCAGCCGGCTGAAGGCCGCCTCGAGGACCGGGATGCCAAAGCCTTCTTCACGACTGGGCAAGAACAGCGCATCCGCAAGATGAAAGAAATCGGCGATGACTTCATCCGGCAGCATCGACTCGATCTGCTCGGTCATGAAGATCGCGGTCTTCCCCAACCCCAACTCGGTCCGCAACGCGCGCAGTTCATTAAAGTATAGTTCGTTTTCCGCGCTGTGAGCGCCGAGCGGACCCGTGACGACAAGCGTGGCGCGCGGCATCTCGTGCCGCAGCGCGGCCAGCATGCGCAGTGCGAGCTCGATGTTCTTGCGCGGCGTGATGCGCACCGGCAGAAGCAAAATCGGCCACGCCTCGAGCAGACGCGACTCGGCCAACCAGCGCGTCAGACCGGGTTCGATCTTCATGAAACGACCGTAGTCGACGCCGTTGGGCACGACGTGCACGGTCTCGGGATCCTGCCCGGTCAGTTTGACCCATTCGGTGCGACGCAATTCGGAGACGACGACCTGCGTGGCGCCCGGCCAGGCGGTGCGCAGCAGGCTCCACGGAGCGCCTTCGTGTAGTTGCGGCCGGTAGCGCGGCATCACCCAGGCGAGGTCGTGGTGCCAGAGGATCAGGCGCTGCCGGCGGGCGGGGCCGGCGTGGCGCTTGTGCAGCGCCGCGGTGAGCGCCAGGTTCTTGTTCAGCGAGCATACGTTGTGGGCGATGACCACCTGAGCGTCGTGCAGCGCGGCCGCCAGGTCGAAGCCGAGCTTGTCCACCAGCTGATGAAACCGCGCCGTCACCTTTCCGGCAGCCAGCTCGCGATTGACCTCGTCCACTTCGCCGTGGCGCGAATCGACCAGCGGCACACGCTCGAAGACCACGCGCGGGTCAGCGGATTCGCCTCGCGCGGCCACGATGCGCACATCGTGGCCCGCGTCGGCCATCAGCCGGGCGTGGTGCCCGATCACGCTCTCGACCCCGCCGACGATGGGCGGCGCGGAGTGGTGGATCAGGGCGATGGTGGTCATCGGGTTGGGTTCAGCCGCCGTAGCCGAAGCAGTCGGCAAGCAGCGCGTGCAGCCTGAGCTCAAGCATGCTATAGGAGAAGTACCGTTTGGCCAGGGCGTAGTTTTCTTCGGCCCAGGCAGCGGCCAGGTCGCGGTCGAGCAACACGCGCCGGACGTCGCTGAGGGTCGAGTCGCTGATGAAGCCGTCGAACTCCACGACGCGGAAGCCCTTGGGTTTGATGTCGACCTCGTAGATCGAATAATTGTTGACGACCAGCGGCCGCCGATAGTACACGGCCTCGAGGAAGGCGTTGCCGAAGCCTTCGATCGTCGAAGGGTAGGTGACC
>WBZS01000277.1_pt1 | contig 81007 bp, 75 predicted proteins | sample 5204201 | NCBI WGS metagenome assembly WBZS01 (sample SAMN12344357, study PRJNA552823) | activated sludge metagenome | biome: Activated sludge suspended growth; feature: Nitrification reactor; material: Wastewater; isolation source: activated sludge from nitrification reactor of wastewater...
AAATCAATCCCCGCATAAAGTTCCATGTCGGTCTCCTTCGTGGCTCGATCGGTTGAATCGGAATCCAAACGATAGGCCGTGAACGGAGGCCGACCTCCCGGGCTAGATGTTTATCAGGTCTTGAGTTTTGCCAGCAAAAGGCAAGACTTGACCCCGGGGTCAGGTCTTGCTTTTTGCGGCAAATAGCAAGACCTGACCCCGGTTATCAGCGCGGCAGCGTGGCGTTGGCGCGCAGTCCGGGGTGGGCGTTTTCCAGCTGCAGCTCGCCGCCGTGTGATTGGGCGACGAGGCGGCACAGGTACAGGCCGAGGCCAACGCCTGAGCCGTCGCCGCTGCGCCGCCGTGCGGCGTCGGGGCGGTAAAACGGCTGGGCCAACTGCGCCAGTTGGTCGTCGGCGACGCCCGGGCCGTGGTCGCGCACGGTCAGCGTGACCTGCTTCGCGTCGGCACGGGTGCGCACCTCGACCGTGCTGCCGGCGCCGTGCTGCAGCGCGTTGCCGAGCAGGTTGCGCAGCAGCAGCGTGGTGCGCGCGCGGTCCAGTGGCAGCTCGGGCAGCGTGGCGTCCAGGTCGAGGACGATGCGCGGCGTGGCCAGTGGCTGGCCAGCCAGCGCGGCGACCTGCTGCCGCAGCAGCGCGTTCAGGTCGGTCGGCTCGCGCTGCAGCGCGGCGCTGCCCTGGCGCAGGCGCTCGCTTTCCAGCAAGTCGGCGATCAGGTCGCGCATCGCCGCCAGGTCGCGCAGCAGCGCGTCGCGTTCGGCGCCGTCGGCAACCAGTTCGGCATTCAGCCGCGCGCGCGTCAGCGGTGAGCGCAGTTCGTGGCTGATCGCCAGCAGCAGCGCGCGCTGGCCTTCGAGCATGCGCGCCAGCTTGCCGGCCATGGCGTTGACCTGCACCGCCAGCTCGCCGAGTTCGTCGTGGCGGCGGATCGGGATCGGGCGCGAGAAGTCGCCGTCGCCATAGCGCAACGCGCCGGCGCGGATGTCGTCCAGCGGCTTGAACAGCCGGCGCACCACCGCAAAGGCCAGCGCGGCCAGCGCCAGCAGGCCGGCAATCGGCCACCACGGCAGGCCGACATGCCAGAGGTTGGGCCGGCCGTCGTCGCCGGTGCCACCGGGCCAGGCGGCCAGGCTGAAGGCAATGCGGTGGCCGTCGGCGGTGTGGCGGGTGAACAGCGCGCGCATCGCCGGGTCATGCCAGCCGCGGCGGTCGGCCGCGGCGCCGCTGCGCCAGTGCAGCCGCGGGCCGTCGATGACGATGGCCAGCGGCAGCCGGTCGGCCAGCGCCTGCGCGCGCGCGGTGTCGGGCGGGTTGCCGATGTCGGCGGCCAGCCGGTCGACATAGTCGGACAACAGCGGCCGCGCCAGCGCGCGCCAGCCGTCGGCCAGCGCCTGCCGCGAGCCGGTGACGAACACACCGGTCATCGCCGCGCCGAGCAGCAGGAACAGCAGCACCAGACGCCACTTCAGCGCGTTGGCGGCGCGCCGCAGCCGAGCGCCGGTGTGGCGGCCGGCGCTTCGGCCGGTCGGCGCAGTCGGCGTCACCGCCCGTCGCCCGCGGCCGCGCCGCCGCCGGCACGCGCCAGCGCAAACACATAGCCGGCGTTGCGCAGCGTCTTGATCGCCTGCAGCGGCTCCAGCTTCTTGCGCAGCCGGCTGACCAGGATGTCGACCGCGCGCGTGAACAGCTCGGCGTCGCGGCCGCGCAGGCGGTTCAGGATGTCGTCGCGGCTGAACACCTTGTGCGGCTCGCGCGCCAGCAGCAGCAGCAGCTCGAACTCGGTGCTGGTCAGCCCCAGGTCGGCCTGCGCCACGCCGGCGGCGTCGACCGGCTGCACGCTGCGCCGCTGCGGGTCGATCAGCAGGCCGTCAAAGCGCAGCAGCGCGGCGTCGGCCGCCAGCGCGCCGGCCGCAACGCCCGCGCCAGCGGCGGCCGGCGCGCGGCGCCGGCGCAGGATGGTTTGCAGCCGCGCCACCAGCTCGCGCGGCTCGAAGGGCTTGGGCAGGTAGTCGTCGGCGCCCAGCTCCAGGCCGACCACGCGGTCGGTGACTTCGCCGCGCGCGGTCAACATCAGCACCGGCAGATCGGCCAGCGCCGGGTCGCGGCGGATGCGGCGGCAGACCTCGAAGCCGTCGATCTCGGGCAGCATCACGTCCAGGATCACCGCGTCGATGTCGCCCGAGCCCAGCCGCGCCAGCCCGGCCGATGGCAGCGCCGCCGACTCCAGCACCAGCGCGTGGCGCTGCAGGTAGGCCGCCAGCGGCGGCGCCAATTGCAGGTCGTCGTCGATCAGCAGAATGCGCGGCGCGGCGGCGGTCATGGCGGCAATCCTCGCATGCGGGCGTGGGGGTCCGATCGCGGCGCAGTCCAGCCGCCTCCGCGTTGACTTGGTTAGCCCGGGCCGAAGCGGTGGCCGCCGCGCCGGGCCAGCAAGTCGCGCAGCTTTTGCTGCTGCTCGGGCTTCAGGCTGTCGAAGAAGTCGCCCGCCGCGGCCACCAGCGCCGGCGCCTTGGCGGTCACCGCGGCGGTCTTGGCGTCGACCAGCGCCTGGGCGCGGCTGCGGTCAAAGCTGTTGCCGGCAATCAGCGCGGCAAACTGTGCCCGCGGCGCCGCCTCGCTGCTGGCCGCGGCGGCCGGGTCACCGGCGCCGCGCAGCGCCAGCCGCTGCGCATTGAGCGCGTCGGCCAGGACGCCGAGCTTGGCCTTTTGCGCCTCGTCCAGCGCCAGTTCGCGGCTGGCGCGGTCGATCACCTTGTCGCGCATCTTGGCCATGTCGGCCTCGCTGAAGTTGGCGCCGTGGTGGTTGTGCCAGTGGTGGCCGGCGCAGGCGGTCATGCCGCCGAACAGAATGCCGACGCCGGTCAGGCCAATCAGGGTGCGTTTGATCCAGGTCTTCATGGGGTCACTCCATTGGTTGGTGGGGGTGACGAGATGGTGTCGACGGCGGCGCGGCGCGTCTTTTCAGTGCGGTTGCGCCATGTATCGTTTCTTTTCATGACGCCGGTTCAGCTGCACTACCGCGACGCCCACCTGCTGGTCGCCGAAAAGCCCGCCGGCCTGTTGTGCGTGCCAGGCCGCGGCCCCGAGCGCGCCGACTGCCTGTGGGCGCGCGTGCAGGCCAAGTGGCCCGACGCCCGGGTGGTACACCGGCTGGACATGGCCACCTCGGGCCTGGTGGCGCTGGCGCGCGGGCCGGCGGCGCAGCGCGCGCTGTCGCTGGCCTTCGAGCAGCGCCGCGTGCGCAAGCGCTACGAGGCGGTGGTGTGGGGGCTGCCGCAGGCCGATGGCGGCCAGATCGAGCTGCCGCTGGTCGTCGACTGGCCGAACCGGCCGCGCCAGGTTGTCGACTTGGCAAACGGCAAGCCGGCGCTGACGCGCTGGCACGTGCTGTCGCGCGACCCGGCCGCCGGCACCGCGCGGCTGGCGCTGGAGCCCGTCACCGGGCGCTCGCACCAGTTGCGCGTGCACCTGGCCGCGCTTGGCCACGCCATCGTCGGCGACGAGCTGTACGCGCCGCCGGCGGCGCACGCCGCGTCGCCGCGGCTGCTGCTGCACGCCTGCGCACTCGACCTGCCGTCGCCGCTGGCGCGCGGCCTGCGGCTGTGCTTTGCCAGCGTGGCGCCGTTTTGAACCTGTGAATGGCCGTTGGCTAACGCAACGCCGGCGCGTCGACCGACGACGACGCCGCCGCCAGCGGCCGCAAACGGCGCTCGAAATCGGCCGGCGCGACGTATTGCAGCAGCGGCCGCGCGCCCGGCTGCACCGCCGCGGCCAGCCCCAGCGCCGGGTACAGCAGCAACTGCCCGCCCTGCGCCAGCGCCAGGCGTTGGTCGGCGGCGCCAAAGCGCGCCACGATGTCGTCGGCGCCCAGCGCCACGCCCGGCACGAAGGTCAGCCCGACCAGCGGCAGCGCGGCGGCCTGCGTGCGCTGCGCCGCGGTCAAGGCAAAGCGGCGCAGCCCGCCTGCCATCGCCTCGGACGGGCCGCCCTCCTCGCGCCAGCGGCGCAGCAGCCCGGGCGGCGCGTCGAAGGCCAGCACCAGCCGGCCGCTGACGAAGCCGGCGGCAAACGGATCGACCAGCGCCTCCAGCGCGCCGACCTCGCCTAAGCGTGCCACCAGCGCCAACTGCATGCCGTCGCCGAGCAGCGCCTGCACCTCGGCCAGCCGCTGGCGGCCGGGCTGCAGGCCCATCACCTCGCTGCCGCCGCCGGCCAGGCGCCGAACCTGCCACGGCAGCCCGCCGCGGCTGCCCGGGCCGGCACCGGAGGCCGCCGCGTCGGCGCCGCGCGCCATGTGCCACAGCGGCCAGGCCATGGCCAGCAGCAACACGCTCAGTCCAGCCAACAGCGCCAGCAGCCAGGGTCGTTTCATCTTCGGCGCATTGTCGCCAGCGGTGGACCAACCGGCGCTGACAGCGGCGCCGCCGTGCGCCCCCCCAAACGCGGTGGCGATGCGCAAGAATCGGCCGCTTGAACCCGGCAGACCTTCTGGCATTGGCGCGGCAGTTGAGCGACTTCGGCGTGGCGCTGCGCGTCACCGCCGCCGACGCCGACGACGCCCAGCCCGGCGCCGCCGGGCCGGTCCAGACTGCGCGGCGCACCGCCACGCTGGCGCTGTCCGACGGCCGCCGCCTGACGCTGACCGGGCCGGCAGCCGCCACGCCGCCGGCGGCGCAGCCGGCCGACGACGAACACTTCAAGCTGCTGGCCGAGCACTCCACCGACCTGATCGTCGCGGTCGACGCCGATCTTGTGCTGCGTTATGCCTCGCCGGCGGCGCAGGCGCTGACCGGCCACGCGGCGGCCGCGCTGCTCGGCATGACGCTGGCCGAGCTGCTGCTGGCCGACGACCGCGCGGCCTTCATCGCCCGCCACTTCACGCAGTCGGCGCGCCACGGCGGGCCCGACCTGTTCCGCGTGCGCCGCGCCGACGGCAGTTGCCGCTGGGTCGAGGCGCGGGTGGCCGCGCTGCCGCCGGGCAACGCGCTGGGCAGCTACCTGGTCACGCTGCACGACGCCGAACGGCGCCGCCGCGCCGAGGAGCAGTTGGCGCAGATGAACGCCGAGCTGGCCGCGCTGGCCGCCACCGACGCTTTGACCGGGCTGCCCAACCGGCGCCAGTTCGACGCCACGCTGACCAGGGAGTGGTACCGCGCGCTGCGCGAACGCGCGCCGCTGGCGCTGCTGATGGTCGACGTCGACCACTTCAAGTCGCTCAACGACACCTTTGGCCACCCGGTCGGCGACGCGCTGCTGACCCACATCGCGCGGCTGGTGCGCGACAACGCACGCCGCGCGGTCGACATTGCCGCGCGCTGGGGCGGCGAAGAGTTCGCGGTGCTGCTGCCGGGCACCGGCACGCACGGCGCGCTGGAGATCGCCGAGGCCATACGCAGCACGGTCGCGCGCGCCGACACCGGCAGCCTGATCGACGGCAGTTGGCCGCTCAGCGTCAGCGTTGGCGTGGCGGTGATCCAGCCCGCCGACGGCCAGCAACCGTCGCTGCTGGTCGACCGCGCCGACGCCGCGCTGTACCAGGCCAAGCACCGCGGCCGCAACCGCGTGGTGCTGGCGGGCGACGCCTGAAGCGCCGGGCCCCGGTGTCAGCCCCGCTCGCCACGCGGGGCGCGCGGCGGCCGGCATGATGGGCGCCGCCGCATCCGCGGCGCCCTGCCCCACTGCCTGGAGAAACACGATGGTCGCGAAAAACACGATTTGCCTGTGCTGCGACCGCAGCGCGCTGGACGCCGCGCGGTTTTATGCCGCCACCTTCCCGGACAGCGCGGTCGGCACCATCCACCACGCGCCGGGCGACTACCCGGCGGGCAAGCAGGGCGACGTGCTGATGGTCGAGTTCACGCTGATGGGCCTGCCCTGCCTGGCGCTGAATGCCGGCCCGGGCATCCAGCATTCAGCGGGCTTTTCGTTCCAGGTCGCCACCGACGACCAGGCTGAGACCGACCGCCTGTGGAACGCCCTCATCGCCAACGGCGGCGAGCCCAGCGTCTGCGGCTGGTGCCGCGACCGCTGGGGCCTGTCGTGGCAGATCACGCCGCGGGCGCTGAGCGCGGCCATCGCCGACCCCGACCGCGCCGCCGCGCGCCGCGTGTTCGAGGCCATGATGGGCATGACCAGGATAGACATCGCGGCGATCGAGGCGGCGCAGCGCGGCTGACCCGACAGCGGCGCAAGCCCGCGCCGGGACGCGGCCAGAACCAGTCCGGCCTTACGCCGGAAGCCATCAAGCCGGCAGTTTGGTGTTGCCGCCGTGGGCCGGCTCATCGGCGGCGTCGGTTGACGCGTCGCCAAACTCTGCGCGTATCGCCGCGCCGTGCGCGTCCAGCGCCGGCGCTTCGGGAAACTCGGGCGATTCCCAGGGCACGCCCCAGGGCACGGCCGGCACCTCGACGCGGCGGCCGTGTACCGCCATCGGCCGGGTGCGCAACTGCGGGTGTTCGATCAGGTCGTACACCGAGTTGACGTTGGCGAAGGCGGTCTGCGCCTCGGTCAGCCGGTCGACCATCGCCGCACTCGGCTGGCTGGCAAAGACCTCGGCGACCAGGCCGTCGACAAAGTCGCGGTGCGCGACCCGCGCGGCGTTGTCGGCACAGCGCGCGTCGCGCGGCAATTCGGGTCGGCGCAGCACGACGCGGCAGAAGTCGACCCACTCGCGTTCGTTCTGGATCGACAGCACGATGTCGCGGCCGTCGGCACAGGTGAAGGCGCCATACGGCGCGATCGTCGGGTGCTTGAGCCCAACGCGCGGCGGCGCCTGGCCGCCGTAGCGCGCCTGCAGATAGGGCACCGCCATCAGCTCGGCGGCCGAGCCGAACAGCGACACCTTGACCGCCGCGCCACAGCCGCTGCGCGCGCGCTGCAGCAAGGCCTGCTGGATGCCGACCAGCGCATTCAGCCCGGCGTTGATGTCGCACAGCGACACGCCGATGCGGCCGAGTGACTCCACGCCCTGCCCGGCCGCGCCGCTGACCGAAACCAGCCCGCTCTCGGCCTGCACCAGCAGGTCATAGGCCTTCATGCCGACGAGCCGGCCGTCGGCGCCGTAGCCGCTGATGTCGCAGGTAATCAGCCGCGGATGGCGCGCACGCAGCGCGTCCGAGCCCAGCCCCAGCCGCTCGGTGGCGCCCGGCGCCAGGTTCTGGATGAAAACGTCGGCGCGTGCCAGCAGGCGATCCAGCAACGCCCGGTCGGCAAGGGCTTTCACGTCCAGCGCGATCGATTCCTTGCCGCGGTTGATCCACACCCAGTACGACGACTCGCCATGCACCGCGCGGTCGTAGCCGCGGGCGAAGTCGCCCTCCCTGCGCTCGATCTTGATCACCCGCGCACCGGCGTCGGCCAGCCGGCTGCTGCAGTACGGCGCGGCCACCGCCTGCTCCAGCGCGACCACCAGCACGCCATCCAGCGGTCGGCCGCCGGGGTCGGCGCGGCGGGGTTGGGGGGCGGGCATGGCGTGTCTCCAGCGGTCAGAGGTTGAGTAACCGTCTTCGCTGTCAAGTCCAATGAGCCAATTTCTCGAGGCAATGCGGGGTTGTGAGTGAGCGCAGCTGAAATCCCGCGTGCCGGCGCCGAGGCGTCGGGACCGCTCGATGCCAAGAGCGCGCCAGCTCGGCTGAACCAAGCGAGTTGCGATCCTGCATCGCCAGCGCGGGCCGAGCTGTCACGCTCTCGGCAGCGATCGTTCCCGAGTGGCGGCGGCGACAGCCCACGCGGGCCGGGAATCCTGCTCGGTCGGTCGCAAGCAGCCGGGGCGACCGACCGAGCAGGATTCTCGATCCGGCCCGCGTGGGCTGTCGCTGTGGCTGTGCCAGCGCCCAGGAAGTCAGAAGCACAAAGGGGGGCTCCCTCCCAAGCAGGAGTCTGCAACAGCCTCGATACCGGGCCCGCCGCGGTTGCGTCAAGTGGCAGCCGCGGCCTGCTGCGCACGAGTGCGCGCGCGCTTGTAGTCCGCCTGCCAGTTCTGCTTGCTCCTGACCATCGCGTTGAGCGTACCCAGCAGCTTGCGCATGCAGGCCACCAAGGCCACCTTGGGCAGTTTGCCTGCCGCGATCAGCCGGTCGTAGAAGTCCTTGATCGCGGGGTTGCGGCGGCTGGCGGTGAGCGCGGCCATGTACAGCACGCGGCGAACTTCGAAGCGCCCGCCCTGGATTCGCCGCCGGCCGCGCGTGCTGCCCGAGTCCTTGGCCATCGGGGCCACCCCCACCAGCGCGGCGATCTCGCGCCGGTTGAGTCTGCCCAACTCGGGCAGCTCGGCGATCAGCGTCGCGCTGGCCACCGGGCCGATGCCGCTTGCCGATTGCAGCAGTCGATCCAGCTCGGCGTGGTGCTCCCGCACGTGGCTGACCATCTGGTGCTCGATGCAATCCAACTGCGCTTTGATGGCCGCGACGATGGCCTCGATGCTCGCGTGCAGGCCCGCGGGCGTGATCTGCAGCCTCTGTCGCTCGCTGTTGAGCATCGTCAGCAGTTGGCGTCGGCGCGTCACCAGCGCCGCCAGCCATTGCTGCTGCGGGTCAGCCAGCGGACGCAGGAAGCGCTGCAGATCGTCTCGCCGCACCAGCACCGCCGCCAGTTCAGCCAGCACGCGCGCGTCCACAGCGTCAGTCTTAGCCAACCGCCCCATCGACCTGGCGAAGTCGCGCGCCTGGCGTGGGTTGATCACCGCCACCGGCAGCCCCGCTGCCTGCAGCGCGCAGGCCAGGGCGGTCTCATAGCCGCCGGTGGCCTCCATCACCACCAGCACCACGCCCAGCGGCTTCAAAGCCGCAACCAACTCCGAGTGTGCCTCGGCCGAGTTATCGAACCGCTGAGCGTCGAACTTGGCGCCCAGTACCGCGACATCGACATGCGCCTTGGCGACGTCGATGCCCACCACCACTGAGGAAGCAGACATGGTCTTCGGATCCCTTCCTTGTGCATGCGCGCTCAGCGGCGCGCGTAACCGTTCGGGCTTGAAGAAGACCAGCACGGCGGCCGTGCGCTCTGTACTCAACCACGGGCTCGATCACCCAAGAGGCTACGAAACTGCACGGGCCGGTCTGGCCGCCTCATCGGCGCTCAGACTGTACCGAGCTGGTCGGGCCTGAACATACAAGGTTGTCAAGCGTGCCCGAGCAACGTCCCAAAACGTGCCCGCTTGATGCGCAACGCACAGCCATGGCGGGTGCCTTGGCGAGCAACTGCAGCGACGAGCGGGTGCGTTTTGGGGTGGTGAGCGGTCATGATCGAAAAACTCACAGCCGCTACGGTCTCGGCGCCGGTTGTCCAAATGCCGTCGCCGGCGGCGGAATTGCTTTACGGCGCAATTCTCCACAGGGCAACGCGGCCAGCGTGGTCCAGCGCAGCTCAATCGGGTGCCTGGCGTGCTCACCCGCCGCGCCTGTGCCCGGCGCGCCTGAATAATGCCGGCATGGCTTTGCATTCCCCACGCCGCAGGGCGCTGTTGCGGGCGGCGCTGCCCGGCACGGCTGGGCTGTTTGCGCATTCGGCACGCTGCGCGCTTTCGGCTTTGGTGGCCGTGGCGCCGGCCGCGCAAGCGCGCCGGCGTCGCGCGCTGGCCAGCGCAGACGGCCCGCCCACCGGCGCCGGCCGCTACGCCGGCCGCGCCGACACCATCGCGCTGGCGGTGCGGCTGGCGGCGCAGTTCCAGCTTGACCCGGGCTGGACGCTAGACACCCTGGCGCAGGCGCGCTTTTTGCCGGTGGTGCCGCGGCTGATCATGCCGCCGCCCAAGGGCACGCTGAAGAACTGGGCCGCCTACCGTGCGCGCTTCATCGAGCCACAGCGCATCCGCGCCGGGGCGGCGTTCTGGCGCGCCAACGCGCGCTGGTTCGACGCCGCGCAGGAGCGCTATGGCGTGCCGGCGGCGCTGATCGCCGGCATCATCGGTGTCGAGACGTTCTACGGCCGCATCATGGGCAACTTCCGGGTGCTCGATGCGCTGGCCACGCTGAGCCTGGATTTTCCGACCGGCCGCTCCGACCGCAGCGCCTTCTTCCAGGACGAACTCGGCCAGTTGCTGGCCTGGTCGCGCCGCGAGGGGTTTGACCCGGCCGAGGTGCAGGGCTCGTTCGCCGGCGCCATCGGGCTGGGCCAGTTCATGCCCGGCAGCATCAACCGCCACGCGGTCGACTTTGACGGCGACGGCCGCATCGACTTAATAAACAGCGCGGCCGACGCGATCGGCAGCGTCGCCAACTTCCTGCGCAACCACGGCTGGCAGCCTGGCCTGCCGACGCACTTTGCGGTGCAGCCGCCGGCTGATCTGGCCGAGCGCGCGCTGCTGCTGGTGCCCGACATCGTGCCCTGCTTCAGCGCCGCGCAAATGGCCGAGCACGGCGCGCTGCTTGACGACGCCGGCCGCCTGCACGACGGGCCGCTGGCGCTGGTCGAGTTGATCAACGGCGGCAACTCGCCGAGCTATGTCGCCGGGACGCAGAACTTCTACGCCGTCACGCGCTACAACTGGTCGTCGTACTACGCGCTGGCGGTGATCGAACTCGGCCAGGCAGTGGCGGCGGCGGTTGCCGCGGCTTGAGCGGCACCGCGCCGGCACTGGCGCGTTCAGCGCACTGCGTCGGGCAGCTCGATCTTGACTTCCAGCACCTCAAGGTTGTCCTGCCGTTCCAGGCTGACCTTGATGTCATCGGGCGAGATGTGGACGTACTTGCTGATCACCGCCACCAGTTCCTGCTGCAGTTGCGGCAGGTAGTCGGCGCGCGTGCCACGGCCCGAGCGCTCGTGCGCCAGGATGATTTGCAGCCGCTCCTTGGCGACCGCGGCCGACTTCTTCTTCTCGCCGAGCAGGAATGAGAGGAAGGACATCACGCCTTACCTCCCGCCGAACAGGCGCTTGAAGAAGCTCGGTTTCTCGGCCTCGGTGAAGCGCATCGGCAGCGTCTCGCCGAGAAAGCGCGCGACGACGTCCTTGTAGGCGCCGCTGACGTCGCTGTCGGTCAGGTGGATCGCCGGCACGCCCTGGTTGCTGGCGTCGAGCACGGTGGTGCTTTCGGGGACCACGCCGATCAGCGGGATGCGCAGGATTTCCTGCACATCATCGAGCGACAGCATCTGCCCGTCCTGCACCCGGTTCGGGTTGTAGCGGGTGATCAGCAGGTGCTCCTTGATCGGGTCGGCGCCGGTGATCGCGCGCTCGGTCTTGCTCGACAGCATGCCCAGGATGCGGTCGGAGTCGCGCACCGACGACACCTCGGGGTTGGTCACCACCAGCGCCTCGTCGGCGTAGTGCATGGCCATCAGCGCGCCGGTCTCGATGCCGGCCGGCGAGTCGCACACGATGTACTCGAAGCCCATCCCGGCCAGGTCGGTCAGCACCTTGTGCACGCCGTCCTGGGTCAGCGCGTCCTTGTCGCGGGTCTGGCTGGCGGCCAGCACGTACAGGTTGTCGCACTGCTTGTCGCGGATCAGCGCCTGGTTCAGGTTGGCCTCACCGTGGATGACGTTGATCAGGTCATAGACCACGCGCCGCTCGCAGCCCATGATCAGGTCGAGGTTGCGCAGGCCGACGTCGAAGTCGATGACCGCGGTCTTGTGCCCGCGCAAGGCCAGTCCGGCCGAGAAGCTGGCGCTGGTGGTGGTCTTGCCGACCCCGCCCTTGCCGGAAGTGACGACGACGATCTTGGTCATCAGGGAGGTTTCCTTAAGTCAAAGCAGGGGCGGCGGGCGCGGCGCTCACAGCGCCTCGATCAGCAGCCGTTCGCCGTCCAGCCGCACCTGCGCCGCCTTGCCGGCCAGGTTGTCGGGCAGCGGCGCCTCGGCGGTGCGGTAGATGCCGGCAATCGACACCAGTTGCGGCTCCATGCAGGTGCTGAAGATGCGCGCCGCGGTGTTGCCGCGCGCGCCGGCCATCGCCCGGCCGCGCAACGGCGCGTAGACATGGATGTGGCCATCGGCGATCACCTCGGCGCCGAAGTTCACCGCCGCCAGGCAGATCAGGTCGCCGTCGCGCGCGTAGACGCGCTGGCCCGAACGCATCGGCTTGCTGACCACCAAGGTGGCCGCCGGGCTGGCCACCTCGCGCACGACTTCGCGCACCACTTCGCGCACTTCTACCGCCTGCGTCATGGTCGGCAGCATGCCGGCGGCGGACTGTCTTGCCGCCGCGGCGCCGCCCAGCGCGGCGTCGGCGTCCTGCGCATCGGGCAGGCCGGCGGCGCGCGCCAGCGCGGTCTGCGTGGCGCTGCCGCCCTGCACCGCCACCGGCAACAGGCCGACACCGCGCACCAGCGGCAGCAAGGCGTCGAAATCGACCACCTCGTCGGCACTTTGCAGCGCGCTCAGGTCGAGCAGCACCGCGTCGCCGTCGAACAGCCCGGGCGTGTCGCCAAAGCGGCTGACAAACGCCGCCTGAAGGGTGGGCACGTGCGCCGTCTGCAGACGCAGCACGGTCAGCGTCCAGGCGGTGCTTTTCAGGTCGAACGCGGCGTGGGCCGGCAAGCGGGGGGACATGGCGGGTGCAGACAAAAACAACGCGCCTGCCGGCGGGAGGAAAAAGCAACGTCCAGGGCACCGGCAGACGCAGCGCAAGAGTGTAGCCGGGTGGTCCCGGCGCGCCGGCCCTCGCATGGCGGCACCGGCGGCGGCCTCACGCGCGGCCGGTGCGATGATCGCCGACCCGCGCGGCATGGCGCCGTCGCGGCCAACCTGTACACCCCGCCAAGGATCGCGCACCCCATGCCGCACGCCGACTTCATGTTCCACCACCGCGCACGCCGGGCGACCACCGCCGCGCTGACTTTGGCCGCACTGGCGGGTGTCTTGTCGCTGCCGGCGCTGGCGCAAAGCACGCCGGCCGGAACCGCGGTCACCACCTCCAGCGGCCTGCAGATCAGGATCCTGGCCGAAGGACGTGGCGCCAGCCCCAAGGCCAGCGACGTGGTGCGCGTGCATTACCGCGGCACGCTGGCCGACGGCAGCGAGTTCGACAGCTCGATCAAGCGCGGCAAACCGGCTGAATTTCCGCTCAACCGCGTCATCCCGTGCTGGACCGAGGGCCTGCAGCGGATGCAGGTCGGCGCCAAGGCGCAACTGCTGTGCCCGCCGGCGATTGCCTACGGCAGCCGCGGCGCGGGCGGCGTGATTCCGCCCAATGCCACGCTGACCTTTGAAGTGGAACTACTGGGCATCGTTGCCGGCCCGAAAGCTGCCACCGAATAAGTCCCCGCGCTGCGCCTGCGGCAGCGCGCGCTGTCACTTCTTCGGCAGGTCTTTCAGCATCGCCTTGAGCGCGCGGATGTCGCCGCGGCGGGCGTCGGTGGCGGCGATTTCGTAGGCCTCCTCGGCCTCTTGCCGGATTTCAATCGCCCGCTCAAGCGCGACTTGGTAGCGCTCGGGCGTGTAGGTGTTTTCGTTGCCGATGTACACCGTTCGGCAGCGCGGCTTGTCGCCGAAGCGCGGCACCAGCACCGAGAAATTGGCGGTTCGCACGTTCTCGCCGCGCTGGCGCACGATCGGACCCGATATGCCCGCCGGCAACTCGCTGGCTTTGTTGGCGCTGGGCCGCTCCTGCAGCGTGACCGGGGCGGGCAAGCGGCTGATGCGGTCGATCAGCTCGCGTATCGCACGCCCCAGTGCGGCCGCGGCACCACTGCCGTCGGGCGTGTGGTCGGAGAACATCTTGGTGCCGTGGTAGCGCACCTGCCAACCGTGGGTCGACTTGGTGTCGATACGCTGGATGCCCTGAGGCACCGAGAACTGGTGGCCGCTGAAGATGGCGACCGGACGTGTTTTCATGGGCGATCTGAATGGCGACGTTGTGGCGGCCTCCCTGGCTCTGGTTCTTCTGCTCGTCCGCCGGTTCGCCCTGGCGGAAGCACGAAGTGTATGCGCAGGTTACTCAACTTAATCGGCGAGGGACACGCCGGGCGGAAGATTCATGCAATCGGTTCCACGCTCACCGCCACTTGCGGTGCCGCATGGCCGCCGCCACGGATCACGCCACGCAGCGGTGCGACGTCGGCATAGTCGCGGCCCCAGGCCACCGCCACATGCTCGGCACCAACCACCACGTTGTTGGTGGGGTCAATGTCGACCCAGCCGTTCGCCGGGCACCAGACGCCGACCCAGGCGTGGCTGGCGTCGGCACCGACCAGCCGCGGTTGCCCGGGCGGCGGCTGGGTCAGCAGATAACCGCTGACATAGCGCGCGGCCAGCCCGTGCGAGCGCAGCGCGGCCAGCATCAGGTGGGCAAAGTCCTGGCACACGCCGGCGCCCTGCGCCAGCGCCTGCAATGCGTCGGTGGCCACCGTGGTGCTTAGCGGCGCGTAAGCCATGCGGCGATGGATGCGCTCCATCAGCGCCAGCGCAGCTTCGAGCAACGGCAGTGCGCCTGCATCGCCCTGGCGCGGTCGTCGCAGACAGTCGGCGGCCAGCGCCGCGGCTGCCGGGTGGCGCGGTGCAAAGCGGCTGCCGAGCGCAAATTCGGCCGCCGCCGGCTGCGCCACCCCAGCGCGGTAGCGCAGGGCTTCGGCCACCTCGGTCCAGCGCGGGCTGGACTGCGGACGCAGCAGCGCGGGCGGCGCAACGTCGACCTGGAAGCGGCTGTCAACCCGCAGCCGCCTATGCACCAGCGCATGGCTGAAGCCATGGCGCCAGTTGCCAAAGGCGTCGACGCTTTGCTGTACCGCGGCGTCCGGCGGCGGGTCGATGTGCAGCGTCCAGCCGTCGACCCGCTGGCGCGCGCTGTCGCGCGGACGCAGCCAGGCGCTGTGGTGCGCCACCTCGACCGGCTGCGCGTAGTCGTAGTCGGTGCGGTGCTGCACCGCCAGCCGGCGCCATGGACCGGTGGCATGGCCAGGCACGGGCAGGGCGTCGGTCCGGGTCATTGCCACACCGCGTGGTCGGCGGTGGCCACGTGCTCGAACATCTGCCGCGTGATTTCAGCCGACAGGCGCTGCGCCGCCGACTGGGCGCCGTCGAGCAGCGACGCCAACCCCGGATACAGGGGGGGGTCGCTGCCGGGCGCCGGCGCGGCCAGCGCCGCAAGCTGCCAGCCTGCGGGGTCGGGCAGCAGCGCCGCCGCGCGCGCGGCCCACGCCGGGTCTTCGGCGGCGGCCAGCCTGGCCAGCCGAGCGCGCAGGCTGCGCAGCACCCAGGCCAGCGCACGCGGGTTTTCATCGTCGGTGACCAACAGTTGCAGCAGCGGCAGCACGTCGCGGCGTGATTGGAACTGCGCGCGGTAGCCGATCACGCCGTCAAACAGCTCCAGCAGCAGCGCAAAGCCGTCGTCGCTGTCGGGCAGGCGGTGGGAAAAGCCCAGCGCCAGGGTCTGCGCCAGGGTGTGCAGCCGTTCGATCAGCCGGCCGATGCTGAGCAGCCGCCAGCCGTCGTCGCGCTGCATGCGGTCGACCTGCGCACCGGTAATCGCCGCCAGCAGCGTGGCGCCATGCGCCAGCGCGGCCAAGGTGTCGCCGTCGCCGTCGCGGGCGTGGTCGGTGCCGGCCGCAGGCGACGCGTCGCCGTCGTAGCCGCGGTTGACTTCGACGATCAACGCCCAGTGTTCGGGCGACAGCCGCTCACGCAGGGTCTGGGCGCAGCGCTTGAGCGCATGCAGGTTCCAGCCGACGCTGGTGGTGCCTATGCCATGCGGCAGCCCGCGCCGCAGCGCGGCGATGAAGGGCCCGGGCGAGCCGACCACCGGCGCGTCGGCAACACTGCCTGTGTCAGGAAAACGCAGCAGGCCGTGCATTGCGGCCAGCTCGCCGAGCATGCGCCGGGTGTGGGCCTGACCGTCGGGCAAGGTCTCCAGCATCACGCGCACGAAGCGCACGCAGTGGTCGGCGCGCTCGGTGTAGCGGCCGAGCCAGAACAGGCTCTCGCCGGCCCGGCTGGTAACGCCACATTTCAAAGTCGGCAGGCGCGCCGGTTGCGGCAGGATGGGCAAGGGTGCCGCTTGCGGCGGCGCCGCCCGCAGCTCGGTGGCCACCGCTGCCGCTGGCGCCGCACCCAGTACCCAGGTGTCGACGCTGGCGCTGCCGTGCTGCATGCTCAGCCAGGGGTCGCCGAACGGCGCGCCTGAGATGGCGTCGCCCGGGTCGGGCGGACCGGCAACCCGCGTCATCGCGCCCGGCAGCACGCGCCAGCCGCCGGCCCCGTCGGCCAGCGCAAAGACCCGCAGCACCGCCGGCCGCGGCTGCAGCCGCCCGGCGTGCCAGACCGGCGTGGTAAGCGGCCGTGCCGGGGCTTGCAGCGTGTAATCGTCGGGTTGGGCGTCGATGCGCGCGGCCAGCGCGGCGCGCGCCGCAGCGTCCAGCGACGCGCCCAGATGGGGCCCGAAATCGGCCCCCGGAAAGGTCGGCGCGACAACGAATTCGGCCAAACGCCCCCGTTGTGCGGCCCAGACCGCGGCCTCGCCGCACCACCAGCTGGCGGCCGCCGGCAGCCGCAGATCTTCACCCAGCAGCCGCCGCGACACCGCTGGCCAAAACGCCGCCAGCCCCGGGCTTTCAAGCACCCCGGCGCCGGGCGCGTTGGCCACCAGCACGCTGCCGGCGCGCATCGCCTGCAACAGCCCGGGCACGCCGAGCAGCGAATCGGCGCGCAGCTCCAGCGGGTCGAGGTAGTCGTCGTCGACCCGGCGCAGCAGCACATGCACCGGCTCCAGCCCGCTGAGGGTCTTCAGGTACAGGCGGTTGGCGCGCACCGTCAGGTCGCTGCCCTCGACCAGCGCGATGCCCAGCCGCCGGGCCAGGAAAAGCTGCTCGAAGTAGGTCTCGTTGTACGGCCCCGGCGTCAGCAGCGCGACCCGGCTGTCCATGCCGGCCGGGCTGGCGCGCAGCAAGCCGTCGAGCAGGTGGGTGAATTCGGACTCGACGCGCTGCACCTGCAGCGCGGCCATCGGCTCGGCCAACAGCCGGCCGATGATGAGCCGGTTCTCCAGCAGGTAACCCAGCCCGGACGGTGCCTGCAGCCGCAGTGCCAGCAGCCGGTGGCCACCGTCGGCGCTGCGTGCGATGTCGAAGGCGGCGATGTGCAGCCGCGTGCCGCCGACCGGCCGCAGGCCATGCAGCGGGCGCAGGAAGTCGGGGTGGCCGAGCACCAGCGCGGCCGGCAGCAGCGCCTCGCGCAGCAACGATTGCGCGCCGTACAAATCGTCCAGCGTGGCCTCCATCAGCCGCACGCGCTGGAGTACGCCGCGCGCGATCAGGGCCCACTCGTCGGCGTCGACGAGCGCCGGCAGCAGCTGCAGCGGCCACGGCCGGCTGCCGGCGTCGCCCTCGGCATGCACCTGGTAGCCCACGCCTTCTTCGCGGACGCGTTGGCGCACCTGGCGTGTCAGCGTGTCGAAGTCGGCGGTGCCCAAATGGTCCAACAAACGGCACCAGGCCGGCGCCGCCGGGTCAAGCGGGTCGACCTCCGAGGCCGGCGCCGCGGCGCCGGGCCGCGGCTCAGCCACGCTCACGCGGCGACCAGGAAGTCGCGGCTGATGCCGGCGCCGATGTCGTTGACGCGGTCCAGAAAGCGGCCGAGGAAGGCATGCAGTCCAGTTTCCAGGATTTCGTCGATCCGACCATAGCGCAGGTCGGCCTGCAGCCGGCCGGCGCGCCGCCGCGTCTCATCACTTTGCGCGTTGGCGACCAGCGCCAGGTCGTCGACCACCGCGTTCATGCACGCGGCCAGCGAGCGCGGCATGTCGGGGCGAAGAATCAGCAGCTCGGCGACCTTGTCGGGCCGGATCACGTTGCGGTAGACCTTGCGGTAGATCTCAAAGCCGCTGACCGAGCGCAGGATGGCGCTCCAGTGGTAGAAGTCGACCTCGGGCGCGTCGTCGTCGGCCCAACCGACGAACTCGGTGCCGGCCAGGTCGTGGAACTTCACGTCGAGCAGCCGCGCGGTGTTGTCGCCGCGCTCCAAAAAGGTGCCCAGCCGGATGAAGCGCAACGCCTCGTCCTGCAGCATGGTGCCGAGCGTCACGCCACGGCTCAAGTGCGAGCGGAACTTGACCCACTCGAAGACGCTGGCCGGGTCGCGCTCGAACACGCCCTCGGCCAGCATGCGGTTGAACGCCAGCCAGGTGTCGTTGGTGGTCTCCCACAGCTCGGTGGTCAGCGTGCCGCGCACCGCGCGTGCGTTCTCGCGCGCCGCGCCCAGGCACGAGACGATGGACGACGGGTTGCCGGCGTCGCGCACCATGAAGTGCAGCACGCTGGGCTGGTCGGCCACCGGGTGGCGGGCGTTGAAGGCCGCGGTCAGCTCCGAAATGCCCAGCACCCCGACCCAGCCGCCGCCGGCGTGCTGCGCCGAGTCGGGCAACAGCGAGGTCTGGTAGTGGACGTCGAGCATGCGGGCAGTGTTCTCGGCCCGCTCCATATACCTGGACATCCAGAACAGGTGGTCGGCGGTTCTTGACAACATCGGTTCTGCTCCATCAGGCCGAGAACACCGCCGCGCGCTTCCGCGCGCGCTGTGCTCTGGCTGCGCCGCATGCGCTGCGCGCATGAACGGCCCGCTCCATATACCTCGACATCCAGAAAAGATGGTCCGCGGCTCTTGACAACATTTGTGCTGCTCCATCAGGCCGGGAACGCCATCTATTCCGCCAGCACCCAGGTGTCCTTGGTGCCGCCGCCCTGCGATGAATTGACCACCAGCGAGCCTTGCTTCAGCGCAACGCGGGTCAGCCCGCCAGGCACCATTTGCACCGTTTGCCCCGACAGCACGAAGGGCCGCAGGTCGATGTGGCGCGGCGCGATGCCGGCGTCGACAAAGGTCGGGCAGCTCGACAGCGCCAGCGTGGGCTGGGCGATGTAGTTGCCCGGGTTGGCCAGCAGCTGGGCGCGGAAGGCGTCGATCTCGGCGCGGCTGGCGGCCGGGCCGACCAGCATGCCGTAGCCGCCGGCGCCGTGCACTTCCTTGACCACCAGCTCGTCGAGGTGGGCCAGCACGTGGTCCAACTCGTCGGCGTGCCGGCAGACCCAGGTCGGCACGTTGTCGAGCAGCGGCTTTTCGCCAAGGTAGAACTCGACCATCTTCGGCACATAGGGGTAGATCGACTTGTCGTCGGCCACGCCGGTGCCGATGGCATTGCACAGCGTGATGTTGCCGCGTCGGTAGACGTCGAGCAGGCCGGCGCAGCCCAGCGTCGAATCCTTGCGGAAGGCGCTCGGGTCGAGAAAGTCGTCGTCGACCCGGCGGTAGACCACGTCGACCCGCTTCGGCCCTTGCGTGGTGCGCATGTAGACGAAGTGGTCGCGCACGAACAAGTCCTGGCCTTCGACCAGTTCGACACCCATTTGCTGGGCCAGGAAGGCGTGCTCGAAGTAGGCGCTGTTGTACATGCCCGGCGTCAGCACCACCACCGTCGGCTCGTTGAGCGCCGGCGGCGCCACCGCGCGCAGGGTTTCCAGCAGCAGGTCGGGGTAATGCGCCACCGGCGCAACGTGGTGGCGCGCAAACAGCTCGGGAAACAGCCGCATCATCATCTTGCGGTTTTCGAGCATGTAGCTCACGCCCGAGGGCACGCGCAGGTTGTCCTCCAGCACGTGGTAGGTGGCGCTGCCGTCGCTGTGCGCGGCGCGCACGATGTCGATGCCGGCGATGTGCGCGTAAATGCCGCCAGGCACGTCAACGCCGCGCATTTCGGCGCGGTACTGGCTGTTGTGCAGCACCTGCTCTGCCGGCACCACGCCGGCGCGCAGGATCTCCTGGCCGTGGTAGACGTCGTGCACAAAGCGGTTCAACGCATCGACGCGCTGCGCCAGCCCGCGCTGCAGGTGCTGCCACTCGTCGGCCGGAATGACGCGCGGAATCAGGTCAAACGGAATCAGCCGCTCGGTGCCGGCGCCGTCCTCGTCCTTTGCGCCGTAGACCGCGAAGGTGATGCCGACGCGGCGAAAAATCAGCTCGGCCTCGTCGCGGCGCGCGCGCATGGCCGCAGCCGGCTGCCCGGCCAGCCACTGCGCATAACGCTGGTAATGGGCGCGCACGGCGCCGTCGGCGGCGTGCATTTCGTCGAAGCGGGGCGCGGACATAAAACGTTTTCAGCGTTGGCCAGGATGGCGGCGGCCATGCAAGGCGCAGGCCAGCGCCGGTTCGGTGCATTGTCGGCCGGCGCGCGGCTCAGCGCGGCAGGGGCGGCTGGCTGGCTGCCGGCGACGGTGCCGGCAAGTCATACCACCAGCGCGGCGCGCTCAGACGCAGGCAGTGGCCGGTGGCGTCGGCGCTCGACCATTGCCATGCACCACAGCGGTCACTGCGCACCAGTTCGGTGCCGTGCGCCCGGTAGCGGGCAAGCACGGTGGCGGTCGGGTGGCCGAAGCGGCTGCGGTAGCCGGCCTGTATCAAGGCCACCTGGGGTGCGACCGCGGCGACGAAGGCCTCGCTCGACGAGGTGTTGCTGCCGTGGTGCGGCACCAGCAGCACCTGGCTGGCCAGCGCCTGTGCTGAGCGCGCCAGCAACGCGGCCTCGTGCGGCGCTTCGATGTCACCGGTCAGCAGCGCGCTGCGGCCGGCGGCGTCGGCGACCCGCAGCACGCACGACACGGCGTTGGATTTCAGCGCCGCGGCGTGCTCGGAAGGCGTTGGGTGCAGCACCTCGAAGGCCACGCCGTCCCAGACCCAGCGCTGCCCAGCGTCGCAGCGGCGGTGCGGCGGGCCCGCGTGGCGCAGCGGGTGGTCGTCGGCCAATGAACTCGACAGCGCGCGCACCGGCAGCGCGGCCAGCAGCCGCGCGGCGCCGCCGACGTGGTCGTTGTCGCGGTGGCTGAGCAGCAGCAGGTCGACCGAGCGCTCGCCGCGCGCGCGCAACAGCGGCAGCAGCACGCGCTGTACAGCGTCGGCGTCGGCGCTGTACTGCGGCCCGGTGTCGTAGACCAGCAGGTGCGCGCGGGTGCGCACCAGCACCGCGGTGCCCTGGCCGATGTCGGCCGCCACCAGCTCGAAGCGGCCAAACGCCGGGCGCGCCAGCGGCGGCGCGATCAGCGGCAAGGCCAGCGGCAGCGCCAGCCAGCGCACGCGCCAGGGCAGCGGCAGCACCACCAGCAGCGCCGCCAGCAGGCCGCAGGCCAGCGCCCAAGGCGGCGCCGCGCCGGCGCTCCACACGGCGGCCGGCAGCCGCGCCAGCGCCGCCAGGCCGGCCACGCCGAGCTGCAGCAGCGCCGCGTCCAGCGTCCACAGCGGCGGCAGCAGCACGCCCAGCAGCGCCAGCGGCGTCACCAGCAGCGTGACGAACGGAATCGCCAGCAGGTTGGCGACCAGACCGACCAGCGACACCTGCTGAAAAAACAGCAGCGACAACGGCGCCAGGCCCAGCGTGGCGACCAACTGCGCATGCAGGTGGCCACGCGTGTGGACCCAGGCCTGGGCGCGCCAGCCCGCGGTCGGTGCACGGCGTGGCGTCGCCGGTGACGACAGCAGCAACAGCCCCACCGCAGCAAACGACAGCCAGAACCCGGCCTGCAGCAGCGCCAGCGGGTCGGCGGCGGTGACCACCACCGCGGCCAGCAACAGATGCAGCAAAGCCGCCCAGCGCGCGCCAGCCAGCCGCAGCGCCGCCACGCTGGCCAGCATCACCACCGTGCGCTGCGCCGGCACGCCCCAGCCGGCAAGCAGCGCGTAGCCGGCGGCGACCACCACACCGCCGCATTGCGCGGCCAGCGGCGCCGGCAACGCCAGCATCAGCCGTGGCGACAGCCGCCACAGCCGGCCGATGGCCAGCGCCGCCAGCCAGGCCAGCATGGTGATGTGGACGCCGCTGATGGCCACCAGGTGCGCCACGCCGGTATTGCGAAACAGCTCCCAGTCGTCGCGGTCGATCGCCGCCTGGTCGCCGACCACCAGCGCCGCCAGCACGCCGGCGGCGCGTGCATCGGCCACCTGGCGCACGATGGCGTCGCGGATGCGCTGGCGCGCGCGCTCGACCGGGTGGGCGACGTCCTCGGCCAGCAGCTCGGCCGGCGCGCCGTCGCGCGTTTGCCGCACATGGCCGGTGGCGCCAACGCCTTGCGCCAAGGCCCACAGCTCGCTGTCGAAGCCGCCGGGGTTGACCGCGCCGTGCGGGCGCTTCAGCCGCAGCGTCAGCCGCCAGCGCTGGCCGGGGCGCAGGTCGCTGCGCGCGTCGGCTAGCCAGGCGTCGTCGAAGTAGCCGTCGTACCAGCCCAGCGCCAGCCGCCTTGGCAGCGCCACCGGCTGGCCGCGCAGCAACGCGGATTCGGTTTCAAACGTGAAGCGCAGCCCGGCCGGCCCGGGCTCGGTCATCGCCGCGACGACACCGGTGACCTGCACGTCCTGCCCTTCGAGCGCGTGCGGCAGCCGCTCGGCCATGCCGATGCTGCCGCGCCAGCCGGCGCTGCCGAAGGCCAGGCCCGCCAGCGCCGCCAGAATCGCCAACCGGCACAACGCGCGTGGCGCCGGCCGATCGGGCCCCCATACCGCAAGCAGCAGCGACACCGTGCCGACCGCCGCCGCGGCGCCGCTCAGCGCCACGTAGTCGGCACGCGGCCACAGCGCCGGCTGGGCCAATTGCAACGCGGTGCCGGCCAGCCAGGCCAGCGCCGCGGCAGCCAATGTCCAGCCGCTGTGGGGAGCCCTGCCCGGCATGGGGCGCAGTGTAGGATCGGCCCCCTTTTGATTGCCGGGCCTGCCTCAGGCGGGCCGAAGCCGCCGACCATGTCTGCCCTCGCCAAGCTCGCCGAACTGGGGATCACGCTGCCGCCGGTGGCGGTGCCGGCCGCCGCCTATGTGCCCTTTGTGCGCAGCGGCAACCTGGTGTTTTTGTCCGGCCACATTGCCAAGCGCGACGGCCAGCCGTGGGTCGGCCAGCTCGGGCTGAACATGGCCACCGCCGAGGGCCAGGCCGCGGCGCGCGCGGTGGCCATCGACCTGCTGGGCACGCTGGCCGCGGTGCTGGATGGCAACCTGGACCGCGTGCGGCGCATCGTCAAGGTCATGAGCCTGGTCAACAGCACGCCAAGCTTTACCGAGCAGCACCTGGTGACCAACGGCGCGTCGGCGCTGCTTGGCGAGGTGTTCGGCGCGGCCGGCGCGCACGCGCGCAGCGCCTTCGGCGTGGCGCAAATCCCGCTCGGCGCCTGCGTCGAGATCGAGCTGATTGCCGAAGTCACCGATTGACCGCCGCTCCCGGGGCGTTGTGATGTCGCTGGACCGCGCCGCGGTGCTGCTGCCGGCGGTGGCCACGCTGGCGCTGGCCGCGGTGGCTGGCGCGCTGTACTCGCAGCACGGACTGGGCATGCTGCCGTGCCCGTGGTGCGTGCTGCAGCGGCTCGTCTTTCTGGCCATTGCCGCGGCGGCGCTGCTCGGCACGGTGTGGACCACTTCGGTCGGGCGCCGCGTCGGTGCCGGGCTGGGCGCGGCGCTGGCCGCCAGCGGCATGGCCACGGCGCTGTGGCAGCACTTTGTGGCGGCGGCGTCGGCCTCGTGCAACCAGACGCTGGCCGACCGCATCCTGGGCGGCCTGGGGCTGGACCGCGCGCTGCCCGAGGTGTTTGCCGCTTACGCGTCGTGCGCCGAGGCCAAGGCCGACCTGTTTGGCGTGCCATACGAGTTTTTCAGCCTGGCGCTGTTCGCGCTGCTGGCGGCGGCCTTGCTGCGCGTGCTGCGGCGCGGCCGGTAAGGCCTGCCGCGCCGCGCGCGTGACCCGGGTCAAGGCGCTGCCGCGCCGCGCCGGCAACATCGGCCGATGACCGCGTTCAACTCCCCCGACCCCACCAGCGGCACGCTGCCTGACCACCCCAGCGACGTGCTGATCGTCGGCGCCGGTCCGGCCGGCCTGGGCCTGGCCGCCGCGCTGGCCGACGCCGGGCTGACCAGCACGGTGTGCGAGCAGCAGCCGCTGGCCGCGCTGCAGCAGCCGGCTGATGACGGCCGCGAAATCGCTCTCACCCACCGCGCCCGCGGCTTGATGGAAAAGCTCGGCCTGTGGGCCGCGCTGCCGGCTGACGAGGTGTCGCCGCTGAACGAGGCCCGCGTGCTCGACGGCAGTTCGCCGCAGGCGCTGCGCTTCGCGCCGCGGCGCAGCGAACCGCTGGGCTGGCTGGTGCCCAACCACCGCATCCGCGCCGCGGCGTGGACGGTGGCCTCGCGCAAGCCGCAGGTGCGCATCGTCAGCGACGCCCGCGTCACCGCGCTGGACCTGGCCGGCGGCGACGGCACACGGGCGCAGGTGACGCTGGCCGACGGCCGCACGCTGCGCGCGGCGCTGGTGGTTGCCGCCGACAGCCGTTTTTCATCCATCCGCCGGTTGGCCGGCATTGGCGCGGCGATGCGCGACTTCGGCCGCAGCGTGGTCGTCGGCCCGGTGGCGCACAGCCGGCCGCACGACGGCATCGCCTGGGAGTGCTTTCGCTACGGCAACACGCTGGCGCTGCTGCCGATGGCCGGCAACCGCTCATCGGCGGTGGTGACGCTGGCCGCCGACGCCGCCGCCGGCTGGCTGGCGTTGAGCGACGCCGAATTCGCCGCCCGCATCCAGGCCCAGGCCGACGGACGGTTGGGCGAGGTCAGCGCCGCCGGCGCGCGCCAACATTACCCGCTGGTCGGCGTCTATGCGCAGCGTTTTGTCGCGCCGCGCTTTGCGCTGGTCGGCGATGCAGCGGTCGGCATGCACCCGGTCACCGCGCACGGCTGGAACTTTGGTCTCTACGGCATTGACGTGCTCAGCCGCCAACTGGCCGCCGCGCGCGCCGCCGGGCGTGACCTGGGCGCGTTGCAAACCCTCAAGCCCTACGAAACCGAACACCGCCGCGTGACCTGGCCGATTTACCAGGGCACCAACGCCGTGGTCGGCCTGTTCACTGACGAGCGCCGCGGCACCAAGCTGCTGCGGCGCGCGGTGCTCGGCGCCGCCGAGCACCTGCCCGGCGTCAGCACGCTGGTCAAGTCGGCGATCGTCGGCCAGTTGACCGGGCGCGGCGGCTTGCTGGCCGGGTAGGCGTCAGCCGCCCGCGGCGCGCGGCGCGCGGCTCAGGCCCTCAGCGTTTCAGCGCTGAAGGCGCAGCAAGTCGCACTGTTTGCCGGCGCCGGGCGCCGGGTCGCTGCCAAAGGATTCGTTGCGGCAGACCAATTCATCGGCCGCCTCGCGGTAGACGTACCTGCCGGGCACGCCGTAGCGCACCATCGCCGCGCCACGAAAACGGCACTGCCCGCCCTCGAGCGCGCAGATGTCCCACGGCAAGCCAACGCTGGGAAAGGCCGCGGCGGCGCCGCCGGTGGCCGCGACCAGCTGGTACTCGCACTGCTTGGCGGTCTCGGGCAGCGGATCACCGAACACGTCGTTGTTGCAGGCCACGCTCTGGCTGGCGCTGCGCTCCACGTAGTGGCCATTGGCGCCATAGCGCACCCGCGCATTACCGGGCAGGCGGCAGGTGTCGCCCTCGTTCGCGCACAACTGCCACTGGCTGGCGTCGAGCACGTCGCACGACTTGCGCGTGCCGGGCGAGGGGTCGCCGAAGGTCGCGACGTCGCAGGTCACGCGGCCGGCGTTGACCTGCCGAATGTTGTAGCGGCCTTGCGCACCAAAGCGCACCTGGCCGTTGCCGCTGACAACGCACTCGCCGCCCTCGCCGGCACAACTGCGCCATGCGCCAGCGGCATCGCCGACGCCGCCCGCCGCGACATCGCGCCAGCCACGGTAGCGCGCATCGCGGCGCCAGTCGGTCGAAATCTCACACCGCTTGCGCGCCCTGGGCGCCGGATCGGACCCGAACGAGGCGATGTCGCACGGCTGCGGGCCACGCGCCAGCTTGAACACATAGCGACCGGCCACGCCGAAGCGCACCATGGCCTCGCCGTTGACCAGACAGCTTTGCCCCTCCTCGGCGCACACGGCCCAGTTGCCATCGCCTTGCGCGCGGACCGATAGCGGCGCCGCAGCCAGCACCGCGACACCCGTTGACAGGACCAAGGCGCGAAGGTTTTCGCGAGACAGCAGGCGATCGAACATGGCAGTGGTCGCGGTAAGTGAGACGAAGCCCATGCTACCAACGCAGCTTGCGCGCGGTCACCACGCCCGCAGTCCAGCTGTCACCCAAGCATGCCGAAGCGCACAAAAACAAAATCCCCAACACGAGCGGTGCCCAGTGACCTGTTCGACAAGCGGCGCCGGATGATGGCCGAATGGGCAGAGTTCCTGGCACGCGAGGAACTGCCGGCGCAAGTGGTCGACCTGGCGGCAGTGCGCGATCAGAAGTAAGACTATTGTGTAATCATCCCGCATCACCAGATTGCAGCGGGAATCACCATGCACACAGCCACGCTTCGCGCCATCGGCGGGTCGGTCACGGTCACGCTGCCGCGGCAGTTCCTGCGCTCACTCGGGCTTGAGGCGGGCGCGCAGGTGGCCGTGACGATGGAAGACGGCCGCCTGGTGCTGTCACCCACCCGCCCGCACTACACGCTGGCCGAGCTGACCCGCGGCATGAAACCCGGCGACATGCCGACCGCCCAGGGGTGGGACACCATGCCGCCGGCCGGACAAGAGGCGTGGTGACGCCGTGGTGACGCGCAGCCGCGCACGTTGGGTGCCGCAGCGCGGCGACATCGTGCGCCTGGACTTCGACCCATCGGCCGGCCACGAACAACAGGGCACACGCCCGGCGCTGATCCTGTCGCCCGACGCCTTCAACCGCTTCGGGATGGCGCTGGCTTGCCCAATCACCCGCGGCGGTGACTTCGCCCGCGGTCACCAGTGGACTGCGCCCCTGTCCGGCTTGGGACTGCAAACCGATGGCGTGGTGCTGTGCAACCAGTTGCGCACCGTCGACTGGCAGGCACGCCGCGCGGTGCTGATTGAGCCCGCGCCCGCCGAACTGGTGGCCGACATGCTGGCACGGGTGGCGACGTTGATTGAGTAGCAATGGAGGAAACAGGCGAGCGCCGGACAAGACGCCGCGCCTGCACCTTGGCAATCACTGCGGCCTGCTGGCCGTCAATGGCGGCCTTGACCACAGCATTTGTCATCAAGCGGCTGCCCTGCTGCTGGGCGCGCCCGGCTTGTAGCAGCAACCTGCTCGGCTGACGGCAACTGCGCGACGGCTTCGGCTTGCTTGACCGTCAGCCTCCCGTCGGTGACGGCCTGCTTCACTTCCGCCTCGGCCTGCTTCTCGACGCGAGCGGCCTTGGCCATCAATGCCCGGCTCACACCGGCCGTCCCGGCCAGGGATTGAATGGTCTGGGGGGCGGGTGCGGCTACAGGCGGCGGCAAGGAGTGGCACCCTGCCGGCAGGTTGTGGAAGCTTGAGTTGAGCAAACTCGCTCGCGAGACCGGTCATGCGGCTTCAGCCGACCGGTGCCGGCGTTGTGGGTGGTGTTGTGGTGTTGTTGTGGTTGGTGTTGTGGTTGGTGTTGGTTATCCGCCTTCTGGCCAGTCTGGTGAACTGAGCGGCGAGGGGAAGCTGACTCCCAACATCACACTGGGCAAGTCCCACTTCAAAGGCGAGTGGAACCGGCACTCGCGCAGGATCGGTTGACTTGACCGGCTGGTACGTGCAGCGCCGCGTCAGGCAGTACGACGGCGATTCGGACCTTGAGGGCGTGCCCGGCTGGTCCGTCGAGGTCAAGCGCCATCGCAGCGCGACCCGAGGCGACCTGGCGCGCTGGTGGGCGCGGGCCGTGGCGCAGGCTGGCGCATTACTGCCGGTACTGCTGTACCGCGTCGATCGCGGCGAGTGGCGCGCGGTGTGGCCGCTGTGCGTGGTGCTGGCCAGCGGTGCCGCCAACTGGCTTGACTATGAGCCGACGGCCGAATCAAGCGTCGAATGTTGGTCCGCCGTGGCGCGGGAAACACCTGGCGTGCGGCGCGCGCGGCAAGCGCACTGGCAAGCCCTGCCCGTTGACCAGCATCTACACCAACGGGCGGTGTAGCCACCACGGCCGACGCTGGCGTCGAACTTGCCGAACGGCCGTTCAACATGGCCGCAACGCTGTGCCACCGCGCCGGGTTTGTCGTTCCTGAATGGCCCCGTTGCCTCAACCCAACATCATGCCGCCTCACTGAAGCGCATTTTCCGGATGATGGGTTGGTTGATGGGTGACCCAAAAATCATCCGTTGAAAAAGCAAAAAACCCCAAGCGAATCAACGACTTGGGGTTTTGCGTTGGCGGAGACGGAGGGATTCGAACCCTCGATGGAGTTTTTGACCCCATACTCCCTTAGCAGGGGAGCACCTTCGGCCACTCGGTCACGTCTCCGAAGGTAAGCGTGCGATTCTAGTGCAGTGTTCTGCACCCGGCGCGGCGGCTGGTCCGAGCCGCCACGCATGCAGTTGAAGTTTCAGGCCGATTGGGTCGCCGGTGCGTCCAGGCCGAAGGCCTTGTGCAGCGCGCGCACCGCAAGCTCCATGTACTTTTCGTCGATCACCACCGAGGTCTTGATTTCGCTGGTGGTGATCATCTGGATGTTGATGCCATCCTCGGCCAGCGCGCGGAACATGGTGCTGGCCACGCCGGCGTGGCTCTTCATGCCGATGCCGACGATCGAGACCTTGCAGATCTTCGGGTCGCCGATCAGGCTGGCGGCGCCGCTGGACGGGACGACGCGGGCCTTGAGCAAGTCCATCGTGCGCGCGTACTCGTTGCGGTGCACGGTGAAGGAAATGTCCGTGCGCCCCTCATGTGAGACGTTTTGCACGATGACATCGATGTCGATGTTGGCATCGGCCACCGCGCCAAGAATCTGGTAGGCGATGCCGGGCTTGTCGGGCACGCCGACGACGGTGATCTTGGCTTCATCGCGGTTGAAGGCGATGCCCGAGACGACGGCTTGTTCCATCTTTTCGTCTTCCTCGAAAGTAATCAGGGTGCCCGAGACGGCCTCTTGTTCAATCGGAATGTCCCAGTCAGTAAAGCTCGACAGCACGCGCAGCGGAACGCGGTACTTGCCGGCAAATTCGACCGAGCGGATCTGCAGCACCTTGCTGCCCAGGCTGGCCATCTCCAGCATCTCTTCGAAGCTGATTGTGGTCAGCCGCTTGGCTTCGGGCACCACGCGCGGGTCGGTGGTATAGACGCCGTCGACGTCGGTGTAGATCAGGCACTCGTCGGCCTTCATCGCCGCGGCCACCGCCACCGCCGAGGTATCCGACCCACCGCGGCCCAGCGTGGTGATGTGGCCGTCGCCATCGATGCCCTGGAAGCCGGTGATGATGACCACCCGCCCGGCGGCCAGGTCGGCGCGCACACGGGCATCGTCGATGCGTTCGATGCGCGCCTTGGTGTAGGCCGAGTTGGTCTGGATCGGCACCTGCCAGCCGTTGTAGCTGACCGCCGGCTGGCCCTCGGCCTGCAGCGCCAGCGCCAGCAGGCCGACCGAGACCTGCTCGCCGGTGCAGGCGATCATGTCCAGTTCGCGCAGCACCGCGTCGTCGACCTTGGCCGGCTGCACTTCCTTGGCCAGCGCCAGCAGGCGGTTGGTTTCGCCGCTCATCGCCGACGGCACGACGACCAGTTGGTGGCCGGCGCGGACCCATTTGACGACCCGCTTGGCGACCGCGCGGATGCGATCGGTCGAACCCATCGACGTGCCGCCGTATTTGTGAACAATCAATGCCATGATGTTGGAGGTTGTGGCACCCGAGCCGCCGTTGCTTGGCTGCCGCGGCAGGGCAACCCAGCAGTTTAAGGCAACGCTGAAACAGGTCTCTGCGCGTCTGCGCGGCAGACACTGACGGTCAGGCCGCGTCGGGGTGCCAACGCAGCGCGACCTGCGCGCTGCCGGGCTCGGCCCACCAGCGCGCGTCCAGCCCCAGGCCGGGGGCGAACAGCAGCCGGCCGTCGGCGGCATACAGCAGGGGGCCGCCGCGTTGGCTATCGTCCAAACCGCGCGCCTGGTACTGTTTTTTCAGGCTGCGCGGCGTGCCGCGTGGCGCCAGCGCAAAGCGTTCACCGCCTTGCCTCGGCCGGACGCTGACCGCCGTCAACTGATCGCGCAGGATGCCGTGTTGCGGCGTCGGCGCGACTTCCAGCCAACCGGGCCAACCCGGCAGGCGATGGCGGCCCAGCGCCGACAGGTCGAGCAGCGCGCCGTCGGCCGGATACGTCGCCTCGGGTTCGGGCTGGGCGACGGCCACCAGCGTCAGCCGGCCACGCCGACAGCGCAGCCGCTGGCCGTCGCCGGCCGGCCACTCGCTGGCCGCGTTGCGCGGCAGTTCCTTCAACAGGCGGCGCACCAGCGCATCGGTCGGCGTCACGCCGCAAGGCCCGCGCAGCCAGGCGCGCAGCGCGTTGGCTCGGCGCGGCGGCGACAAGCTCAGCCAAGCGTTGACGTCCAGCGCCGCCGGGTCGTCGTGCAGCGCCAGCGCCGCCAGGTCCTGCGCCGCAACTTCGGCCAGCAGCGCCGCCGCCTCGCCGGCACGCTCGGCGGCGGTGGCCAGCGCCACTTCGGCGTCGTCGAATGCGGCGATCAGGCCGGGCCAGACGCGGCCACGCAGCCGTGCGCGGGCCAGCGCCGGGTCGGCGTTGGACGGGTCGTGCAGCGGCTTGAGCCGGTGTTGGCGGACATAGGCCTCGATCGCCGCGCGCGGCTGCGCCAGCCACGGCCTGGCCCAGACCAGGCCGTCGCGGCTGACCGTGCGCGGCATCGCCGCCAGCCCGGCTGGGCCGCCGCCGCGCAGCAGTTGCAGCAGCACGGTTTCGGCCTGGTCGCGCCGGTGCTGGCCAAGCAGCAGCAGCGACGCGCCGGCCTCGCCCGCCATGCGCTGCAGCGCGGCGTAACGCCCGGCGCGGGCCCAGGCCTCGACGCTTTGGCCGCGCGCTGGTGCGCCGTCCAGCCGCGTCCAGCGCAATGCCAGCGGCGCGCCGCGCCGCGCCCAGCGACGGCACAGCGACTGCGCGCTGCGCAGCCAGGCGTCGGCCTCGGGCAGCAGGTTGTGGTGGACGTGCAGCGCGACCACGCGCACGCCCAACGCCGCGGCGGCGCGGCAGGTGGCGTGAAGCAGGGCGAGTGAATCGACGCCGCCGCTGAAGGCGACCGCCACGGCGGCTGCGGCGCGCGGGTCGCCGCGCTCGGGCGACGCTTCAGCGGTCCTTGGTGTCGGCAAAGCGGCCGTAGGCGCGCACGCGCTGGTAGCGGCGCTCCAGCAGTTCGGTGGTCTTTAGGTCGGCCACCTGGCGCAGCGCGTCGACCAGCGCGCGCTTGAGCTGCGAGGCCATGTGGCGCGGGTCGCGGTGCGCGCCGCCGACCGGCTCGTTGACCACCTTGTCGACCAGCCCCAGCGCCTTCAGTCGGTGCGCGGTAATGCCTAAAGCCTCGGCGGCGTCGGCGGCGCGGTCGGCGGTGCGCCACAGGATGGAGGCACAGCCCTCGGGCGAGATCACCGAATAGACCGCGAACTGAAGCATCAGCAACTGGTCGGCCACGCTGATCGCCAGCGCGCCGCCCGAGCCGCCTTCGCCGATCACCGTGGTGATGATCGGCACCTCCAGTTGCGCCATTTCCAGCAGGTTGCGGCCGATCGCCTCGGACTGGCCGCGCTCCTCGGCGCCGATGCCGGGGTAGGCGCCCGGGGTGTCGACAAAGGTGAACACCGGCAGGCCGAATTTTTCGGCCAGCTTCATCAGCCGCAAGGCCTTGCGGTAGCCCTCGGGCTTGGGCATGCCGAAGTTGCGCAGGCCGCGTTCCTTGGTGTCGCGGCCCTTTTGGTGGCCGATGACCATGCAGGCCTGGCCGTTAAAGCGCGCCAGGCCGCCGACGATGGCGGCGTCGTCGGCATAGGCGCGGTCGCCGTGCAGCTCGTGCCAGTCGGTGAAGATTTCGGCCACGTAATCCAGCGTATAGGGACGCTGCGGATGGCGCGCGATCTGCGTCACCTGCCACGGCGTCAGGCTGGCGTAGATGTCCTTGGCCAGTTGCTGGCTTTTCTTGTCCAGCCGGCCGATTTCGTCGGAGATGTCGACCGCCGACTCGTTTTGCACGAAGCGCAATTCTTCGATCTTCGACTCGAGTTCGGCGATCGGCTGTTCGAACTCAAGGAAATGTCGTTTGCTCATCAACGCGTCCCAGGCAAGCGGCGGGTCAATACGCCACCGGCAGCGGATCAAGGCTGCGCCAAATGTACCAAGTCGCCACCGAACGGTACGGGCTCCAGCCGTCGCCGACCTCGCGTGCTTCGGCACGCGACACCGGCTCGCCGCTGAAGTAGTTCAGGCTGATGCCTTTGAGCAGGCCCAGGTCATCGAGCGGCAGCACGTTCGGCCGCAGCAGATGGAAGATCAGGAACATCTCGGCGGTCCAGCGGCCGATGCCGCGAATGGCCACCAGCTCGCCGATGATCAACTCATCGTCCATCTGCTGCCACTGCGCGACGTGCACGCTGCCGGCGGCGAAATGACGCGCCAGGTCGGTCAGGTACTCGGCCTTGCGTGCCGACAGCCCGGCCGCGCGCAGGCGCGGCGAGTCAAGCGCCAGCACCGCCTCCGGCAGCAGGTGCGCCGACGCGCCGCCAACCGCCTCGGCAAAGCGGTTCCACACCGACTGCGCCGCCTTCACCGAGATCTGCTGGCCGACGATGGACCGCGCCAGGGTGGTGAAGGCGTCGCCGCGCGACTGCAGCCGCGCCTCGCCGAACTTCGGGATCAGCTTCTTCAGCACCCGGTCGCGGCGCGCCAGGTGGCGGCAGGCGTCGTCCCAGTAGCCCGGGGTCACGCCGCCGGCCACCGCCACCGCGGCAGGCGGCGGCGTTGGCGCCGAAGACCCGGCCCTGGGCATCGTCAGGCGCGAACCCAGGTCGTACCCTGGGCGCTATCTTTCAGCGCCACGCCGGCCGCGGCCAGTTGCTGGCGAATGGCGTCGGCGCGGGCAAAGTCGCGTGCCGCCTTGGCCGCCGCGCGCTCGCCGATCAAAGCTTCAATCACCGCGTCATCCAGCGCATCGGCGGCCGTGCCGCGTTGCAGATAGCTGCGTGGCGGCTGCTGCAGGATGCCAAGCACCGTGCCGAGGGCGCGCAGGCGCGCCGCCGCTTCGGCGCTGTGGCCGCGGTTGACTTCGCCGGCCAGGTCGAACAACACCGCCAGCGCCGCCGGGGTGTTGAAGTCGTCGTCCATCGCCGCCTTGAACGCCGCGGCCTGCGGTTGCTGCCAGTCGATCGCCGCTTCATCGGCCGTGGCCGGTGGCAGCGCCACGCCGTCCAGTGCGGTGTACAGCCGCTTCAGCGCCGCACGTGCGTCGTCGAGCAAGGCGTCACTGAAGTTGAACGGGCTGCGGTAGTGCGTGCGCAGCATGAAAAAGCGCAGTGTCTCGCCGTCGTACGACTTCAACACATCGCGAATGGTGAAGAAGTTGCCCAGGCTCTTGGACATCTTCTCGTCGTCGACATTCAAGAAACCGTTGTGCAGCCAGACGTTGACAAAGGGCTTGCCGGTCGCCCCCTCGCTTTGCGCGATTTCGTTTTCATGGTGCGGGAACTGCAGGTCCATGCCGCCGCCGTGGATGTCGAAATGCTCGCCGAGCAGCGCGCAGCTCATCGCCGAGCATTCGATATGCCAACCCGGCCGGCCGGGACCATAGGCGCCGAGGTATTTGGCGTCGTCTGGCTCGTCGGCCTTGGCCGACTTCCACAGCACAAAGTCCAGCGGATCGAGCTTGCCGTCGTCAACCGCCACGCGCTCGCCGGCGCGCAGCTCGTCGATGCTCTTGCCCGACAGCTTGCCGTAGCCCGGAAAGCGCCGCACCGCAAAGTTGACGTCGCCGTCGGCGGCGCGGTAGGCCAGGCCCTTGTCTTCCAGACGGTTGATCAGCGCCAGCATCTGCGGCACGTACTCGGTGGCGCGCGGTTCATGGGTTGGCGCCAGCGTGCCGATCGCGGCAAAGTCCTGGTGCATCGCGGCGATCATTTCGTCGGTCAGCGCGCGGATGCTGATGCCACGCTCCAGCGCGCGCCTGATGATCTTGTCCTCGATGTCGGTGATGTTGCGCACGTAGGTCACGCGCAGGCCGCTGGCGCGCAGCCAGCGGTAGACGACGTCAAACGCCATCATCATGCGCGCATGGCCGATGTGGCACAGGTCGTAAATGGTCATGCCGCAGACATACATCCGCACATGGCCGGGCTCGATTGGCGCCAACGGCTCCAGGCGGCGCGTCAGGGTGTTGAACAGGCGCAGGGTCATCAGTTCGATTGGGGAGGGGCAAACGCCGCGGGATTGCGCCCGGGCGACCCGGGCTGCATGCGGCGTTGCAGGCTGGCGCATCAGGCCGGCAAGCGGCTGGCAAAAGCCGGCAAATACAGCGCGATCGGTACAATTCAGTATACCGGTGCACCCGCGCGAACCTTGGCCTTCGGCGGGCTTTGACCGGGCGCCGAGGCGGCCAGCGCCGGGCCTGCCGTTTACCCCTTGCCGCGCGGCGTTGCCCGCTGTTCCACACCCGCCGGGCCAGCCGCCGTTCGGCCAGCCCTGCCCTCCATGCCGCGTGCGGCACCAGTCGCCGCCAGACACCACGGATGCCCTACGCCTCGTCCCCTGCCATGCTGTGCCGTGCAGTCGTTGCCATCGCGCTGACGGTGTGCAGCGCGGCGTCACTTGGCGCGTCGCCGCTGCAGGAGGTCCAGGCGCTGCAGCGCCGCGGCGACAACGCCGCCGCGATGCGTCGATTGGAAGCGGCGCTGGCCGCCGATCCGGCCGACGCGGGCTTGCGTTTTCAGCATGCGCTGATGCTGCACGCCGCCGGCCGTGGTCCCGAGGCCGAGGCGGCCTATGAACGCATGACCCAGGATTTCCCCGACCAGCCCGAGCCGTTCAACAACCTCGCAGTGATCCGCGCCGCCGCGGGCCAGCTTGACGACGCGCAGCGCCTGCTCGACGCCGCGTTGCGGCTCGACCCCGGCTACCGCGACGCCCAGCGCAACCTGGGTGACGTGCTGCTGCAACTGGCGCAGCGCACCTATGAACGCGCCGCCGCAGGCGCCACCCCCGACGCCCCGTTGTCGCGCCGCTTGCAGTGGCTGCGCGGATTGAACCCGTCGCCAGCGCGCTGACCGGCGGCGCGCGGCACCACCACGTTTTTCCTCGCTTTCAGCGCGCCATGCAACGCGCCCTGCCCATGCCCATGTTCCTGCCCTTGCCCCCAACCCGGTTTGCCTTGGCCTGCGTCGGCGCCGCGCTGGCGATCACCGGCGCCAGCAGCGCCAACGCCCAACAGGTGCGCCTGGCCACATCGGCCGGCGAGATCGTCATCGCGCTGGCGCCCGACAAGGCGCCGAAGACGGTGGCCAACTTCGTCCAGTACGTCAAGGCCGGCCACTACGACGGCACCGTGTTCCACCGGGTGATCGACGGCTTCATGATCCAGGGCGGCGGCATGGACGCCAAACTGCATGAAAAGCCGACCCGCGCGCCAATTGCGCTGGAAGCGCGCAACGGCTTGTCGAATGTGCGTGGCAGCGTGGCGATGGCGCGCACCAGCGTGCCCGACTCGGCCACCGCGCAGTTTTTCATCAATGTCGCTGACAACCTGCGCCTGGACGCCGCCAACGCGCCCGACGGCAATGGCTATGCCGTGTTCGGCCGTGTCGTGCAGGGCATGGATGTCGTCGATCGGATCAAGTCGGTTGCCGTTGGCAACCAGGGGCTGCACCAGAACGTGCCGCTCGAACCCGTGCTGATTCAAAAAGCCACCGTTGCGGAGAAATGAAATGACCAAGACCGTTGAACTGACCACCTCTGCCGGCACCGTGCGTGTCGAACTCGACGACGCCAAGGCGCCGCTGACAGTGGCCAACTTCCTGTCCTATGTGCAGGCCGGCCACTACGACAACACCATCTTCCACCGCGTCATCAAGGGCTTCATGATCCAGGGCGGCGGTTTCGCACCCGGCATGCAGCAAAAGCCGACCCAGCCGCCGATCCAGAACGAGGCCAACAACGGGCTGAAGAACGACAAGTACACGCTGGCCATGGCGCGCACCAATGCGCCGCACTCGGCGAGCGCGCAGTTCTTCATCAACACCACCGACAACGGCTTCCTGAACTTCAAGAGCGAAAGCCCGGCGGGCTGGGGCTACGCGGTGTTCGGCAAGGTGGTGGCCGGCACCGAGGTGGTCGATGCGATTGAAACCGTGGCCACCGGCCGCAAGGGCGGCCACGACGATGTACCGACCGCCGACGTGGTGATCCTGAAGGCGGTCGAGGTGGCCTGAAGGCGCAAAGACCGTAGGCGTCGCAGGCCAAAGGCAGCAACCGGCAGGCCAACGCCGCGGTGCAGCCCATCGTGATCGACACCGCGCGCGGCCTGCCGCGCCTGCAGGCCCGGCCGGGCTGGCGTGGCATCGACTTGTTGTCCGACGTCCACCTGTGCGCCGAGATGCCGCGCACTTTTGACGCCTGGCGCCGGCACCTCTTGAATACACCGGCCGACGCGGTGCTGATCCTCGGTGACCTGTTCGAAGTCTGGGTCGGCGACGACACACGCGGCGAGGCCTTCGAGTCAGCCTGCCTGCAAACCCTGCGCGAGGCCGCGCAGCACAAAACCGTGGCCTGGATGCCGGGCAACCGCGACTTTTTGCTCGGCCGCGCGGCGCTGGACGATTGCGGCGTCCATGCACTGGCCGACCCGACGTTGTTGCTGGCGTTCGGCCAGCGCCTGCTGCTCAGCCACGGCGACGCGCTGTGCCTGGGCGATACCGCGTACCAGCGCTTTCGCGTGCAGGTCCGCGGCGCGGACTGGCAACGCGAATTTCTGGCGCTGCCGCTGGCCGAGCGCCGGCAGCGCGCCCGCGCGATGCGCGACGCCAGCCGGGCACACCAGGCGCTGCAGGCGCAGCAGGCCAGTCAAAGCGGTCAGCCCAGCTCTGACGGCTACGCCGATGTCGACGCCGCCGCTGCGGCCACCTGGCTGGACCAGGCCGGGGCCCAGGCGCTGGTGCATGGCCACACGCACCACCCCGGCAGCCACGTGCTGGCAGACGGCAAGCGGCGCCATGTGCTGGGGGACTGGGACCACGACGTCAGCCCGCCGCGCGCGCAGATGCTGCGGCTGGACGCCAGCGGTCTGCACCCGCTTGTGCCATAGCCACCAGACTGACGGCCGCCGCACCCATGCTCAAGCCGCTGCTCGACCGCTGGCGCCGCCAGCAAGAGGCGCGCGCCGCAGCACGGCGCGCGATTGCCGACCCGCTGTGGCACTTCACCCTGGCGCAACTGCCGTTCATCGCCCGCCGTTCGGAAGATGACCTGGCCACGCTGCGGCGGCTGACCAGCCTGTTTCTCGACCAGAAGGAATTCAGCGGCGCCGGCGGGCTGGAGGTCGACGACCGCATCGCGCTGACGATTGCGGTGCAGGCCTGTTTGCCGGTGCTGCAGCTCGGGCTGGCGCACTACGACGACTTTGTCGGCATCGTCGTCCACCCCGACGAGATGCTGGTGCGGCGCGAGATGGTCGACGACGACGGCGTGGTCCACGAATATGACGAGGCCCTGGTCGGCGAGGCGCTGTCGGGCGGCCCGGTGGTGCTGTCGTGGCACGACGTGGCCGAAGCCGGCGACTGGTCGCCGCAGGGCTACAACGTGGTGATCCACGAATTTGCGCATGTGCTCGACCGCGGCGACGGCGCGCTCAACGGCATGCCGGCCTTGCCCGATGCGCCGTCACGCGCTCGTTGGCAGGCAGTGCTGGCGCCGGCCTACGCGGCGTTTTGCCAAGCGGTCGAGCGCGGCCGGCCGAGCGCACTCGACCCTTACGGCGCGCATTCGATCGAAGAGTTTTTCGCCGTCGCGACCGAGGCGTTTTTCGTGCTGCCGGCGGACTTGCGCGACGAGCAGCCGGCGCTTTACCGGCTGCTGGCCGACTGGTTCAGACAGGACCCGGCGCTGCACGACGTGGCCTGATGCGCTGCCGCCCGCGGCCGCGGGCGGCACTCGCGCGTCAGGCCTGCGCCGTCTCGGCCTTGGGCTTGTCGCTCTTGCGCGGCGGCTGGATGTCGAGCAGCACCTCGCCGGCCTCGTCCATGTCGACCGTCAGCCGACCGCCGTCGACCAGGCGGCCGAAAAGCAACTCGTCGGCCAGCGCGCGGCGAATGGTGTCCTGGATCAGCCGCTGCATCGGCCGCGCGCCCATCAGTGGGTCAAATCCCTTCTTCGCCAGGTGCTTGCGCAGCGCGTCGGTGAAGGTGACCTCGACCTTTTTCTCGCCAAGCTGGCTTTCAAGCTGCAGCAGGAATTTGTCGACCACGCGCAGGATGATGTCCTCGTCCAGCGCCTTGAACGACACCTGGGCGTCGAGCCGGTTGCGGAACTCGGGCGTGAACAGGCGCTTGATGTCGGCCATCTCGTCGCCGGCCTCGCGCACCGTGGTGAAGCCAATCGTCGCCTTGTTCATCGTCTCGGCGCCCGCATTGGTGGTCATGATGATGATCACGTTGCGGAAATCGGCCTTGCGCCCGTTGTTGTCGGTCAGCGAGCCGTGGTCCATGACCTGCAGCAGCACGTTGTAGACGTCGGGGTGGGCTTTTTCGATTTCGTCGAGCAGCAGCACGCAGTGCGGCTTCTTGGTCACCGCCTCGGTCAGCAGGCCGCCCTGGTCAAAGCCGACATAGCCCGGCGGCGCGCCGATCAGCCGGCTCACCGCATGGCGTTCCATGTACTCGGACATGTCGAAGCGGATCAGCTCGATGCCCAGGATGTAGGCCAGTTGCTTGGCAACCTCGGTCTTGCCGACGCCGGTCGGCCCGGAGAACAGGAACGAGCCGATCGGCTTGTCGGGCCGGCCAAGACCCGAGCGCGCCATCTTGATCGCCGCGGCCAGCGCGTCGATCGCCGGGTCCTGGCCAAAGACCACGCTTTTCAAGTCGCGGTCCAGACTGCGCAGCTTGCCGCGGTCGTCGTTGGACACCGAGGCCGGCGGAATGCGGGCGATCTTGGCAACGATGTCTTCGACCTCGGTGCGGGTGATGGTTTTCTTCTGCTTGCTCTTGGGCAGGATGCGCTGCGCCGCGCCGCACTCGTCGATGACGTCGATCGCCTTGTCGGGCAGGTGGCGGTCGTTGATGAACTTGGCCGACAACTCGGCCGCGGCCTGCAGCGCGCCGATCGCGTACTTGACGTTGTGGTGGTCCTCGAAGCGCGACTTCAGGCCCTTGAGGATTTCAACCGTCTGCTCGACCGAGGGTTCGACCACGTCGACCTTCTGGAAGCGCCGCGACAGCGCGGCGTCTTTCTCGAAGATGCCGCGGTACTCGGTGAAGGTGGTCGCGCCTATGCATTTCATCGTGCCGTTGGACAGCGCCGGCTTGAGCAGGTTGGACGCGTCCAGCGTGCCACCCGAGGCCGCGCCGGCGCCGATCAGCGTGTGGATTTCGTCGATGAACAGAATCGCGTTCGGCTGGTCCTTCAACTGCTTGAGCACGCCCTTCAGGCGCTGCTCGAAGTCGCCGCGGTACTTGGTGCCGGCCAGCAGCGCGCCCATGTCCAGCGCGTAAACAGTCGATTGCGCCAGCACCTCGGGCACCTCGTTTTGCGTGATGCGCCAGGCCAGGCCCTCGGCGATCGCGGTCTTGCCGACGCCGGCCTCGCCGACCAGCAGCGGGTTGTTCTTGCGCCGGCGGCACAGCACCTGGATCACGCGCTCGACTTCCAGGTCGCGGCCGATCAGCGGGTCGATCTTGCCGTCCTTGGCCTGGGCGTTCAGGTTTTGCGTGAACTGGTCCAGCGGCGAGCCCTTTCCGGAGTCGGCCACTTCTTCCTTTTCGCCCTCGCCGCCCGGCGCGTCGCTGGGCTTGGAGGGTTCCTGCGGCTCGCTTTTCTTGATGCCGTGGGCGATGTAATTGACCACGTCCAGCCGCGTCACCCCCTGCTGGTGCAGGTAGTAGACCGCGTGAGAATCCTTCTCGCCAAAGATCGCCACCAGCACGTTGGCGCCGGTGACTTCCTTCTTGCCCGAGCCGGTGGACTGCACATGCATGATGGCGCGCTGGATGACGCGCTGAAAACCCAGCGTCGGCTGGGTGTCGACCTCTTCGGTGCCGCCGACGGTGGGCGTGTTTTCCTTGATGAAGCCCGACAGGCTCTTGCGCAGGTCGTCGATGTTGGCCGCGCAGGCCTTCAACACCTCGGCCGCCGACGGGTTGTCCAGCAGCGCCAGCAGCAGGTGCTCGACGGTGATGAACTCGTGACGCTGCTGGCGCGCTTCGACAAACGCCATGTGCAGACTGACTTCCAATTCCTGGGCAATCATGCGGCCTCCAATATGCACTGCAGCGGATGTCCGGCGCGGCGGGCCTCGGACAGGACCAGTTCTACCTTGGTGGTGGCAACGTCTTTGGTGAACACGCCGCAGACCCCGCGCCCTTCGTGGTGGATCTTCAGCATGATCAGGGTGGCCGACTCCAAATCAAGCCTGAAATATTGCTGCAAGACCATCACGACGAATTCCATCGGCGTGAAGTCGTCGTTCAATAACACCACTTGATACAACCTGGGCGGTCGCGTTCGCGCGGTCTTGCGCTCTGCGACCACCGCGCCGCTGTCGTCGCGCCGCGGCACGACGGTGGGCTTGGCGGGCGGTGCCGGAGGATCGTCCTGGGGCATGGTTCATTCTATCGAGTCGGGTTGACGGGCGCTTTGGTCTCAAATGCTGCCCCACAGCGCCCGCGCGGCAAGCCGTGAAAAGCACCACCGCTGGGCGTCACACCCTGCCAACGCGAGGCCTCCGGCGCTGCGGCGCAGGTGGCCATGGGGTCGGGTCACCCTGTAAAAAGTTTGTAGGGAAACATCGCGGCACACGATCTAGGTTTCCGCATTGACCGTTTTTTTGCGCCATTTAGACAATTTCCACTGTCCACAGCAGGTGTGGACGCTTCGGGAGTTTGCGATGGTGGTAGGTACGGTGAAGTGGTTCAACGACGCCAAAGGCTTTGGGTTCATTGAGCCCGAAGAAGGCGGACCGGACGTGTTCGCACATTTCTCGGCAATCGAAATGGACGGCTTTCGCACCCTGAAACAGGGCAGCAAAGTCCATTTCGAACTGGTTCAGGGTCCGAAAGGCAACCTGGCGCAACAGATCCGGCCGGTACTCGGCGCGGGTGCGGCAGCCAAGGTTGGCGCCGCCAGCACGGCGCAGGCGGTGCCGGTACAGGTGCAATCGCACACGGCCTGACATTCAACGCCCGCCGCGCGCGCCGCCCGAGCCAGGCGCGGCGCGGCCAAGCGGCCCAACAAAGCCCGCCCAGCGCGGGCTTTTTTGTGCGGTGCATGCGCTGCGACCACGCAGTCGCTTTCATTGCGAGGCCAGGAATACGCCGAACCAGGCGCGCGCATCGCTCCAGAACTGCCGCTGTCCAAAGCCGGCCGCGTCCAGCAGCGCGTCGAACTCGTCGCGCCGCCATTTGTACGAGTTCTCGGTGTGGATGCGTTCGCCGGCGGCAAAGCGCCGCGCGCCGCCGGGCCAGCGCACGGTTAGCGCGCGTTGCGCCTGCAAATGCATTTCGATGCGCGACTCGGCGCCGTTGAACAACGCCTGATGTTGCCAATCGGCGAGCTCGAAATCGGCGCCGAGCAGCCGGTTGACATGGCGCAGCAGGTTGCGGTTGAAGGCCGCGGTGACGCCCAGCGCATCGTCGTACGCCGGCAGCAGCACGGCGGTCGGCTTGATGAGGTCGACACCGATCAACAGCGCGCCGCCGGCCGCCGCGGCGCGCGCCTCGCGCAGCAGCCGCAGCGCATCGGGCGGCGCGAAGTTGCCGATCGACGAGCCCGGATAAAACAGCAGCGCCGGCCCATCGACCAGCGGGCTCGGCAACACCAGGCGGTGCGCGAAGTCGGTGGTCAGGCCAACGATGTCCAGCCACGGGTGCGCGCGCTGCAGCGCGGCCAGCGACAGCTTCAAATGCTCGGCGGCGATGTCCACCGCCACGTAGCGCCGCGGCTTGAGCTGGGCAAACAGCGCCGCCGCCTTGGCGCAGTTGCCGGCGCCCAGGTCAACCAGCACCGGCGCCGCGCCAGTGACCGCCAGCGCCGCCGCGGTGATCGCCGCGCCGTGCGTGGCAAAGATGTCGGCCTCGGTACGTGTCGGGTAGTACTCGGGCAATTCGGTGATCGCATCGAACAGCCGCGAGCCCAGCGCGTCGTAAAAGAACTTGGGCGGCAACGCGGCGCAGGGCAGGCGCAGCCCGGCCGCGGCTTCGTCGGCCAGCGCCTGCGGGTCGATGTGGGTTTGTTCAATGAATTGCAGGGCAGTCATGACGCGATCAAGTCACTCAAGGCGCGACGGGCGGGGGCGTGGCAGCGGATAGAGTGCGGCGTTGCGCTGTCTTCCGCCACGCCACCGTGTTGCCCATTGCACCGACGTTTGAACTGCCCACGGGCCGCATCATGCCTTTGCTTGACTGCCGGTCGGCGCCGGCGCGCCAGCACGCCGAGGCAACCGGCCGATGAGTGTCGACGCGCCACGCGCCGGTTGGCTGTTTGCCTACGACTGGGACGCGCAGGCGCGCGACCGGCTCGGCGGCGCGCAACGCTTTGACGGCGCGGGCTTTGACCTGTTCAGCTTTCCCAGCAATGCGCGGTTGGTCGGCTTTGACCTGCGCCGCTTTGCCGATGCCCAGGCCGCGCGCGGCAAGCGCCGCGGCTGGCGCGCGGTGCTGTCGCACCACGAGCAGTTTGGCGCGCTGGCCGCAGCGCTGGTCGCCGAGCGGCTGGGCCTGCCCGGCGCGCCGCCGCAGGCCATCGTCGCGGCGCAGCACAAGCTGCATGCGCGCGCGGTGCTGCAGCAGGTGGCGCCGGAAGCCAACCTCGGTTTTGCGCCGTTGCCGGCGCGCTATGGCGAGGACATCCCCGACGGCCTGGTCTACCCGCGCTACGTCAAGCCGGTGAAGGCGGCGTTCTCGGTGCTGGCACGGCGCGTTGACAGCCGTGAGCAACTGCAGGCCCACACCCGCTTTGGCCGCGCCGAGCTGTGGGTCATTCGCCGGCTGGTCGAGCCGTTCGACCGCATCTGTCGCGAGCGCCTGCCGCAGGCCGGCACCGCGCACCGCATGCTGCTCGAAGACCCGGTGCCGGCGCAGGTCGGCCAGTACAACCTGGACGGCTGGGTGCAGCACGGCCGGGTCCACACGCTTGGCGTGGTCGACGCGGTGATGATCCCCGGCAGCCAGCATTTCATGCGTTGGGAGACGCCGTCGCGGCTGCCGGCGGCGGCGCAGCAGCGCATTGTCGATGTCGCGCAGCGTTTTCTGCAGGCGATCGGTTTTCACACCGGCTGCTTCAACCTGGAGTTCTTCCACGACGCGGCCACCGGCCGGCTGACGGTGATCGAATGCAACCCCCGGCTGGCCTCGCAATTTGGCGACCTGTACCGCCGCACGCAGGGCATTGACGCGCACGCGGTGGCCGTTGCGCTGGCCAGCGGCGACGACCCGGCGCTGCTGCCGCGCAGCGCGCCAAGCGCCGGGGTGGCGGCCAGCCTGGTCTACCGCACGCTGCCCGACGAGGCCGTGCCGCCGCCACCCAGCAGCGGCCAGCGTGCGGCCTTTGCACGGCAGTTTGGCGACGCTCTGGTGTTCAGCTTTCCCAAGCGCGGCGCGGCGCTGCAGCGCGACTACAAATGGACCGGCAGCCACCGCTATGGCATCGTCCACCTCGGCGCGGCCGACCGCGGACAACTGCGCGAGCGCGCCGAGCGCGCCAGCGCCTTGCTTGGCTGGCCGGCACCCTACCGCGACCAGCGCGCTGCCGGCGCCGCCACCGAGTTGCGTCCAGGCAGCGCGGTGCCGCTTGCCGGCGCCGTGCCGGCCCCGCCGATGACCCCCGCGTCGAGTGCCACACTCGCACCAGCGACCGATGACGGTCCGATCCCGCCCCTGTCCACCGGAGCCTGCCGACCATGACCTCTGCCGCCCCCACCGATGATTTCACCCGTTTGCCGCGGGTCGCCGCTCGCGCGCCGCGCCGTGCCGGCTGGGCCAGCGCGGCGCTGCTGGCCGTCGCGCTGCTGGGCGGCTGCACCGCGCTGGAGCAAAACCCGTCGGGTGCGCTAAAGCCGGTCAACGCGGTCGCCGATGCCGGCGACAGCCGCGTCATCCTGAAAGGCGCCGATGTGGTGGCCTACTTCACCGAGGGCCGCTACCGACCCGGCATGCTGATTTACAAAAGCGTCCATGAAGGCGTGACCTTCCGCTTTGCCAACGCCCAGAACAAGGCCTTGTTTGACGCCGAGCCGACGCGCTACCTGCCGCAGTTCGGCGGCTTTTGCGCCAACGGCATCGTCTACGGCATCCCGTGGGGCGGCGATGCCGACACCTGGCGCATCATCGACGGCAAGCTCTACATCTTCGGCGGCCAGGGTTCGAAAGACGCGTTCGAACTCGACCTGCCCGGCAACCTGAAGCTGGCGCAGCACTACTGGAGCACCGAAGTCGCCGGCAGCAACAGCTTCGTGCAGCGCAGCCGGCGCCTGGTTGACCGCGTGCCGCACTACAAGAGCGGCGCCGAACTGGCCGCCATGGTGCAGGCCGCCAAGGCGGCAAAGGCCGCCAAGCCGTGATCGGGCGCCGCCGACGCGGCCCACCCAGCCGGCCGCGGCGCGGCAACCGCGCCGGCTGACAGGCGCCCGCGGCGCCAGTTCCCACCGCGTGGACCGGCCGCGCCGCCGCTGAACCCATGGCCGCCCGCGCCGCACGCCCGCCACATGCCGTGCCGGCGGCCAGGCGCCGGCTGCTTTGCGCCGGCCTGGTCGGCGGCGCCACCGCGCTGGCCACTTTGGCCGCCTGCTCGCTGGCCGACGTTGACCACGCCAGCGCCAACGCACCGCAGGCCGCGCCCTGGCCACGGCCGGCGCGGCTGGTGTGGGTGTTCGGCTCGGGCGGGCCGCGCGGCTTTGTCCACGTCGGCGTGTTGAAAGCCCTGCATGAGCTGAAGCTGCGGCCGGACGCGGTGGTCGGCGCCTCGGTTGGCGCACTGGTGGCCACGCTGTTCGCCGCCGACCTGCCGGCGGCCGAATTGGAGCGCCTGGCGCTGACCCTGCAGCCATGGCAGTTGCTGCGCTGGCAGGCCGGCGGCGAGGAAACCTGGGCCGGCGACGGCATTGCCGCCTTCGTCAACCAGCAACTCGGCGGCCGCGCGCTGCACGCGCTGGCGCTGCCGGTGGCCTGCGCCGTGCAACGCCTGGGCGACGGCGCGGTGCTGGGCTTTACCCGCGGCGACGCCGGCCTGGCGGTGCAGGCCGCGGCGGCGATCGAAGGCCGGCTGGCGCCGCTGCGCATCGGCACCGAGCGCTACGCCGATGCCGACCTGCGCCAGCCGCTGCCGGTGCGCCTGGCGCGCGGCCTGGGCGCGCAGCGCGTGCTGGCGGTCGACGCCTCGGCGTATGAAGAGCGCGCGCCCGCGGAGGCCGCGCGCTTTCGCGCCAGCGACCTGCGCAAACGCGCGCTGACCCGGCCCGACGCCGCGCAGGCCGATGTGCTGCTGCACCCCGACACCGGTTACTGGACCGGCATCTCGCGCGACTACCGCGAGCGCGCGATCGCCGCCGGCTACGCCGCCACGCTGGCCCAGGCCGACGCACTGCGTGCGCTGCACCGCTGAGAAGCAGGGAATCCGACCGACGCCGCGGCGCTACCTTGCATGCGAGTCGGCACGCCACCGGCGACGGCAACGCACGCCCCGTCAATCGGATACAGGCGCGGCGTAGGCGACCCAGGCCACCCAGTGGCCGCTGGCCGCCGCACCGCCGCACGCCTGTGCCGCGGCGCGCTGCGGCGGTCGCGCAGCCGCCGGTACATACACCGGGCGCAGCAGGCAGCGGCGATCGATGTGTCGCGGCGCAACGGTCCACTCGACCAGGCCCTGCCCGCCGGCCTTGAGCTTTGCCTCGTGCGCAGCCCAGGCGTGGGCAAAACGGTGCACCGTGTCGTCGCCGCCCTGCGCGGCGGCTTCGGACCACGCCCAGTGCGGCCCCAGGTACAGCGCCGCGGTGGCGGCCAAATCGTCGTGCGGCGATGCAACCAGCAGGCCGGCATCGAGCAGGTCGATGCCGACGCTGCCACGCCTGCACCAGGCCAGCATGCTCAGGTCGCGCGCGTGGCTGATCGACACCGGCAGCGGCGCGCGGCGCGCGGCTCGGCGTTGTTCGGCCAGCGCCTGAACCCACCCCGGCCCGGCGTGGCGCGCCAGCACCTCGCGCACGCGTTGCCGCGCGGCGCCACGCTGGCTGGCCTCGTCCTCGCCCAGCGCCGAGGTGTCGATGGCCAGCACCCGCACCTCGCCCTGCGGCCACGGCGTGGCTGGCGCACCCAGCCGGCAATGCCAGACGCCGGGCTCAAGCGCCGCTTCAGTGTGCCAATCAGCTGCTTCCACCGGGATCAACGCGGCGCGCCGTCGCCCATCTCGACGCGCTGGCGCCGCGTTGCGATGCTGCGCCACGCGATTCGACCGCGCGACCGCTGCGTCACGCCGACACCGCCGCCGGCAGTGCCGCCGGCTGCGCCTGCAAGGCCGCCAGGCCGCCGACCGCCAGCCGCGCCGGCGTTGCCGGCGCGCCGTGCCAGACCGTGCCCGCGGGCAGGCTTTCGCTCTTCATCACCAGCGTCAGCGGGCCGAGTTCAACGCCGTCGCCGACGGTCGCGCCGTACAACACGGTGCAGCGCGGGCCGAGCGTGACGCGTTCGCCGATGCGCACATGGTCGATCTTCATCACCCGGTCTTCGAACAAATGGGTTTGCGGGCAGCAGCTGGCGTTCATCTCGCTGTGCGCGCCGATGTGCACGCAGTCGAACTCGGTCAGGTCGGTGCTGTCGATCCAGGCCGAGCGCGCGATGTGGCAGCCCAGCAGGTTCAGCGCCAGCGGCAGCCATGGCGTGCCGCGCAGGTAGCCCAGGAAGTTGGGCACGGTGATGCCCTCGTACATGTTGGTCACCGCCTCGGAGACCCAGACGAACGGCGTCCACATCGGCTGCGAGCGCTTGTCGTAGCGCGGCAGCAGCAGCCATTTCATCGCCGCGGTCCAGACGAAGGTCGCCAGGCCGAACATCATGCCGGCCAGCGCCAGGTTCAGCGCCACGCGGCCCCACTGCTCGGCGGCGGCCAGCGGCATGGTGTCGAGCACCACCGCGTAGCCGGTGGCGATCACCAGCGAGTGCGGCGCGGCGATGCGAAAGGCCTCGATCGCGCCGCGCGCCAGGCGCCGCTTGGTCGACGGCCGGTAGGTCAGCGCGTCGGCCTGGCCGCCAACCACTTCGCGTGCCGGCAGGTGCAGCGCCGGCGAGCCCAGCCAGGTGTCGCCCGGGCGCATGGCGTCGTTCGGTGGCACGGTCGACATCACGCCGACCAGCACGTTTTCGGGAATCGTCGTGCCGTCGGGCACATAGGCGCCGTTGCCGACGAAGCTGCGCCGCTCGACCGTCGTCGGCCGCACCGTCATCCAGCCGCCGTCGACGCTTTCGTCGCCCAGCATCACCGCGTCGGCGATGAAGGTCTCGTCACCCAGCGTCAGCATCTCGGGCACCACGCCGAGGGCGGTCGACAACTCGGTGTCGCGGCCGACCTTGGCCCCCAGCAGCCGGTACCAGGTGGCCGAATACACCGTGGCGTACAGGCCGTGCAGCACCGCCAGGCTGGACTCCTGGATCTGGTTGACCAGCCAGCGCGCCAGGTAGCGGTTGCTGTGCAGCGGCCAGCTGCCGGCCTGGATGCGCGGCAAGAAGGCCCAGCGGATGGCCGCCGACAACAGCATGGTGCAGCCGATCAGCACCGCGCTGGCCGGCAGCGCCAGCAAGAAGAACTTCAGCATGCGCAGCGCGAAGGCCTGCGCGCTGGTGATCATGCCGGTGTCCAGCAGCGGATGCACCGCCAACTGGTCGATGTCGAGCCAGTCGATCAGCATGAAGGTCGGGAACACCGGCAAAAAGTACAGCGTGGCCACCAACAGCAGCCCGACGCTGAACACCGCCGCCTCAAGCGCCAGACGGCCGCGCGAGACCACCGGCCGTGGCGCGCGGCTGGACGGGTCGTCGGCACCGATGTCCTGCGCCGGCGAGCCGCTCCAGACGCGCCCGGCCGGCACCCGGGTGCCCGACTTCAGCGAAGTCTGGCCCTCGATGTGCGCGCGCTCGCCCAGGTGGACGTCGCCCTCGACCACGCTGTACGAACCAACGCAGACTTCGTCGGCCAAGTCGATGCGCCCGAGGTGCAGCATGCCGCCGCTGACGCGCGCGTTCTCGAAGCTGACCGCGTTGCCGATGCTCACGCCGTCACCAACGCTGAGCAGCTCGGGCACGCGCAGCGTCAGCGAGCCGATCGCCGCGTCACGGCCGATGCGCGCGCCGAGCAGCCGCAGCCAGGTCACCTGCAGCGACGAGCCCGACAGCATGTAAATCGGCACCGAGCCGACCAGCCGGTCGGTCAGCCACCAGCGGTAGTAAGTCCAGCCCCACAATGGGTAGCTGCCCGGGCGCAGGCGCCAGGCGATCAGGTGTTTGCCGGCCCAGGCGACGACGAATTCGAGCACCGTGGCAAGCAGGAAGGCCAGCGTGGCCATCCACACCGCGTACGGAATCGAATCGCCCGGGTCGCCGGTGTAGAAGTGGTAGGTGAAGAACGGCGCCAGCCACTGCGCCATGCGCAAGGTCACCAGCAACGGGATGGCCAAGGCCTGGGCCAGCCCGCAGCGCCAGCGCCGCCACGCCGAATGGACGACGAACGGCCGCGGCGTGGGCGCGCTGGCGTGCGCCGCGCGTTCGGCGTCGGCGCCGCTTTGCAGTGCCTCGGCCAGCGCGCCCAGCCGGCGGTGGCGGTAGATCTCGCGCACCGTGGCGTGGGCAAAGCGGGCATCGGCGCGCAGCGCCGAGATCAGCCGCGCGGCCAGCAGCGAGTGGCCACCTAAGTCGGTGAAGAAATCCATGCCGCGCCGGATTGCCTGGCCCGGAAACAACCTGGCCAGCGCGGCAAACAACACCTCCTCGGCGGCGCTGCACGGGGTGTCGCCCGCGGCGGCCTGCTGCGCCGCCAGCGGCAGCGCCTTCAGCGCCTTGCGGTCGATCTTGCCCGACGGTATGCGCGGCATCGCCTCCAGCGCCTCAAACCGCGCCGGCACCATGTACGGCGGCAGTTGCGCGGCCAGCGCCTGGCGCAGCGCGGCGGCGTCGGGCGCGGCGCCGGCGCTGGGCACCAAAAAGGCCACCAACTGGTCGACGCCGTCGTCCTGGCGCAGCAGCACCGCGGTGGTGCCCACGCCCGGCTGGCGTGCCAGCACGGCTTCAATTTCGCCCAGCTCGACGCGAAAGCCGCGGATCTTGACCTGGTCGTCGGCGCGGCCCAGGCACTGCATCTGCTGCGTGTCGTCGATGCGTGCCAGGTCACCGGTGCGGTACAGCCGGGCGTCCTGCTCGCCCTGCGCCCAGGGGTTGGGCAGGAACTTGCGGCCGGTCAGGTCAGGCCGGCCGAGGTAGCCCTCGGCAACCCCCGGGCCGGCGATGCACAACTCGCCGGTTTGGCCGCGCGGTAGCAGCTTCAGCGGCGCTGGGCTGCCCTCGGCCCAGGCGTCGTCGTCGATGACCTCGATGACCATCAGGTCATAGTTCGGCAACGGCTCGCCAATGGTCACCGGCTCGCCGGCGCGCAGCTCGGCCAGGCTGGCCGAGACCGTGGCCTCGGTCGGCCCGTAGGTGTTGAAGACCTGGCGGCCGGGGCGCGCCCAGCGCTCGACCAGCGCCTGCGGGCACATCTCGCCGCCCAGGTTGATCAGCCGCAGGCCCGGCACGTCTTCGGCAAACAGCGCCAGCAGCGTCGGCACCGCGTGCAGCACGCTGACCTGGTGCTCGGCCAGCAGGCGGGGCAGCGCCTCGGGGTCGCCGGCGGCCTCGGCCGGGCCTATCCACAGCGTGGCGCCGACTAAGTAGCTGATCCAGATCTCCTCGAACGACATGTCGAAGGCGACCGAAAAGCCCTGGTACACACGGTCGTTCTCGCGCACGCCGAGGCGGCTGTTCTCGCTGCGCAGGAAGTGGCAGATGCTGCCCTGCGCAATGGCGATGCCCTTGGGCTTGCCGGTCGAGCCCGAGGTGTAGATGACGTAGGCGGTGTGCGCCGGGCGCGCGCCTTCGCGCCGGCGCAGCGGCGTGCCGGCCGGCAACGGTGACAGCAAGGCCTCGGCGGTGAGCACCGGTGCCCTTGGCGCCGGGCCGGCGGCCAGCAGCGGCCGCATCGCGTCGGCGCTGACCAGCGCCACCGCGTCGGCGTCGTCCAGGCACACCGCGACGCGCTCGGCCGGCGTTTGTGCGTCCAGCGGCAACCAGGCGGCGCCGGTCTTGGCGATGGCCAGTTGCAGCACCAGCAGCTCGATGCCGCGCGGCAGCCACAGCCCGGCAATGCTGCCCGGGCGCACGCCGGACTCGATCAGCCGGTGCGCGGCCAGGTCGGCCAGCGCGTCCAGCTCGGCGTAGGTCAGTGTGCGTGGGCCAAACTGCAACGCCACCTGTTGCGGCAGCCGCCGCGCGGTGGCTTCAAACACGTCGGCGAGGATTTCGTCGCGCAGCAGGTCGGGACGGCGCGGACCGTGCAGGATGTCGGAAAGCGGCATGGCTTCGCCGCATCCGCTGCGGCGTCCTACGAAAGTGCTGATGGCGCCTTGCCGCCGCAACGGGCAGACCGGCGGGCGCGACTGTATGCGCCGGGCCGCTCAACGCGGCGTGAGGCCGTCACGTCGGCGGGGCTATTGGGGATTGACTGGCCGCGCGATTTGTGAATCCGCACCGGCGCTGGGTTCAGCGCTGCCGCACCGACCCGGCCACCTGCTCGGCCAGCAGCCGCAGCGCGACGCGGTGCGCGCCGGCAATTGCCTGCGCGTCGGCGCTGGCCACCGGCACGCTGAATTGCGCGCCATGCACCTGGGGCGGCGTGGCGCCGCGGGCGTCGGCCAGGCTCCAGCGCGCCGCCAGCGTGACGCCATAGGGCGCGCCGGCGACCACGTCAAAGGCCTGGAAATCGATGCGCAACTGGCGCGCCGGAACAAAACCCGGCGGCAAGGGCGACACCCACACCCGGCCGGCGCCAAGCAGGCGCGATAAATCGTCGTGCAGCAGCCGCGGCACCGCGTCGCGCAACGGCTCGGCCCAGCGCGTCGCGCCCTGCACCTGCACGCCGGACAGCGCCGCGCTGGCGGGCGGCAGCAGCAGCGCGTCGCGGTCCAGATGGCCGGGCAGGCCCACCGGCAGCAGCAGTTGCACCGCATCCTCGGCGCGCACCGCCGACCCGCCGCCGGCCGCGACCGGCAACGCCGCGCCGGGCGCTTCGGCCGGCAGCCGGATCCACTGCAGCGCCGGCAGCGGCGCCGCGCAGCCGGCCAGCAGCGCGGCGGCGATGGTGAACATGGTGCAGCCGCTGCGGCGACGACGCATAGGCGACTGCAACCCGCGGGCGGGAGTTTCACGGCGTAAGGCGCAGCGCATGTGACGACCTCGTCCAGAAGCGCCTCGATGCCGAGTGCTTCAAAGCGGCCGCTGTCCACCAGCCTGGCGGTCGCTTTGCGCCTCGGCCAAGAGCTGGTCCAGCCTACCGGAGGCGAGGTCGCGCTCAATCTGCTCGTCCCACGCAGCGCCATCAAACTCGGCAAACCAGCGCCTGAATGCGGCAAGGTCGTGTGGCGCCAAGGCCTTGACGGCGTTTTCGAGGTCTTTGGTGTCGGCCATGGCAATCGTTGGCGGTCGTCGAGGTGGACGTATCTTCCCATGCAGGCCAGCGCAGGCGGTGGCCGTCATTCGTCGCCCCGCCGCCCACGCAGCACCGCGTCGGGCTGGCGGTCAAGCTGCTCGCCGAGCTCACGCAGCGCGCGCGCGGCGCGGGCGGTGTCATTGAGCGCGCGTTCGGCCGACTGGCGCAGCGTCGAGTCGTCGGCGGTGGCCTGGCGCAGCGCCTGCGCGGTGCGCGCGAACTCGTCGGCGGCGCGTGCGACGTCCTGCCGCGCCTGCGCCAGCGTCTGCGCGACCTGCGGCGCGCTGGTCGCCGCCAGCGCCTGCACCTGCGACGCCGCGGCGGCCACGCCGGCCGCGCCGGCGCCAAGCTGCCGCGCCGCGCTGCTTGCCTCGGCCAGCGTGCCGCGGGCGCTGGCGGCCAGCGGCGGCAGCTGCTGGTCCAGCCGCGCGGCCAGGGTTTGCACCTGCGCCGCGGCGCGCTGCAAGGCCTGCGCGGCGTCGGCCGATCCGCCGAGCAGCCGCTTCGCGTCCGGCCCGGACAGCAGCGCATTGGCCGCCGCCACCGCGGCGCTGAGGTCCTGGCCGATGCGCGCGATGTCCAGCCCGTCGAGCTGCTCCTGCAGTGTCTGCAGGCGGTTGGCGACGGTCGGGATGTCGCGTGCGCCGACCTCGGGGTGCGCGCGGCGGGCGCGTGCCGCGCGCGCCGGGTTGATGTCCAGGTCAACGTACAGCAGCCCGGTGAGCAGGCTTTGCGTCGCCAGTTGCGCCACCAGTCCGCGCGCCAGCAGCGCGGCCAGCGGGTCTCGGCCGGCGCCGCGGCCGACCAGTTCAAGCAACCGGTCGTGGTCAAAGTCGGCATGCACCGGCACGTCCGGCACGCCGGCCAGCGCCGTGCCCAGGCCAATGCTTGCGACCTGGCCGACACGCACGCCGCGCAACATCACCGGCGCGCCGACCTGCAGGCCGTAGACCGAGCGGTCAAAGCGCATCAGCACGCGGTCGGTGCTGCCGCCGACCCAGCCGCCGCCGGCGGCGATCAGCCCCAGCGCCAGCAGCGCCAGGCCGGCCAGCGCAAACAGGCCCACACGCAGCGCCACGCGCTTCATGCCGGGCCGCCCCGAGCCGCGGCCGCAGCCGCTGCCGGGCCATCCACGGACGGCGCCGGGCCGGTGGCGGTCGGCGCGGCGTCGGCGTCGGCATCGGCCTCGGCGACCACCGCGCGGCGGCCGAGAAAGGCGCGCACCGTCGGCGGGCCGTGGGCCAGCAAGTCAGCGGGGGAACCCAACGCAGCCATGGTCCTGGAGTCGGTGTCTAGGAACAGCACGCGGTCGGCGACCGCGAAGACGCTGGCGATTTCGTGCGTGACCATCACCACCGTGGTGTCCAGATGGTGCCTCAGGTTGAGCACCAATTCGTCCAGCCGTGCCGCATTCACCGGGTCCAGGCCGGAGCCCGGTTCGTCGAGAAACAGCGCCTGCGGTTCGAGCGCCAGCGCGCGCGCCAGCGCGGCGCGCTTGCGCATGCCGCCGGACAGCGCCTGCGGCATCAGCTCGAAGGCGCCGTCCAGGCCGACCAGCGCCAGCAGCAGCCGCGCCCGGCGCAGCCGCTCGGCGGCCTTCCAGCGCGTGAACAGCCGCATCGGCATCATCAGGTTGTCGCCCAGCGTCATTGAACTCCACAGCGCGCCGGACTGGAACATCACGCCAAAACGCCGCCGCCGCGCCGCCTGCGCGGTGGCGTCGCCGCCATGCAGGTCGGCGCCGTCAAACTGGATCTGCCCGGCCAGCGGCCGCTCCAGCCCGACCAGGTGGCGCAGCAGCGTGCTCTTGCCGCAGCCGCTGGCGCCAACGATGACCAGCACCTCGCCGCGCCGCACCTCGAAGTGAAGCCCCTGCTGCACGACGCGGCCGGCGTCGTCGCCGTTGCCCGACTGGCCGCCGGCGGCAATCGTCAGCCCGCGCACCTCGATCAGCGGCGTCGTCGCCACGTCGGTCAATAGCCCAGGTAGGTGAAGACGACCGTGGTGGCGCAGGCCGCGCAGATGATCCACACCAGCGCCTTGACCACCGCCGCGGTGGTTGCCTCCCCCACCGCCTGCGCGCTGCGCCCGGCGTACAGGCCCTCGCGGCAGCCGGCCAGCGCCACCAGCGCGGCGTACAGCAAGCCCTTGAAAAGGCCAATCCACAGGTCGGTGAAGGTGATCGCGGCGTGCGTCTGGTGCAGGTATTCGGCCGTCGTGACCGGGTAGACCGCCACCGTCGCCAGGCCACCGGTGGCCATGCCGGCCAGCGCGCCACAGGCGATCAGCACCGGTGCCGACAAAAGCAGCGCGGCCAGCCGCGGCAGCACCAGGTGCTCGATCGGGTCGATGCCGAGCACGCGCAGCGCGTCGATCTCCTCGCCGGCCTGCATCGACGCCAGTTGCGCGGCAAACGCCGCGCCGACGCGGCCGGCCAGGATCACGCCGGTCATCAGCCCGGCCAGCTCGCGCACCATGGCCACGGTGACGACATTGGCGATATAGCCCTGCGCGCCGATGCGGCCAAGCTGCGCGCCACCCATGTAGGCCAGCATCAGCCCGATCAGCGCACAGGTCAGCAGCACGATGGGCAGCGAGCGCGGGCCGGTGTGGTCAAGCTGGTGCAAGACCTCGGCGGTGCGCGGCCAGACGCCGCGGCGCAGGCGCCGGCCCAGCGCCAGCAGCACCTCGCCAAAAAAGGTGACGGTCAGCAGCGCGCGCCGCCAGGCCGAGTCGCTGCGCGCCGGCAGCGCCTGGCCGACCGCCGACGCCGCCTGCGGCGCGGCCAGCGCCAGCACGTCGCGCAAGCCGCCCGGCAGGCCGGACTCGTCGACCGCCACGCCGTCGCGCAGCAACGCCGCGCGCAGCGGCCACAACTGCGCCGCCAGGCCAATGTCCCAGCCGGCCAGCGCCTGGGTGTCGAAGCCGACCCAGCCACCGCGGCCCAGCGCCGCCGGCCGCGCCGGCCAGCGCAGCGCGTTGTCGGGCCGCCAGTCGCCGGCCAGCACCAGCGTCCAGCGGCCGGCGCCATCGTCGCGCCAGACGCTGGACACGGCGCCGCCTGGGCGGGGTGACGAGGCGGCGGCGGTGAGCCCGGGCATGGGAGGTGATGATGCCTGCGTGCCGGCGGGCGCTGCCTCAGCGCGGGCGGGCCACGGTCACGGCGGCGCCAGCGCAACGTCGGCGTGCAACGCCACCAGGCCCTTGTCGAAGCTGACCAGCATGCCGCCGTGGTGGCGGGCCAGCCCGGCAAGGTAGGCGTCGGTCACCTGCCGGTGGCCGATGACACCGCGCCACTGAATTTGCCCGTAAGCCAGGGCATCGGCCCAGAAGCGGTGCCTTGGGTGCGCGGTCACCGCAACCAGCAACGCCAGGGCCTGTTCCAGCGTGTGGCCGGCCAGGCGCATGGCCAGCCGCAGCAGCGTGCCCTGGGTGATCGGGCAGGTTGCAAACGGCTGGTTGTGCTGCGCAAACCAGGCCCGCGCCGCCTCATGGTGGACATGGGCCGCATCGACCAACGCATACAACAGGTTGCCGTCGAGCAAATACACCGTCTCGCGCGGCGCTTCACGCGGCGCGGCTGAGGGCCTTGTTTCAGTCATCTTCCAGTGCGCGCACGTCTTCAGGCGTGACCGGGCGTGGCGAACGGATCACCGGCAAGCCGGTCAACGCATCGATGTGCAACGCGCTGCCTTGCGCCGCAGCCAGGCCAGCCGGCGCCTGCGCCAGGCCGCGGCGGATCAGATCGGCCACCGTCTGGTTCATGCTGCGCCGCGTGTGGCTGGCGATCGAGCTCACTACATGGTGCAGGTCGGCCGGCAGGTCGATGGTGGTACGCATCAATTCATCATAGCATCGTGATGTCAATCGGCCATCACACCTGCGGCCACCGGGTCGTGGCGAACGCGGCACACTGTCGACCCCGCCAGTTGCTGTCCCACGGGACGAAGACGGCCGCAGCGCCGCGACGCCAAAGGAAATCTCAGATGCGCCCGTCCCTGCCGCTGCTGTTGCAGACCGATTTCCCTCAGCTGCGCCGCGCCCGGCTCGACACGCTGCAGGTCAACCTCGGCTACCGCTGCAACCAGAGCTGCCTGCACTGCCATGTCAACGCCGGGCCGACGCGCACCGAGGCGATGGACGCCGACACCTCGGCGCTGGTGCTGCAGGTGCTGCGCGCACGCGGCATCGCCACGCTGGACCTGACCGGCGGCGCGCCCGAGCTGAACCCGAACTTTCGCGACCTGGTGCGCGGCGCGCGTGCGGCCGGCGCGCAGGTGATCGACCGCTGCAACCTGACCATCCTGTCCGAGCCCGGGCAGGAGGACTTGGCCGACTTCCTGGCCGCGCAGCGGGTGCAGGTGGTGGCCTCGCTGCCGTGTTATGCGGTGGCCAACGTCGACCGCCAGCGCGGCGACGGCGTGTTCGAACGCAGCATTGCCGCGCTGCGCCGGCTCAACGCGCTGGGCTACGGCGACCCGGCCAGCGGCCTGACGCTGCACCTGGTCTACAACCCGCAAGGCGCGGTGCTGCCGCCGCCGCAGCCGGTGCTGGAAGCCGACTACAAGCGCGAGTTGCTGGCGCAGCACGGCGTGGTCTTCAACCGCCTGTTCGTGCTGGCCAACATGCCGATCCAGCGCTTTGGCTCGACGCTGCAGACCAAGGGCGGCTTCGACGCCTACCTCGCGCTGCTGCGCGGCGCACACCGCGACGACAACCTGGACGGCGTGATGTGCCGCAGCCAGTTGAGCGTCGACTGGCAAGGCCGGCTGTATGACTGCGACTTCAACCAGATGCTGGCGCTGCCGGCCACCATCAACGGCCGGCCGCGCCCGCACCTGCGCGACCTGCTCACCCACCGCGCCACCGGCGAACCGATCGCGGTGGCCGAGCACTGCTGGGGCTGCACCGCCGGCCAGGGCAGCAGTTGCGGCGGGGCGTTGGGCTGATGGTTGATGAGCAATGAACGATGATCGAGTGATGAACGACGAATTCGTGATGAACGATGAAAGATGAACGATGAAAAATACCCGCCACGACGCAGGCCCGTGGCATTCATTGTTCATGTCCCGCGTTCACGCGGGACGTTCATCGTTCATCGCGGGCCGACATGACCGCGAAACCTGAGCCGAATCCGCCGCGCTGGCGGGGTTGGCTGGTCGCGGCGGGGGTGGCGGTCACGGCGTGGCTGCTGTACCGGCACTTCGACCTCGGCCGGGTGCTGAACCTGCACACCCTGCAGGCCAGCCGCGACGCGCTGGTCAGCGCCTACCAGGCGCGGCCGCTGGCGGTGCTGGCGGCGTATTTCGCGCTCTATGTCGGCGCCACCGCGCTGTCGATTCCCGGCGCGGCGGTGTTGACGCTGGCCGCCGGCGCGATGTTTGGCTTTTGGGTCGGGCTGCTGGTGGTGTCGTTCGCCTCCAGCCTGGGCGCGCTGCTGGCCTTTCTGGCCGCGCGCTACCTGCTGCGCGACGCGCTGCAGCGCCGCTTTGGCCAGGCGCTGGCGCCGATCAACGACGGCGTGGCGCGCGACGGCGCGTTTTACCTGCTTTCGCTGCGGCTGGTGCCACTGTTTCCGTTCTGGCTGGTCAACCTGTTGAGCGGCTTGACGCCGATCGCCGCCGGGCGCTACTACGCGGTCAGCCAGCTCGGCATGCTGCCGGGCACCGCGGTCTATGTGAATGCCGGCACGCAGCTGGCCGGCCTGAAGTCAACCGCCGACGTGCTGTCGCCGGCGCTGCTGGGCAGCCTGGTCCTGCTGGGGCTGTTTCCGTTGCTGGCCAAGGCCCTCGTCGACGCCTGGCGCAGGCGGCGGCTGTACGCGGCGTGGCCGCGCCCCAAGCACTTTGACCGCAACCTGGTGGTGATAGGCGCTGGCTCTGGCGGGCTGGTCAGCGCCTACATTGCCGCCGCGGTGCAGGCCAAGGTGACGCTGGTCGAAGCCGCCGAGATGGGCGGCGACTGCCTGAACACCGGCTGCGTGCCGAGCAAGGCCTTGATCCGCTCGGCCAAAGCCGCCAAGGACTTGCAGCGCGCCGCCGCGCTCGGCCTGCGCGACGTGCACGGCGAGGTCGACTTTGCCGCGGTGATGGCGCGCGTGCAGCGGGTGGTCGAGCAGATCGCGCCGCACGATTCGGTGGCCCGCTACACCGAACTGGGGGTCGACGTGGTGCAAGGCCATGCGCGGCTGGTCACGCCTTGGCAGGTTGAAATCAGCCGCGCCGACGGCAGCCGGCAGACGCTGACCACACGCGCCGTCGTGATTGCCACCGGCGCGCGGCCAACCGTGCCGCCACTGCCCGGGCTGGACGCGCTCGGCTGCCTGACCAGCGAAACGCTGTGGCAGTTGCGCACGCTGCCGCGCCGGCTGGTGGTGCTGGGCGGCGGGCCGATAGGCTGCGAGCTGGCGCAGGCCTTTGCGCGGCTGGGCGCGCAGGTGACGCAAATCGAAATGGCGCCGCGGGTCTTGCTGCGCGAGGACGCCGAAGCCTCCGACTCAGTGGCCGCCGCGCTGCGCGCCGATGGCGTGGACCTGCGCACCGGCTGCCGCGCGCTGCGCTGCGAGCGCGATGGCGACGCCAGGCGCATCGTCGTCGCGCAAGACGGCGCCGAGCAGGCGATTGCCTTTGACGCGCTGCTGTGCGCGGTCGGCCGCAGCGCGCGCGTCACCGGCTTTGGCCTGGAAGAACTCGGCATCACGCTGACCGAGCGCGGCACGGTGGCCACCAACGCCTGGCTGCAGACCCGGCTGCCCAACATCTTTGCCGTTGGCGACGTCGCCGGCCCCTACCAGTTGACGCACGCCGCGTCGCACCAGGCCTGGTACGCCGCGGTCAACGCCTTGTTCGGCAGCATCAAGCGCTTCAAGGCCGATTACGCGGTGCTGCCGTGGACCACCTTCACCGACCCCGAGGTGGCACGCGTTGGCCTGTCCGAAGCCGAGGCCCGCGCGCAAGGCATCGCCCACGAGGTGACGCGCTACGACCTGGCCGACCTCGACCGCGCGATCGCCGACGACTGCGCGCACGGCTTCGTCAAGCTGTTGACCGCCCCGGGCAGCGACAAGCTGCTTGGCGCGACCATCGTCGGCGCGCACGCCGGCGAGTTGCTGGCCGAGTGCGTGCTGGCGATGCGCCACGGCATCGGGCTGAACAAGCTGCTCGGCACGGTGCACGCCTACCCGACGCTGGCCGAAGCCAACAAGTTCGCCGCCGGCGCGTGGAAGCGCGCGCACGCCCCCAAGCGGCTGCTGGCCTGGGCGCGCCGCTACCACGACTGGCGGCGCCAGTAGCCGCGCTGCGGTGGTCGACGCAAGGGGGCTTGCGCCATGCAACGGCTGGCGATCATCGTCCCGGCGCTGAACGAGGCGGCGGCGATCGTCGCGACGCTGCAGTCGGCGTCGGCCTTGCGCGCCCTCGGCGCGCAGGTGGTGGTGGTTGACGGCGGCAGCAGCGACGGCACGCCGGACATTGCCGCGCCGCTGGCCGACTTCGTGCTGACCAGCGGGCGCGGTCGCGCGCGGCAGATGAACGCCGGTGCCGCGGCCACCCCGGCCGAGTGGCTGCTGTTTTTGCACGCCGACACCCGGCTGCCGTCCGACGCCGCCGACCAGCTTGGCGCGGCGCTGGCCGCAGGCGCGCGCTGGGGCCGGTTTGACGTGCGCATAGCCGGCCGTCCGGCGCTGCTGCGGCTGATCGGCGCGCTGATGAATGCCCGCTCACGGCTGACCGGCATCGCCACCGGCGACCAGGCTATATTTATTCAACGTGATGTTTTTGAACAAATCGGCGGCTTTGCGGATCAACCGCTGATGGAAGACATCGAACTTTCCCGGCGGCTGCTGGCGTTGGCGCGCCCGGCCTGCCTGCGCGGGCCGGTGCTGACCTCCGGCCGGCGCTGGGAGCAGCGCGGCGTCTGGCGCACGGTGTGGCTGATGTGGCGGCTGCGCTGGCGCTACTGGCGCGGTGATTCGCCGCAGGCGCTGGCGGAGTTGTACAAGTGAGCCTGGCATACGGCGCGCTGATCGTGATGGCCAAGGCGCCGGTGCCGGGCGAGGTCAAGACGCGGCTGATTCCCGCGCTGGGCGCCGAAGGTGCCGCCGCGCTGGCCGAGCGCATGCTGCGGCGCACGCTGGCCGCGGCCAGCGGCGTCGGCTTTGACAGCGTCGAGCTGTGCGTCAGTCCCGGCATCTGGCACCCGGCGGTGCAAAAGCTGGCCGGCGAAATCGACATCAGCCTGTTCAGCCAGGGCAACGGCGACCTTGGCCAGCGCATGCACCGGGCGCTGGCGCGCGCGCTGTCCAGCCATGCCCAGGCGTTGCTGGTCGGCACCGACGCACCAGCGCTGGATGCGGCGCTGCTGCGTCGCGCGGCGACCGCGTTGCGCTCGGCCGACGCGGTGTTCGTGCCGACCTTTGACGGCGGCTATGCACTGGTCGGATTGCGCCGCCCGGCGGCGACGCTGTTTGCCAACGTCGCCTGGAGCACGCCGCAGGTGATGGCCACCACGCGCCGCCGCGCCGAAGCCGCCGGGCTGCGCTGGGTTGAGCTGGACGCGGTGGCCGACATCGACGAGCCCGCCGACTTGGTCCACCTGCCGGCCGATCTGGCCGCAACGGCACGCTGGCCGCGCCCCGCGGCATGACAACATGCCGCCATGAAGCGGCTGTTGCTGGTCGGCGCCGGACACGCCCACGCCCAGGTGTTGCGCGACTGGGCGCGCGCGCCGTTGCCCGGGGTCGAGCTGCAGGTGGTGTCGCCGCTGCGCCTGGCGCCGTATTCCGGCATGGTGCCGGGCTGGCTGGCGGGTGAATACCGCTTCGACGACATCTGCATTGACTTTGGCGCGCTGGCGCGGCAGGCCGGCGCGCGCCTGCTCGATGACGAGTTGACCGCGCTGGCGCCCGACGGCCGCGCGCTGCGGCTGGCCGGCGGCGCGACGCTGGAGTTCGACCTGCTGTCGCTGAACGTCGGCTCGACCCTGACGCCACCGCCAGCCGCCGGCCACCGCGTGCTGTCGCTGCGGCCACTGGCCCGGCTGCATGCGGCCTGGGACGACTTGCTGCGCGGCTGGGCCGAACGGCCAGCCAGCGCCGCGCGGCTGCGCGTGACCGCGGTCGGCGGCGGCGCCGCCGGCTTTGAAGCGCTGCTGGCGGTGCTGGCGCGGCTGCGCCGGCTGCGCCCGGCAGCCACGGTGGAGGGCCGGCTGGTCAGCCGCGCGGCCACGCTGCTGCCCGGCCTGGCCAGCGGCGCGGTGCGCGCCGGCGCGCAGACCTTGGCGCGCGCCGGCGTCACGCCGCAGCTCGGGCAGGACTGGCGGCCGCAGCCCGGCGCCCAGCCCGATACCGACTGGCTGCTGTGGGCCACCGGCGCCGAAAGCCAGCCTTGGCAGCGCGACCCGGCGCGCCGCGGCGATCTGGCGGTCAGCGCGCGCGGCTTTGTGTTGGTCGACACGCTGCTGCGCTCGACCAGCCAGCCGTGGATCCACGCCGTCGGCGACTGCGCCGAATGGGCGCCGCCGCTGCCCAAGGCCGGCGTCTACGCGGTGCGCATGGGCCCGGTGCTGACGCGCAACCTGCGCGCCGCTTTGGGCGACGGCGCGCCGGCGGAGTTTCGGCCGCAAGCGCGCTTTCTGGTCCTGCTGGCCACCGCCGATAGCCGGGCGATCGCCTCGCGCGGCGGTTTCAGCGCGCAGGGGCGCTGGGTGGCGCGCTGGAAGCAACACATCGACCGCGGCTTCATTGCCGGCTTCGCCACCGGTTCAGGCGCAGGCTGAACGCACCCGCACCACAATCGCCCTTTTTTGGCGGGAGCGGGCATGCTGGCACTGATGGGTGGAACCGGGCTGTACGAGCTGCCGGGGCTGCAGGTCGACGCGCGACTTTCCGGCGACACGCCGTTTGGCGAGCCCTCGGGCGAGGTGGTGCGCGGCCGGCTGCACGGCCAGCCGGTGCTGTTTTTGTCGCGCCACGGCAGCGGCCACCGGTTGCTGCCGCACGAGGTCAACTACCGCGCCAACATCTACGCGCTCAAGCGCGCCGGGGCGACCCAGGTGCTTGGCGTGTCGGCGGTCGGCAGCCTGGCGTTGCACGCCGCGCCCGGCGACCTGGCCTTGCCCGAGCAATACGTCGACTGGACACGCGGCAACCGCGCGCGCAGCTTCTTTGGCGCCGGCGTCGCCGCGCATGTGTCGACCGCGCGCCCGGTCAGCGCGCGGCTGGTCGACGCGGTGCTGGCCGCCGGTGCGCGGCAAGGCGTGGCGGTGCACCGCGGCCTGACCTATGCGTGCGTCGAGGGCCCGCGCCTGGGCACCCAGGCCGAAAGCCATTTGCTGCGCCAGCTCGGCTGCCACCTGGTCGGCATGACCAATGTGCCCGAGGTCTTTCTGGCCCGCGAGGCGCAGCTCGGCTACGCCACCGTCGGCATCGTCACCGACTACGACTGCTGGCTCGAAGACCCGGCGCAGCACGTCAGCGTGGCGGCGATCTTCGAGCTCTACGGCCGCGCGCTGGCGCGCGCACGTGGGCTGATCGACGAACTGCTGTCGCACCCATTGCCCGAGCCCGAGCCGGAAATCCGCAGCGCGCTGGCCGGCGCGCTGCTGACCCCCGACGCCGCGCTCACCAGCGCCCAGCGCGAGTGGCTGGAGGTGCTGAGACAGTAAGCCCGGTCAGCGCTTGGCGCCAAACCCCGGCATGCCCGGGAACAGCACGCCGGCGGCGATTTGCTCCTGCATCTGCTTGACCAGCGCCTGGCTTTGTTCGAGGTAGGCGCCCAGCAGGCCTTGCATCATCGGTGTCTGCCGGCCGGTGAAATGGGCCCAGACATCGGGCGTGAACGCCTTCGGGTCGTACAAGCCCTTGGTCTGCTCGGCGAGCCGGTTCTGCATCTCGACAAAGGCCTGCAGGTTGCCTTCGAGGTACGACCCCATCACGCCCTGCATGGCGTGGCCGTAGAAGCGGATGATCTGCGCCAGCACCGGGGTGCTGAAGATCGGCACGTTGCCGGTTTCTTCTTCAAGAATGATTTGCAGCAGGATGCTGCGCGTGATGTCGTCGCCCGACTTGGCGTCGCGCACCTCGAAGTCCTGCCGGTCAAGCACCATTTGCTTGACGTCCAGCAGCGTGATGTAGCTGCTGGTTCGGGTGTCGTACAAGCGCCGGTTCGGGTACTTCTTCAGCACCCGAAGGTTGGTTGACGAGGCTTCGTCAGACTTGGCCTGACTGCGGCGCGGACTGGGCATTGCCAAGCCTCCTGTTGCACTGCACCACATTTTACGGCGCAGCTTGCGCAGCGCCGGACAGACGCCGCGGCGGCGGTTGATTTCGACACGCGGGCGCGTTGCCGGCCGGCGCGCCAGGCTGCCGAATTGGCGTCCGAACTGCCAGTTTGGCAGTGACAAAAGATCGGTCGAATCCGGCAAGCGTTTGATCCAGCAGGGGTTTCCTGGCGACCCGGCGGTGGCATGCTGATTGCACTGGATCCCGCCATGAAGACGCTTACTGCCTGTGTTGTCACCCGCCGCGGCGCCGCGGCACTGGGTGTATGGCTGGCCATGGGCCTGCCGGTCGCCGCGCAGACCGCCGCGCCGCCGGTGGCCGGTCTGGCCCCCGACGAGCGCCCTGAAGGCGCACCGCGAATCACCACGCTGGCGGTCGACAACGCGCTCAAGCAGCAGCGCCTGCACGGCATTTCGCTGCCGTGGCCGGGCAACGTCGAACGCATTGCCGAACAGGGTGCGTGGTATTCGCCGATGTTCCGGCCCGGGCTGACCGGACGCTACGACCTGCGTGGCCTGCACCCGGCCGCGCTTCGCTGAGGGTGGCCCAACCGCCCGACCAAATGACTTCCGCCGGCCGCCCGAACGGCCAGCGGAGCAAAAGAACACGGCGCATCCCTGGTGTGTCGTGGACAGCAAGGGGCACCCGCCCCGTTACTCACAAATGGAGAACTCGCAAATGAAGCAATTGACCAAGCTTGCCGCCGCTTTGGCGGTGATGGCCGCCTGCGCAACCGGTGCCCAGGCCGCGGATGACCAAAAAGGCATGAGCGGCATGTCCGGCCAAAAAGGCATGTCGGGCATGTCCGGCATGTCGGGCATGAGCGGCCAGAAGGGCATGTCCGGCATGTCCGGCATGGAAGGCCAGAAGGGCATGTCGGGCATGAGCGGCATGGAAGGCCAGAAGGGCATGAGCGGCATGTCCGGCATGTCGGGCATGAGCGGCATGCAGGGCATGAGCGGCATGTCGGGTAACAAGCACGCCGCGAAGAAGGCCAAGAAGAAGGCCAAGCGCGTGAACCGCCAGTCGGGCATGAGCGGCATGTCGGGCATGAGCGGCATGTCCGGCATGTCGGGCATGAGCGGCATGAGCGGCCAGAAGGGCATGTCCGGCATGAGCGGCATGGAAGGCCAGAAGGGCATGTCTGGCATGTCGGGCATGTCCGGCATGGAAGGCAAGAAGTAAGCCTTTTAGGTGCTGAATGAGTGCCGCGCGGCGCGCGCACGCGCCGTGGCCGCGCGGCACTTTGAACCCCATCCTCTGGTCTGCCAGAGCGAGCCTGGAGCGCGTCGGTCATGACCCGCGATTGCTTTTTGCCGTTGCTGCGCCGCTTGGGCGCGGTGCTTGCGGCCCTGCTGCTGATGGCCACCGGCGCCCATGCCGCCGATGCCGCCGCGCCTGGTGTGGACTACCAGCGCGCCCGTTTCGACCCGATCCACTTCAAGCCGGCCATTGACCGCGCCACCAACGCGCAGTGTCTGGCCTGCCATGCCGAGGTGCTCAAGCCCTCGGTCAGCGCGCAATCACCGGCCGGGCTGAAAGCCGCCGAGGCGCGCGCCTGGTACCAGCGCGTCAAGACCTACGACGGCGCGCAGGACACCTTCCATCGCCGGCACTTTGAATCGGCATTCGCCAAGCAGGTGATGAACCTGCAGTGCACCACCTGCCACCAGGGCAACGACCTGCGCGACGAGAACCCCGGCAGTTCGGCCACCACGCAGGGCGGCTTTTCACTGCGCAAGATGGTGCTGCCCGAGGCCACCTGCCTGAAGTGCCATGGCCAGATGAACTTCACCGTCATGGGCCTGCCCGAGCCGTGGCCCAAGAGCAAGGCCATGTTCCAGGAGAACTGCCTGCTGTGCCATGCGGCGATCCGCACCACGCGGCACCAGGTCAACTACCTGAAGCCCGAGGCCATCGAAGCCGCCGCGGCCGAGCCCGACGGCAAGGGCGGTGACACCTGCTACGGCTGCCACGGCGGCCGCGCCTGGTACCGCAACATGTACCCCTACCCGCGCCACCCCTGGACCGGCATGGACCCGGCAGTGCCCGACTGGGCCAAGGACCGCCCGACCGAGAGCGAAGCGCGCTTCATCAGCGGTGCACTGGCCAGGACCCAAAACCAATCGACGCCGGAGAACCGGAAATGAACGCGCCGCTGCTGCCCACCGCCATCGCCGAAGCGGCCGCCCAGGCGCAGTCGGTTGACTCAACCGTCACCGCGCTGCACACCGACCGGCGTGACTTCTTGAAACTGGTCGGCGCCGCCGGCCTGGTCGGCAGCGCCGCCACCGCGCCCGAGCAGGCGCAGGCCTTTGCCTACGAGCCCTACCCGACCGACGACCAGTTGACCACAGTCGTCACCTCGTGCGCGCACAACTGCGGCTCGCGCCACGTGCTGGTGGCGCACAAAAAGGGCGACGTCATCGTGCGCCTGTCGTCCGACGATGGCCGCTACCAAAAGGGTGGCTTCTTCGGCAAGGACACGGTCGACGAGCCGCAACTGCGCGCCTGCCTGCGCGGCCGCTCGTACCGCTCGCGGCTTTATTCGCCCGAGCGCCTGCTCTATCCGATGCTGCGCGTCGGCGAGCGCGGCGAGGGCAAGTTCAAGCGCGTGTCGTGGGACGAGGCGCTGAACCACGTCGCGCGCGAAATGACGCGGCTGAAAAAGACCTACGGCCCGACCGCGCTGCTCGACCAAAGCTACGCCGGCGCCAGCTACGGCGTGCTGCACAAGAGCGACCAGATCGAAGGCCTGCTCGGCCGCTTTCTGGGCATGTTCGGCTGCCGCACCAACTCGTGGAGCGTGCCGAGCTACCAGGGCACCACCTTCTCCAGCCGCATCACCTTCGGCACCATCGAAGACGGCAACGAAGACGACGCCTTCGCCCACAGCAAGCTGATCATCATGTGGGGCTGGAACCCGGCCTACACCTTCCACGGCGGCAACACCTTCTACTACATGCGCATGGCCAAGCAGCGCGGCTGCAAGTTCGTGCTGGTCGACCCGCAGTACACCGACTCGGCGGCGGCCTACGACGCCTGGTGGATACCGATCAAGCCAAACACCGACGCCGCGATGATGGCCGGCATGGCGCATGTGATCTTCACCGAGAACCAGCACGACCAGGCCTTCATCGACAAGTTCGCGCTCGGCATGGACAAGGGCACCATGCCCAAGGGCCATGCCAACGCCGAAAGCTTCAAGGACTACATCCTCGGCACGCGCGACGGCACGCCCAAGAGCGCCGAATGGGCCAGCGCGATCTGCGGCGTCAAGGCCGACGACATCCGCAAGCTGGCCCGGCTGTACGCGGGCACCAAGCCGGCCGCGCTCAAGGCGAGCTGGGCGCCCGGCCGCGCCGCCTACGGCGAGCAGTACAACCGCATGGCCGCGGCGCTGCAAACCATGACCGGCAACGTCGGCAAGCTCGGCGGTTGCTCCGAAGGCGTGGGCAAGGCCTGGCACTCGGAATCGGTGGCCTACCCCTACGACGAAAACGCCAACATCTGGTGGGGCTCGATCAAGAGCGACCGCTGGGCGCACTGCGTGCTCAACTACCCCAACGTCAAGCGTGAGGAAGTCGGGCTGTGGCCGCGCGAGGACGCGCTGGACGGCAAGATCCCCAACATCAAGGGCATCTTCTGGCAAGGCAGCGACTGGTTCAACCAGCTCACCAACATCAACAAGGAAATCGAGGCGGTCAAGAAGCTCGAACTGGTGGTCTGCATGGACGCCACCATCACCCCCAGCGGGCTGTGGGCCGATGTGCTGCTGCCCTCGGCCACCCACTTTGAACGCCACGATGTCGCGCTGCCCTGGTACAAGGGCCACTACTACATCCACCGACCCAAGGTGATTGCGCCGCTGGGCGAATCGAAGACCGACTTCCAGATCTTCACCGAGTTGGCCTACCGGCTGGAAAAGCTCGACCCCAAGCTCAAGGGCTTTGGCAAGCGCTACAACCCGCGTGCCACGCGCGACTACTTCCGTGACGACACCAAGGTCGACGAGGCCTACCTGGTCGCCTGGTGGCACAAGGTGCAGGAACACCAGGGCGTGACCATGTCGTGGGAAGAGTTCAAGAAGCACGGCATCTACAAGTTCACTTTCAAAGAGCCGATCGTCGCCTTCCGCAAGCAGATCGAGCAGGGCGCGAAGTTCGAGACCGAGTCCGGCAAGATCGAGATCTTCAGCCCCTACTTGGCCGGCATCACCGACTGGACCAAGACCCAGTACGGTTACGCAATTCCGGCGATTCCGAAGTGGATAGAGCCGTTCGAGAGCCTGAACCACCCGAAGGCCAAGGACTACCCCTTCCACCTGGTGACGCCGCACCCGCGCGAGCGCACGCACTCGATCTACCACAACATCGCCTGGCTGCGCGAAACGTGCAGCCAGGAGGTGACGGTCAACGCCAGCGACGCCAAGCGGCTGGGCATCGTCACCGGCGACACGGTCGAGGTCTGGAACGACCGCGGCAAGTGCGTCGTGCCGGTCTACGTCACCGAGCGGCTGCTGCCCGGCGTCGCGGTGCTGTTTGAAGGCGCGTGGATGGACCTTGACGGCAACGGCATCGACCGCGCCGGCAACCCCGACTTCCTGACGCTGGACAACCCCAGCCCGGCCGGCGCATTTGCCTACAACACGCTGCTGGTCAACATCCGCAAGACCGACCTGGTGCATCGTCCCGGCTGGGACCAGTTGGCCACCGCTCGTTCGTCGGTGTTCCGGCGTGACTACTGAACCGATGGGTGACGACCATGGCTGAAAAACAAGTCATCCGCAAACTGAGCGCCGAGGCCAAGGCCGCGGTGCCGGCTGCCAAGGCGCGCCGCGACGCGACCACCTACGAGCCGGTCAAGCCGGCGCAGCAGTTCGGCTTTGTCCACAACAACATGGACTGCATCGGCTGCCGGGCCTGCGAAATCGCCTGCAAGGACAAGAACGGCCTGCCGCCCGGACCGCGCTTTCGGCGTGTGATGTACGTCGAAGGCGGGCACTTCCCCGACGTGTACGCCTACAAGGTGAACATGTCGTGCAACCACTGCGCCGAGCCGGCCTGCCTGCCGACCTGCCCGACCGGCGCGATCTGGAAGCGCGCCGACAACGGCGTGGTCGACATCGATTCCACGCTGTGCATCGGCTGCCGACGCTGCGAGGCGGCCTGCCCGTTCGGCGCGCCGCAGTACGACCCCAGCGACAACCTGGTCAAGAAGTGCAACCTGTGCATCGACGAGCTTGACGCCGGGCGCAAGCCCTACTGCGTGATGGCCTGCATGATGCGGGTGCTCGACATCGGGCCGATCGACAAGCTGCGCGAGGGCACCTACGAAACCAAGGCGGTCGGGCCGAACGACAAGGTGGTGCGCCAGGTCAGGCACATGGCCGACCCGGAGCTGACCAACCCGTCTATCGTCTTCGTCGCCCACCCGCAGGGCAAGGTGCCGGGCAAGGGCTGAGGCTGAGAGTTTTTCGATCATGCCCGCTCACCACCCCAAAACGCGCCCGCTCGTCGTTGCAAATGCTCGCCATGGCCCGAGCCATGGCTGTGCTTTGCGCCTAGATCGGGAACGTTTTTGGGCGTTGCTCGGGCACGCTGGAAAAACTCTCAACCTCTGAGCGACCCGCATGGCCACCGACCCGCACTTTGACCGCCTGGCCGCGGCGCAAGACCTGCGCACGCTGGCCTGGCTGCACGCGCAGGAGCGCGACGCGCCAACCTGGCGCGCGCTGCACGCCGCCGGCCTGCCCAATGGGCTGACGCTGCTGCCCGCCGGCGACCCGGCGCTGCAGGCGCTGGACCAGGCGCTGGCCGCGCTGGCGGCCGAAGACAGCGCGCACGCCTCCGACCGGCTGGCCGCCGACTACGCGGCGATTTACCTGACCCACGCGCTGCGTGCCTCGCCGTGCGAATCGGTCTGGCGCGACGACGACCACCTGCTGATGCAAGGCCCCACCTTTGCCGTGCGCGCGCTGTACCAGCAGCATGGCCTGAAGGCGCCCGACTGGCGGGCGATGCCCGACGACCACCTGACGCACGAGCTTTCCTTCGTCGCCCACCTGCTCGAAACCGGGCACGACGCCCAGGCGGCGCAGTTTCTCGACCAGCACCTGCTGACCTGGCTGCCCGAGTTTGGCGCCCGTGTCGCGCAGCGTGCCGACAGCGCGGTGTATGCGGCGCTGGCGGTGTTGACGGTCGACGCCTGCCGCGCGCTGCGCGGGCACCTGCCGGCGCCGATACCGAAAGACTTACCGGCTGACATACCGGGGTTTACCCCCGCACCGGCAACCCTTGCCGCGAAAGCGGATCACAAGTCCTGCGCCGCGGGCGGCCAGGCGGGTTGAGCGGTGCGAACGGTTTCTTGACGAGCGGGCGGCCAGGCTTGGCTCGTTATTCGGGGTGTCACCTTCGCTGGTGACACCCCATTTTTTATCGCCACCTTGTCTACATGCTGACCATCGCCGCCGAGCGCTGCGTGCACAGCCTGGCGGCGTGCGCAAGCTGCCGTGCCTGTGTCGACGCCTGCCCGGCCCAGGCCTGGCGCGCCCACGCCGACGGCCTGGACTTTGACGACGCGCGCTGCGACGGCTGTGGCCTGTGCCTGCCGGCCTGCCCGACCGCGGCGCTGGCGCTGGCCGGCGCCGCCGAGCCGCCGCGCCTGCGCCGTGACGCCGACGGCCACGCCAGCGTGCCGCTGGCCTGCCAGCGCGCGCTGCCGACCGACGCCAGCGACCCGAACCGCCTGCCCTGCGTGCATGCGCTGGGCGAGGCCGAGCTGCTGCGCTGGCACGCCGCCGGCGTGCGGCACCTGGCGCTGCACACCGCCGACTGCCGGCACTGCCCACGCCGCCCGGCGCAAACGCTGCAGCAGCGGCTGGCGCGGGTCAACGGCGCGCTGCTGGCGCGCGGAGCGGTGGCGCTGAGCGCCGTGCGCGCCGAGCACCACATACCGGTCGCCGCGGCGCCCGAGCGCGCCGCGCCCACGCTTTCCGGCACCCAACCGTCGGCCAGCCGGCGGCGGCTGTTTGGGCTGGCGCGGCGCGGGCCGGCAGCGGCAGGGTCGGCATCCGCAACGCCACCCACGGCGACTGCCGCGCCCGGCGCCGGCCGGCAACAGGCCACCCAGGCGCTGGCCGCGCTGGGCCGCGGCCAGGTGCTGTGGACGGTGGCGCTGACGCCCGCGCGCTGCGACGCCTGCGGTGCCTGCGCCAGGCTGTGCCCGACCGGCGCGGTCACACTCCAGCCCGTGCCGACCGCGGCGCCGAACGGCGCGCCCAACGCCACGTCTTCCGCTGCGCCGCCGCCCACCGCGCTGGCCTTCGACGCCGCCCGCTGCATCGCCTGCGGCCTGTGTATCGACGCCTGTGAGCCCGGTGCCTGGCGCGCCGCCGCGCCGACCGCCCGGCCGCCCGTGGTCGACATTTGGCAATTGACCGAAATCAAGTGCGACGGCTGCGGCAAGCCCTATCGTCGCCTGCAGGCCGGCCCGCACGATGCCGACCCGGCCCGTTGCCCCGCCTGCCGCTCGGCCGGCGCGCGGCACGGCCCGCGCATCGTCGACGCCGCACCGCCTTGAGGCCCACCGCCCCCCGTCCCGTCGCCACCCGCCGCCCGGCCGCGCTAGGCCGCCGGCCGCGCCCGTGCGGTTGACCCCCGGCGCGGCGTTGCGCCGCTGGTGGCAGGCCTCGCTGGGCCGGCGGCTGGCGCTGGGCGTCGGTGCGGCGCTGCTGGCCGGCGCCGCGCTGCTGGTGCTGACCTGGGGCTGGATAGGCCACAACGCGCTGCGCCACGAGCACGAGGCCGCCTCGCTGCGCATGGCCGCGCTGTTCGAGGCCAGCCTGAAACGCGCCATGCTGCAGCGCGACCTGGACGGCCTGGACCGCCTGCTCGGCACCCTCGGCGGCCTGCCCGGGCTGCGCGCCGCGGCGCTGGTCAACCCGGCCGGCGAGGTGCGCTTTGCCTCGTCCAAGCCGCGGCTGGGCAGCCACGAGAGCGCCGCGCTGGCCGGCCTGTGCCTGCACGCCGGCTGCGCCGACCGCGCCCAGCCGCAGTTGCACTGGCGCGCGACCGATGGCGACGGCGACGGTGCGCAGGCGCTGCGCGTCGCCTGGCCGGTACACAACGAGGCGCGCTGCAGCGGCTGCCACGGCCTGCCGGCGGTGCACCCGGTCAACGGCGTGCTGCTGCTGGACTTTGCGCCGACCGCCGCCGAGCGCCAGGCGCGCGCGCAAACCGGCACCTGGCTGCTGCCGGTGGCGTTGGCGGTGCTGGCGGCGGTCGGGCTGGCGGTGGTCTGGCTGCTCAGGCGCCAGGTGCTGGCGCCGCTGGCCGCGCTGGGCGGGCAGATGCAGCGCTTCGGCGCCGGTGAGCTGGCCGCGCGCAGCCAGGTCAGCGGCGACGACGAACTGGCCCGGCTGGCGCAGGGCTTTGACCAGATGGCCGAGCGCATTGCGCGGCAAATCGACGCCCAGGCGGCACACAGCCGCTGGCTGCAGTCGTTGCTGGACGCGCTGCCCGACGCCATGCTGCTGATCGGCGACGACCACCGCATCGTGATGGCCAACGCCGCCTATGCGCGGCTGATCGGCATCGCCCCGGCGCAGGCCATTGGTCAGCCGTGCTGGCGCGCCAGCCGCGCGCGCAGCGAGCCGTGCCCGGTGACGCTGGTCGCCTGCCCGCTGGCCGAATGCCGGCGCGGCGGCGACAGCGGCGCCAACGCCGGCATGCGCACGGTGATGCCGTTTACCCGCGCCGACGGCGGCACGCTCGACGTCGAGATCGAGGCCGCGCCGCTGCGCGCGCCCGACGGCCGCGCGCTGGTCATCGAGGTCATCCGCCCGCTTGGCGAGCGGCTGCGTTTTTCGCAGGAGCAGCGGCTGTCGGCGGTCGGCCTGCTGGCCAACGGCGTGGCGCATGAAATCCACAACCCGCTGGCCTCGATCCGGCTGGCGCTGCAGGCCAGCCTGCGCGGCCTGGGCGACGGCAGCATGGGCCACGACGAGGTGGCCGACTACCTGCGGCTGGTTGACCAGCAGGTCGACCGCTGCGTGCACATCACCCAGCGCCTGCTGCTGCTCAGCCAGCCGGCCGGCGACGCGATGCAGCCGGTGGCGGTGCGCGACGCCGCCACCGACGTGCTCGGCCTGCTTGGCGAAGAAGCACGCCGCGCCGGCGTGGCCACCGAACTGGCGGTGCAGCCCGAGGCCTTGCGCGTGCTGGCCGACGAGGGCGACCTGCGCCAGGTGCTGGTCAACCTGGTGCACAACGCGCTGCACGCCATGCCGCAGGGTGGCCGGTTGACGATTGCCGCGCGCGCCGTGCCCGAGGGCTGGGCCGAGATCACGGTCAGCGACACCGGCATCGGCATCGCGCCCGAGACCGTGCCCCTGCTATTCCTGCCGTTTTACAGCCGGCGTGCCGACGGCCAGCGCGGCACCGGGCTGGGCCTGGCGATCTGCAAAGGCCTGGTCGAAAGCCGCGGCGGGCGCATCGCGGTCGACAGCCGGCCCGGCGCCGGCAGCCGCTTCACCGTCACCCTGCACGACGCCGACGCGCCACCCGCTGCCGCCGGCGCCGCCACCGACCCACCCGACGCCGCCCGCGCGTTGCCGCGATGAAACCCACCGTGCTGATCGTCGAAGACGACGTCGTGCTCAACCAGATGCTGGTCAAGACGCTGGGCCGCGCCGGCTTCGACACCGACAGCGCGCTGACCTGGGCCCAGGCGCGCGCCAAGCTCGACGGCGTGGCGCCCGACGTCGTGCTGCTGGACATGAACCTGCCCGACAGCCAGGGCCTGGGCCCGCTGGCCGAAATCGCCGGCGAGCGGCCGACGGTGATGCTCACCGCCTACGGCTCGATCGACACCGCGGTGCGCGCGATGCGGCTGGGCGCGGCCGACTACCTGGTCAAGCCGGTCAACCTGGACGAGCTGGAAATGGTCGTCCGCCGGGCGGTCGATTCCAGCCGCCTGCGCGCCGGCCGCGCGGTGTCCGAGGCCGCCAGCTCGGCGCACCGCGCGCCCGATCTGCTGGGCAACAGCCCGGCGATGCAACGGGTGTGGGAAATGGTGTCGGCGGTGGCCGATTCAGACGTCACCGTGCTGGTCACCGGCGAAAGCGGCGTCGGCAAGGAACTGGTGGCGCACGCGGTGCACCGCGCCAGCCCGCGCCGCGGCGAACCCTGCGTGGCGGTGGACTGCTGCACGCTGCAGGAAACGCTGTTTGAAAGCGAACTGTTCGGCCACGAGCGCGGCGCCTTCACCGGCGCCGACCGGCGCAAGCCCGGGCTGCTGGAAGCCGCCGCCGGCGGCACGGTGTTTCTCGACGAAATCGGCGACATCGGCGCGGCGCTGCAAAGCAAGCTGCTGCGGGTGCTGGAGACCGGGCGTTTTCGCCGCGTTGGCGCGACCACCGACTTGCGCGCCGACGTGCGCGTGGTCGCCGCCACCAACCGCGACCTGGTGCGCATGGTCGGCGACGGCGGCTTTCGCGCCGACCTCTATTACCGGCTCGGCGGCTTTGTCATCGAGGTGCCGCCGCTGCGCCAGCGGCGCGAGGACATTCCGCTGCTGGCCAACCACTTCGCCGCGCGTGCCGCGCGCCACGGCGCGCCGCTGCCGATCGCCGCCGAAGCGATGGCCAAGCTGGTGGCCTACGACTGGCCGGGCAATGTGCGCGAGCTGCGCAACGTGGTCGAACGCTCGCTGCTGATGGCCGCCCGCGAAGGCACGGTCGAGCCGCGCCACCTGCCGCGGCTGCCGGCGTCGACCGAACTGCAAGGCGGCGGCCTGGCGCCGCTGCTGCTGCACGACGAGCCCACGCTGGAGCAAATCGAGCGCCGCTACCTCGAACTGCTGCTCGACAAATACGCCGGCAACCGCCGCCGCGTCGCCGAAGCGATGGGCGTCTCAGAACGCACCGCGTACCGCATGCTGGAGCGACACGGGTTCAAATAGCCCGCCCACGCGGGTCGCCGGCCCCCCGGGGCGCGGCGACCGCCACGCCCAGGCGGATTGGACGCAACGGACGCAAAGCCAATCGCACGTGCCTCGTGCCGAATGGTGCTGCGTGCGCTGCGTGAGCCGCATTCCCGCGCGGCCCCGTGAACCCTCCACCCAGCCACCCAGGAACCGCCATGACCGACCGCACCGTCGAACTGCACCGCGTGCTGCGCGCCCCGCCCGACCGGGTCTACCGCGCCTTCCTGGACCCCGCCGCGCTGGCCAAATGGCTGCCGCCGTATGGCTTTACCTGCACCGTGGACCACCTGGACGCGCGCGTCGGCGGCACCTTCCAGATGGCGTTCCACAACTTCGCCAACCAGCAGTCGCACAGTTTCGGCGGCGAATACCTCGAACTGCTGCCCGGCCAACTGATCCGCTACACCGACCGCTTCGACGACGCCCAACTGCCGGGCGTGATGGCGGTCACCGTGCGTCTTCGGGCGGTGTCATGCGGCACCGAACTGCGCGTGTCCCAGGCCGGCATACCCGAGGCCATTCCACTGGAAATGTGTTACCTCGGCTGGCAGGAATCGCTGGTCCAGCTTGGGACCTTGGTGGAAGCGAATCAGGAATAACAATCAAACAGTGGATCTAATTCCATGCATGTGCTCAACGCCGCCGACACCGCCCGCGCGTTGCCCTGGCCCGCGCTGGAAGCCGCGATAGCGCAGACGCTGGCCGATGCGGTGGCCGGCACGGCACACACACCGCCGCGCATGGTGTTGCCGGTGGCGCCTGGAACGCACTGGTTTGTGATGCCGTCGTGGCTGGCGGCACCAACCGACCTGGCGGCGATCAAGCTGATCACGTTTTCAACTGGCAACGCGGCGCGCGGACTGCCGGCGATTCTGGGCGACGTGCTGGTGCTGCGTGCGTCGACCGGGCAACGGCTGGCCTTGCTCGACGGGCCGACCGTGACCGCCCGCCGCACCGCGGCGCTGACCGTGCTGGCCGCCCGCCGCCTGGCAGCCAACTTGAGCGGCCCCTTGCTGCTGATCGGCACCGGCGTGCAGGCCGAGCACCACGCGTTGGCACTTGCTGCAAGCCTGCCGCTGCGCGGGCTGTGGGTGCGTGGGCGAACGGCACAGCGTTCGTTGGCGTTTGCCGCACACTTGCGCAGTTTGGGTCTGGCTGCCGAAGCGGTGGCCGGCAGCGCGCGCGCCATTGACCCCGGCGGCGACGATTCAGCCAGCGACGCCAGCGCCGACCCGGCGCTGGCCGAGGCACTGGCAGGCTGCCCGCTGGTGGTCACTGCAACGACGGCGCAAACCGTGTGTCTGCGTGGCCGGCTGCGCGACGACGCATTTGTTGCCGCCATCGGCGCGTTCACGCCGCAGATGATCGAGCTGGCACCGGCGCTCTCGCGGCACATCGCCGCCGCCGGCCGCATCGTGCTCGACAGCGCCGACGCACGCCACGAGGCCGGTGACCTGCTGGCCGCCGGCATCGCGACCGCGCAACTGCCCACGCTGAGCGATGTGCTGCACGGTGCATCGGCGCCGGCCGGCAACCGAGCGGCAACGCCGGTACTGTTCAAAAGCTGCGGCTCGGCCCTGTGGGACCTGGCCGCGGCGCGTTGCGCGGTGGCGGCACTTGGCGCTTGACCGGCGTTGCGACCCGGTCAGCCAGGCGGCCACCGGCCGCGCGCGTCCTGATCAGTCCTTCTTGATCAGCAAGTCGGCCGGCGTCTTGCCGCTGGCCAATGCGGCCAGGAACCACTTCGGCCGCGTGCCGACTCCGGTCCAGGTGTGGCCCGCGTCGTCCTGGTACTTGGCCGGCGACACCGTTTTCTTCACCGCCGGTGCGGCGCCGCGCGCACGGCGCGTCTTGCGCGGCGCGGCGGGGGCAGCGGCTTCAACCGGCGCAGCGCGCCGACGCACGGCGCCACTGGCAGCGCCACCAAACAGCTCGGACTCGGTCAGGCCGTAGTGGCTGATGGCGTCGCGAATGCGTTCGATGACGCCTGTGCGCTCTTTGGCTTCAAGCGCGGCGGCCTCGTTTTGCAGGCGAACGATCTGGTTCTTCAATTGGGCAAGTGACTTCGGCATCGGGTGCTTCCAAGTGGGCGGGCGCGGGCCGCCCCGGGTGACTGCGCGCCCGCACGCGAACGAATTGCGCGCCCGGGCCCATTTGAACGAGATGCAGTCCACAGAGGCTGAGAGTTTTTCAAGCCTGCCCAAGCAACGCCTCAAAACGTGCCCGACGACGAGCGGGTGCGTTTTGGGGTGGTGAGCGGGCATGATCGAAAAACTCTCAGCCTCACAGTCCTCTGACGTCGGCGCGACCAGGGCCGCACTCGCATTGGCACTGCGAAAACCGCAGTGCGAAATGTAGACGCCATTGACGCGATTCTTTTGACGTCCATTCACGCCAGCGGGAGTTCAGCATCGAAAAGGCCAAGGGCGACGCGAAGGCAACGCTGAATATGTCCCCGCGAGTGCGCGCGGCACTTGCGACTTGTTCAGCATGGCCCCATCCGGCCGCACTGGCTGGCGCTGCATCGCACTGCGCGCGTGGGCGCTGACCATCGCTGGCCGCCACTACTGAGCAACGGTCGCAGTGGTGGCGCGGGAACTGTCGTCGGCGGCCTCGCCGGCGCGCATCAACTTGCCTTCGCCGGTCTGCCGGTCATCGGCGTAGACGCCTTGCCAACGGTCACCGTTGGGCCAGGCCAGTTCGCCACGGCCGTGCTTGCGGCCGTTCATGAAGCTGCCGACATAGCGGTCGCCCTGTCGCCATTGGTAACTGCCCTGCCCGTGCGGCTGGCCCTGCGCCAGTTGGCCGATGTAGACGTCGCCCGAGGCGTAGTCGAGTCGGCCCTGGCCATGCGGCTGGCCATCCTGGACTTCGCCTTCATAGCGGTTGCCGTCGGCAAATTGCATCCTGGCCCGGCCCTCGGCACGGCCGTCGACCCACGGGCCGTCGTAGCGCTGGCCGCTGGCCCAGACCCACACGCCCTGGCCGTGCGCGCGGCCCTGCCTGAAGCCGCCGCTGTACTGGTCGCCATTGCTGTGTCGCATCCGCCCCTGGCCGTGTGGCTGACCGTCTTGCACCTCGCCTTCGTAGTCGTTGCCATTGGCAAAGCGCAGCCGGCCCTGGCCCGCCGGGCGGTCGTCGCGCCACTGGCCGTCGTAGCGCTGTCCGTTGGCCCACACGAACTCACCTTGGCCGTGGCGTTTGCCGGCCTGCACCGTGCCGCGGTAATGGTCGCCGTTGGGCCAGTCGATGTCGCCGTGGCCGCTGTAGACCGGCACGTCGGCGGCCAGCGTGAACGCGCCGCGAAACCTGACGCCACCGGGCAATTGCACGTCGATGCTGGCCGCATCGGCGGGCGCGGCGCCCGCGTTGGCGGCGCTTATGGCGCTGGCAGCAGCGTTGGCCTGCGGCGCGCCGGGCGCCGGCTTGGCCGCGGCCACCGCGGTCGGCGCGGTCGGCGCGGTCGGCGCGGTCGGCGCGGTCGGCGCGGTCGGCGCGGTCGGCGCTGGCGCGGTGGCAGCCGCATGGCCCGACCCGGCCACCGCGGCCAGCGCGGTGCTCACCGCGTTCGACGCGACGTTCGACAGCGCAGCCGCCGCCGCTGCCGCCGCCGCGACCGGGCCGGCACTCGGCGCGGTGGCCGCCGCCGCCGGGGCGGCGCCAGCGTTGCCCGGTGCCGCCGACGGGCGCGGCGGGGGTGGCTCCGGCGGCGCGGTGGCCACCCACGGCGTGCCGCGGTCGCGCGACAGGCCTTGCGCCTGGCTGCGCGCCAGCTCGAGCGCCGGGCCGCGGCATTGCGCCATCGCCTCGCGCCACAGCGTTTCGGCGATTTGCTGCTGCGTCTGCCTGTCGGCCGGCGACAGTGCCGCCACGGCGTTGCGGTGGCGCTGGGTGTAGTCGCGGGCGCGGTCAAAGCGCGGCGCGCAGAACTCGGCGTTGTGGCCATCGATCGCGACCTGGTCGCGCCGCTGCAGCGCCTGCTGTGCCTGCGCGCCGGTGCAGCGTTCGGCGGCCAGATCCCACATCGACTCGGACTTGCGGTACAGCATCGCGGCGTCGAGCCAGCGCCGCTCGGTCAGCGACTGGCGTGCCAGCTCCTGCAGCATGCCGGCATCCTTGTGCCCAGTCAGACAGGATTCGCTGGCAACGAGCAGTTCGCCCAGCGCCGCGCGCAGGCGCTGGTCATCGGCCAGGTTGCGCTGCGCCAGTGCCTGCGCCCGGCCGTCGCAGCGCGCGGCGGCCTGCTGCCACAGGCCGATCGCGGCGTCGTACAGCACCGCCATCTGGCTGGCCTCGGCGCGCTGCGATTGGGCGGTGGCGGCGCGCAAGTCGGCGGCCAGGGCCTGGTCGGTCAATGCACGGCACGACGGCTGCGCGGCAGCCGCGGCCGACGCCCCCGCCTCGGGCGCCGCTGGCGCGCCGGCCGCCGAAACCGCCGCCGACGCCGCAGATTCGGCCGCCGGCGCCGCCGCAGCCACCGGCGCAGGCGCAGGCGCAATCGCCGCCGCCGACGCCGCGGCGGGCGGCGCAGGGGCCACCGACTGCGCCCACGCCGTGCCCCAAGACGCGGGCAGCCACAGCAGCCACGCAGCGGTCAGACGCAGCCAGCGGCTCATGGCCTGGCCCGGGTGCCAGCGGCCGGCTCGGCGCGGCCCCCGGAGACCGGCATTTCAAGCATCGCCGCGACCAGGCCAAAGGCGTACGGCCCGCCGGCCTGATCGGCCGGGTCGTCCCAGCTAAAGCCGCCGGGTGCCGAGGCGAGCGGCATGGCGCTGATTTCGGCCAGCAGGTCCGACGGCTTCAGCCCTTTGAGCGTAGCCACCACCTCGGCCTGCAGGCCCTGCTTTTCGGCGATCCTGGTCAACTCGTCCAGGCGCTCCACGTCGAAGACCATCGCATTGGCCGCCAGGCCGGCTTCGGCCAGGCGGCGGTGCAGGCCGAAACCGGCCAGTGGATTGGCCTGCAGCTTGGCCATGCGGCCAAAGGCCCAGGCGTCGGCGCGCTCGAACACTGTCGCCGCCACCCGCGACACCCCGCTCAGCGCACCGCGGTTGATCGCCGCCTGCTGCATCGAATTGACCACCGTGGCGCGCACCAGCTTGCCGGCGGCATCGGCGAGCGCGCCGCGGATCTGCTCGACGGCATAGGCCTTGGCCTGCTCAATCAGTTGTTGGCGCAGGATGTCGGTCGCCAGTTGGGTCGCCGCGGCCTGCGCCGCCTTGACCGCGGTGCTGGCGGCCAACGCGGCGGCGTTCAGGCCGGTGGCCAGCGTGACCACGTTGTACAGGGTGCCGACGATCTTGGTGCCGTAGTGGTAGGTCTTCATGCGCGCGCCGCCTTCTTCGGACAGGCCTTGCGTCCACAGCACCAACCACAGCGCCTGGTCGTCGTCGAGCCCGGCCTGCGCCAATTCCAGCGGGTGCATGGACAGCAGCCAGTGGTAGTCCTGCAGCGCCGGCGTGTTCGGCGGCGCGAAGCGGGTGTAGCCACGGCAGACCTGGAACGGCCGCACGTCGACCTTGCGCGCGGCGCTGGTCAGCACGACGAACGACTTGCCATCGTCGCGCCGCTCGGCGATCAGCTCCAGCAGCGCTTCGGCGTCGTTGTCATGGCGCTTGCCGTCGACCGCGACGATGCGCTCGCCGACCTGCAGCGGCGACTCGGCGACCGCCGCCACCACCGTCAGGCGTTCATCGACGCCCAGCGCGCGGACCCAGGCGACGCGGTCGTTCTCGGCCCACGACTGGCTGGAGGCGACCGAAAACGGCAGTTCCCACTGCTTGTCGCATTCGGCATCGTTGAGCGCGGCGCTGCGCACGATGGCCGGCCGCACGGCGCGCTCGCCCTGGCCATAGGCGCGGATCTGGCCCAGCAGCACCGGGTCCAGCATGCGGCCATCGTCGACCGTGAATTTGTTGCTGGCGCAGCCGCTCATAACCAGCGCGAACAGCAGGCCGGCGCAGACGACAACCCACCGGCTGGGCGTGCGTGCCAGCTGTCTTGCCGATTGCCCAAGCCGGCTGGCGCCGAATCGGCCGCGAGGTTCGATGACTCCCATTTTTTTGTCCCTTGTTCTTGCGCTCGCCCGGGCGGCCGTTACACCGCGCGCTGTATCCCTCTGCAACAATTTTAGTTTTATGGCGTGCGCCGCAATGCGATAGACGATGACCAACACCCTGGTCTTTTCCCATGGCAACGGCTTTCCGGCCGGCACCTACCGGCAACTGTTCGAGGTCTGGCGCGCCGCGGGCTGGCGTGTGCTGGCGATCGACAAGTACGGCCATGACCCGCGCTACCCGGTCAGCAGCAACTGGCCGCGGCTGCGCGACCAACTGGTCGACTTTGTCGCCGAACACGCCCCGGGCGGCGCCTTTTTGGTCGGCCACTCGCTGGGTGGGCTGCTCAGCCTGATGGCCGCCAGCCGCCGCCCCGAACTGGCCCGCGGCGTGGTGATGCTTGATTCGCCACTGATCAGTGGCTGGCGCGCGCGCGGACTGCACCTGCTCAAGGCCAGCCGGCTGATCAGCCGCGTCTCGCCGGGACGCATGGCGCGCCGGCGGCGTGTCGAATGGCCGTCGCAACACGCGGTGGCCGAGCACTACCGGCACAAGCCGGTATTCGCGCGCTGGGCGCCGGGGGTGCTCGACGACTACATCGCCAGCGGCACCGAGCCGCGCAACGGCGGCGTCGCGCTGGCCTTTGACCGCGCGGTCGAGACCCATATCTACGACACGCTGCCGCACCACCTTGGCACGCTGCTGGCGCGTGCGCCGCTGCATTGCCCGCTGGGGGTGATTGCCGGCACGCGGTCCGAGGAAATGCGCCTGGGTGGCGTGGGCGCGGCGCGCGCGCTGGCCGGCGAGCGCTTTGTCTGGATCGAGGGCAGCCACCTCTACCCCATGGAAAACCCTGACCAGGCCGCGCGTGCGGTGCTGGCGCTGCTGGCCAGCATGCCGGTGCACGCGGTCGACCCTGCACAGCCGGCGGCCCGGCCGGGCGAACCCCAAAACCTATAATTGCGCTTTAACACCTGAGCCTTCGACGGACCGCCAACTGGGCGCCGCGCGAATCGGCGCAACGACATGACCAAGTACGTCTTCGTCACCGGCGGTGTGGTGTCCTCGTTGGG
>WBZS01000278.1_pt1 | contig 80843 bp, 74 predicted proteins | sample 5204201 | NCBI WGS metagenome assembly WBZS01 (sample SAMN12344357, study PRJNA552823) | activated sludge metagenome | biome: Activated sludge suspended growth; feature: Nitrification reactor; material: Wastewater; isolation source: activated sludge from nitrification reactor of wastewater...
GCCACCGTCTACGACGAATCCCTCACCATTGCCCGTGATCTGGCGGCACGCCTGGCCACCCCCGAAGCCCTACGCGACCTCTCGGTCAGCCTCGACAACGTCGGCGCCGTCGCCCGAGCCCGCGGCGACTGGGACCGCGCCGCCACCGTCTACGACGAATCCCTGCACCTACGCCGTGATCTGGCGGCACGCCTGGCCACCCCCGAAGCCCTACGCGACCTCTCGGTCAGCCTCGACAACGTCGGCGCCGTCGCCCGAGCCCGCGGCGACTGGGACCGTGGCAAAGCATCACGCGACGCTGCGTTGGCCATCGCCGAAGGCGTCGCTGTTCGGGACAACTCCCACGAGACGATTCGACTCCTGGATTGGCTCCGTCGTGAGTCCTCCACCCCGCCCAGTGAGCGGACGAACCGAGACCCGGACTCAGAGCCATAGCCGCGTTGTGAAGGCCGGCCGGTGAACGGCCCCGGTCACGTGCCAAGCATCTTCCACAGCCACCTCCGACTCTGCCGGCAGCCACCCCCCGTCGAGCAACCCCCCGGGGGCGCGTAGCGTTGAGGTACGGCCACGTCGCGCCGTGCGACGGGTCGGTCGAGGTCACCATGGGCACTCTCCTGACCCGCCCTCCCCGTCACCTCACGGGGATCGCCGCCAGCGTCCTGTATGCCGTGCTCGCCCTGACCGCGTGCACCTCACCCCCATCGACGGGCCAGCCCAGCACGACGACCGGGTCCACCGCGTCGCCGACCGACGTCCCCGAGAAGTGGGCGTTCGAGGCGGACCCGAACTCGGCATACGGGCTGCCCAAGCCGGTCGGTCTCGCACCGGAGGTGAAACCGCAGACCCGGGTGCTCTCCGACGCGGAGGCCAAGGCGGTGACCACCGTCGAGATCCTCAACAAGGACGCCTGCCTGCACCGGTCAACGGTCGAGCCGAAGTGCCGCTACCGGATCGCGCTGGGCGCTCTGCCCGCTGAATTGACCCCCGGGCGAGTGCTGGTGAGCGGTGTGTCCACGGCCGCCCCGGCCGGCTTCTTGGTCACCGTCGACTCGATCGAGGGCAACACCGTCCTGGCCACCGAGGCGGGACTGGGCGACGCGTTGGCGCAAGGCGAGTTCCGCGGCGAACGCGCCTTCACCCCGAAGCAGATCACCGCCAGCGAGCTGACTCCCGGCGTGACCCGGTTGTCCGGGCCTGGCCCGGCGACGAGTTCCCTCCCGGGCACCGGCCCGACCTCAGGCGGCAGCAAAGGCACCGCGGTGCGCCTCGGCCTCGACCTGGGGAACGCGTTGCTCGGCGAGGGCATGGACTTCCACTACGGCGTCGACGTCACCCCGACCGCCGGCGTTCACATCGTCGGGGAGGTCCACTTCAGTGCCGGCTGCGGCGTGGACGGCGGGCTGACCTATTGGCACGGCATACCGGATGGGGCCTGGTTCGACGCGAGCTGTCACCTGCGGCAGGGAGCGAAGTTCGACCTCTCGGTGAGTGCGCCCGCGGGAGGGACCACGAGCCACCAGCTGGCCAAGGAGGTCATGGACGTCATCTACTTCCAGGTCGGACCGGTGCCGGTCATCATCGTTCCCGAGCTCGTCGTGTCCGTGACGACCGCGGGACAGCTGAGCATCGGCGTGAGCTTCGGCGCACAGGAGAGCATCGACGCATCGATCGGGATCGGCTATCACGGCGAGTTCCAGCCCTATGCCCGGTTCGACGCCGACAGCGACTCGCACCACCAACTGCCCTCGGGCCCAGTCGATTCCACGGTCGGCGGCACGATCGCCGTGCGGATGATGCTCTATGGCGTGCTCGGTCCGGAGATCACCGGTCTGGGCCACGTGAAGTTCACCGGCGGCCCGGACCAGTCGCCGAAGGTCTGCTACGCGATCCGCGCGGCGGTCGGGGCGTCGGTCGTCCTCGACTTCGTCATCAAGTCCTGGGACTGGGGGCCCTACCTGTTCATCGACAAGACCTTCAAGCAGGGCTGTCGGGTCAACACGCCCCCCACCGTGACGATCACCTGGCCGCCCGAGGGCGCGACGATCCCGCTCGGCTCGGTGCTGCTCCCGCAGCTGAGCGCAACCGCGACCGACGCCGACGACGGGACCCTCAAGACGGGATGGTCGAGCAACGTCGACGGTTACCTCGGCGTCGCCACCGGACCGCTGCAGACCGGCGGGCTCAAGACGCCCGGGCCGCACACGCTCACCGCGTCGACGACCGACTCCGACGGGGCGTCGGTGAGCGCACAGGTCCACGTCACCGTCGTCGCCCCGACCCTGACCATGGCGACGATCGTCACCGACCTGGGCGGTGAAGCCATCACCCTGGTCGGCGGCCGACTGACGGGGGCCCAGGGGGCGGCATACCTCGTCATCGCCCAGCCCCGCGCCCCGGCCAACGTCACGCAGCCAGCGTGCACCTCGGTGACGTGGACGGCATCAATCCCGTTGGAGGACAAAGGGAACTGCGTCGCGCGGATCGAGCTGCCCACCCAAGGCTCGTATGCCGTGACCGCCACCTTGGCCAACCCGTTCGGCGCGCCGGTCATCGTGACGATCCCCGTCACGGTCGGACCTCCGCCCGTCGTCGTCACGCCGGTGTTCGAAGGCATCACCGTGACCTCGGCGACGCGGGGCATCCTGCTCGACGGCGGATCGTTCGGCTCCGGCGAACAGTTGACGCTGCGGATGCGCTATCTCAACGAAGCGCAGACGGGTGTCGCGGCGAGCTACGCGTGGTCGGTGCGGATGGACGGGGGCGCCTGGACAGAGCTGACAACCACAGTGCGCGACGTGGCCGGGACGTCGACGCGGACGTTCTCGAAGGTCGGCTACAAGACCAACCACACGTATACGTTCCGGTGCGTCGTCACGGCCACGACCGGCGGGCAGTTGCTCACGACGCGGGCCGTCACGCTCACCTTCATCGCCGCGCCCGCGTGAGCCCCTCGGTCAGTCGGTCGCTTCGACGACGATGACCGTGACGTTGTCGCGACCGCCGTTGGCGACCGCCGCGTCGACGAGCGCCTGAGCCGCGGCCTGAACGTCAGCAACCTCGCCCAACAGCGACGCGATCTGCGCGTCGAGCACCTCGTTGGTCAACCCGTCCGAGCAGACGACGAACCGCTCCCCGACCACGACGGGCAACACCCACGTGTCGGCCACCGGCACCCGATCACGCCCCAGCGAGCGAGTCACTGTATGCCGCAACGGATGCACCCGAGCCTCAGCATCCGTGAGGTAGCCCCGATTGACCATCTCCTGAACCTCCGAGTGGTCCACGGTGACCTGGGTCAGTGCGCCCGCGGCATACCGATAGACGCGCGAGTCACCGAGGTTGACGATCGCCCACGCGCGGCCGCCGTCCTCCCCCACGACGAGCGCGGCGCCCGTGAGTGTCGTGGCCATCCCCCAGGTGCGCGGGTTGGCGATGCCGCTCTGGACGATCCGGTGGTTGGCCTCGGTCAGCTGCGCCACGACGTCGTCAACGGTGAGGTCGGTGCGGTCGGCGAGCTCTCCGAGAGTCGACGCCGCGATCGCGCTGGCCACCTCGCCGGCCGCGTGCCCGCCCATCCCGTCGGCCACGACGAAGATCGACCCGCGCGCGAACGCCGCGTCCTCGTTGTGCTCGCGGACCCGGCCCACGTCGGTAGCGAGCCCCACGCGCACCGACCGTCCCGCCTCGGACATTTCCCTCGCGCCTTCCCGTCGTCCCTCTTCCGTCAGAGGGTATGCCGTCCGCTCACCTCCCCGCGCCCCCCTGGTGCGAGGGGGCATCGCGGCATACCGGCCGACGCGACTGGGGCCCCCCAACGAGGGTCAGCCGCGGGCGGCCCACCACTGGCGCAGTCGTGCCTCGGCGGCCTCGGGCCCGATCGGCCCCTCGTCCAGGCGCACGGCGAGCAGGAACTTGTAGGCCTCGCCGAGCACCGGGCCGGGCTTGATGCCCAGCACCGCCGCGATCTGGTTGCCGTCGAGCTCGGGGCGGATCGCGGCAAGCTCCTCGGCGGCCGCGAGCCGTGCGATGCGGACCTCGAGCTCGTCGTAGGTGCGCGCCAGACGGGTCGCCTTGCGGACGTTGCGGGTGGTGCAGTCCGAGCGAGTGAGCAGGTGCAGCCGCCCGAGCAACGGCCCGGCATCGGTGACATAGCGGCGCACCGCCGAGTCGGTCCACTGCCCCTCGCCGTAACCGTGGAAGCGCAAGTGCAGCTCGACCAGCCGCGCGACATCGGTGACTTGCGCCTTGTCGTAGCGCATCGCCTTGAGCCGCTTGGTCACCAGCCGCGCGCCGACGAGCTCGTGGTGGTGGAACGACACGCCGCCGCCGCTCTCGAAGGTTCGCGTCGCGGGCTTGCCGATGTCGTGCAGCAGCGCGGCCAGGCGCAGCACGAGGTCGGGCCCGGTCACCACGGGGTATGCCGCGTCCGCTGGGTTCGTGCGCCCCTCCAGGGCGATCGCCTGCTCGAGGACGATGAGCGAGTGCTCATAGACGTCCTTGTGCCGGTGATGTTCGTCCAGCTCCAACCGCAGGGCGGGCAACTCGGGGAGGAACACGGCGGCCAGTCCGGAGTCGACGAGCAGGGTGAGCCCAGGTCGGGGGTTTGCCGAGAGAACAAGCTTGCTGAACTCGTCCCGCACCCGCTCCGCCGAGACCATGGCGAGGGTGTCGGCGCGGGCGACCATCGCGGCATACACCTCGTCGGCGACGGTGAATCCGAGCTGGCTGGCGAACCGGGCGGCGCGCATCATCCGCAGCGGATCGTCGGCGAAGGACTCCTCCGGGGTCGCGGGAGTGCGCAAGCGGCGAGCGGCCAGGTCGGCCAGGCCGCCGTGCAAGTCGACGAACTCGAGGCTCGGGAGTTTGAGCGCCATGGCGTTGACCGTGAAGTCGCGCCGGACCAGGTCTTCGGCAAGGCTGCGCCCGAAGGCGACCTCGGGCTTGCGGGACTGCCGGTCATAGACGTCGGTGCGGAAGGTCGTGATCTCGATGACCGACGGGCCCTTGCGCAGGCCGATCGTGCCGAAGTCGCGCCCGATCTCCCAGTGCGCGTCGGCCCACCCCCGGATGAGGTCCAGAGTCTGGTCCGGGGTGGCGTCGGTGGTGAAGTCCAGGTCCGGCGAGGTCCGCCCGAGGAAGGCATCCCGCACGGGGCCGCCGACGAGAGCCAACTCATGTCCGGCGCCGACGAACCGCTCCCCCAGCTCGGTGAGCAGCCCGAGCTGCGGCGCGAGGGCGGCGACGGCGGCACGCAGCAGCGGAGCGGTCGTCTCGGGTCGATTCGGCACGACCGACAAGCCTATCCGGTATGCCGTCCGCTCGCCTCGAGCCCAAGACATCATCGGCGGGTGCGAGGGATTCGGGCCAACCGGTGCCTACGTGCCCGAGACCATCGGCGGGTGTGGGGAAATCGGGGGGAGCGCAGCCGGTGCACCGCTGGCGGTGTGGGACGGCATACCGGCTGAGCGTGGGCGTTTAGAGTGGACCGGTGAGCTCCGCGGCACCCCTTCCCGTCAACCCGGGCCGTCGGCTGCCCTGGGTGGAGGAGCGCTCGGCGGGTGGCGTCGTCGTTGACGTGCACGAGGGATCGGCCCGGATCGCGGTCATTGCCCGACGTAACCGCGCCGGCCGGGTCGAATGGTGCCTCCCCAAGGGACACATCGAGCCGGGCGAGACGCTCCCCGAGACGGCGGCCCGTGAGGTCGCCGAGGAGACCGGCATCACCGGGAGGGTGCTCGCCGAGCTGGGGACAATCGACTACTGGTTCGCGACGGGCGACAAGCGGGTGCACAAGTTCGTCCATCACTATCTGCTCGAAGCCACCGGCGGCGAGCTCACCATCGAGAACGACCCCGACCAAGAGGCCATCGACGTCGCCTGGTTCCGCCTCGACGAGGTCCACCAGCACCTCACCTTCCCCAACGAGCGGCGGATCGCCAAGGTCGCCTGGGAGCGCCTGGCAGGCACCGCGTGAGGCTGGCGGCCCGGGTCGTCGCGCTCGCCGCCGCGTGTGGCTCGCTCGCAGTCTCCGGTATGCCGCCCGCCACCGCCTCGCCCGCCGCCACTTTTCCCGCCGCCACTTTTCCCGCCGCCGCTTTTCCCGCCGCCGCTCCGCCCGCCACCGCCTCTCCCGCCGCCGCTTTTCCCGCCGCCGCCTCTGGCGCCAAAGTCGTCCTCACCCAAATCACGCCGGCCGTCCTTCGGCCAGGCGACTCGCTGGTCGTTGAGGGCACCGTCGAAGTCAGCCAAACCCCCACCGCGCCGGATGACGGTGTGCCCGTGGCAATCCGCCTCATCCGGAGTCGGATCACGCTGGCGAGCCGCTCAGACGTCGACGACTGGGCGACCGGCACCGGTCCGGCATTCGGCGCGGAAGTGAGCCGACAAAGCCTGGAGCCGTCCACCACCCCCGTCACGCTCCCCTTCCGCTTGCAGGCGACACCCGACGAAGTGCGTCTCGCCAGGGCGTTCGGCGTCATCCCCCTGGCCATCGAGGTGCTGGGACCCCGCAGCACCAGCCTCGCCGTGACGCGGACCTTCGTCGGTTGGCAACGCTCGGCCGACTACACGCCGCTGTCGCTCAGCTGGCTCCTGCCCATCACTCTGGCACCGGACGCCGCCCTGTTCGCCAACGGTGATGTCGCGCGAACCGCCGCCTGGGACAAGCAGCTCGGCCCAACCTCCCGCCTGACCACCCTCCTTCGCGCCACCGCCGACCGGACCGTCGGGTATGCCGTCGACCCGGCCGTCCTCGGCCCGTGGGGGCGCACACCAAGCCAAGATGCCGCCGACCCGGCCGCTGCCCCCCGACTCGGCTTCGCACAAGCCCTGAGTCAAGCCGCGGCGCGCCACCCGGTCTTCGCGCTGCCTGACGCCGACCCCGATGTGGCCGCGCTGACCGCACCTGACCTCGCACCGGACGTCGCCCGCGGCTCCGCCGACCTCTTCCACGACCTGGTACGCAGGTCGGACCGCCTCGCCGAAAGTGGCGTCACCGTCAGTGGATCGTTGGCCTGGCCAGCCGACGGGGCCTTGCCCGGAACACGAGAAGACGCGTTGCGGGCGGCATACGGGAATGCTCTGGACGCGGTTCTCGTGTCCGCCGAAGTGACCGACCCGACGGCACGATTGGCGCCGCCGACCGCAGGCGTGGCGCCGCGCGGCACTCCCGTCCTGCGCTGGGACGACCGACTCGGGGAGATCCTGGGTCGTTTGCGGACCCGCAGCGACGGAGTGCTCGCGGGGCAGGAATTCGTCGCCCAGACAGCGGCGCTGCTGGCCGAGCGGCCGTCGATCGCGCGGACCTACCTCGTCGTGCCACCGCGGGGATTCGACAGTGCGCTCGACGTGGAGGTGCTCGCCGGATTCCTTGCCGCCGCCGAGCAGGTGCCATGGCTGCGCACCGTCGGCCCCGATAGCGCGTTGCATCCCAGCGGCGTCTTGGACGCCACCACCCCGCTGCCGACCTTGCCCCCGCCGACGGCCCGACCAGGTGCCGACCCGTGGCTGGCCCGGGTCACCAGTCAACGAGCGTTGATCGCCACGCTTGCGGAGCTCCTCGGACCCACCAGTCCCACCGTCACCAGGCTGCAGGACTTCCCCGGTCAGCTGGTCAGCACCCGGTGGCAGGACGCGGCACCGGACCGCGATGCCGTGTTACAGCGCTTGGAGGCGAGCACCTCCACGCTGTCCAACGGGGTGAGTATCGTCGCCCAGACGACCAACTTCCTCGCGGACGAGGGGGTCATCCAGGTGACCGTCGTCAACGCGCTCGACGAACCGGTCTCTGGCCTGCGCGCCGTCGTCGCTCCCGGTAACGGCCGGCTCGTCGTCGTCGAACCCGCAGCGCCCGTCGACATCGCGGCGCGCGCCAAGGCCACGGTGTCGGTGCGGATGGCGGCCGTGGCTCAGGGGTTGGTCCCGGTCAACGCGTGGTTGACCACCGCCAACGGGACCCAGGTTGGGGCGACCCAGAAACTCACTATTCGGGCGGCTCCGCCCGGGCCATGGCTCTACATCGGGATGGGCGGGTTGTTTGCGCTGGTGCTCGTCGGCGGAGTCGTCCGGGCCGTTCGTCGGCCCCCTCGTCAGGTGGTCGATACGCAGGGGTTAGACCCGGTCGACCCCACTCCCGAGGAGCCACTCGCAGCGCCCGTCCATCGGCATACCGCACCGTAGGATGTGGCGAAGCGGCACTGACGAGCGGGAGTGACCCCGAGGCGAGGAGGGTGACTGTGCAGCGGATCGGGCCGGGCACCGTGATCGCCAGCCGGTATGCCGTGTCCCACCGCATCCAGCAACACCCGCGCTGGGAACGCTGGTCCGCGTTGGACACTCCGACTGGGCGCAGCGTCGTCATCTTGACGTTCCCCGGCGACACGCCGGCCGCAGCGGCCGCCGTCGATGCGGCTCGACGAGCGGCAGGGGTCAGCGACCCTCGACTGGTCCGCATCCTTGACGTGCTGCCTCAGCAGGACGGTGACGGTGCCTCCGGCGCCGCCGTCGTTGTCGAAGAGCCGGTTGACCGCGCCCAGACCCTCACCAAGATCCTTGGTCAAGGCGGTCTCCCGGGCGACGAGGCGCGACGTATCACCGGGGAGACCGCTGTGGCCCTCGAGGCCGCTGCGGCGCGGGGCTTGCGGCACATCGTCCTGACACCTCGCAATGTGTTGCTCATGCCCGACGGGTCAGTCCGGGTCCGCGGCGTGGCTGTCGAGGCCGCTTTGCTCGGGCTGGAGGACACCCCAGCCGCGCTCGCCTCGCGCCTTGACGCACGTGCCCTCGCGGCCGTCGGGTATGCCGCCCTCACCGGACGATGGCCGCTCTCCGGGCCGGACTCCGGTCTCCCCAGCGCCCCCGCGGTCGGTGGCGTGGTGGTCAGCCCCGACGAGCTGGCCGCCGATGTCTGCCCGGACCTGGACCGGCTCGCCCGGATCATCCTTATCGAGGGCGCCGGACCCACCACCCCGGCCGACGTCCGGGCGATGCTTCGCCCCTGGCCGTCGACGCCGACCATCGATCTGACCGGTGATCGGTCTGGGGGTCAGTCCAGCGGGACTGCCTCGGGCCGCGCCGTTGCAGCCGGCGCTGGCACGGCGATGCTGGACCCCACCGAGCGACTGCCTGTGATCGCCGCCGAGCCTCGCTCCAGTCCGAGCTCGGCTTCAGTCAATCCTGTTGTGGGACAAGAGTTTTCGTCTGCTGGACCGACCTCTACGGGAGTCGGGGCCAACGCCGGACGGGCTGGCCAGGGATCAACTGGTGCCAGCGCCGTCGCTGGTGCCGGCGCCGGGGCGGCTATGGCTGCCGCCGCGGGTCGCGCCGCGCGTGGCTTGAGCTCGGCCCTGACGTCAGCCGGGACGGCAACCGCCGGAGCCGCCAGCCGCGTGGCGCAGCGGGCACGGCATACCGCCGAGCGAGTTGCCGGTCGCCCCTCGGAAGACAGTGCGGGAACCGCTGCGGGAACCGCTGCGGGAACCGCTGTGGGAAGCGCTGCGGGAAGTGTCGGCGACCCCTCCGCCCGGACCCCATCCGCGCGTCCTTCCCTGCGTCCGCAGCGGCCACCGGACTTCTATCTTCAGGACACCACCCTCACCTCGGTCCTGGCCGGTGACCAAGCCTCGCTGGAAGACCCGGTGCCGTTGGTGCCGAGCCCGGGGGAGATGGGTCGGGGCGAGTCCCGCTTGGCGTTGTTTATCGTGGCCGGACTTGTCCTGTTGCTCGCAGTCCTCGGTCTGTGGGGATTGCCGAAGCTGTCCGTGTCAGCTCCAAGCACCAAACCCGCCCCTAGCTCGACCGCGACCGCAACGAAGGCGACCGGCACAGCACCCGGAGCCACCGCATCCGTCGCGCCGCCAAGCGCCGCCGTTGCGGGACCGGTTGCGGTGCCCATTGCCGGCGGGGCGCTCTTTGACGCCAACACCGGCCAGGCTCCGTCCAGCACCGCTGGACGAGCTTTCGACGGCAAGACCGACACGATGTGGCGGTCAGGGTGGTATGCCAGCGAGAAGTTCGGCGGCCTCAAAGTAGCCGGCATCGGGTTGGTTCTCGACCTCGGCCAACAGACCGAGGTCCGACAAGTCACCACCACGCTTCCGGTGGCCCAGGATCTCACCGTCTATGTGGCCAATCGAGCGTCACTTGACGGAGCAACCACAATCGGAGCAAGTTCCGGTCGGTCGGGCCAGATCGTGTTCGACGTGCCGGCCGGGCCCGTCGCCAGCGGTCAGCTGGTCATCGTCTTCTTCACCAAGCTCGGACCGGATGGCAGTGGGCGTTTCCGGGCGCAGGTCTCCGAAGTATCGGTGAGCCGGTGACGGGGATCGAGTTGGCGGAGCGATCCGATGCCGAACTGTTGGCTGCCCATTGCGGAGGTGACCGGGACGCGTTCGCTGAGATCTTCCGCCGACACAAAGACCGGATGTGGGCAGTCGCCGTGCGAGTGTGCGGCGACCGCGACCTGGCGGCCGATTGCGTGCAGGACGGGTTCATCGCGGCATACCGGCGGGCTGGGTCGTTCCGCGGGGAGTCGGCGGTGACGACATGGCTGCATCGGATCGTCGTCAATGCTTGTCTGGACCGGCTCCGCCGAGCCCGGCCGACCAATGCTCTGCCTGACCAAGAGCTGTGGGACGGACAGGACATCCATGCCTCGACCGAGGTGCGCCTGGACGTCCGGGCCGCCCTAGAGCGACTCCCCGAGGGCCAACGGGCCGCTCTCGTGCTCGTCGATATGCACGGGCTGCCCGTGGCGGAGGCCGCCGAGATCCTCGGGGTCGCCGAAGGCACCATCAAGTCCCGGTGCGCACGCGGCCGGGCGGCCATGGCCTCGTTGCTGGGACTGGGCGCATGATCCGATCCGGTATGCCGTTGGCCGCTGCCGCACGAGCCAGGCTTCGTTTGAGGAACCAGGTCCTGGGTCGGGGCGTCCAAAGATCGACGTCGTTGCCCGGCTGCGGGCCGGTCCGTTGGGGGGCGGGCCGAAAGAGCACCATCCCAAGGGAGCATTGATGAGCGAACCGACCTGGTTCGACGACGAGCCCGATCCGACGGGGGTGCGGGCCCTGCTGTCCGCGCAACCAGACCCGGGACCGATGCCGAAGGTGGTCTCGGACCGGATCCTGGCTGCTCTGGCTGAAAACGGTCGGCGCGCTGGACTTGACGAAGCGGCCGGAAGCGCCGAGCTGGGCGCCGAACTGGGACTCTCTGGTGTGTCTGGGGCCGCCGGTTCCCGCCGACGCCGCGGCACCGAACGACCTGAATCACTCGTTTCGATGCCCCGAGTGGACACCCGACGCCGATGGGCAGTTCTCGGGAGCGCTGCAGCGACGTTGGTGGCATTGGGTTTGGCTGGGGGGCTGTTGAGCCAAACGGGGTCGCGCGGGGCGGCTTCCGCGTCGCTGCCCGGTGCAGTAGCCGGGGCAGCTGCGCGCCAGGACTCAAGTCAAGGTTCGACCGCGCGCTCGGGTGCCCCAGAACTGAACGTCGCAAGCTCGGGCACTCCGACCTTGCACATCGAGATGAGCACGCGGACTTATACGCGGCAGAACGTGGCCCGTCTGGCTCAAGACCTCGTCGATGCTCCGACAGCGGAGCTGCGCCAACCCGCGGGCGACTCCCCTTCGGTCGCACCGATCGGAACGCCACTTGGGTTGGCCGAATGCGTGACCACGTTGGGCGAAGACGGGGCAGACGCCGTCTATGCAGACCTGGCCATGTTCGAGGGCACTCCGGGGGTCGTCCTGGTCGTGATCGACGCCAACCTCAAGGAGGTCTACGTCGTCGAGCGGACCTGCGCCAAGGGTGCGCCAGGCGTCCTTTTCGGTCCGGTCCAGATGCCCTGAGATCCTCCCTCCCGGGAGCCGGTCCGGCATACCGAACGCTTTGGGGAATCCCCGGTGTGGTGCGCGGGTTGCCTGAGCAGGCCCGGTATCTTGGGTCCCCTACCCCACGCAGGTCCCACATCTGGCGTTGGCATGAAGCGAAGAGGAGTCCTGGTGAGCACCATCGTGGAAAGCACTGGTCCCGACGACTTGCGTGAAGTCGTGATCGTCGGCTCCGGCCCCGCGGGCTATACCGCCGCAGTGTATGCCGCCCGCGCCAGCTTGCGCCCGGTCCTCTTCGAGGGATCAGTGACGGCCGGTGGCGCTCTGATGAACACCACCGAAGTCGAGAACTTCCCGGGGTTTGCGGATGGCATCCAGGGACCGGATCTCATGTTCGCCATGCGGGCTCAGGCCGAGAAGTTCGGTGCCGAACTCGTGACCGACGACATCGTGGCGATGGACCTCACGGGCGCCGTGAAGTCGGTGACCGACGCCGAGGGTCGAGTGTGGAAAGCGCGTGCCGTCATCCTGGCCATGGGCTCGGCCTATCGCGAGCTGGGTTTGCCCGACGAAAAGCGGCTATCTGGCCATGGGGTGTCCTGGTGTGCCACCTGCGACGGGTTCTTCTTCCGCGACCAAGACATCGCGGTCGTCGGAGGCGGGGACTCCGCGATCGAGGAAGCGACGTTCCTCACCAAGTTCGCCAAGTCGGTGACCATCATTCATCGCCGTGACCAGTTGCGGGCTTCCAAGATCATGGCCGACCGGGCCCTGTCCAACGAGAAGATTCGTTTCACGTGGAACGCTGCCGTGACCGCGCTACATGGGGACGCCAAGTTGACCGGGGTGACGGTCACGGACACGCTGACTGGCGCCGAGTCGGAGCTGGCCGTGACCGGCCTGTTCGTCGCCATCGGGCACGACCCACGCAGCGAGCTGGTCAAGGGCGTCGTCGAGTTGGACGAGGCGGGCTACGTCGTGTGTGCCGGCCGCAGCACACGCACCAATCTCCCTGGCGTTTTCGCCTGCGGGGACCTCGTCGACCACACCTACCGGCAAGCGATCACCGCCGCCGGATCCGGATGCGCGGCCGCCCTCGATGCTCAGCATTACCTGGAAGGGCTGGCCGACGCCGGCTGAGCTGACGACATGTCCGTTCCAACCCTCCTATCGGAGATGTCAGTTCGGTCAGTCCTTGTCAGTCCCCCGGGCTAGCCTTTCGGCAGCACCAAGAGGCCGGCCTCACGGCATACCTGCTCGTGAACCACCCATCGTGAAAGGAACCCCATGGGCGCCATCGCCGCCACCACCGATGCCACCTTCGCCACCGATGTCTTGCAGAGCACCAAGCCGGTCCTCGTCGACTTCTGGGCCGCTTGGTGCGGACCGTGCAAGCAGATCGCCCCGATTCTCGAGGAGATTTACGCGGAGTACGGCGACAAGATCGAGATCGTCAAACTCGACACCGACAACAACCCGCAGACGACGGCACGGTACGGCGTCACCGGCATCCCGACGATGAACCTCTACGTTAACGGCGAGGTCGTCAAGACGATCGTCGGCGCCAAACCCAAGCGACTGCTGTTGCGTGAGTTGGAGGCGTTCCTCGGCTGAGCCTGTCGTTGGCTCGCCATCGTTCGAAGCGCCCGGTCGGGCGGCTGGCGCCGTCCGACTCGGGCGCTTCGCTGTCGACTCGGGCGCTTCGCGGTTGCCTCAGCGGGTGCGGGTGTCGGCGAGATCGAGCGAAAGGACGTTGCTCGGACCAGCTCGGTTAGCGCGCGGAGTGCTCGACGCCAATGACGCCCAGGATCCGATTCAGATCCTCGACCGAGGCAAATTCGACGACGACCTTGCCTTTGCGTTGGCCGAGCGCGATGGTCACCCGAGTGTCCAGGTGATCGGCGAGCGCTGCGGCAACGTCGTCGAGCCGAGGCCGACGCGCCCCGGCCCGCGGTGGCTTGCGTGGTTTGATGGTCGAACCCGCTCCGACGGCAACGATCTCCTCGACCGAGCGCACCGAGAGACCTTCCGCGACGATCCGCTGGGCCAAGCGTTCCATCGCCGCGGCATCGGTCAGCGCCAACATCGCGCGCGCATGTCCGGCACTGAGCACTCCAGCAGCCAGGCGGCGTTGCACAAGGGGTGGTAGTTTGAGCAAACGGAGGGTGTTGCTCACCTGTGGACGACTTCGCCCGATCCGGGTCGCCAGCTCATCCTGGGTGCAGCCGAAGTCATCGAGCAACTGACGGTATGCCGCAGCCTCCTCCAAAGGATTCAGTTGGCTGCGGTGCAGGTTCTCCAGGAGGGCGTCCCGCAGTAGGTCGTCGTCGTGCGTCGTGCGGATGATCGCCGGCACCCGGTCCAACCCGGCAGCCTGGGCCGCGCGCCACCGTCGTTCGCCCATGACGAGTTCGTAGCTCGCGGTCGCACTCTGCTCGTCAGCGTTCGCCGCGGAGCTAGCGCTGATCCGGCGCACGACGATCGGTTGCAGGATCCCGATCTCTGACACTGAGTGCACCAACTCCGCCATCTCGTCTTCATCGAAGACGGTCCGTGGTTGGCGGGGGTTGGGGCGGATGGCGCCGACCGGCAACTCGGCGAAGCTGGCGCCCGGGACGGGCTGCAGAACCGGCCCGTCCTCCGCTGTGGTGGCCTCGGTGGAGACTGCCGGTTGGGAGGTGGCTCGATCAGCCGCTGCTAGCCCGGGCGCTTCCGTCGCGTCGGGGCCGGATGTGCCCGCGGTTGCTGATCCGAAGAACACGTCAACCGGCCGCTCGCCCGTGGGCGCCGTGGGGATCAACGCGCCCAGGCCTCGACCGAGCGCCCTGCGCTTCTCCTTCTCCTTCACGAGTGTGCTCCCTCGGTCGTCGATCCGGCGTCCCGGTGCGCGATCTGGCTGGCCGCCTCAAGGTAGGCCAGCGCACCGCTACTCAGGGGGTCGTAGGTCATCACTGTTTCACCGAAGCTCGGAGCTTCGGACACTCGCACCGAGCGGGGGATTGTCGTCCGAAGGGTCTGCGCCGGGAAGTGCTCACGCACCTCTTCGGCGACCTGCGCCGACAGCCTGGTCCGGCCGTCGAACATGGTCAACAGGATCGTCGACACCTCCAGCCGCGGGTTGAGGTGGGTCTTGATGAGGTCGACGTTGCGCAGCAACTGGGAAAGACCCTCCAGCGCGTAGTACTCACACTGGATCGGGATGAAGACTTCACGCGCCGCCACAAACGCGTTGACGGTCAGCAAGCCGAGGCTCGGTGGGCAGTCAATGAACACATAGTCGTATGCCGTGTCCGCCAGGTGCGCCTCGAGGGCCTTGGCCAGGCGACCTTCCCGGGCGACGAGGGAGACCAGCTCGATCTCAGCTCCTGCGAGGTCGATGGTCGAGGGCGCACAGAACAGGCCGGCCACTGACGGCGACTCCACAACCACCGAACTCATCGGGACGCCGTCGACGACGACGTCATAGATCGAATCGATCCCGGACCTATGGTCCACCCCCAGCGCCGTGCTGGCGTTGCCTTGCGGGTCCAGGTCGATGACGAGCACCCGCATGCCGGATTGAGCCAGCGCGGCGGCAATGTTGACCGCTGATGTCGTTTTGCCGACGCCGCCCTTCTGGTTGGCGACGGTGAGGACACGGGTGTGGTTGGGGCGCGGCAGTGGTGCCCCCACCAGGGTCGAGCGACGTTTCACATCCAGGGCGATGGCAGAGGCCAGCGGCGTGCTCCCATCGTTGAGATCGGTCAGGTCCTCCGATCCCGCCGTCGCGGATGTTCCACGTGAAACATCATCCTCGCGACTAACTCTCCTTTGGCTTGCCCCCGCAACGGAATGATCTCGACCTTCGGCGTCGCGGGTGTCCGCTGGCTTTGAGGTTTCACGTGAAACGGCGGTATCGGACGAGGACGCTGCATCGCTGCCGGGCTGTTCGATGGCCGGATCGACCGCGTCCTTGTGAACGAGAGCGGGGTCCTGCCCGCTTGCCTCGGTGTTCGCCTCGGTGTTCGCCTCGGCGAACAGGGTCGGCCAGCCCAGGTGGGCGCTCCCCTGTGTCGAATGGCCCTGCGTGGAATGGCTCTGTGCGGAGTAACCCCAAGGCCACCCCAGGCCTCGACCCATAGGTGCTCGCCGTTCCATCTCTGCATCCAATCACAGTGCGCTCGTCTGGCCCCATCGTCATCCACAGGTCCGCCCGAGGGCAAAGTTGCCGGACCACCTGTGCGTCATGAGTTCCACCCACCACACCCACAACCGAGCGGTTGCCCAGCGTGGCTCTGCGCGGCGAGGGCTGCGTGAGTCAGCTCGGCCTGGTCCGGTCCGCGTTCAGCGTCATCGCAACGACCCGCGTGGCGGGTTCGACCCGACCCACCCCGCATTCCTTCACCACCGCCTGGGCGACCCCCACTCGCTGCAAGGCGGGCCATGATTGCTCCACCTCGACCTGCGCCGTGGACCCCTTGATCGCCAACAGCCGGCCCCCGGGAGCAAGCAGGGGGAAGCCCCACTGAGCCAGCACCGGCAGCTTGGCCACCGCGCGGGCCGTGACCACATCGACACGCAGCATGCCGTGCAGGGCATCAGCTCGACAGCAATGGACGGTCACCCGTCCCAGACCCAGGGTCGCGACCGCTTGTTCGAGCCAACGGGCCCGCCGGGACAACGGCTCAATCAGGTGCATCGTGAGATCCGGTCGAGCGATGGCCAGCGCCAGTCCGGGCAGCCCTGCTCCCGATCCGATGTCCGCGCAGCGCGCACCCGGCTCGACGAGCTCCGCAACGACCGCGCAGTTGAGGACATGCCGGTCCCACAATCGAGGCAGCTCACGTGGCCCCAGTAGGCCGTGACTTATCCCGGTGTCGGCCAACATGGCTACGTATGCGGTCGCGACCTCAAGTCCGGCGCCAAAGACCTCCGCCGCCCCAGCAGGGGGTGCGGGCGCCCCAGGCCGCATCGTGGGCGGCCTGCTGGGTTCACCGGGCCTTGGGACAGGCTCGCCGCCACCCCTCGCCAGGTGGCCGCCTGCCGAGTCAGCCTCAGTCACGCCGGGCTGATGACGATGTGCCGGTGCGGCTCGACCCCTTCGGACTCGGACATCAGGCCAGCAGCAGTCACCTCGTCGTGCACGACTTTGCGCTCGAAGGCGGTCATGTCCGCCAGCGCAACCGGTGACCCGGACGCTCGGACGGCGGCGATCGACTCGCGCGCCAACGTCACAAGCGCGGCGCGACGGTCGGCTCGGAATCCAGCCACATCGAGCATCAGCCGACTGCGCTCGCCGGTGGCCGTCTGAACTGCCAAGCGGGTCAACTCCTGCAGCGCATCCAGGACCTTGCCCTCTGGACCCACGAGCCGCCGCGGCACCCGGCCCTCCTCGGAGTCGACGATCGACACGGCAGCGCGGTCGCCGTCGATGTCGACGTCGATGTCGCCGTCGAGGTCAGCGATGTCCAACAAGCGCTCCAGGAAGTCAGCGGCCACCTCGCCCTCGCGCTCGAGCAACGCGACGCGGGACCTCGATCGAGATCCGTGCCGGGCTCTCGACCCGCCCCCGGCCCCTTCGTCAGACTCACCATCGTCGCCATCCGAATCGCCGGCCGAGTCCACCGACGCTGGGTCAGCCCCAAAGTCCTCACCGACGCCCATCTCGACGCCCGACGTCGCTGACTCAGCCTCATCCCCGCCCACGATCTCCACGGACGCCGACTCGTTTGACTCCACGACCTCGTTCGCCCCCACGACCTCGTTCGACGGGCTTTCCTGCGTGGCGTCCACGGTCACGTCGTGCTGTACCTCGCTCATGGCACCTTCTCCTTCATCCGCCGCAGCCGCGCGTATGCCGCGCCGGCACGGCATACTTCACTGGTCTTTGGGTTTCCCGCTCGCGTCGGCGTCTCCGTTGGATCCCGCGGATCCGGCCGCGCCCCCCGCGCTTGGTCCGGAACGCTTCGCGCGCTTCTTGCCCATGGGCTGTTGGCGCTGCCTGTTGACCGGTGGGTTCGGCGCGTCTTGCACGGGCCCGTCGTCCGTGCTCGATTCGTCGCCGGTCGCCCCCGGCCGATCCAGCCCCTTGACCGAGAACGGGGTCACCGTCTTTCCCTTGCGGGCCTGCCGCTCGTGCAGCGCTCGCTCGGCAGCCGACCCCGGGGCCGGCATCCGGCGGATGACGTAGAACTGCTGACCCATCGACCACACGTTCGTCGTCAGCCAGTAAAGCAGCACACCGATGGGGAAGTTGATGCCCGAGATCGCGAAGAAGATCGGCATGAGATAGAGCAGCACCGTCTGCTGCTTCATGAACGGGTTGTCCAAGGCCGAGTCGGGCAGGTTCTTGCGCATCAGCTGACGCTGAGTCGTGAACGTCGACACCGACATGAGGATGATCAAGACCACCGTGACGATCTTGGTGGCCGTGTCGGTCGATCCGAGGAAGGTCGAGGAGAACGGCGCCCCGAAGATGTTCGAGCTCTCGATCTGTTGGGCCACCTCGGCGGTGATCGGCCCGATCGGCGCGTGGTAGCCCTCGGCAATCGCCTTGAGGTTGTTGAGGACGGTGAACAACGCGAAGAAGAACGGCGACTGCAAGAGGATCGGCAGACAGGAGGAGAACGGGTTCGTCCCGGTCTTCTTGTAGAGATCCATCGTCTCTTGGGTCATCGCCTGGCGGGACTCGGGATCGGTCTTGCCCTTGTACTTCGCCTGGATCTTCTGCATCTCCGGCTGGATGAGCTGCATGCGGCGCGAGGCGTGGATCTGCTTGACGAATAGCGGGATGAGCACGATCCGCACGACCACGGTGAGCCCGACGATGGACAAGGCCCAGGCCCAGCCGCCGCCGATACCGATGGTCGTCCACAGCTTGTGCCAGGCAATCATCACCCAGGCTTCGCCAATGGTCAGCGGCGAGAGGATGGCGTTGAAGAAGTCGCCCACTGTCGTCCTTGCTCGAAAGGCGAGACTCTCGTCTCACCGTGTCGTGTGGTCCAGGCGGCGCATTCGGTATGCCGCACACGGACCGGGTGGTCTAGGTCGCCGCTCCCAGGCGGCTGGCTTCCTGGTGGTCCGGATGGTGGTCCCGCTCGGGAACGTGGTCGACGCCCCCCGGGTTCCAGGGATGACATCGCGCAAGCCGCCGCACCGCCAGCCAGCCACCTCGCAGCGGACCGAACCGCTCGAGCGCGGTGACGGCATACGCGGAACATGACGGGTAGAAGCGGCACTGTTGCGGCAGCAGCGGCGACACGGCGAGCTGGTAGATCCGCACGAGCACGAGCAGCGGCGCCGCCGCGGCCTTACGCCACGTCCACGGCCCACTAAGCCCCGGGCCAAGCAACTCCTGCCGCGTCATGACCTAGTCACCGGGCCTTCGCGACGGCCCGACCGAGGCAACGGTCCAGCTCGGTCTCAAGGTCGCCGAAGGACGCAGCGGCAGCAGCCGGGGCCGCGCGCACGACGAGGTCACATCCAGAAGGTATGCCGTCCAGCCGGGCAGCGACCAAGGCGCGTAGCCGACGGGTCACCCGGTTGCGGACGACGGCGCCGCCAACCGCCCCGGACACGACGAAACCGACCCGGGGCGCACGAGCTCCCGTTGGATCGGTCATCGCTGCGTGGACCACGATCAACGGACCACCGGCCCGCGACCCACCAGGGCCGCGCAGCACGGCGCGGAATTGGCCCGACTCACGCAGCCGGTTGCGGGCCGGGAGCACATGGCCGCCTCAGGCGGACAGCTCGGAGCGGCCCTTGGCCCGGCGCGCGGCGAGGATCGCGCGGCCTGCCCGCGTGCGCATCCGCAGGCGGAAGCCGTGCGTCTTGGCACGACGGCGATTGTTGGGCTGGAAGGTGCGCTTGCTCACGGGTTTGGTCTCCGTCGATCAGCAGGCCCAGGGCGGGTAGCCTGCGGGCGGTCTGCGGTGGACTGCGGGGCGCCCGTATGCCGTGCTCCCCCGTCCGCCGGCCGCAATCGGAAGCCCGTGGTGACGTCACGGGCGCGCGAAAGCGGCCGGAGTCAAGGTCGACACATGGGCCGTCTACCAGGGTAGGGCCCCAGGCCGCGCAGGGTCAAACCAACACCCCATGCATCGACACCGAACCGCGAATTGTCCCGCGACGAGGTTCTCGTTTCCGCGAGCGACACGCCCACTTCCGGGTGTAATCTCTCCCCGCAGCAGCAGATGATCGGAGTTGGGCCGGTGACTAGGTCGCCGAGGCCCATCGCTTGTCCCCACCCTGTGGATAGAGCTGTGGATGACGGGTACAGTCGAGCACCCGAGGGTCCGGTTGGACAAAGCCCGACGTTGGCGAGGGAGGGAGCCAGGCGTGACAGGCGCGGACGTTGATCTCGCCGACCTCTGGAACCGCACTCTGCTTGCGTTGGAGAGCGCCGGGTTTTCCCCCAGTGAGCGGGCCTTTGTCGGCTTCGCCCGGTTAATGGCCGTCGTCGGACAGACCGCACTCATCGCCGTTCCGAACGATTACACCAAGAAGGTGTTGGAGTCCGACGTCCGCGAACAGCTCGTCCGCGCGCTCAACGACTCGATCGGTGGCGAGATCGGGTTGGCGGTCACCGTCGACCCGAGCTTGGAGCAGTCGATCCATGAGCCGGGTCCACACGACACCACCCACGACACCAACCACGGTGAACCCGCCCAGGGTGAGCGAGGTGATGGCCTGGGTGCCACACTGGACGCCGCCCGACTCGAACGCTTCCACCCCGCCGGCGATGGGGGCTACGCCGGTGCAGGCAACGGAGGAGACGGACACGGGGGCGGAGGGCGGCATACGCCAGGGGTGATTCCCTTCCCGCGACGGGACGCTGACTTGGATCGGAGCCGACTCAACCCGAAGTACACCTTCGACACCTTCGTGGCCGGGTCGAGCAACCGATTTGCCCACGCGGCCGCCAACGCGGTCTCCGAGGCGCCGGCCAAGGCCTACAACCCGCTGTTCATCTACGGCTCGTCCGGGCTGGGCAAGACCCACCTGCTGCACGCCATCGGTCACTATGTCCGCCAGATCTATCCCGGCTTCCGGGTCCGCTACGTCAACTCCGAAGAGTTCACCAACGAGTTCATCAACTCGATCCGCGACGACCGCGCGAGCACCTTCCAGAGCCTCTACCGCGACGTCGATGTGTTGCTCATCGACGACATCCAGTTCCTCGCCGGCAAGGTGCAAACCCAGGAGGAGTTCTTCCACACCTTCAACGCGCTGCACAACAACTCCAAGCAGGTGGTCATCACCTCCGATTTGCCGCCCAAACAGCTCAGCGGGTTCGAGGAGCGGCTGCGCAGCCGTTTCGAGTGGGGCCTCATCACCGACGTCCAAGCCCCCGACCTGGAGACCCGGATCGCCATTCTGCGCAAGAAGACCCTCCAAGAGCGCATGAGCGCTCCCGACGAGGTCCTCGAGTACATCGCCACCCGGATCACCTCGAACATTCGAGAGCTCGAGGGCGCCCTGATCCGGGTCACCGCCTTCGCGAGCCTCAACCGGCAACCCGTTGACTTCAGTCTCGCCGAGGTCGTTCTCAAGGATCTCGTCCCCACCGATCAGCCCGTGCAGATCACCCTGGCCACGATCCAGGCCGAGACTGCGGCCTATTACGCCTTGACGGTCGATGACCTCTGCAGCTCGTCGCGGTCCCGCCAACTGGTCACCGCCCGCCAGATCGCGATGTATTTGTGTCGCGAGCTCACCGAGCTATCCCTCCCTAAGATCGGCCAGGCCTTCGGTGGCCGCGACCACACCACGGTCATGCACGCCGACCGCAAGATCCGCGAGCTCATGGGCGAGCGCCGGGCCATCTACAACCAGGTCACCGAGCTGACCGCTCGCATCCGTAACCACTCCCAGTCGCACTGAGCCTCCGGCACGCCCGAACTGTATGCCGCGACAGCTCGGTATTCGCCCCCCAACCCGCTGTCCACACCCATCTGTGGATTGCTGTGGACAACCCTCCATGCCGTCGGGGACTGACGAGATCCACCGGTGGACCAGGTGTGGACACCTGCTCGGTGTCCCCAGCGCTCACCGGATGTGCACCGACGTTTCCCCCCTCCATCCACCGGGGCACGCAGGCTCTGATCAGCGAACATGCACCTTATCCACAGTATCCACAGCACCTATGACGACGACTACTCAGCACTGGTAGCGAATCCCCCGACAACAACGGGTCACTGAGGGAGCTCGTTGCGGACTCCGTCGTAGTCCCACGTGATGACGACATTCTCCACACTGCTTCCACCCTCGGCTCGTTGCCGACAGCCCACCGTGAATACCCGACCTGCCCGAGGATGCCGGTCCCAGTCTTGGGAAAGCTCCTGCAGGGACCCCGGACCCCCATGCTTGCCGACCGTGACCATCTCGACGGCCCGATACAGCAGCCATGCCCCGCCGGATGCAGACGTCCGAATCCACATTTCATCACCCGCGGAGACGGTGAACCGCTGGCGCACCCAGTCGTAGAGGCCGTTGAACGCCGCGTCCCCCTTGCGATAGGTGTGGCCCGCTATCAGGGTCATACCGGTCGACGAGGATGAGGGCAACTGCCACGCGGTGTGTGGTCCGGAGACAACGCAAGCCCGCATCCGGTCTTCCCACAGCGGGTCGATATACCCCTTGTTGTTGACGGGACATGGAGCCGGCGAGACACCGATGCGGGCAAGTCGGGCCAACTCGGGTTGGCTCGCCAGCGCTGGCCAGTAGATTTCAAGGGGGCGCGAGGCGTCAACTTGGGTAACGGTCGGGGCCGGCGCGGTCAGGCTCGCGGAGGCGGTGGCACTCGGTGCCGGCGCCACAAGAGCGGGCAGATCCTCGGGAACCGCGACCGAGCTGGGACCGGCGGCAGGAGGGGCGGGCTGCGCCGAACAGGCGCTCAGCAGCGATCCGCACAAGGCCGCAACTACGAGCGCGGCACTCGCAGCGGACGTCGTCGGCTGCGAGTGCCGCAGGGTCGGTCGGTCGATCACGCGCTTCGTCGTGACCGGTGGCGCAGTCCACCCCAGAGGGCTCCTGCGACAAGGATGAGCAGAGACATGATGGCGGTGGGCAGGACCGCGCTCGAGGAGCCGAACGAGGTGAGGTTGGCGTCGTCGGGTATGCCGGTGTCCACACCCGGAAGTTGGTACCCGCACGCACTGCCCGAGTCCTGTGGCTTGCCGTAGCCGTGGGTTGTGGATCCGTCGGTGAACGTGGTCCACTCCGGCTTGATCGTCGCGAGCACCGAACCGTCGGCTTGTGCGCTCCAGTCAATGACGTCCGTGTCCGACGGAACGGTGTAGGCAGCATTCCCTGGTCCGCAGGGGTCGGTCACGGCCAACGCCGGAACGGCGACCCGCGCTACCTTCTTGTTCGTGAGAGTGAGGACAGTTTTTCCGTCGACCCCTGGGGTGACGAGCTCACCTTGCTCATTGAACACGGGATAGACCGGCTGTGTGGTCGTCACCGTCCAATCGCCTGAACCCGCCTCCACAGGGTCTTCGCCCTCAGCGAAGGTAGTGCTGAAGTTGACCTCCTCAGCGTTCTCCACGGTCCAGCCACCCGGCCCAAAACAGACGGTCACCGCCTCCGTCGCCGGGACGTATCCACTCGGCGGGGTCTTCTCACGGAACGCCATGCACTGCACGATCGGCCGGGAACCCCACGAGCCGCTGACCAGCAACAGTCCCTAGAAGCCACTGCCCTTCGACGGTTCGCTGACAAGCTGACCGGTGGCCGTGATCTCCTCCATCAACCCGGGATAGGTGCTCAGCGGCACACAGTTCCACGGGCTCGTTTCATCCAGAGCGGTGCAGGTGACCCCCTCGATGACCGCCCCCGGAAGGAGCTTCCCGGATTCGTCGACCTTCTGGATGATGAAATCGCCAGGCGCCCCGCCCACCGCGTGGGCAGGTGAGGTGACGGCGAGGAGCGAGCCGGCACTAAGTGACAGGGCAAACAGCGCGACGGCGCGCCGAGCTGGTCTTATCATGAGTTCACTCTCCGCAGTTGATGAAGTAGTCCCCGCATCATCCCCCCGGACGATGGTTATCCGGGATTATACCGGATTATCGGTCTGGATCGACCCCGCGACGAGAGAATCCTGCGCCGGCGCGCGGCGTCACCGAGTTCAGCCATCGTTGCTCCCATCGCCGGCACGGCATCCACTTCCAGGTAGGTCCTCCCAGCCCTTGCGCTTCCCCGCTGACGTACTAAGGTCGGTTGTCCCGAGCAGTCCGATTCCCGACCTGACGGGATCATCGGTCCGCTTCAGGCATCGGCCGCTGCTCGGAGACGACCACATCGAGGGTGGAGACGACCGTGAAGTTTCGCGTCCAGCGTGAAGTGCTCGCTGATGCCGTGGCCTGGGTGGCTCGTGGCCTGCCGAACCGCCCTCCCGTCCCAGTCCTGTCTGGAGTGCTCGTCGACGCTGATCGCGCCGGGACCATCACCTTGTCCGCGTTCGACTACGAAGTGTCGGCTAAGGTCACCGTTGCGGCCGATGTCGATGAAGGTGGCACCGTCCTGGTCACCGGCCGCCTGCTCGCCGAGATCTCGCGCGCCCTGCCGGCTCGCCCAGTCGATGTCACGACCGAGGGCAACAAGGTGACCGTCACCTGCGGCACCAGCCGGTTCAGCCTGTTGATGATGCAGGCCGACGACTATCCGACTCTCCCGGCTTCCCCTCAACCGTCCGGCACCATCGCTGGCGACATCTTCACCCAAGCCGTCCACCAGGTGGCGATCGCGGCCGATCGCGGGGACACCCTGCCAATCCTCACCGGTGTTCGCCTGCACATCGAGGGGGACAAGGTGACCTTGTTGGCGACCGACCGCTACCGGCTCGCGATGCGTGAGCTCACCTGGGCCCCAGCGCGGCCTGACGCGGCATACACGGCGCTCATTCCGGCCCGCACCCTCAGCGACACGGCCAAGGCGCTCGGCGCGGCCGGGTCGGTCGAGTTGGCGTTGGGCAACAACGCCGGTGGTGACGGGCTGATCGGTTTCGAGGCCGGGCAGCGGCGGGCCACCACCCGTCTCCTGGACGGTGAATACCCCAAGGTCACCTCGATCTTCCCGACCTCGGTCGACACCGAAGCCGTGCTCGAGACGGGCGCGCTCATCGAGGCGGTCAAGCGCGTGGCGCTGGTCGCCGAGCGCAACACCCCCGTGCGGCTGCGGTTCACCGAGGGGCAGGTCGCCATTGAGGCCGGGACCGGGGACGACGCCCAGGCGTCCGAGGCGGTGGAGTCCACCCTCACCGGGCCGGACATCGAGATCGCCTTCAACCCGCACTTCCTGCTCGACGGCCTTGGCGTCATCGGCATCCCGTTTACCAGGTTCTCGTTCACCCAACCCAGCCGCCCTGCGGTCATGGCTGGGCAACGCGAAGCCACCGGCGACGCCGACACCTCCTACCGCTACGTCCTCATGCCCGTCCGATTCGCGAGCTGACCCGTTCCGTCGTTTCGGTATGCCGCCACGGACCGGCCTCCCGGGTCGAGTGGCCGATGCTTCACGCGCAACGTTAGGTATCTCCTGGGGTCTTGCTCCCGGTGGGCATAGCCTGACGGCGACACCGAACCTTCACTCGTCGCCTAACAGCCCGTAGCACTCGCCGTCAGCACAGTGGTCACCTCAGGAGGAACTCGTCATGCAACTCGGTCTGATCGGTCTGGGCAGGATGGGCGGGAACATGCGCGAGCGCATCCGCAGGGCCGGCCACGAGGTGATCGGCTTCGACATGAACCCGGCCGTGCGGGATGTCGGCAGCCTCGCAACCCTGGTCAAGAAGCTGGCGGCACCTCGCGTGGTCTGGGTGATGGTCCCCGCCGGGGCGCCCACCCGGGACACAGTGACCAAGCTGGCTGGGCTGCTCGACCAAGGTGACCTGGTCATCGACGGTGGCAACTCCCGTTTCACCGACGACTTTGCCAACGCGAAACTGTTGGCCGCCAAGGGCATCGGTTACGTCGACTGCGGGGTCTCCGGCGGGGTCTGGGGCCTGGAGAACGGCTACGGCCTGATGGCCGGCGGTGACACGAAGTGGATCACCTTGGCCATGCCGATCTTTGACGCGTTGCGGCCCGAGGGTGAACGCGACCTGGGCTTCGTCCACGCCGGTGAGGTCGGCGCGGGCCACTACGCGAAGATGGTCCATAACGGCATCGAGTACGCCATGATGCACGCCTACGGCGAGGGCTACGAACTGCTGACGAAGAAGGACATCGTCAAGGACGTGCCCGGCTGCTTCAAGGCCTGGAGTCGCGGGACGGTGGTCCGGTCTTGGCTGCTCGACCTGCTCGTTGACGCGCTCGAGGAGAACCCCACCCTCGCTGACGTCTCCGACTACACCAACGACTCGGGCGAAGGCCGCTGGACAGTGGAGGAAGCGATCGACAACGCCGTCCCCATGCCGGTCATCTCGGCCTCGCTGTTCGCCCGGTTTGCCTCGCGGCAACCGGTGTCGCCGGCCTTGCAGGCGGTCGCCGCGCTGCGCGGTCAGTTCGGCGGGCACGCCGTGATGACGATCGCCGACGGCGAGAAGCTGCGCGCGACCGTCGCGGAAACCGCCGGCGCCAAAGCGTCCCCGGGTCAGGTGTCGCGCGGTGCGGCTAAGGTCGCTGCCAAGAAGAACACCGCCCGCCGAGCCGCCGCCCCCAAGGCGGGATCCGCAGGCTGACGACAACCGAGGCAGGTGACGGCATACCCCATGCACGTCCGGCACCTCTCGCTCGTCGACTTCCGCTCGTATGCCGTCGCGGAGCTCCCCCTCGCGCCCGGAGTCACGACGATCATGGGGCTCAACGGCCAAGGCAAGACCAACCTGGTCGAGGCGCTGGGTTACGTCGCGACCCTTGGCAGCCACCGGGTGGCCACCGACCAACCGCTGGTGCGCTTCGGGGCAGCCCAAACGGTGATCCGCGCGACCGTGGTCCGACACGAGCGGGAGACCCTCGTCGAGCTGGAGCTCACCCCTGGACGGGCCAACCGGGCCCGGCTCAACAAGGCTCCGCTCACCCGCACCCGCGACGTTCTCGGCACCCTGCGCACCGTGCTCTTCGCCCCCGAGGACCTCGCCCTGGTCAAAGGTGACCCGGCCGGGCGGCGGGCCTTCCTCGACGACCTGCTCGTCGCCCGGCAGCCCCGCTGGGCGGGGGTGCGCGCCGACTACGACCGGATCCTCAAACAGCGCAACGCCCTGCTCAAACAAGCCGCTCCGGTGCTGCGTAAGAGCCCTAGCCGACGCCGTTCGGCAAGCCTCGCACCAGATGAAATCCCTGACGCGGCAAGGGAATCCACTCTCCACACCCTCGACGTCTGGAACATCCACCTGGCCGAGGTTGGAGCCCAGCTGCTCTATGCCCGGCTCCGGCTATTGCGCGACCTCACCCCGTTTCTCGTAGCGGCATACGAGGCGGTGAGCGCGGGGGCCACCCCGGTGTCAGCGAGCTACCGAGCGAGCGTCCGCCAGCCGGTGGCGGCGGCGATCAGCGCAGGCGAGGTCCCCGAGCCGGATGCGTTGCGGGCCGAGCTGCTCGCCGCGTTCGACGAGCACCGGGCGGCCGAGATCGAGCGTGGAGTCACCCTCGTCGGCCCACACCGCGACGACGTCCACCTGTCGCTCGGACCGATGCCGGCCAAGGGTTATGCCAGCCACGGGGAGTCCTGGTCGCTTGCATTGGGGCTCAAGCTCGCGGCATACCAACTGCTGCGCCGCGATCTCGGGGAGGACCCCGTCCTCGTCCTGGACGACGTTTTCGCCGAGCTCGACACCCAGCGCCGCGAGCGCCTGGCCGAGCTCGTCGCCGACTGCGAGCAGGTGCTCGTCACCGCCGCGGTCGGTGCGGACGTCCCCGAGCGGCTGCGCACCAGCGGCCGGACGTATGCCGTCACCCTAGGGGAGGTGGCCCGTGTCGACTGATCAGCCTCGTGAACCCACCCAGCCCACCCGACCTGACGTGACGAACGGGCCAGAGCACCCTGACCCGGCCGACGCCTCCCGATCCGCCTTGGCCCGCGCACGGAAAGCCGCACGGGACAGAGGTTTTCGCCCCGGCATGAAGCCCGCGCCCAACTCCCGCCGGATCGCCGGTATGCCGCCCTCCCGCACGTCCGCGGCCGGCCCGGACGACCGTGATCCGGCACTGCTGGGCGCCCAGCTCGAGCGGCTCCTGCTGGATCGGGGCTGGACCGCCGATGTCACCGTCGGCTCGGTCCTGGGCCGGTGGGCCGAAATCGTCGGCCGAGAGGTCGCCGACCACGTCCGACCGGTCACCTTCGAGGGCAGTGTCTTGACCGTCCAGGCCGACTCGACCGCATGGGCCACTCAGCTTCGGCTGCTCACCTCAGCCCTGCTCGGCCGGATCGACGAGGTGGTCGGCCCGGGCGTGGTCACCGACTTCGTCGTCCTCGGTCCGGCCGCACCGTCCTGGGTCAAGGGCCGTCGCCGAGTCCAGGGCCCCGGCCCCCGCGACACCTACGGCTGAACCTCAGACCAGGTCGAGCCCCGGGGGTCGCCGGTCCAACCGAGCACCCCGGGGTAGCGGCACGAGTGGGCGGCGACGCGCACGGCATACCGGAGGATCCGCGGCAGGGTCGCCGGCGAGAGGCCGAGCCGCGCGACCGCGTGCGCCGCGGCCCCGTGCAGGACGTCCCCGGCGCCGAGCGTGTCGACCACCCGCACGTGCGGCACCACGATCCGGTATGCCGGGCGCCTCCTCCCCGTCGAAGCGACCCGTTCGTTGATACGCACCTCGACGGGATCCGGCCCGGCGCTGCGTGCGACGTAGCCAACGCCGTGATCGAGTAACCAGTCCAGGGTGTTCTGCCCGTCCGGGGCGCGGAAGTCGGCGGACGCGATCGCAAGGTCGACGTGATCGATGAGCCGCGTCAGGCCGGGCTTGTGCGACCCCGCGTCGAGCAGCACAGGGATGCCGCGATCGCGCGCAGCGGCGGCGATCGGGACGGCGACTGGCAAGGCATGCCCGTCGACGAGGACGACCCCGACCTCCGCCAAGAGGCGATCGATCCGGTTGCGCGACAACGAGATCCGATCGACACCGGGAGGGCCACCCCCGGAGATGACCGCCCGCTCCCCCGTCGCTGCCGTGACCAGGACGCTGGAGATCGGTGACGGATGCTCCAGCCGGGCCACCGGGTCGTGCCACGGCACCCCCGCGGCACGCAGCGCGCCAGCCACGATCGGCCGAGCCGACGAACGACCGAGCGGAGCAACCAGCCGCACCGGAGAGCCGAGCGCAGCGGCGACTCGCGCCGCGTTGGCGGCCGGGCCACCAACATCCAGCCGCTGCGCCCGTCCGACGACCTTCTCGTCAGCTGAGGGCATCCGGTCAACGACATGCACGACGTCCACGGTGACCAAGCCGATCGCGAGCACCCCCGGCCGCGACGACGTCATGAGCCAACGTTAGGCCCGAGCCGGGCAACCGCTCCTGCCCAGGCCTGGACCCACGACCCCGACGGCCGCCAACACCGGCTCTAGGCTGCCCCCATGTCCCGCGCCGACGTCCTGGTCACGGTGTCCGAACTCCTCGACGCTCTCGCCGGCGACGAACCACCCACGCTGCTGGACGTCCGCTGGGCGCTCACCGATCCGCCCGGCGCCGGACGGGACCGGTATGCCGCGGGCCACCTCCCCACCGCGGCCTTCCTCGACCTCGAAACGGCGCTCACGCGGCATACCGGAGATCCGCGGGATGGCCGCCACCCCTTGCCCGATCTCGACGACTTGCGGGAGGCCCTGATGGTGGCCGGGGTCCGCGCGGATCGACTGACCGTGGTCTATGACGAGCCCGGGTCGTTCGCAGCCGGCCGGGCCTGGTGGGTGCTGCGGTGGGTGGGTCTGCCGGTGCGGGTGCTCGACGGTGGCCTCACCGCCTGGACCGCGGCCGGGCACCCCCTGTCAACGGCACCCGCAGCACCCTCCGCCGACGCCACACTCGCGCGAGAGGTGGCAAACGGTGCCTTCCCGAGGCTGCATTCCGGCCATGTGCCGACTCTCACGGCGGACGAGGCAGCGGCCGCGCCCCACCAAGGCGTCCTCATCGACGTGCGAGCCCCCGAGCGCTTCCGTGGCGACATCGAGCCGATCGACCCGGTCGCCGGTCATATCCCCGGCGCGGTCAACACTCCGGTGGCCGGTTTGTTCGCCGACGACGGGACCCTCCCCGACGAGCTCACCCTCCGCGACCGACTCGCCCCCGCCCTCGCCGCAGCCGCCGATGGAGGCCAGGTGGCGGCATACTGCGGCTCGGGTGTCTCCGCAGCGCACGCCGTGTTGGCGCTGGCGATCCTGGGCATTCCAGCGGCGCTCTACCCGGGCTCATGGTCGGCATGGTGCAACGACCCCGAGCGACCTGTCGCCACGCGGGAGACTGACCAGTCCTGACTCGATTGATGCGGAGCTGATCGGGCCCTGGCCCCATCGGCAGGGCAGCCGGTGAGCAGCGTCTGTGCGGTCGGCGGAGGCTAGATCCCGTGCAGGTTGAGAGCCGCCAACGTCAGTCGGGTGCCTTCGACGATGGTCTCGGCGTCGGGGTGCTCACCATGCCGGTCGGTCACTTGGGCGACCAGGTCGACACCCCGATAGCCCGACCGCAGTGCCTCCCAGACCGACAGCCCGAGCGGACTGAGCCGGACCGGATGGCCATCGGCGAGCAGGAACCCACCCTCAGGGGTGATCAGCACGTCAGCCGTACTCACGTGGGTCGCGGAGGACGTGTCGGTGACGGCCTCGACCTCATGGTCCGCTCCGTCACCCACCGTGGGCGGTTGCGCGGTTTCACGGTCTAGGTCGGTGATGGCGGTGAGCTCGGCGAGCGCGTGAGCCAGGTCGTCCGCTTCGCGGTAGGACACGGCATACCCCGGACAGCGGTCGGCAAGGGCAGCGAGTCGGTGCACGGGATCCGGAAGCCGGGTGAGGGCGCTGGTGTGTGGGACCAGGGCGTCGACCAGGTCGAGCCGAGATAGAGAGACCAGGCGCGCAAGACCCTCGTGGTCGACATCGCGGCGAAGCAGGACGATTGCGGCCAGGGTGAGGCACTCAGGAGCGTGAGCCAACCCGAGATCGTCCGGCCCACGCTGCATCTTGACCTCGCCGTCAACCTCGCACAGTGCCAAGGGTTTAGCGAACGGGCGCACCCGGAAGTCAGGATCCACAGCGACGGTCTCGTCCGTGACATAGCCATAGTGGGTGGGTCCGTCAACCCGGCACAAGGCGCGCGTCGCGGTCGTCTTGCCCGCCCCGGACTCCCCGACGAGCGCGATGACTCGGCCGTCCGGCAGAGCCACACCAGCGGCGTGGAACATGAGTGCCGTGCCGGCCGCGTGCTCGATCCCGGCCAGGGTGAGCTGCGAGGTCAGGCGCAGCAGCATTTCCCGGCTCGGCGCAGGTCCCGAGCCCGGCAGGTTCACCACCTCGATGGACGTGCCGTTCGCGGGTTCGACGACCGTTCGTGACCAGAGCTCGCGCAGGTATGCCGCCGTGTCGGCACGGTTGGTCCGGATCGTTACGGGGGCATCGAGAATGGCTACCGTGACGGCATTCGTCCAGTCGCCTGGTCGAGGGTGCTGTTCGGCGGTTCGCGAGGAGGCCGCAACGTCCGGGGTGGACGCCGGGATCATCTCAGTCCAGCGAACCCGATGATTCGGCGGTGGTGGGGGCTGAGCCCGAGCTGCCCAGAGGCGCCTTGTTTTGGGTGCCCCCGCCACTGCACTCGCCGAAGTCCACATTTGTGTTTGCCGAGCCCGAGTTCCGGTAGAAGCTCCCATTGATAGTCAACTGGGTGACTTGCGTCCACGGTCCAGTCGCCGATAGACCCTTCTCCAAGGTGAAGGTGATGGACACCGGAGTCGACGGATTCTGGCTTCTCGCGACTGAGGTCCGGTAGGTGAGGGCGAACCTCTTACAGCCACCTTCTTCCCCGAAGCCGGGCAGGAAGAACGAGGCCCGCCAGCCGGCCGCGCTGCTGTACTGGTCGACGTGGACCCCGTCGACCTCGATCTGGAAGTTGGACACGTCGTCGGTCTCCTGCCAGCGGTACCAGGAATCAGCGTTCTGGCAGTTGCAGATCTCCAGATAGGCCGGCAGTGACCCGCTCGCATAGTTGGTCTTGATCGTGCCCGGGTGCAGCCACTGGGACTGGTCGGTGCAAATCGCGCGGATCTGCGTGGGGACGTTCGGTCCGACCTGGATCGACCCGGTCACCTGGCACTTGCTGACTCCCGCCAGGGCAGCCGGTGCGCCGACGACCACGAGGGGGACCGCCCAGGCGGCGCCAGCCACCACGGCACGACGGGTGGGACGGGTGGCTGGGGGACGAGGAGAGAGTGTGGACATGGGGGTCTACCCCTTTCTGGACGCACACCACTGGTGCTCGCCCGGTGCCGCTGCTGGAGCCCCGCTAGCTCCCCCGAGAAACAGCGACCCCTTCAGGCTAGAGGGACACCTCACTCGCCGTGAGCGTAAGCCAGAAAGGTCGCATAAGCCCGAATCGTCGATAGAGATGGGGGCGCCCCAGGGTCGGCAGCTCCGGTCGCCCACGCGGCGCGCTGAGCATGAGGAATTCCCGGATTCGGCCCGCTCGGGCGCGACCCCCCCACGCGCGTAGGGGTACCCTGATCCGGGGGTCGAGTGACTCTCGGGCCCTCTGGAGGCCCGTGTCGAGCGGACCCGGTTGGCTCAGAGCACTAGAATCGATCTCGAACGGCTGCCGATGGGGCGACCTGCGGCAGCCGTCGGCATGACTTCGCGCTGACGAGTGCCCGGCCCGCCCGGGACGCCGTCGGCCGACCCGACAGGAGCACCGTGGTCGACCCCACCCCCCCATCCGTTGCCGAGCCCACCAACGGCGGCGAGACGGCATACGACGCATCCGCGATCACCGTGCTGGAAGGCCTCGAGGCCGTCCGTAAGCGCCCCGGCATGTACATCGGATCCACCGGCGAGCGCGGCCTGCACCACCTCGTGTGGGAGATCGTCGACAACGCGGTGGACGAGGCACTGGCCGGGTATGCCGACACGATCGACGTCACGCTGCAGGCCGACGGGGGTGTGCGAGTGCGAGACAACGGGCGCGGCATCCCCACCGACATCCACCCGACCGAGGGCGTCAGCGCGGTCGAGCTCGTCCTCACTCAGCTACACGCGGGCGGGAAGTTCGGCGGCGGCGGTTACAAGGTGTCCGGCGGGCTGCATGGTGTCGGCTCATCGGTCGTCAACGCGCTGTCCAGCCGGCTGGATGTCGAGGTGCGTCAGAAGGGCCACGCCTTCCGGATGAGCTTCGACCGGGGGGTGCCCGTTGCCCCGTTGGCCCAGGAAGAAGCGACCGACGAAACGGGCACCACCGTGACCTTCTGGGCCTCGGACGAGGTGTTCGACACCACCGACTACGACTTCGAAACCATCCGGGCCCGGTTCCAGCAGATGGCGTTCCTCAACAAGGGCTTGCGGATCAACCTCGTCGACGAACGGATCGACCCGGCCGATGTCGTGGAGGCTGACGAGGTCGACCTGGACAACCTCGACGAGGGGGTCGAGAAGGTCCCGCACACCGACGGGGACGCGCCGCGACCCGCGCGCAAGGTGTCCTACCGCTACGACGGCGGGCTGGTCGACTACGTCAAGCACCTCGTCGGGTCCAAGAAGTCCGACCCGATCCACCCCGAGATCATCTCGATCGAGTCTGAAGACCCCGCGCGCGAGCTGTCGCTCGAGTTGGCGATGCAGTGGACGACCGCCTACAGCGAGTCGGTGCACACCTACGCCAACACGATCAACACCCACGAGGGCGGCACCCACGAAGAGGGCTTCCGGGCGGCGATGACCAAGCTGGTCAACGAGTTCGCTCGCCGTCAGGGCCTGCTCAAAGACAAGGACGAGAACCTCACCGGAGACGACATCCGCGAGGGCCTCACCGCCGTGGTGAGCGTCAAGCTTGGCGAGCCCCAGTTCGAGGGCCAGACCAAGACCAAGCTCGGCAACTCCGAGGTCAAAGGATTCGTCCAGAGCGCGATGACCAGCGAGTTCGGGCATTGGCTCGAGGCGCACCCGCGTGAGGGAAAAGACATCGTCGGGAAGGCGATCCAGGCTTCCCTGGCCCGGATTGCGGCCCGCAAGGCTCGCGAGGCGACCCGGCGCAAGAGCCCACTGGAGTCCGGCGGCCTGCCCGGCAAGTTGCGCGACTGCCAGACCAAGGACCCGGGCGAGTCGGAGATCTTCATCGTCGAGGGCGACTCGGCTGGCGGTTCGGCCGTCCAGGGTCGTGACCCCAACAGCCAGGCGATCCTGCCGATCCGCGGCAAGATCCTCAACGTCGAGAAGGCCCGGATCGACAAGATCTTGGCCAACACCGAGGTCCAGGCCCTGGTGTCGGCGTTCGGCACCGGAATCGGCGAGGACTTCGACCTGGCCAAGGCGCGCTATCACAAGATCGTCCTTATGGCCGACGCCGACGTCGACGGCATGCACATTCGGACCTTGCTGTTGACGCTGCTGTTTCGGTTCATGCGCCCGCTCATCGACGCCGGCTACGTCTATCTCGCCCAGCCGCCGCTCTACCGAATCAAGTGGTCCAACTCTCCGCACGAGTTCGCCTACTCCGACCGGGAGCGCGACGGGCTGATCGCCCAAGGCGAGGCCAAAGGGCGGCGGATACCCAAAGAAAACGGCGTCCAGCGCTACAAGGGTCTGGGCGAGATGAACCCGGCCGAGTTGCGGGACACGACGATGGACCCCGACACCCGGACGCTGCTGCAGGTCACCCTGGCCGACGCGGCCGCCGCTGACGAGATCTTCTCGATCCTGATGGGCGAAGACGTCGAGTCCCGGCGCGGCTTCATCCAGCGCAATGCCCGCGACGTGCGATTCCTGGACATCTGACGATGAGCTGCCTGCGCACGGCATACCCCCATGGATGTGTGTTACAGCGTAAGGAAACCCGATGAGTGAACAGCCGCCGATCGAGCCACCCGAGGACGACGACACCGACGTCTCCGGGACCGAGCCGGACACCGAGATCGAGCCCGCGCACAACCTGGGCACGACCCCGCCGCCGCCCACCGGTGGCGACAAGATCGAGCCGGTCGATCTCAACACCGAAATGCAGCGGTCCTACATCGACTATGCGATGGCGGTCATCGTCAGTCGTGCCCTGCCGGACGTGCGTGACGGGCTGAAGCCGGTGCACCGGCGGGTGCTCTATGCCATGTACGACGGGGGCTACCGGCCCGACCGTGGCTACAACAAGTGCAGCCGGGTCGTCGGCGATGTCATGGGGCAATACCACCCGCACGGCGACACAGCGATCTACGACGCGTTGGTTCGGCTCGTGCAGCCGTGGTCGCTGCGCTATCCGCTCGTCGACGGGCAGGGCAACTTCGGCAGCCCGGGCAACGACGGGGCGGCGGCCCCGCGCTACACCGAGTGCCGGATGGCGCAGCTGGCCATGGAGATGGTCCGCGACATCACCGAGGACACGGTCGACTTCAAAGACAACTACGACGGCAAGACCAAGGAGCCGGTCGTCCTGCCGGCCCGGTTCCCCAACCTTTTGGTCAACGGGTCGTCGGGCATCGCCGTCGGCATGGCCACGAACATTCCCCCGCACAACCTGCGCGAAGTGGCGGCCGGTGCCCAGTGGTACCTCGAGAACCCGAATGCCGGGCGTGAGGAACTGCTGGAGAAGCTGCTGACCATGGTCAAGGGGCCCGACTTCCCCACCGGCGCGCTCATCATGGGCCGTAAGGGGATTGAGGACGCCTACCGCACCGGCCGCGGGTCGATCATCATGCGGGCGGCCGTCGCGGTCGAGGAGATCCAGGGTCGGGTCTGCCTGGTCGTCACCGAGCTGCCCTATCAGGTCAACCCCGACATGCTCGCGCAGAAGATCGCCGAGCTGGTCCGGGAAGGACGCCTGGCCGGGATCGCCGACATCCGCGACGAGACCTCTGGGCGGACCGGGCAGCGGTTGGTCATCGTGCTCAAGCGTGACGCCGTTGCCAAGGTCGTGCTCAACAACCTCTACAAGCACACCCAACTGCAGACGACGTTCGGCGCCAACATGCTCGCCCTCGTCGACGAGGTGCCCCGGACCCTGCCGCTGGATGCGTTCATCCGGCACTGGGTCGACCACCAGATCGACGTCATCGTGCGGCGCACGGCATACCGGCTGCGCAAGGCCGAATCCGAGATCCACATCCTGCGCGGCTACCTGAAGGCGTTGGACCAACTCGACGCGGTCATCGCGCTCATCCGGGCCTCGGCCACGGTCGACGTGGCGCGGGCCGGCCTCATCGAGTTGCTCGACATCGATGAGATCCAGGCCAACGCGATTCTCGCGCTGCAGCTGCGCCGCCTGGCGGCCCTGGAACGGCAGAAGATCATCGACGACCATGACGAACTGCTCGCCCGGATCCTGGACCTGCAGGACATCCTGGCCAAGCCCGAGCGACAGCGGACCATCGTGTCGAGCGAGCTCGCCGAGATCGTCGACAAGTTCGGCGACGACCGGCGCACGAGGATCGAGTTCTTCGAGGGCGACATGTCCGTCGAAGACCTCATCCCCGAGGAAGACGTCGTCGTGACCATCACCCGGGGCGGCTACGCCAAGCGGACCAAGACCGACCTCTATCGATCGCAGCGCCGCGGCGGCAAGGGCGTTCGGGGTGCGGCCCTGCGCGGTGAGGACGTCGTCGAGCACTTCTTCACGACGACGACGCACCACTGGCTGCTGTTCTTCACCAACCTGGGCCGGGTCTATCGGGCCAAGGCCTACGAGCTGCCCGAAGGCGGCCGGGACGCCAAGGGTCAGCATGTCGCCAACCTCATGGCCTTCCAGCCCGGTGAGGAGATCGCCCAGGTGCTGGCGATCACCGACTACCAGCAGGCGCCCTATCTCGTGCTGGCGACCCGGGCCGGGCTGGTCAAGAAGACCCGCCTGGCTGAGTACGACTCGCCACGCACCGGCGGGCTCATCGCCGTCAACCTCCGCGACGACGACGTCCTGGTCGGCGCGGGGCTCGCGGCGCCCGAGGACGACCTGCTCCTGGTCTCGCGCAAGGGCCAGTCGGTGCGGTTCCGGGCCGACGACGAGCACTTGCGGCCGATGGGCCGGGCCACGTCCGGCGTCACCGGTATGCGGTTCAAGGAGGGTGACCGGTTGCTCGCCATGTCGGTGGTCACCGCCGGCACCGAGCCGGACGTTTTCGTCGTCTTCGAGAACGGCCTGGCCAAGCGGACCCCGATCGCCGAATACCGCCGGCAGGGGCGGGGCGGGACCGGCATACAGGTCGCCAAGCTGTCCGACAAGGGTGGTGACCTGGTCGGAGCGCTCACGGTGACCGCCGAGGACGAGGTCATGGTCGTCATGGAGAAGGGCAAAATCGTCCGGTCCCGGGTCGACGAAGTGCGCCATACCGGGCGCTCGACGATGGGTGTGAAGTTCGCGACGCCAGATCGTGGAGACGCGATTGTCGCGGTTGCCCGCAACGCTGAGGGCGGCTCCGAGGACGAGAATGGCGTACCGTCTGACGAGAACACCCCGGACGAGACGTCCGAGGGCCCGACCGCGACGCCCGCCGAGCCGGACGTGAGCACCGACGACCAGCCTGGAGGTAGCGAGTGAGCACACCAGGGGCCACCCCCACCCCCAGCTCGCCGACCACTGAGACCGCGTCGACCGGCGCTCGTGCTTCGGCCGCCCCACCGACGGTCGGTATGCCGCGCGTGTCTTCTGGCGCTGCTCCTGCCGGCGGTGCGACCTCGGGTCCGCCGAGCAGCAAGGGTGCCCCGCGCGGGGCGGCTCCAGTGGGAGTGCCAACCAGCGGCTCGACCGGCAGCCCATCACCGACGCGCGCTGCCGGGCCGGGACGTCCAGCCGGCACGGCAGCAGCTGCCCCGCGCCCGACGCCAGGGCCGGCCGGTCGGCGGGTGCGCCTGGCCGTGGCTCGGATCGACCCCTGGTCGGCAATGAAGATGTCTTTCCTCCTGTCGTTTGCTGCGGGGGTCGGGCTCGTCGTCGCCACCATGCTGCTGTGGATGATCCTGTCGGGGATGAACGTCTTCAGCAGTGTCGACGGTCTGGTCCGCAGCGTTCTGCCCACCTCGGCCGAGCCGTTCTCGGTCCTGGACTGGGTGGGTTTCCCACGCGTCACGTCCCTGGCGATGGTCATCGCGGTGATCGACGTCATCCTGCTGACGGCGCTCGGCACTCTCGGTGCCTACCTCTACAACATCTGCGCCGCCCTCGTGGGTGGCGTCCAGCTGACCCTGACCGACGACTGACCAGTCTCACCCAGTCCGGCTCTGACGGCGCGTTGCTGCGGTGGTGCCGGACGCGCGGTGGTGCGCGGACGGCATACGGGATCCGTTTTGATCGCGGTCGCGGCGGTGGGGTAGTCTGGCGCGTCGCGGCGGTGCTCCGCCGCACGATGGTGCAAGGGCCTATAGCTCAGACGGTTAGAGCGCTTCCCTGATAAGGAAGAGGCCACAGGTTCAAGTCCTGTTAGGCCCACCACCGTCGTTCTTCCTGTCGGAAGGTATGCCGTGCCCAAGAAGATCTGGGTCGCGCTGGCCGCCGCGGTGGCCGCCGCCCTGGCGATGCGCAAGTCCGTGGCCGATCAGCGGGCCGAGCGCGACCTATGGGCCGAGGCGACCGACGACGTGCGGGTGCTTGACGAGGAGCAGCGGAACGACGAGCCGGGACACTGAGGCGCAGGCCGAGGTTCGTCGGCACCCTTCGGGGCCATGGCGCAATTGGTAGCGCACCTGCTTTGCAAGCAGGGAGTTAGGGTTCCCAGCACTTGGTCCATGGCAGGCATATGAGCAGATCAGAAGTGGTTTGGCGCAGGACGACACCGTCGGATCTGAGCCGCTAGGACTGGCCTTCGGGGGAATCGTGGGGGAAGGATCACTCGGCCGCGAGTTGTGGCTGGCCGCTTGGCCCAGGGCGGGCTGGGGACGGGCAAGGCCACGGTTGGGGGTCGGGTATCCTCTTGGAGTCCCTCCGGGAGCTTCGTCGCTCTCACCGACTCGTCCTTGGTCAACGAAGTCGTTCTCCAGGGGAAGTGGCGCAATTGGTAGCGCACCGCTTTTGCAAGGCGGGGGTTGCGGGTTCGAGTCCCGTCTTCTCCACCACTGCTCAACCCAGATACATCATCTCCGGGTGGCTCCCCGACCGGGCCGATCGCAGCTTTCCTGCCCACGGCCGTCTGCAAGGCACTGTCGGCGTCGATGACGCGCGTCAGGAGCCGGCGGCCAGTCCGCCGACTGTGGCTGCGGCGAGAGCCGCCCACGTTGCGAGCGAGGGCCAGTCCGAAGCCTCGGCTGCCGTCAGGACTTCGCGCACCATGAGCAGCCACGCGCCCAGGCCCACGAGCAGCCAGCCTTGGGCCGCGCGAACGTAGCCACGGAGGACTCGTGACTCGTTCGCATCCAACGCCGTTCTCGAGGCGGCGAGCAGGCTCTTGCGGCGCCGGGTGATGAGGATGATGCGCATCGGCGGGAACAGCCACCACCAGCGGGAGATGCGTGAGGTGGGCCCCTGGGTTGTGAGCCGGGCACGGATGCGGTCGACCTCGGTCGACTCCGCCTCGAGGTCCAGACCCGCCTGATAGACGGGACCGGCAAAGAGAAGCCAGGCTCCCGCCACTCCCAGACACGTGCCTAGCGCGCCGCTCACGAACGGGGGTTAGCCAGGCGTCGCGTGACCCATGTGTCCACATCGTCCCCGGCCCTGGGAGCGATGGGCTCCTCGGGGAGGGATGGGAGCGGCTGGGCGACCAGCTCGGCGGCCTCGCCAGCGGGTATGCCGAGGAAACGGAGCACGCCCTCGGTGACCTGGTCGACCACCGTCGCAGCGTCGCGGTCCGGAGCAGAGGTCGAGAACATCCGGACGAGGCCGATGAGCACGCCACCGACGGACATGAGGTGCACTTCGGGCGCCAGGTTGGTGAACCGTCCCGAACGGACCCCAGCGTCGAGGTCGGCCATGGCCTCCTGACGCAGCCCGCGCTCGAGGAGAAGCAGCTCACTCCCACGGGTGAGTAGGGGGGCGAAGAGGTCGGGCTGGGCCGCTGCCAAGCGCCCGGTGAGGCGGAAGCTGCGCGCGAAGCGCTCGGCCGGGTCGGTCAGCCTCTCGGCCATGGAGAGCTGCCACGCGGCATACCCATCGAGCACCTCGAAGACCGCCTCGTCAAAGAGCTCGTCCTTGCCGCCCGGGAAGTGGTTGAAGAAGGACCCGAACCCGACGCCCGCGCGCTTGGTGATTTCCTCGATGCTCGCGGTGACACGGCCCTCGACGAGCAGTACCCGCGCCGCGCACAGCAGAGACTCCCGCGTGCGCAACCGGCGGCGCGCCTGCCCGTCGACCGTATGGGGTTGACCGACCACCATCACACCTCCGCGGACCAATCTGATGAGGTCATCATACTTACCTTGACAAGCCCCCAACCGCTACCTGATGATTTCATCACTCAGAAGTTGACCGTATCATCATATTGTTGAGGAGTGGCATGACGGCACATGAAGAGCGCCTCGTCCGGGTGGGCGCGCGGGACATCTTCACGGTGACCACCGGCTCGGGGCCGACCCTGGTCCTGCTCCACGGCGGTGGTCCCGGCGCCAGCGGCGCGGCCAACTGGACGCGCAACATCCCCGCCCTCGCCGAACACTTCACCCTGGTGATCCCCGATCTGCCCGGCTATGGCAAGTCGACCAAGCACATCGACCAGGACGACCCATTCGGTGACCTGGCCGCAGCCGTGGGTGGGCTGCTCGACGCGCTGGAGATCCCCCGGGCCCACCTTGTCGGCAACTCCTATGGCGGCGGCGCGGCCCTGCGCCTGGCACTGGACCGCCCGGACCGAGTCGACCGGATGGTGCTCAACGGCCCAGGCGGCATCGGCACCACCCGCGCCCTGCCGACCAAGGGCCTCAGCGCGCTGCTCGACTACTACGGCGGCGACGGTCCCAGCCGCGCCAAGATGGCGACCTTTATCCGCACCCACCTCGTCGCCGACGCCAGCGGTGTTACGGACGAGGTCATCGACGGTCGCTACCGCGACAGCATCGACCCCGAGGTCGTCGCCAACCCTCCGCTGCGGCGCCCATCGGGCAAGAACGCTCTGCGCACGTTGTGGCGGATGGACCTCTCCCGTGACCCCCGCCTGGCGAAGTGTGAGGTGCCCACGCTGGTCGTCTGGGGCACCCGGGACACCATCAACCGCCCCTCCGGCGCACCGCTGCTGGCGCACACCATGCGCAACTGCGACGCTTACCTCGCTGCCGGCGTCGGTCATTGGGTCCAGTACGAGGCCCCCGACCTCTTCAACCACCTTGCCATCGACTTCCTCTCGCGCACCGACCACGGGGCGCCGCGGTGACCACCGCCATGACGACGGCTGCGCCGCGGCATACCGACGTCTTTGGTGCTGTGCACTTGGGGTATGCCGTGGTGGCCTCCACCCAGCTGGCCGACTGGCGCCGCTTCGGCGCCGACGCGCTGGGCCTGCACGTCGACGAGCTCACCACGGACACCACGCGGTTCCGGGTCGACGACCACGCCTGCCGCCTGCTCATCCAGCGCGGTCCCCACGAGGACGTCACTGCGCTGGGCTGGCAGCTCGACGACGACGCGACCTTCGACGTCCTCGTGTCGCGCGTCGCCGACGCCGGCCTGCCCGTGACCGAGGGCAGCGCCGAGGACTGCGCCCTGCGCGGAGTCGAGCGGCTCTGGCGTTTCCCCGGCCCCAAGGGGACCGCCACCGAGATCTTCACTCGCGCAACGACGTCGCCAGCTCCCCTACGGATGCTCCAGGACGGCTTTGTCACCGGGGCAGGCGGACTGGGCCATGTCGCGATCACCGCCCAGCGACCGGAGCAGATCCGTGGCTACTACGCCTCGATCTTCGACGCCCGCCTCTCGGACTGGGTGCACGAGCGGATCGCCGGTCTCCCCTTAAGGATCCGTTTCCTGCGGGTCAACGAACGCCACCATAGCGTCGCGATCGCCGGCATCCAGGGCCTGGGCGTCGATCCGATCCGCACCACGATCCAGCACCTCAACACCCAGGTCACCACCCTCGACGGCCTGCTCGCGGCCTACGAGCGGGTCATCGACCACGGCTTCCGGATGCAGTGGAGCGTCGGCCAGCACACCAACGACCGCGAGCTGTCCTTCTACTGCGTCACACCCTCGGGCTTCGAGTGGGAGCTGGGCTGGAACCCCATCGTCGTCACCGCCGAACAGGAGCCCACTTGGGCGCCACGCACCTACGACAGCATCTCGATCTGGGGTCACACGCCCATCGGCGAGAACGTCGTCACCCGCCTCAACAACATCCGGTATGCCGTCCGCGCAGCTCGTCGCGGCGAGCCCGCCCTGCCCGCCTTCTGAGCCACGCGAAGGAGCGTCATGACCACGAGACCGCCAACCGCCGCGGAAGGTGGCGCCACGGCATACGACTGCGATGTGTGTGTCGTCGGGCTGGGCCCGACCGGTCTGACGATGGCCCACCTGCTGGCCGCTCGCGGCCTGACGGTGACCGTGCTTGAGCGCGAGCCCCAGTTCTACGGGATGGCGCGCGCGGTCTACACCGACGACGAGTGCCTGCGCATCCTCCAGCACGCCGGCGTGGCCGACGAGGTGCACGCCGACATGGCTGTGGACTTGCCCGTCCAGTGGGTCAAGGCCGACGGGTCGCTGCTGGCGCAGTTCCGGGAACCCAAGCGCCCACACGGCTGGCCAGTGTCGAACTTCTTCTACCAGCCGTTCCTCGAGAATGTCCTGGAGCGGCGGCTCGGTGAGCGGCCTGAGGTCACCGTCCGGCGCGGACGATCGGTCACGCGCTTCGACCAGGACGGCATCGGGGTCACGGTGACGCACGTGGCCTCCGGCGGTGCCGGCTACGGCAAAGGCGAGCTGACCCTCAAGGACAGCACGCCCGAGCACGTGCGAGCGCGCTATCTCGTCGCCTGTGACGGTGGCCGCAGCACGGTGCGCACCGCGCTGGGCATCGACATGGCGGGGACGCGCTTCCCGCAACGCTGGCTCGTCATCGACCTGCAGGCCTCCGACGGTGCCGAGCCGTTCGCTCACCTGCCCTACTTCGACTTCATCTGCGACCCCGAACTGCCCACGGTGAGCTGTCCGCAGCCGGATCGCCGACACCGTTTCGAGTTCATGCTCACAGACTCCGACTCGACCGAGGAGTTCGAGGCCCGCGCGACTGCCGAACGCTTGCTCAGCCGCTATGTCCGTGTCGACGACGTCACGATCACCCGGCAGCTCGTTTACACGTTCAACGCCCTGGTGGCCCAGCGGTGGCGGGTGGGACGCGTTCTGCTCGCCGGCGATGCCGCCCACATGACGCCGCAGTTCATCGGTCAAGGCATGAACGCCGGGTTGCGCGACGCCGACAACCTGTCCTGGAAGCTCGCCGACGTCGTGCTCCGCGGCGCCGCCGACGCCCTGCTCGACACCTACGAAAGTGAGCGAAAGCCGCACGCCCAGGCCATGATCCGGTTCTCCGTCCTCAACAAGGACATCGTCTCCACGGGACGGCCCGCCGCCATCCGGGCCCGCGACTGGGGCATCGGTGCCGCCATCCGTCTGCCCGTGCTGCGCACCTACCTCGGCGAAGCCAAGTTCAAGCCAAGACCGCGCTACCACCACGGCACGTATGCCGGTCTGCCCCGTCGCTGGCGTGGCCTGCGCGGGGTCGAGGGCACCCTCATGCCGCAGGTCCCGCTGCGGACGACGGACGGTCGGCCGGTGCGGCTCGACGACGCCCTCGGCCAGGCGTGGGCTGTCCTCGGTGTCGGCATCGACCCGCGCACCGTGCTGAGCGAGCCGGTCTGGGAGCGCCTCGACCCGGTGTGGGCGAGGGTCTTTGCCATAGGCGGTCGGCCTAGCGGGAGGCTCACAGGTGCCGGGGCGACGTCGCCCGCAGGTGGCCTCGTGGAACTGGAGGGCACCTCCGACGCCCTGACGCGCTGGCTCACCCGCGCCGGGGCGCGAACGGGCAGCGTCATTGTCCTGCGCCCCGACCGACACGTCTTCTCCGTCACCCCTCCCGAGGGGCACGGACAGGCGGCGGCGGCCCTGCACCGACTGTTGCCGGAGCGGGCGATGTCCCGATGACCACAGCCCAGCGCTCACCCGACGCAGCCGAGGTCGCCGACCTGCACACCGAGGTGCTCGTCGTCGGGGCCGGTCCCGTCGGGCTCACCCTCGCCCTCGAGCTCAACCGGTTTGCCGTCCCCACGCTCGTCATCGACAAGAGCGCCACCGCGACCCAGCATCCGAAAATGGACATTACCCACGGCCGCAGCATGGAGCTCTTCCGGCGGCTTGGGGTCGCCGACGCGCTGCGGGCTGTCGCCGTGTCCGAAGAGCGACGGACGACGGTCACCTGGGCCACGGGAGTCGGCGGCTGGGAGCTGGCCCGATTCGACTACCCCAGCGTCCAGGAGCAACGGGAAGCCATCCGGTCGGTCAACGACGGCAGCCTCGCCCTCGAACCCTCGATGCGTGTGTCCCAGGTGCTTCTTGAACCCGTGCTCCGCGACGAAGCCGACCGTGCCGCACATGTCCGGACGGCATACGGCTGGGGGTTGGAGTCCTTCACCGAGACCCCGGAGGGTGTGACGGCGACCATCATTCTGACCGCCACGGGCGAACGGCGCCGGGTGCACGCGGCATACCTGCTGGGATGCGACGGGGCCGGAAGCGTGGTCCGCCGCCAGCTGGGGATTGACCTGGGCTCCATCGACCTACGCCGGCATCTGACTGGCGAGCTTGGACTGCGTCGGGTGTTACCAGCCCTGGCCCGCCACCTCCGCGCGGGGCTGCGGCCCATGTCGGGACGCTTCCACCTCGTCCACTTCCACACCACGGACCGCGAGATCGACCGGCGTTTCGGGCCGACCTGGCACCTGCAGTCCCCGGCCGGCTGGACCCTCATCTCGCAGGACGACGCGGGGACCTACACGCTGCACGTCCCTATCGGGGTCGGCGAGAAGGCTGCGGGAGCGGACCCCGCCGAGCTCGTGCAGCGCGTCCTGGGTCACCGCTTCGAGCTTGAGGTCCTCCAGGCCAACGAGTGGACCCCGCGCCTGACCGTCGCCGAGAGTTACGGACGGGGTCGGGTCTGGCTTGCCGGGGATGCCGTGCACCAGGTGCCACCCACCGGCGGCTACGGCATGAACACCGGCGTTGGCGACGCCGTCGGTCTGGCTTGGGCCGTGGCGGCCCGCGTCCAGGGTTGGGGCGGGGACGGCCTGCTCACGGCATACGAGACGGAACGCCGCGGGGTGGCTCTGCGCAACCGGGCGGCCGCCGCACGCCACGCGACCGTTCGGGCCGCGATCCACACCACCGCGTGGGGCAGGATGCACCGCGACGGGTGGCAGGGAGAGACGACCCGGCGCGGAGTCGGCCAGGAGATACGCGATCTGGGCAACTTGGAGAACGAGGCCTGGGGCATCGAGCTGGGCTACCGCTACGACGGCTCACCCGTCATCTGGCCCGAGGTGGGTTCCGCCTTGACGGCCCCGCTGGATCGCTACCTGCCGACGACCGCTCCTGGGGCCAGACCACCGAGCGTTTTCCTCGCGGATGGCACGGCGATCTTCGACCTCTTCGATGTCGGCTTCACTCTGCTGCGCTTCGCCGACGTCGACGTCGCGCCGATGGTCGCCGCGGCCGAGGTATGCCGTGTGCCCCTGACCGTCGTCGACATCCGCGACCGCCTAGCGCACGAACTCTACGAACGTGACCTCGTGCTCATCCGGCCCGACCAGCACGTCGCCTGGCGCGGGAACGGGGTGCCGGCCGAGCCCGCGGCCGTCCTCGACCGCATCCGTGGCATGAGCCCGGCTCGCCCGGCGGACCTCGCCTCAGCCCGGGGCATACCCGGCGACCCGGCGCGAGGAGGTCCCCGATGAGCCGACCCCGCCGCATCGACGTGCACCATCACTTCCTGCCGCACGACTACGCCCTCATGTTGCGCGACAAGGGCATCACGCCCGGCGGTATCCCGCTGCCCACGTGGACCGCGCCCCTAGCGGCCAAGATCATGGGCAAAGTCGGCGTCGACACCGCCATCCTGTCGGTTTCGGCTCCCGGAGTCTGGTTCGGGGACGCCCGCCAAGCAGCCCATTGGGCCCGCAGCGTAAACGACTCCGCCGCTGCGGTCGTCAGCGCCGCACCGCACAGCTTTGGGTTCTTCGCGACCCTGACCTTGCCCGACGTCGACGGTGCCGTCGCCGAAGCCGAACACGCCCTGGACGTCCTGGGTGCCGACGGGATCGTTCTGCTCGCCAACAACGCAGGCCTCTATCTGGGCGACCCAGCCTTCGACCGGCTCCTCGGCATGCTCAACGAGCGCAGCGCCGTCGTCTTCGTCCACCCCGGTGAGCTGCCCGCGGAGCCCGTGCCCGGCATGCCGACGTTCACGGCCGACTTCCTGCTCGACACGACCCGATCCGCGATCAGCCTCATCCTCTCGGGACAGTTGGAGAAGTACGACCGGATCCGCTGGATCCTCGCCCACGCCGGCGGCTTCGTGCCCTACATCGCGCACCGGATCGTGCTCACCATGCTCTCCCGGGAGCCGAAATGGCGGCTTGCTGCCGTCGCCGTCAACCGGAAGGGCGAGGCGCAGAAGCGGATGGAGATCATCAGGAGGCTCTGGTTCGACGTCCCGCTCTCCTCCACGCCGACGACGCTGCCGACCCTGCTGACCGTCGCCGACCCCACGAAGGTGCTGTACGGCACCGACTTCCCCTTCGCCCCGCCGCCGGCAGTGCGCTACATGCGCGACGAGTACGAACTGACCTCGCTCACCCCCGAACAGCGCCAACGCATCGACCGCGGCAACGCGCTTGCCCTCTTCCCCCGACTCACCTGATCACAAGGAGACCCTTCATGGCCACGATCACCCTTCCGCCCGTCGGCCACTACACCCTCGACCCGGCCCGGACCACCATCGGCCTCTCGATGAAAGCCATGTGGGGCCTGGTGCCCGTGCGGGCGACCTTCGCCCTGCGCCGGGGGACCGTCACCGTCAGTTCGGCCACCACTGCAGCCGTCGACGTTGTCGCCGAAACCGCGAGCTTCGCCTCGGGGATCGCCAAACGCGACGCCCACGTGAAGTCTGCCGACTTCCTCGACGTCAGCGCATACCCAGACCTCACCTTCACTGGCGAGGAGCTTGTGGGCCAAGGCGGGACGTTGCGACTGCGGGGCGTCCTCACAGACCGAGCAGCGACGCCGGCTGAGCTCGAGATCACCGAACTTGTCATCGACGACGACCAGCAGGGCTTCGCGGCCAGGGCCACCACAACCGTGCACCGTCAGGCCGTGGGGATCACCGCAACGACGGGCAAGGTCGGCAAAGTCATCACCGTGACCATCACCACCCATGGACGCCTCACCGGCTCCGCGCCCGAGGCGCGCACCGCGACGTAGAGCTCGCTCTCATTTCCGCGACGGCGTAGGCAACCCAAGGAGTTGTGGGCTTTGAGGTCATCTCGATGACGACCGGTGCGACCGACGCCTCGGGATGACGACAGCCGCTTCGTCTCCATGTTGCGCCGACAAGCCGATTCGGGCAAAGCCGAGATATGCCGGGTGGCCGGCCCGCGCCGTCGCGGCTCCCAGGGCCCGGGTCGCCATCGACGCAAGCCCGCGATGTGCCTGCGCCCGCCGAGTCATCCGTCGCTGGTGGCAGCGTGTCGGCCTCTTCGAGGGCCGCTGCGTTGAGGCGGTTTCTCTCAAGACCATCGCTGGATATCTAGAAATAGACAAATTCCGCTGCCAGCGGAGGAGGGTAGAACGACAGAGTGAATGGAGCTGAGCAGCCGCGGGAGCGGGAGCTGGCACGCTTGATTGGTGGGGTGATCCGTGACCGTCTGCCAGCGGGGTGGTCCCTGGAAGAGGGGGCGGAAGGGCGGGCCGACCAAGGGTGCGCAGATCTTGTGCTCACTTTCCGCGCCCCGGATGGGTCCTCTGCCCTGGTTATCGGCGAACTGAAGCAAGTGCTTGAGGGTCGTGACGTGGGTCCCGTGGCAGGGAAGCTCGCCGCCTACCGCGCTCAGTTCGGGGCTGTCGTGGGGATTGTCGGGGCGCGCTACCTCTCGCCGCAGACTCGTGCGCGGCTGACGGAACGGGGTATCTCCTACGTCGACGTGACGGGAAACCTCAGGCTTCAGGTCGATGCGCCGGCGCTCTTCCTCGCAGATCGTGGTGCAGATGCCGACCCGTGGCGGGGACCAGGGCGCCCTCGGGGGACCCTCAAGGGAGCACCCGCTGCGGCCATCGTCCGGGCCATCCTTGACCTCAGCAGCGAGTGGACGATGAGTGACCTGATCGCTATCTCGGGTGTCTCGACGGGAGCCGCCTACAGGGTGGTGGACTTCCTCGAAACTGAGGGCCTGGTCGAGCGCCCATCCCGGGGGGTCATCGTCGTCCTGGACTGGGTCCGTGTCTTGCGCCGCTGGAGTGAGGACTATGGCTTCGTTCGCAACACGACAGTGTCGCGCTGGATCGCTCCGCGTGGCTTGGATGACCTCATCGCTAGGGCAGCGGACTCCCCCGCCAGCTTGCAGTACTGCTTCACGGGCACTGTCGCTGCCGCCGAGTGGGCCGAATACGCGCCGACTCGGGCTGCCATGGTCTACACGCACGACGCATCCGCGACCGCCGAGACGTGGGGGCTGCGTCCTGCTGAGGCAGGCGCCAACGTCCTCCTCGGCGAACCCGAACTCCGTGTCCCTTTCGTCCGAACGGCCAAACGGGCAGATGAGTTGACCCTGGCAGCACCCGCTCAGGTGGCCGTTGACCTCATGTCCGGCCCGGGTCGTAACCCCGCCGAAGCCGAAGAACTGCTTGATTGGATGCAGGCACACGAGAAGTCGTGGAGGGGACACCGATGACCGACGAACTCTTGGTCAGATCCAGGGCAGCGCTCCTGGACGCCCTCGATGCGCTGGCCGCGCATCGGGACGCGGTCATCGTCATTGGCGCCCAAGCTGTCTATCTTCACACTCCAGACGCCTTGGACCCAGCCCCGCTGTCGAGGAAGCGATGACCGCCGCCGGCTTCATCCTCAACCCCACGAGCAACCAGCCCGGGGCCTGGCAGAGCCCCAGCGGCATACCGGTCGACTTGATGGTGCCCGAAGAAGTCGCCGGTATCGGCGGGAAGACAACCCGGGGAGCTCGTCTCCCACCCCACGATCGTCGGGCCATGCGCCGAGCGGCGGGGTTAGAGGCAGCCGTCATCGACAACGCCGTCCACACTGTGGCCGCGCTGGATCCGGCCGATGCGCGTGCGTTCGAGGTTCGGGTGGCCGGGCCAGCAGCACTCATCGTCGCCAAGATGCACAAGCTCCTCGAGCGACTCAAGCAACCGAACAGGCTCAACGACAAGGACGCCCACGACATCTACCGGATCCTGCGCGCCATACCCACCACAGACGACAAGAGCCGGCGAAAGCCGGCTCTTGTCGTCTGGGGACGCGAACGCCTCTGGGGTTCTGGGCCCCCGTAGCGAGCGCGCCCAGCGCGCGAGTCACGGGGCGTCCCCCTAGCATCCCCCTGTGCCCGCCCGCGTTAGGAAGTCGTCAACATGCGCTAGGGAAGGCGTCAGGGCTCCGATCCGCGGTGCACCAACGCGTGAACTGGTCGTATGGCAGAGGACATCGTTGGACTGATCATTGGCTTGAGCCTGGTTGCTTACCTCCTCTACGCGCTCCTGCGCCCGGAGAGGTTCTGATCAGGCATGGGACCCACTGCGCAAGCCCTGCTCTACCTGACGACCCTCGTCGTTGTCCTCGCGCTCGTCCACGTGCCGCTCGGCAACTGGATGCACCGTGTGTTCACCGACGAGCACGACTGGCGCGTCGAGCGCGTCATCTATCGCCTCGTCGGTGTCGACCCTCGGTCCGAGCAGCGCTGGACCGTCTACTCCTTGAGCGTGCTCGCCTTCGGCGTCGTGTCGGTGGGCTTCCTGTGGCTGCTCATCCTCGTCCAGGGCTGGCTGCCGTGGGGGATGGGCCGCGGTCAGAACTGGCACACCGCCCTCAACACGGCCATTTCCTTCACGACAAACACCAACTGGCAGTCGTATGCCGGTGAGGCCGGAGCCGGGCACACCGTCCAGATGGTGGGCCTCACCGTTCAGAACTTCGTCTCCGCCGGCACCGGCATCGCAGTGGCGATCGCGCTCATCCGCGGCATCGCCCGCCAGGGAACTGACCGGCTCGGCAACTTCTGGGTGGACCTCACTCGGTCCTGCATCCGCGTTCTGCTGCCCATCGCCGCGATCGCGGCCGTGTTGCTCATCACCGGCGGGGTCATCCAGAACCTCGACGCTCCGCACACCATCACGACGATCACCGGCCAACAGCAAGTGATCCAGGGCGGACCGGTCGCCAGCCAGGAGGCCATCAAGCTCTTCGGCACCAACGGTGGCGGGTTCTTCAACGCCAACTCCGCGCACCCCTTCGAGAACCCCAACGGCTGGACAAACTTCCTGGAGCTCGTTCTCGTTCTGATGATCCCGTTCTCTCTCCCGTGGACCTATGGGCGGATGGTCGGGGATCGCCGGCAGGGTGGGCTCGTCACCGGCGTGATGGCGTTCCTGTATGCCGTGTCCGTCGGCCTGACAGCGTGGGCCGAACACGCTGCCGCGACAGGGCTGGCCGGCTCCCTCGAGGGCAAGGAAGTCCGGTTCGGGATCGTGCCCTCGGTTGTCTTCGGGGCTGCCACGACCAGCACGTCGACCGGTGCGGTCAACTCGATGCACGAGTCCTACAGCGCCCTCGGCGGTGGCCTCTTCATGCTCAACATGCAGCTGGGCGAGGTCTCTCCAGGCGGAGTGGGGACCGGTCTCTACGGGATGCTCGTCATGGTCGTCATCACCGTGTTCATCTCCGGGTTGATGGTGGGTCGTACGCCCGAGCTGCTCGGCAAGGCGGTGGGTCGCCGCGAGATCACGTATGCCGCCCTGGCTTCGGTGACGATGCCGGCCCTCGTGCTGCTCTTCACTGGCGCCTCGTTGGTCATCCCTGTCGCTCGAGGGGCGTTGCTCAACGACGGTCCACACGGCCTGTCCGAAATGCTCTACGCCTTCACCTCGGCCTCCAACAACAACGGCTCGGCCTTCGCGGGCCTGTCCGCCGATCAACCCTGGCTCAACCTCACTCTCGGCCTGTGTATGTTCGTGGCCCGCTTCGGCATCATCGCGCTCACCCTGGCCCTGGCGGGGAGCTTGGCGCTGCAGCGGCGACGGCCAGTCACCGCAGGGACGATGCCGACCCACACTCCCCTGTTCGCGGTGCTCCTCACCGGCATCGTCATCATCCTGGCGGCGCTGACCTTCTTCCCCGCCCTGGCTCTCGGACCGATCGCAGAGGCCGTGTCATGACCACCGTCCACCTGCGGCACCACCACGGGCATCAGGGCCCGGCGCACAAGTCGCTCGGCGCCCAAGCCCTCGAGAATCTCCCGCAGGCCCTGGTCAAGCTGGATCCCAGACACCTGATCCGGCAGCCGGTGATCTTCGTCGTCTGGATCGGCTCGGTCCTCACGTCAGTCCTGGCCGTGCTCCATCCCACCGGCTTCACCATCGCGGTCACGCTGTGGCTGTGGGTCACGATCATCTTCGCCAACCTCGCCGAAGCCATCGCCGAAGGCCGCGGCAAGGCGCAGGCGGCAACTCTGCGGCAGACGCGGACGACGACGACGGCCCGGCGGCTTCGGGCCGATGGGACCGAGGAGCAGATCTCCGGTCAGGACCTGCGCCTGGGCGACCGGGTCGTCGTCGAAGCCGGTCAGGTCATCCCCGGCGACGGAGACGTCGTCGAGGGAGTGGCCACCGTCGACGAGTCGGCCATCACGGGCGAGTCCGCTCCGGTGATCCGCGAGTCCGGCGGGGACCGGTGCGCAGTCACCGGAGGAACGACGGTGCTCTCCGACCGGATCGTCGTGCAGATCACAAGCAAGCCCGGGGAGACCTTCATCGATCGGATGATCGCCCTCGTCGAGGGCGCAGCGCGACAGAAAACCCCCAACGAGGTCGCCCTCGGGATCCTGCTCACCGTCCTCACCCTGATCTTTGTCCTGGCGGTGATCGCCTTGCAGCCGATGGCGATGTACTCCGGCGGTCGACTCTCGCTGGTCGTGCTCGTCGCCCTGCTCGTGTGCCTCATCCCCACCACCATCGGCGCCCTCCTCTCCGCCATCGGCATCGCCGGCATGGACCGGCTGGTCCAACGGAACGTCCTGGCCATGTCCGGCCGCGCCGTCGAAGCAGCCGGCGATGTGTCGACCCTGCTCTTGGACAAGACCGGCACGATCACTTTCGGCAACCGCCGAGCCTCAGACGTCCTACCCGTGGAAGGTGCCAGCCGTGCGGAACTGTTGCGCGCGGCATACCTGTCCTCACTGGCCGACGAGACCCCCGAGGGGCGCTCGATCGTCGAGTACGTGCTCGGTGAGGGGCTGTCCGTCGACGTGGAGAGTGCCCCGGACCTGCTGCGCAGCGGCGCGGTGCTGGTGCCCTTCTCCGCGCAGACGCGGATGTCCGGGGTGGACTTCGCCGACGGGACCCGGGTGCGCAAAGGCGCCGGATCCGCCCTGGCCCGCTGGGTCCACGAGGAGGGTGGCCGTATGGCGCACGATCTGGACGTCCGGGTCGACCAGATCAGCAACGCCGGCGGAACCCCTCTCGTCGTTGCGCTGCAGGAGCCTGGCTCGGCGCCGCGCCACTTAGGGGTGATCTTCCTCAAGGACATCGTCAAGCCCGGCATGGCCGAGCGGTTCGCGCAGCTGCGTCAGATGGGCATCCGCACGGTGATGATCACCGGTGACAACCCGCTCACGGCTGCCGCGATTGCTGCCGAGGCCGGCGTGGACGACTTCCTGGCCGAGGCCACCCCCGAGGACAAGATGGCCCTCATCAAGGCCGAGCAGGAGGGCGGCCGTCTCGTCGCGATGACCGGAGACGGCACCAACGACGCCCCAGCCCTGGCGCAGGCCGATGTCGGCGTGGCGATGAACACCGGCACGTCGGCAGCCAAGGAAGCCGGCAACATGGTCGACCTCGACTCCGATCCCACCAAGCTCATCGACATCGTCGCGATCGGCAAGCAACTCCTCATCACCCGCGGGGCGCTGACGACCTTCTCGATTGCCAACGACATCGCCAAGTACTTCGCCATCATCCCGGCGATGTTCGTCGGCATCTTCCCTGGCCTCGCCGCGCTCAACATCATGCGGCTGCACTCCCCGGAGTCGGCCATGCTGTCGGCGGTGATCTTCAACGCCCTGATCATCGTTGCGCTGATTCCCTTGTCGCTCAAGGGAGTCGCCTACCGACCGCTCAGTGCAGCCGGTCTGCTCCGGCGCAACCTCGTCATCTATGGAGTGGGTGGCTTGATCACTCCCTTCATCGGCATCAAAGCCATCGACCTGCTCGTCTCCGTGATTCCCGGATTGGCGTGACCATCATGACCAAACAAGTCTGGGCTGCCACCCGCGCCCTCCTCGTGCTCACCGTGATCCTCGGGATCGCCTATCCGCTGGCCATCACCGCCATCGGGCGGTTGCTTCCGGGTCCGGCTTCTGGCTCGATCATCACTGTCGCAGGACAGCCCGTCGGTTCTGCGCTCATCGGGCAGGCGGCCACCGATCCGCAATGGTTCCAGGCCCGCCCGTCAGCGTCGGATCACTCCGGCGAGACCAGCGGCGGCAGCAACTGGGGCCCCGCCGCGACCGGACTGGCCGAGGATTTGGCAACCCGCGAGGCCGAGCTGCGGACGGCCAACCCGCAGGCTCCCGCCGGGCCGATTCCGCCCGATGCGCTGACCGCCAGCGCGAGCGGGTTGGACCCGCACATCTCCCCCGCGTATGCCGCATGGCAGGCACCGCGCGTGGCAGCAGCCCGCGGGATGACCCTCAGCCAGGTTCAGGGGCTGATCGACGCCAACACCACGGCGGGAGAACTCGGCTTCCTGGGAGCGGACCGGGTCAACGTCACCACGCTCAACGTGGCCCTCGCGGCTTCCCCGCGGTGACGGGGTAGAGGAGGATCGGATTATGGCGCGTGGCCGGCTGCGGATCTACCTTGGGGCTGCCCCCGGCGTCGGCAAGACGGTCGCCATGCTGTCGGAAGGAAGCCGGCGCCGGGCTCGCGGGACGGATGTCGTCGTCGGGGTCGTCGAGACCCACGGTCGCCCGCACACCGCAGCGATGCTCGAGGGGCTGGAGGTCGTGCCACGTCGCGTCGTGGAGCACCGGGGGGCCACTCTGACCGAGATGGACCTGGAGGCGGTCCTGGCTCGCCGGCCGGACGTCGTCCTGGTCGACGAGCTCGCCCACACCAATGCGCCAGGTTCAGCGCACGAGAAGCGCTGGCAGGACATCGACTCCCTGCTGGCGGCGGGCATCGATGTCATCTCGACGGTGAACATCCAGCACCTGGAGTCGCTCAACGACGCGGTCGAGGACATCACCGGCATCGTCCAGCAGGAGACGGTCCCGGACGCGGTGGTCCGGGCCGCCGACCAGATCGAGCTCGTCGACATGTCCCCTGAGGCGCTCCGTCGACGGATGGCCCACGGCAACGTCTACAAGGCCGAGAAGGTCGACGCGGCGCTGTCGAACTACTTCCGGGTCGGCAACCTCTCGGCACTGCGTGAACTGGCGCTGCTATGGCTAGCGGATCGCGTCGACGAAGGCCTGGACACGTACCGCCATGCCCACGACATCGACGCAACCTGGCCGACGAGAGAGCGGATCGTCGTCGCCGTCTCCGGCGGTCCGGAGTCTGAGGCATTGGTCCGGCGGGGGGCCCGGATCGCTGCCCGCGGCGCGGGCGGCGAGCTCGTCGTCCTCTACGTCGCACGGTCCGATGGCCTGGCCGGGGCGCCCATCGACTCCCTCGCTACCGTGCGCCGATTGACCGAGGAGGTCGGCGGCGGGTTCCACACCATCTCGGGCGAGGACCGGGCGCGTGCGATCCTCCAGTTCGCCCGGGCGGAAAACGCATCGACCATCCTCATCGGGGCCAGCCGACGCCCGTGGTGGCGAGCTCTGCTACGCCCCGGCGTGGCTGCGTCGGTTATCGAAGCCTCCGGTGACATCGACGTGCACGTCGTCACCCACGGTTTTGTCGGCTCGCGGCCCGCGTATGCCGGTCGCGCGCCTTTGGCGCGGCGCCGGGTGGTGGAAGGCTATTTGTGGGGACTCGTGGGAGGCGCCGTCCTCACGGCACTGCTGTGGCTGCTCGACTCGCGGTTGGGGCAGCCGCTGGGCCTTCCGCTCATCGTCCAGCTCTATCTTCTGCACACCATCGTCGCCTCGCTCATCGGAGGCATGGCACCTGCCGTCGTCACGTCCGTCGCCTCGTCGATCGTGGTCAACTGGTTCTTTACACCGCCAACAGGGACGTTGACCATCGCCTCACCCGAGAACGCCCTCGCCCTCGCCCTCTTTGTGGTGGTGGCCGCCATCGTCTCTCTGGTGGTGCATCGAAGCTCTCGGCGTGCCGAGGCGGCTCTTGCCGCACAGCAGGAGTCCGCGGCATTGGCAGAGCTGACTCATACGTTGCTGGGGTCCACCGAGCAGCTGGCCCTCCTGCTGCGGCGAGCGACCGACATGTTCGGGGTGAGCGGTGCAGCGGTCGTCCGTCACCCTGTCGGTGACGAGGCCACGTCAGTGGTTGCTGCGACGGACAACTTCGATCTGCGCACTGGCGCCAACACCAAGGAGTCCATCGACGCCGACCACGACCTCATCCTCACCGGGGGTCCGGTGCCCGGCGACCGCAAGCGTCTCTTGGCGGCATACGCAGCGCATGCCGGGGCGATCCTCGCGCGGCGAGCACTCCAGGATCAGGCGCGGAGCGCGGAACACCTGACCCGGGACAATCGGGAACGGACCGCGCTGCTTTCGGCTGTTTCGCACGACTTGCGAACCCCGCTGGCAGGGATCAAGGCCGCGATCGGAAGCCTTCGAAGTGAGGAGGTCCAATTCGGTCCGAAGGACCGCGCCGAATTGGAGGAGGCAATCGACGAGTCCGCTGACCGACTTGAGATCCTCATCGACAACTTGCTGGACATGTCCCGCATCCAAGTCGGCGCCCTCGTTGCCCATCCTCGCCGGATCGACCTGGGCGAGGTCGTGCCAACGGCGATTAAGGGATCGGGCCATCCGGAACGGGTCACCTGGACCCTCGGTGAACGTGCCCGATTTGCCGAAGCAGACGCCGGGCTGCTCGATCGAGTCCTGGGTAACCTCATCGAGAACGCGATACGTCACCACGCCTGCGCCGAGCAGATCCGGGTGACCACCAGTCGGATCCGCGAGGAGGTGCAACTGCGCGTCATCGATACCGGACCCGGCATACCGATGCCGCTGCGGGAACAGGCCTTCCAGCCGTTCCAGCGGCAAACCGACTCCGGGTCCGACGGGGTTGGCCTGGGTCTGGCCGTGGCTCGCGGACTGACCGAAGCAATGGGTGGCACGCTGAGCGCTGAGGACACTCCCGGGGGAGGACTCACCATGGTCGTGGCACTGCCAGCGGGGGCTTCGACATGACCGGCACGGTTCTTGTCGTGGACGATGACCCGACGATCCTTCGCACCTTGCGGATCAACCTGAGGGCGCGCAACTACGAGGTGGAGGCGGTCACCAACGCCACCGATGCGCTGAGTGCATTCTCAGACGCGGCTCCCGATGTGGTCGTCTTGGATCTGGGACTTCCCGATCTGGATGGGATCGAGGTGCTGCGACGGATCCGGGCGACCAGCCGAGTGCCGGTCATTGTGCTGTCGGCTCGACAGGACAGTGACGACAAAGTCGAAGCCCTGGATGAAGGCGCTGACGACTACGTCACGAAGCCATTCGGGATGGACGAGCTGATGGCGCGAATCCGTGCTGCTATTCGACGCGGCGGTGACCCGTTGCCTTCGACGCCCCCGTTCACGTGCGCGCACTTCACCCTCGACTTTGACGCCTGCAGGTGTGCGGCCAACGGGTCTGAGGTGCATTTGACGCCCACCGAGTGGCGGCTGTTGGCCGAGCTGGCGCGTCACCACGGGCGGGTGGTCCCACATCAGAACCTGCTGCGAGCTGCCTGGGGCCCTTCCTATGGACGAGAGTCCAACTATCTGCGGGTCTACTCCAGCCAACTGCGCCGCAAGCTGGAACCGGACCCGTCGCGACCTCGCTACCTCATCACCGAACCCGGCATCGGCTACCGGCTCGTCCCGTGATCCCCCCGATGGGGACGTGCCTCCCACGCACCCTCGCCGTGAGATGTCGTCGTGGCCGCCACCGGGTCACCGGGGCCGCGGCACATCACGGACGCGCGTAGCTATGCGACTCAAGCCCACCGGGGTCACACCCAAATAGGCGGCAATGTCCTTCTGCGGCAACACGCCGATCAGGTCGGGCACCGCGACGAGGAAATTGATGTAGCGGTCCTCGGCCGACAGCGTCAGCAGGTCGCGCACCCTGCGTTCCTGGCCCAGGGCATAGAGCGCCATCGCGTGGTAGCCGGCCATGGCCCAAGAGGCATGTCGCTCCATCAGCGACTGCAACACCCGCATGTCAAATCGCTCGACGACCGAATGGGAAATCGCCACCGCGGACGTATCGGTCAGTCCGAACCCGCACGCAGCCCCGAAGTCCGAGTTCACGACGTCGTTGCCCAGCAAATCGGCCAGCCCGGCAGGCACGATGGAGGAGAGACTCCCAAGAAGTTCACCCGGTCGGGCAATGCTCGCCAGCCGCTCGACACCGTTGATGATCGCCCGGGTCTTCACGCCGCCTTTGACGACCGCGAACAGATACGGGAACTCCTCGTGGCTCTCGAAGATCACCTCGCCGGGCTCGAACGTCTGCACGACCACGGAACGCTCGAAGGTCTCCCGTCGAGGCAGTTGCTGTCGGGCCATCCGTTCCAAGTAGCGCAGCGCGTGACTGCTCTCTGCCGTCATGGCGGCCTGAGATGCAGAACTTCTCCCTGGGGTGCCTGCGGAGCGTTGGGATGCGGCGGACACGCGTCTCCTCGCGATGATAGACCCCCGTCTCTGATCTGACGCCTATCACCCTACCGAGACGCGACATCGCTGTGGCGTTATTGACTGAAACCCCCGGCTTCTGCCGTTTGCGCACCTCATGCCTGCCCCTTAGCGGACAAACGGGGGGCGACCCTCCTCTCGTACCCGGGCGGCTATCCGACTGATTCCCACCGGCGTCACGCCGATATAGCTGCCGATGTCCTTTTGTGGCAGCACTCCGAGGAGGTCCGGATAGCGTCGCAAGAAATATCGGTACCGGTCTTCGGCGGACAACATGAGGAACTGTCGCGCCCGGTGCTCCTCGACCATGGCGTAGTGGACGGCAGCGTTGAAGACTGCGACGGCCCAGGTGCCACCGTGCTCACGCATCCTGGCATGCACCACCTGGAAGTCCACCCGCTGCAAGGTGGTGTCGGTGATCGCGACAGCCTTCGTGTCCGTCGTCCCCATGTGGGCGCTGCCCGTTCCAGTCGGCGCCCAGCAGGTCCTCATCGACAAATCTGGACAGGCCGTCCGGCGCGAGGGCCCGAACACTCGCGACCAACTCCCCCACCCGGGCGAGCCCGACGAGGTGCTCGGCTCCGAAGAGGTCGGCCACGATGATCTTCACAGCGCCGCGCAGGACGACATAGACGTAGTGATGGTTAGGGTCGTCGCGGTCGAAAATGATCTCACCCGCCACGGCGGATACCGTCTCGGTGACGGCATCGAACTCGTCCCCATTGGACAACGGCCCACCGCCGAGGAGTTCGAAGAATTGCCGAGCAATGGACCGACCTGGTCCGGGTGAGCTGTCGCGAGGGGAACTCGTCGTGGCCATGGCGCCTACTCCTGGCGATTCGCTTCTGCCCAGGCGGGACGTGCACTCACACCGCGCCTGGGCACCTGGGCCATTGTCTCAGGTGGTATGCCGTTTTGGGCCGTTTTCAGATATTGCGCAGGCGCCTTTCCTTCCGAGTGAAGGCCGAGCCTGGCTCGGTGTCATCATGGCCTGATGACCGACCCAGGGATTAACGCGATCAGGCGCGAGACGCTCGGTCCCGTCACCCCCATCCCGGATGGCATCTTGCGCCTTGCGCGCTTGGCGCACCGGATCACCGTGCTCACCGGAGCCGGGATGTCCGCCGACTCGGGTGTGCCTACCTTCAGGGACGCTCAGACCGGCCTGTGGAGTCTGGTCGACCCGCAGGACCTGGCCACGCCCGAGGCCTGGCGCCGCGACAAGCCATACGTCAACGCGTGGTTCCTCTGGCGGGTCCACCTCATGTCCGCCGCCGCGCCGAACGCTGGCCATCACGCTCTCGCTGCCTGGGGCCGGCGCCCAGACACCGACCTGCGGATCGTCACCCAGAACATCGACGATCTGCACGAACGGGCTGGCTCGACGGTGCTGGCCCACCTGCACGGCAGCCTCTTCGCCTGGCGCTGCGACCGGTGTCACCAACCCGCGCCGACCCCGCACGCACCGGCCGAGCCGATCGAACGCATCGAGCCGGACACCTGCCCGCGCTGCGCCTTCGGTGAGATCCGTCCAGGCGTCGTGTGGTTCAACGAGCCCCTCCCCGAACGCGAGTTCACCGATGCCGTCCAGGTATGCCGCGACGCCGACCTGGTCGTCGTCGTCGGAACCTCCGGGGTGGTCCAACCAGCGGCGAGCCTGCCGCATCTGGCCGGGGCGCGCGGCATACCGGTCATCGAAATCGACCCGCGCCCAACGGAATTCAGCCCGTTTGCGACCCAGGTGTGGCGTGCGACCGCGGCAACGGCCCTGCCCGCCCTGGTCGCCGCGCTCGACCGACCTTGACCGACCGTGACCCAGACGTCAGCCGCGCGGCGGGATCGAGTAGGTGATCGAGGCGTCGGCAACCAGCTCGCGGCTGCCCTCGGCGTGCAGCCGGACGTGACCGACGGCCAGCCGCGCTCCGAGCTTGAGCAGCTCACCTTCGGCGACCAGGTCGCCGGGGGGCGGCTTACGGAAGAAGTTCATTCCCACGCTCGTGGTCACCGCCAACGCCACCGGCCCGATCTGGGCGAGGATGAGCAACCAGACGCTGACGTCGGCGAGCGAGAACATGGTCGGTCCCGAGATCGTCCCGCCTGGGCGGATCATCGCCGATTCTGCCGGCAGTCGCAGCGTGATCGTCTGCGCGTCGACCCGCTCGACGATGATGCCCAAGTCGGCGATGTCCGGGAACTCCCGCGCGAGGAAGTCCTGCAGGTCAGCGGCGCTCATCGCGGTCACCGCGCCATCGTAGTGACGCGCGCGCGGCATACCGGGGCTATCGTCCGGGCATGAGCGATCCCTCCGGTATGCCGCCCCGCCTCACCCTTGAGCCCCTCGACGAGAGCTTCGAGCGGGTCCTCGTCGTCGTCGCGCATCCCGATGACATCGAATACGGCACGGCCGCCGCGGTCGACCGCTGGACCACGGCGGGCAAGACGGTGACCTACCTGCTGGCCACCCGCGGCGAGGCCGGGATCGATACCATCGCCCCTGAGGAAGCCGGCCCGCTGCGGGCCCAAGAGGAACGCGACAGTGCGAGCGAGGTCGGCGTCGACATCGTCGAATTCCTCGACTACGACGACGGAGTGGTCGTCTACGGCACCGACCTGCGCCGCGACATCGCCAGGGTGATCCGCCACCGGCGCCCCGAGGTTGTCGTCACCCTCACGCACGACGAGGTCTTCGCCAGTGGGATGCCCAACCAGGCCGACCACCGGGCCGTCGGGCTCGCTGCCCTCGACGCCGCCCGCGACGCCGGCAACAGGTGGATCTTCCGGGAGCTGCTTAAGCAGGAGGGTCTGGAGCCGTGGGGTGGTGTCCGGGCCGTGCTGTCCAGCGCCGCCACCAACCCCACCCACTACCTCGACGTCACCGGGCACCTGGAGCCGGCCATCGCCTCCCTGGAGGCGCATCACCTTTACAACACGAATTTGCCGGACGATTTCCCCACGCCTCGGGCCCTCATCACCGGGATCCTCACCGGCACCGCGGCCGGCCTGGGCATTCCCGGCGTCGAGCACGCCCTCACCTTCCGTCGCCACGGCCTCTAAGTTCGGGGAGGTCGCGGCATACGCACCCGGTCCGGTCCCGGCCGGGGCTGAAGCCGTGCGTGAAGCCGTCCCAGGTGGCGTGATCACACCAGCTGCGGCGACTTCACCGACGGCTTCACGCCCGCCGAGCCCATGCGGTATGCCGCGTGCCTCGGCCGGCGGGTGTGAGGATCTCGAGCGCGGTCCAAGGCAAGCCGCACCCGCGTGGCGACGAGGCGGCATACTCGCGAGCGTGAGAGGGTGAAACCCCGGAACGACTACCTCGTGACGGGAAGGAGCCCACCACCATGGGCGCATTCGGCTGGACCCTCAAAGGCGACGGGCACGCGCTCGCCCCGGGCGACGTGGTCGCCCCCCACGAACGCCTCTCTTGGGGCAAGACCGTCGGGCTCGGCGCCCAGCATGTCGTCGCCATGTTTGGCGCGACGTTCGTCTTCCCGCTGCTGATGGGCCTCAACGCCCAGCTCGCGATCATGATGAGCGGCATCGCGACGATCATCTTCCTCCTCATGGTCAACGGGAAGGTGCCTTCCTACCTCGGCACCTCGGCGTCCTTCGTGGGGGTAGCCGCCGCGATCCGGGCCCAGCCGGGCGCCGACTCTCGCACGGTCACCGGCGCGATCCTCATCGGCGGCATCGTCCTGGCGTTGGTCGGCTGGCTGGTCCACGTTGCCGGGTCCGGAGTCATCTACAAGGTGTTGCCTCCGGTTGTCACCGGTGCCGTCGTCATGCTTATCGGTTTCAACTTGGCGCCGGTCGTGGCCAACGTCTATTGGCCACAGGACCAGTGGATCGCCCTCATCGTCATGACCTTCGCCATCGTCTGCGCGGTGGCTTTCAAGGGCTTCCTCGGCCGGATCTCGATCTTCCTGTCGCTCGTCTTCGGGTTCGCTCTGTCCTGGCTGTTCGACAAGGGATTCGGTCAGATCACCAGCTTCGACCCCGGTGCTGGCAAGGTGACGACCCACTGGCGGGTCAACCTGGACGGCGTCGCCAGCGCTCCCTGGGTGGGCTTCCCGCCGGCCACGACAATCGGCGCCGATGGCAAGGAGCTCGTCGGGATCCACGCACCGACCCTGTCCTTCGCGGCCGTCCTCGTCGTCATCCCCGCAATCATCGCGCTCATTGCCGAAAACACCGGGCACGTCAAAGCAGTCGCCGAGATGACCGGTGCCGATCTCGACAACGTCATGGGTCGGGCCATCGCGGCCGACGGCGTGGCCACAGCCGTTGCCTCCTCGGTCGGTGGTTCCCCGACGACCACGTACGCCGAGAACATCGGCGTCATGGCCGCGACCCGGATCTACTCCACGGCCGCCTACTTCGTCGCGGCCCTCATCGCGATTCTGTTCGGTCTTTCACCGAAGTTCGGTGCCCTGGTCGCCGCGACCCCTGGCGGCGTTCTTGGCGGCATCACCGTGGTCCTTTACGGGATGATCGGTCTGCTCGGCGCCAAGATCTGGAAAGAGAACAACGTCGACTTCGCCAACCCGATCAACCTGGTCCCAGTCGCGGCCGGCATCATCCTCGGCATCGGCAACACCGCCCTCAAGATCACCCCGACCTTCGAGCTGGCCGGCATCGCCCTCGGCACGATCGTGACGATCGCGGCATACCACCTGGCGCGCGCCTTCGCCCACGCCGATCTGCGCGCAGCCCACGACGGCGGCGCGATGATCACCGTCGGCCACGAGGGGATCGACAAGGTCGAGTAGGCCATCTCGCCCCTCGGGGCGGGTGAGGGGCACCTCACGCGAGCGGGCGGCATATCGCCATCGGGTATGCCGCCCGCCACCCCTACGATGTGACGCGGTGCGGAGACGGTCCGACCAGTCAGCTTGCGATACCACGAGGGGACGAACGTGCTCAAGTCGTTGACGGCGCCTGGGCGGCTCATCCCCGTCGTCTTCTCGACGTTCCTCACTATCGGGACGATTCTGCTGTGCCTGCCGATCTCCCGAGTGAACAGCGACGAAGCCCCCAACGTCCTGACCGCAGCGTTCACCGCCGTGTCGGCATCGTGTGTCACCGGGTTGGCGGTCGTCGACACGGCGACCTATTGGTCGACGTTCGGGCAGTTCGTCATCATGGTGCTCATTCAAGTCGGCGGCTTCGGCATCATGACCATGGCAACCCTGCTCGCCATCCTCGTCGGCGGACGGCTGGGCCTGGGCCAAACCCTGTTGGCGCAGAGCGAGACCAACACGACCTCGATGGGCAATGTCAGGGGCATCCTGCGGACTGTCGGGATCACCGTTGTCATCACGGAGTTGGCCATCGCCCTTGTCCTCGCGATCCGGTTCTACGTGGGTTACGGGCACTCGGTGGGATCGGCGCTCTGGCAGGGGCTCTTCCACTCGGTCTCAGCGTTCAACAATGCCGGGTTCGCGCTCTACAGCGACAGTTTGACGAGCTTCAACCAGGACATTTTCATCATCGGGCCGATCTGCGCCGCTATCGTCGCCGGTGGGCTGGGCTTTCCGGTGTTCTATGAGCTCTACCGGCACTGGCGTCGGCCGACTCACTGGACGGTGCATTCGAAGGTCACCATCCTCGGCTACATCGGCCTGTTGGTCGTCGGGTGTGTCGGGTTCGCTCTCGCGGAGTGGAGCAACCCCGACACCATCGGACCGATGGGTCTGTGGGGCAAGGCGATCAACGTGCTTCTCGGCGGGATCACCCCACGCACGGCGGGTTTCAACTCGATCGACTACGGTCACGCGACCCAGGAGACCCTGGCCCTCAACGATGCGCTCATGTTTATCGGCGGTGGCAGCGCCGGCACCGCCGGTGGCATCAAGGTCGGCACCTTCGTCTTGCTCGCCTTCGTCATCTGGAGCGAGATCCGTGGCGAGGACGACGTCGTTGTCGGACAGCGGCGGATACCTCGCGACGCCATGCGCCAGGCGTTCACCGTCGTGTTGCTCGCGGTCGGGGTCGTCGCGCTGGCCACGATGGGGCTGCTCGTCGTCAGCGACTTCCCGTTCGACAAGGTCGTCTTCGAGGCGGTCTCGGCGTTCGGCACAGTGGGCCTCTCGACCGGGATCACCGCGTCGCTGCCCGGCATCGGACAACTCATCCTCATGGGGCTCATGTATGTGGGCCGGGTCGGCACGGTGACAACCGCCACCGCGCTGGCTCTCAGCACGAGGCACCGGCACTACCGGTTCCCGGAAGAAAGGCCGATCATTGGTTAACAACCCGTTCCGCCGCGACGACGCTAACCCGCCCGTGGTCATCATCGGGCTGGGCCGCTTCGGCGTGGCCACGGCACGCTCCCTCGTTGCCATGGGCCAGGAGGTGCTAGCCGTCGACAGCGATCCCGTGCTGGTGCAGCGCTTCGCGGACGAGTTCACCCATGTCGTTCAAGCCGACGCCACCGACCGCGACGCCTTGGAGCAGCTCGGCATCGAGTCGTTCGACAAGGCCGTCGTCGGCATCTCCAACAATGTCGAGTCCAGCGTGATGACGGCGTTGGCCCTCGTCGACTATGGGATCCCTGACATCTGGGCCAAGGCCAGCACCAAGACCCAGGGCCGCATCCTCGAGCGGCTCGGCGTCCACCACGTCGTTTATCCCGAGCGCGCGATGGGGGAGCAGGTCGCCCACATGATCGTCGGCGGGATGACCCAATACCTCGAGTTCGACGACGACTTCGCCATCGCCCGCACCATGGCGCCCGGCGACCAGTGGGGCAAGACCTTCGCCGAGACCGGGGTGCGCGCCAAGTACGGCGTGACCATCGTCGGCCTCAAGCGGATCGGCGAAGACTTCATCTACGCTCGTCCCGAGACGATGGTGCAGCCTCAGGACGAGTTGGTGGTCTCCGGGCCGACCAAGAACGTCGAGCACTTCTGCGCGCTGAGCAAGCCCAAGATCACCCGTCACCATCACTGAAACGCCCGTCGGAGTGTGAGTTCCGTCGCGATATGGCCTATGTCATGACGGATTCGGGACCTCCGGCCTCTACCGGGCTCTGCGCGCAGTTACTCTTGAGTAATGGGGATGGCACTAGCGCAGCAGCCTCGGGGAGGCGATGTGATGACCAGCCCGGTGAAGGTGCTCACCGAACCGGAGTGCTGGGAGTTGCTCCGGAGCCAGGAGCTCGGGCGGTTGGCGTTCCGACACGGTGACGGTCTGCAAATCCTGCCGGTCAACTACGCCATCGCGGGCGAGCACATCGTCTTCCGGACCGGTGACGGCTCGAAGTTCAGCGCGCTCATGGATGACGCGGACGCGGCTTTCGAGGTCGACTCCAGTTCGCATGAGGTCGCGGAGAGTGTCGTATGCCGTGGCGTCGTCGTTGAGTTGCACGGCGAGCAGGCGTTGATGACCGACCAGTTGCGGCTGCGGCCATGGGTTGCGACGCGTAAGTCCCACGTGATGGCTATCCGCGTCGCCGAGATCTCCGGGCGACGCTTCCACCTGACCAAGCCGTGGGAGCACATGCTTCCCGGCTGACGAGGTTCCGAGGGCGATAACGGGCGGTGGACAGCGAGTTCACCCAGGTTGGTCAGCTCTCATTCCTGATGTCGGGGTCGCCTTGGGCGGCCCCGGTGGCCTGGTCCGGGTCCGTCACAGCGTCGTCCGCCACAGCGTCGTCCGTCACAGCGTCGTGCACCACTGAATCTTCGGCCGTTTCGCTGACCTCGTGCACGGTCTCAGTGAGTTCGACCGCGGCTGCCGCCTCGGCCTTGTCCCGCACCAGGTCAAAGGTCGAGGCCCGACCGGACGACGGCGGCAGGTATGCCGTCTCCGTCACCGGCGCCGCCCATGGGTCGTCCTTGGGCTTGCGCGACATGACGACGGCCACCGCGGCTGCAGCCGCAGCGCCGACGCCGAAGAGCAACAGCGCTCCACCCTTCTTACGCGATTTCTTGCTCTTGCCTGAGTGGGCGGAGACGACAGCCGCCAACGTTGTCCCTTCCGGGTCGGACACGGCGTCGCTGACCGCATCGCTCACCGCGGCGAAGGCCTGGGGCCCCGCGTCAGCCAGCTCGCGCTTGGCCGTGCCAGCAGCAGCTGCAACCGCGGCGATGGCGGCCGACACCTTGGGGAGAAGGTCCTCCACCAGCGTGTCTCGCGCCTGGTCGACCCTCGGCCCTAGCTCGTCGACAGCCTGCTGGAGCCGCGGGGCGGCGACCTCGACGTGGGGTCGGGCCCAGTCCTTGCCTGCTTCGGCTGCTTCCTTGGCCCGTTCGGCCACGGGTGCGGTGGCTTCGCGAGCCGCCTCGCGGGCCCGGTCGGCCGCAGCGGCTGCGGCGGCTGCGGCTGGGGCGGCCTTCTCCCGAGCGGCGGCAGCCTTCTCCCTTGCCAGCGGTCCGTAGGTACGGGCTGCCTCGGTCGCGGCCGCTGCTGCGGCACTGGCCATCCGAGCGGCCACGGGAGCATAGGTGCGTGCCGTCACTCGACCTCGTTGAGCTGCTGGACCCATCGATTCGCGCAGAGCCGCCAGAGTGCCGAAGACCGTTCCATCGCCGCGCTCAGCTCGCCTGGCGGCCACCCGACCGAACACCGAGTGGTCCTGCGCCTTCTCCTTGCGTCGCTTCCGGGACACCGGATCCTCCTGGGTTGTCGTCTCCATCATGGTCCGGACCTATCCTGCATGCCCTCATCACATCGTCCGGTTCACTGGTCCCATCCTGCCTTGTTTCCGACCTCTCTCATGCCCGCGCGCCCCACCGGATTGTTGCCCAAGAACCTCACACCCGCCGACGTTCTCGGGGCTCACGCCTCCGGGTGGCCCGATTTCTTCACACCCGCTGACTCGGACGCGCGGCACCCGCCTGAGCACGCGGCATACCAGCCGGTATGCCGTGCAAGGATGTCCGCCATGAAGGCAACCTTGCACACGAACCACGGCGACATCGCCGTCACCCTCTTCCCCAACGAGGCCCCCAAGACGGTGGCCAACTTCGTGGGGCTCGCGACTGGCGAGAAGGACTACCGGGACGACGCCAAGCGCACCAACCCGACCAAGTTCTACGACGGGCTGATCTTCCACCGGATCATTTCCGGCTTCATGATCCAGGGCGGTTGCCCGCTGGGCCAAGGCTTCGGCGGCCCCGGCTACACCTTCGACGATGAGCCGCACCCGGACAAGACCTTCGACCGGCCTTACCTGCTCGCGATGGCCAACGCCGGCAAGCGAATGGGCAAGGGCACCAACGGTTCTCAGTTCTTCATCACCGTGTCGACCCCGGGCTATCTCAACTTCAAGCACACGATCTTCGGCGAGGTGTCCGACGCCCCGAGTCGCGCCGTCGTCGACGCGATCGCCAGTGTTTCCACCGACCGCAACGACCGGCCGCTCGAGCCGGTTGTCATCGAGTCGGTCACGGTCGACGCTGACTGAATCCGAGCGGGGGCGAGGGGCGTGACGAGGTGAGCGGGCGGCATACATGAATGAACCCACCCTGCCCGCCACAAGCGGTGCGCCGGGCGCGCACCCCGTCTGCCCCCGCCACCCCGAGCGGGAGTCTTACGTCACCTGCCAGCGGTGTCGTCGGCCGGTGTGCCCCGAGTGCCAGCGCCCGGCGCCCGTGGGTGTCCAGTGCGTCGACTGCGTTCGCGAGTCCGCGCGCGCCGCTCGCCCGACGCGCACCACCTTCGGCGGGCGCACCAGCGACGGCAATCCGCTCGTCACCAAGGCGCTCATCGGCCTGTGCGTCGTCATGTATGCCGTGCAGCTCGCCCGCCCCGGCACGACCGGCGATCTGGCTTTCGCGCCGATTGTGGGCTGGGAGCAGCCATGGCGGGCGATCACGGCGGCCTTCCTGCACAGCCCGCAGATGCCGCTGCACCTGGCGCTGAACATGCTTTGGCTCTGGCAGATTGGGCCCTATCTGGAGAGCCTGCTGGGCCGGGCCCGGTTCCTCGCGCTCTATCTCGTGTCCGCGATCGGCGGCTCGGCGGCCGTCCTACTGCTAGCCACGGCGCCGCGTCGGCTGATCACCGCGGCCGAGGCGAGCCAGTACTCCTCCTGGGCGGTGAGTGTGGTGGGAGCCTCGGGAGCGGTGTTCGGGCTGTTCGGTGCGCTCTTGGTGCTCAACCGCAAGCTCGGTCGCTCCTCGGGCCCGCTCTATGGCGTCCTGGCGATCAACGCGATCTTCGGGTTCCTCTACCCGGGGATTTCCTGGCAGGCCCATCTGGGTGGGTTGGTCACCGGCGCGGCCGTGGCCGGGGTGTTCGCCCTGTTGGCCAATCGGGACCGGCGCTCCTGGCAGTGGCCAGCCTTGGCGCTCGTGCTGGTTCTCATCGTCGCGGCGATGGTCCTCGACTACTCCAGCGTGCCGGACGTCTATCGCTGACCCACACGGCGGCGAGGTTATCCACAGGCTTGTCCACAGTTGGGGAGAACTACACGGGTGTAACTAGGGCGCTTCCTGCCCGACATGTCCCAGCCGGACGCCGGTCAGAAGCGCGTCACTTCCACTTCATCGTCATAGCGAAGCCGCTGATGAGCAGCACAAACCCGACGACGAGGTTCCAATAGCCGAAGGCTGCAACCGGCCACAGGCCCTGCGAGATGTAGAAAACAACGATCCACAGCAGCCCGACCAGCAGCAACGTGACGAAGACCGGTGCCCACCACGACGGGTTCGGGGCGTCGAGGGCCTGTGCCTGGCGCCGCCTCTCGGCCTCGGCAGCCTGCCGCGCCGCGGCGACTTTGGCAGCCGGCGGGACGACGGCGGACTTCTTCTCCTGGGGGCCTTGCGAGTCGGACACGAGGTCTCCTTGCGTTCTTCCTGGTGTGCCTTAGCGTAGGCGATGACGAATGGCTCGCGCGCTCGCTCGCCCGCGTGCGGGCTCGGTCGGTGAGGAGGGAGGGGCGATCCGGTATGCCGTCCACCCCCGGTCGTCCGCGCTCTCGCCTCTGGAGGACCCTGGCTCCCGGCGTCTTTGCCTTGGCCGGGCTGCTGTTCGCTACGAGCTTCCAGGCGGCCCGAGGCACCGACCTGCGCAGCGACCGTGGGCTCCCGGGCCTCATCGACAGCGCGAACAGGGACGTCGCCACCAAGTCGGCAACGATCGAGAAGCTGCAGGCCGAGCTCGACGCCCTGACCCTGTCGGCAGCCCCCGATGGCCGTTTGATGCCGCTCACGGGGACGATCAGCCTGTTAGGCGCGCAGGTCGGCACCCGCAGCGTCCAGGGCCCGGCCGTGACGGTCTCGCTGTCCGACTCTCAACGCAGCAGGGCGAACCTGCCCCCCTCGATCCGGCCCGACGATCTCGTCGTGCATCAACAGGACGTGCAGGCTGTCGTCAACGCCCTGTGGCGTGGTGGCGCCGAAGCAATGATGATTCAGGACCAGCGGATCATCGCCACTTCGGCGGTCCGTTGCGTCGGCAACACCCTCATCCTGCAGGGCAGGGTCTACTCCCCGCCGTATGTCATCTCCGCGATCGGCAAGATCGACGCGCTCATCGAGGCGCTCGATAACGACCCACAGGTGGCCATCTACCAGGAGTGGGTTGCCGCGGTCGGTCTCGGCTATCGAGTGAAGACGCAGGCAGGGGCGACCTTCCCGGCATACTCTGGTTCGGTTGCCCAGACGGTAGCGAAGGTGGCGAAGTGAGGATTGTCCGGGGGGTCCTCGGCGTGGTGGGCGAGGTGCTCATCACTGCTGGGGTCATCGTCCTGCTTTTCGTCGTCTGGCAAGTGGGCTATAGCAGCCTGATCGAGGGGCGCGAACAGGCCGGGATTGCCGCTCAACTGCAGCAGGAGCTAGCCCAAGGGACCACGACGCTGCCGGAGCTGCCGGAAGGACCCCTGGTGCCCGGGGCGGCACCATCGCTTGACGACGGCTCGGTCATCGCGATCATCCGGGTTCCCCGGTTTGGCACCGATTGGGCCCGACCGGTGTATGAGGGCATTTCGATGGATGTCCTGGCCAAGGGGCCGGGCCACTACCCTCGGACCGCTCTCCCCGGTCAAGTCGGCAACATGGCGATCGCCGGTCACCGCACGACCCATGGCCACCCGTTCTTCGACATCGACGCCCTGGTCCCCGGTGACGTGATCGTCATCGAGAGCCGCACTTCGTATGCCGTCTACCGGATGGCCCGCTCGACGATTGTCCGCCCCAGTCAGTCGGAAGTCGTTGCCCCCGTTCCCGAGAAGCTCGGCGCCAAGCCCACGGAGTCGTGGTTGACCCTCACCTCCTGCCACCCGAAGTTCTCGGCCGCACAACGCTTCATCGTCTTCGCCAAACTCGACCGGCTCGTGCCGCGCACGGCTGGCCCCCCGCCGGAGCTCACTGCCGCTGCCGCTGCTGCGCGCGTCGCCCCCGCTGTCCGTGGAGGTGCCTGAGATGTATGCCGCCATCTGGCGCGTCCTTCCCGGCACTCGTTGGGTCAAGCTGTGTTGGGCCCTAGTGCTCTTCCTCATCGTTGTCGCGATCTTGTTCGCCTGGGTCTTCCCGGCGATCGCCCCGCTGCTGCCCTTCGACCGGGTGACCGTCGACGGGGCCCTCGCGCCCCCGATCGGGGAGACCAACGGTGGCTAGGCCAGCCAGCTCACGGATCCTCGTCGTCGACAACTACGACTCGTTCGTCTTCACGATCGTCGGCTATCTGGAGCAACTCGGCGCCGAGTGCACGGTCGTGCGCAATGACGCTGTGACGCCCGCCGAGGGGGCCGGCTTCGACGGCGTGCTTATCTCGCCTGGCCCGGGCACCCCGCACGACGCGGGCGTCGCGATGGCGATGATTGCCGCCTGCGCAGATCGAGAGCAGCCGATGCTCGGCGTGTGCCTCGGGCACCAAGCGCTCGGGGAGGTCATGGGGGCAACGGTCGGTCGGGCGCCGGAGCTCGTGCACGGCAAGACGTCGCTGGTCGAACATGACGGTACAGGGGTCCTCGAAGGGCTGCCTCAGCCGTTTACGGCGACCCGCTACCACTCCTTGGCGATCGACCCGGCGACCTTGCCGGCCGAGCTGGTCGCCAACGGACACACCAGTAGCGGCCTGGTCATGGCGGTGCGGCATGCGAGTCTGCCGCTGCACGGGGTCCAATTCCACCCCGAGAGCGTGCTCACCGAAGGCGGGCACCGGATCCTGGCCAACTGGCTCGCCGAGTGCGGTGACATCGAGGCGATCAGCCGCTCAGCTGGGCTGAGCCCCCTCGTTCATCGCTGACCCCAGACGCCCGCCTTGCGGCCGGCGTCTGCTCAGCCCTGGCACCGTTGGCCGCAGCCCCCCCGGCGCGGTCAGCCCGTGGGTGAGCTCGTGCTCGTCGGAGGCGTGGACGGGGACGGAGGCGGAGCGGATGAGGTGACGGTGACGGTCGACGCGATCCGGATGGCGATCTTGACATTGACTGTCGAGCCGACGTCGACCAGCGTCCCCGGTGCTACATCCTGGCTGAGCACCGTGCCCTCCAGGATCGTCGTGTCCGCAGTGGGCACCTTCTCGGCCACGGCATACTTGAGTTTGAGCCCGGATAGAGCGGCCTGAGCGGTGATTTGGTTGAGCTCGACCAACTGCGGCACCGCGACCTTGCCCGAGGCAACCTTCAACGTGATCTGGTTGGTGAACGGGATCACCGAACCAATTGGCGGGTCGGTGCTGATGACGACGTCTTTGGGCTGCGCGGGGTCATCGACGACGAGCACGCCCACGGAGGTGAATCCGACCAGCTTGAGCTGCGTCAGCGCCGCGTCTTTCGTCAGACCGCCCACCGCCGGAATGGCGGCCTGGCCCGGTCCGGAAGATATCCGGACCAGCACCGATGTCCCGACAGCGACCATCGTGTCCGACACGGGATCTTGATCGATGACCAGCCCCTTGGCCACGGTCGCATTTGTCACGTTGCGGACGTCGATCGCCAGTTTGCGGGCAGACAAGAGGGTCCGAGCCTGATCTTCGGTTTGATTGATCAGATAGGGCACGGCCACCTGCTCGGGTTTGGCGTTCTCGGCCAGGATGCTGCGTCCGAGGACGAACAACACGGCCAAGGCCGCAAGCGCCGCGAGAGTGAGCAAGGTGTATGCCGCGCCACGCCGCTTGGGTGGGTCCTGGGCGGCTCGCCGTTCGGCCCGGCTGATCGGCGAGCCGTCGTCGAGCGGCATACGCCCATCAGGCGCGACGTCGCCCACTTGGGCGAGGACCGTGGTCGCTGCCGAGCTGCCTAAGGGAGAGTCAACAACCGGCCGGAGTGTGCCAGCGCCCGCAGCGCTCCCGAGAGCGGCAGCACTGAGCGGACGCCCTTCACGGACCGCGATGAGGTCCTGGCGGAACTCCAGAGCGCTCTGGTATCGCGCGTCGCGGTCCTTGACCATCGCGTGCAGGGTGATGGCGTCGTATGCCGCGGGAACCGCCGACCGGATCGACGACGGAGGTGCGGCGGGCTCGCCCACATGCTGGTAAGCGATGGCAACGGCGGTCTCTCCGACGAACGGCGTCCGCCCGGTGAGCAGCTCAAAGAGCATGCACCCCGTCGAGTAGAGATCGGAGCGAGCGTCGACCGGCTTGCCCTGGGCTTGTTCGGGCGAAAGGTACTGCGCGGTCCCGACCACCGACTGGGTTTGGGTCATCGTCGCGGCGCTGTCGGCGATGGCTCGCGCGATCCCGAAGTCCATGACCTTGACGGCACCACCACGGCCGAGCATGACGTTGGCCGGTTTGATGTCGCGGTGGACGATCCCCTTGGAGTGGCTGTAGTCCAGCGCTGCCAGGACGTCCTCGACGATTCGGCCGGCCTCGGCCGCCGGCATCGGTCCTGCGGCGGTGAGGTGCTCGCGCAGGGTGCGGCCGTCGACGACCTCCATGACGATGTAAGGAATGTGGACGGGCACCTCGGTGCCCGGGTCGACGGTTTCGTCCTCGCCCGAGTCATAAATCGCGACGATGTTGGGGTGGTTGAGCCCCGCGGCGGCTTGGGCCTCCCGCCGGAATCGACTGAGGAACATCGCGTCACGCGCCAGGTCGGAGCGCAACAACTTGACGGCCACCGGCCTGGACAGCCTGGTGTCGAATCCAGCGTGGACATCGGCCATGCCCCCGCGACCGATGACCTCACCGATCTCGTATCGTCCGCCAAGGAGACGTCGAGTGCTCACGAGAGTCCCCCTCTCCGTGCGCTAGCCACTGCTTCCTCCCGTGCTTGTCGAACTCGCTGTTGGCGCCGGCCCAGCGGACACCGTGATGACAATGGTCTTGGTGACGGGGACCGCTCCCGTCGGGCTGACCCCGATGACCTCACCTTTGGGCTGGGCTGAAGGCACCTGGGTGGTCGTGACGTCGGTGAAGCCTTGGGCGGTGAGGTCAGAACGAACGATGCCGACCGATTGCCCGAGGTAGTCGCTCTCGACGATCGTCACCGTCTTGACCGAGCTGGTTGTGGGTTGGGCAGTGGTTGGCGCAGTGCTCGGGATGGCACTGCTGGGCGGGGCGCTGGCGCTGGCGCTGGAGCGGGGGAGCGTCTTGGTCACCGTGACCGAGGGCAGCGGCGTGCTGTTCAGCGCGGAGCGGGCGAGGCCCTGCCACACCAGCAGACCCGCCACGAGGAGGGCCGCGATGACCGGCAGCCACCACCAGCCCAGACCGCGGCGGCGCAGGACGGGACCTGCCGACTCCTCCCAGGCGGTGCGGGAGGGCAGAGGGTATGCCGGGGGGTAGACCTCGGTCTCAGCCGGCTGACGTGGGAAGGGCGTCGGCACGTCGATCGGCTGGGTCGCGCCCAATTCGGTCAGGGGGATGACGCTGGTGGCCGGACTGGCGTGCGCCACGCCCGCGACCGGCATACCGAGCAGGGCGGCCAGTGAGGCGGCACTGGAGGGACGGTGGGACGGGTCTTTGGCCAGGCACGACTCGATGGCGGACCGCAGCGGGTCGGTCACGTGAGCAGGGAGCGCTGGCGGCGGCTCGCTGATCTGGGCAAGGGCCGTCGCGACCGCCGAGCCGGCGTCGAACGGCCTTCTCCCGGTGAGCATTTCGTGGCCAACGATACCGAGTGAGTAGAGGTCAGTGGCCCCGGTGACTCGCTGCCCGGTGGCCTGCTCGGGGGCGAGGTACTGCGGCGTCCCCATGACTTCGCCGGTGCGGGTGTGCCCGGCGGCGTCGACGGCGCGAGCGATCCCGAAGTCGGTCAGCTTGACCTTCCCGTCGGGCGTCACCATGACGTTCGCGGGCTTGACGTCGCGGTGCACCACTCCGGCCTCGTGCGCTGCGGCGAGCGCGAGGGCGCACTGGCCGAGGATGAGTCGCACGTGGTCGGGGGCCATCGGTCCCTCAGCGATGAGGGCGGAGAGGGGCCGACCGGGGACCAACTCCATGACGAGGTATGCCGTGCCGTCGTCTTCGCCGTAGTCGTAGACCGCCGCAATGTTGGGGTGGGACAACCCGGCGGTATGCCGTGCCTCGTCCCGGAAGCGCTCGGCGAAGCTGCCCTCGTCGGTGGTGAGGGAGCGCATGATCTTGATGGCCACGGTGCGGCCGAGCACCCGATCGGAAGCGGCCCATACATCGCCCATACCGCCCGCGGCGATCCGTTCGGTGAGGGTGTAGCGGCCTCCGAGCACTGCACCCAGTGCTGGGATCATCGGGAGATCACCGCTTCCATGACGGCCTTGGCGATGGGACCGGCCAGCCGCCCACCGGCGGCCTCCTCACCGGCGTTGCCACCGTCTTCGACGACGACAGCGATCGCGATCTGCGGGTTGTCGGCGGGGGCGAACGCGGTGAACCACGCGTGCGGCGGCAGCCCGTTGCCTTGCTGGGCCGTTCCGGTCTTACCAGCAACGGCGACCCCGGTGATCCGAGCGGGCCGGCCGGTGCCCTTGTCGACAACCCCAACCATCATCCGGGCGAGGGTGGCGGCCACGTCGGGCGAAATCGCTTGGGACAGTTGCTCAGGCGTCGTCGAGTCGAGGGTCTCGAGGTTAGCGCCGATGACCTGCTGAATGAGGTAGGGGCGCATGACGACTCCCCGGTTGGCGATCGCCGCGCTGACCATCGCCATCTGCAACGGGGTCACCCGCACGTCGAACTGGCCGATCGCCGATTGGGCCGTCTGGGGCGGGTTGGGCGCGGCCGGGAAGACGCTGGGGGTGACGCGCATAGGGATGCGTAGGCTCTCGCCGAAGCCGAACTTGGCGGCCTGGTCACGCAACGCATCGGGGCCGACCTTGAGCCCGAGCCAGCCGAACGCTGTGTTGCACGAGATCTCCAGGGCGTGTTCCAGACTAGTGAGGTCGCCTGCGCCGCAAGACTTTCCGTCATGGTTGGGTAACCCGACCGTGGTCTGCGGGAGGTCCATGACCGCGGGGGCGGGGATCTGGGTTGTCTCGGTGACCGCTCCGGTGGATAGTGCGGCCGCGGCCGTGACGAGCTTGAATACCGATCCAGGCGGGTAAAGGTTGCCGCCGATCGTGCGGTTGACCAGGGGCCGGTTCGGGTCGCCAGTGAGGGCGTCGCCGGCGGCTTTGGCGGCGACGCTGTCATGGGTCGACAACGTGTTGGGGTCGTAGTCCGGGTGGCTCACCATGGCGAGGATCGCGCCGGTTTTGGGGTCGAGTGCGACGACTGCGCCCCGCTGGTTGCCCAGGGCTTTGCTGGCTGCGGCTTGGGCCTTGGCGTTGATGGTCAGTTTGAGGCTGGCCCCCGTGGGCTTCTTGCCGGTGAGCAGGTCGGCCAGTCGCTTGTAGAAGAGCGCATCGGAGGATCCCGACAGCAGATCGTCCGAGGTGCCTTCCAGCCCGTTCAGCGCACCGAAAATCGGCGAGTAATAGCCGGTGATGTGGCCATAGAGGGGCCCCTGCGGATAGGTCCGGAGGAATGCCAGCTCGCCGTCGGACGGCTTGGACACCGCGATCGCGGTCTCCCCGACGAGGATCGAGCCACGGTCGCGGGAGAAGTTGTCCAGCATGGTGCGGCGGTTGTCCGGCCGGGCACGCAATGAGGGTGCCTGGACGAACTGGATCATCGTCGCCGAGACGAGCAGCAGCGCGAACAGGGCCCCGACCAGCCGGGACATCCGAAGGATGGGCGTGTTCACGGCCGGCTCACCGCCTGCGCGGGCGCCTCGACGGGCTCGGTATGCCGTCGCCGCGGGATCGCGTGCAGCCCGTCACCCTCGGGGACGGGTCGGCGAGCCTGGTCGGAGATCCGCAGCAGCAGTGCGGTGATCGACCAGTTGGCCAAGAGAGCCGAGCCTCCGAGGGACATGAACGGCGTCGTCAGACCGGTCAGCGGGATAACCCGAGTGACTCCACCGATGACGACAAATACCTGCAGTCCCACCGAGAACGCCAAGCCGAGGGCCAGCAGCTTCCCGAACCCGTCGCGCACCCCGAGTGCGGTCCGCAGGCCGCGTTGGACGAACAGCCCGAACAACAGCAGGATCGCGAACACCCCGGCCAACCCGAGTTCTTCCCCGAGGCTGGGGATGATGAAATCGCTTTGCGCGAAGGCCACCAGCCATGGTCGGCCTTTGCCCAGGCCGGTGCCGAACAGGCCGCCAGCGGCCATCCCCATGATCCCCTTGGCGAGCTGATCGGATTGTTCGAGCGAGGCCGCCGAGAAGGGATCGAGCCAGAGCATGACCCGCTTCTGCAGGTGGGGGAACATCAGGTATGCCGTGTACGCGCCGGCCGCGAACAGCACGAGACCGATGGCGATCCAAGATATCCGCTCGGTGGCGACGTAGAGCATGGCGACGAACAATCCGAAGAACAGCAGTGACGAGCCGAGGTCCTTCTCAAAGACCAGCACTGCAACGCTGATCAGCCAGGCGACCATGATCGGCCCGAGATCGCGCCCGCGGGGAAACGTGAAACCGAGGACTTTGCGTCCAGCCAGGGACAAGACGTCACGGGACTGGACGAGATAACCGGCGAAGAAGACGGCCAGGGCGATCTTGGCGATCTCCCCGGGCTGGAAGGAATAGGAGCCGAGCCGGATCCAGATCCTCGAGCCCAGTTGCTCTGAGCCCAGCCCGGGCAACAACGGCAGGACGAGCAGGAGCACGCCTGCAGCCATGGCCGTGTAGGTGTAGCGACGTAGCGTCCGGTGGTCGCGCAGGAACCACAGCACCAACCCGGCGACGACGATGGACAGGCCGGTCCAGATCAACTGCCGGAACGCGTCCCCGTCGAATCCGTAGTCGCCGGCGGCGAGGTCCAGACGGTGGATCATCACCAGGCCGAGACCGTTGAGCAAGGTCGCGATCGGAAGGAGCAGCGGATCGGCATACGAAGCCTTCCACCGCAACACGAGGTGGAAGAGCAAAACGAGGGTGAGCAACCCGCCGCCGATCGTCGCCAGTCCGGCCGGGACGGCGCCTCGGTTGGCAACCTCCGTGTCGACCCACGCGAAGAGGACGATGGCCACGGCGAAGAGCAGCAGCCCAAGCTCGGTGTTGCGCCGCGGCTTGGTCGGAATTGTCTCGACCGTGGTCGTCATGTCGCCCCCGGCCGGGCCTGGGGGACACCCGAAATGCCGCCGCCCGCCCCCGGCGTCGCCTTCGTGCCGGTGCCGGCCGGGGCGGGGTATGCCGCGCTCCCGCCGACTGCGGCGGCGCCGGGCGAGGCCGTGGCGGGAGCTGTGGCGGGAGCTGGGGCAGGGGTTGTGGCGGGGACTGAGAGGGGGGTCGTCGCGGTGCCGGTGGCTGTCGACGTAGCTGTAGACGTGGGCCAACTGACCGAGGGGGTAGCCACAGGAAGCGTTGTTCCACAAGCGATTCCAGCAGCGTTCTGGGCCCTGCACTCGGCGGCGACCTGACGCAACGAGGTGATCCGTTGGTCGGCTTCGACGAGCCCGTTGACCGAGATCGAAGAACCGACCGACTCCTGGTAGTGCGCCGGCAGGTCCGAGACGAGGATGTCGGTGCCCTCGACGGCGTTGGCGAGGCGGATCGGTCCGAGGGTCTGGTTGACTCCGCGGAACAGGGTGACGTAGCCGTCCTGGGCGGCGAGGAAATACTGTCCCTGGGTCCAGGAGTAGCCGGCATACCCGGCGCCGATCACGAGCACCGCGGCGGCCAGGGCCACAGCCGCCCGCCGCATCCAGAGCAGCCTCGGTGAGGGGGCCTCTTCGGCCAGGTGCAGAGGCTCGTCGTCGGGCGCTCCGGACACCTCGCGGGTCAGGGCGGCGGCCTTCTCAGCGGGGCTGACCGGGATAGCTCGGGTCTTGCGTCGGTTCCTGCTGGGACGAGCCGCCGCTGCTCCCACGATCTCAGGGGCGAGCGGCAGGTCGTCCTCCTGGTCGCTGTCGACGACATCGGCGACGACGACCGTGACGTTGTCGCGGGTGCTAGCCCTGAGCGCCAATTCGATGCAGCGGTCCGCGGCTTCTTCGGGAGTCGTTGCGGCAGTTACGATTTCGGCAACAATGTCGGGGCTGACGAAGTCGGTCAGACCGTCAGAACATAGGAGGTAGCGATCGCCGGGGAGTAGTTCACGGATCGACAGGTCGGGCTGGTCGTCGGGGTTGCCGGTCATCACCCGGGTGACGAGCGAGCGCTGCGGGTGGTGTTGCGCCTCTGCCTCGGTGATGCGCTGCTCGTCGACGAGCTGCTGGACGAATGAGTGGTCCTTGGTGATCTGACTGAAGGTGCCCTCGCGCAGGAGGTAAGCCCGGGAGTCGCCGATGTGAGCCATTGCGAGCTTGTTGCCCGAGCGCAGCATCGCGATGGTCGTCGCACCCATGCCGGCCAGGGATCCGTCCTGGGTCATCGCGGCGCGCAGTTGGGTGTTGGCCTCACGCAGCTCGCCTTCGAGCACCCGAAGGGCCTGCTCGCCGGAGACGCTTTCCTCGTCGAGCGGCGCAAGGGCGCCGACGATCATCGAGCTGGCCACGTCGCCCGCCGCGTGCCCGCCCATGCCGTCGGCGAGGACGAGCAGGTGTGGACCGGCATACCCGGAGTCCTCGTTGCGGCTCTTGGGGCCGAGCCCGAGGTGGGTGCGTGCCGCGTAGCGCAGGGCGGTGGTCATCAGCCGTGCAACTCCAGGACGGTTCGCCCGATCCTCAGCACGCTGCCGACCCCGACCTGCTGCGCGGTGGTGAGTTTCGCGGCGTCCAGAAAGGTCCCGTTGGTCGAGCCGAGGTCCTCGGCCCACCATGCGCCGTCGCGCAGGAAGAGCCGTAGGTGGCGCCCTGACGCGTAGTCGTCGTCGAGGACCAACGCGCACTCCGGGTTGCGCCCCACGAGGATCCCGGCAGGGGTCAGCGGGATGACCGTGCCCGCCAACCGTCCGTCGGTGACGGCAACCGAGGTCGGTATGCCGCGTGCGGCGGTCGGGCTCGCGCCGGCCCGACCTGGGGCGCGGGCTGGTGAGGCGGGGCGGGCGGACGGTGCGGCGGGGCGCTGAGGTGCGGGCGCGGCATACCCGGTGACGGCGGGTGACCCGGTTGGGACGGCACCGCGCTGGCTGCCGGTGCGGCGGGCGGTGCGGCGCGACACACGAGTGCCGAAGAGGTCGCTACGCAGCACGCCGACCACCGCGAAGACGAACAGCCAGAGCATGACGAGCAACCCCAACCGCATGAGCGTGAGGGTGAGTTCACTCACCGGCTCACCTCTTCCCGGCGCGGAAGGTGATCGGGGTGCGCCCAATGGTGATGTGGTCGCCGTCGGCGAGTCGCACGCCGGTCGTCACCAACCGCTGCCCGTTGACGAAGGTGCCGTTGGTGGACGCGAGGTCGCGGATGCTCGACACGAGGTGCGGTCCGTCGTGGGTGACCCGAATCTCGCTGTGCCGCCGGGAGATTCCCGGGTCGTCGAGGATGATGTCGGCGGTGGCGTCGCGGCCGATGACGGTGAGCGAGCCGAGCAGGGGGTAGCGCTCGCCGTCGATGTCTAGCCATGGGCGCTGGGCCGGGTTGATCCGGGGCAGCTTGGCGGGCGGGGCTGGAGCTGGTGCGGGCACCGGTCCGGGGGCTGGGGGCGGCGCGGCGACCGGCTCGGCCGGGCGGGCATAGACGGAGGCGTCGTATGCCGGCTCCACCGGCTCTTCGGCCCAGTCGCCATCCGTGCCGACCCCCGCCCCGCTGAGGGGGTCGGCGTCGGGGTGGTCGACGGCGAGGGCGTCAGGGGCTGGGGCGGGTGCCGGGGCAGCTGAGGCTGCGGGGGGCGCGGGAGCCGGCGGCGCGGGTCGGTGGACCGGTTCGGCTGGGCGGGGAGGTGGGGCTGGGACGGGGGCGGGCGGCATACCGGATGGGTTGGCGCCTGCACTGCCGCCTGCATTGCCACGGCGCGAGGTCTCGGGCCGGACGCGGAACACGCCTGTCTCGAGGTCGGAACCTTCGGTGAGGATGACCTCGATCGGGCCACCCGGGAGGTAGCGCTGGGTGTCCGCGTGCTCGGCGGCGGCGGCGATGAGGTCCTCGGTGATGGAGTCGGCGAATTCGTCGAGCCGGACGAAATCGGTCGTCGAGAGCTCGATGGTGTAGACGTTGGGGACCATGGTGCGGCCCGGGCCGAGGACGCTTGCCCGGTCATCCATGGCGTTACGGATCGCGCCAGCGATCTCCACCGGCTGGACTTCGGAGCGGAAGGCCTTGGCGAAGGCCCGGTTGACGGTGCGTTCCAGGCCCTTCTCGACCTTGTCGAACAACCCCATGCCAGCCTCCTTCCGTGTTGTCGGCCGTGGGTTCGGCGGTCTTGCCATGGTATCCGGCGGGTCGGGCGCCCGTCCCGAGGCGCGAGGAGGCGCGGGCACGTGCTGTCAGGCTCTGTCCGGGGGATCGGGTCGTCGTCTTGCCTCACGTCAAGATGTCCGGATGGTGTTCGTACGTGCCTCACGTGAAATGTCCGCGTGGGTCAGGCTGCCGGGCGGGTGCCGCGGGTGCGGGCTGCGGCCAGGTCGATGAGTTGGGTTTGGATGTGGGTGATGGCTCTGGTGAGTTTGGCGGGGTTGAGGGCGGCGTGTT